>Ga0180433_10008554_pt1 | contig 12714 bp, 9 predicted proteins | sample SS_ome_8_FD_132980 | JGI IMG/M metagenome (GOLD analysis project Ga0180433, IMG submission 132980) | Hypersaline lake sediment archaeal communities from the Salton Sea, California, USA - SS_1_D_1 metaG | ecosystem: Environmental > Aquatic > Non-marine Saline and Alkaline > Hypersaline > Sediment... | reverse complement strand
TTTTTTGATTACAGTGTGTTTTCATAGGATGGCTCCTTGTTTCTGCCTTAACTTCTTTTTGATACAAAAGTTATACCAGAACAAGGAGCTTTTTTCAACGGGTCTGTGAGAAATGCGGGTTAGCCGTAAAAGACTTCTCAAATAACCGTGTCCTCGAAAAGCTCTTAATGTACGAACGCAGAATCGAAAACAGCCTCTACAAGACTTATCTCGAATATCAAAGACTAAAACTCATCAAAAACCTCAATCCCGAAGACTAAAAAATGAACAAAAACCATGATCTACGAAGCACGAGCGACGAGTCACAAGCGACGAACCCCGTGCGACGAACTACAGCCCGACCTGTCATCCCGGCCCACGAGCCGGGATCCAGGAAAACTGCCCGCAAAGCGTTGCCAACAACGAGACACGAGACCCGAAAAACGAACTACGAACCTTTTTTATGCAAAACGAACCCAATCTTAACAACTAAAAATAAGGCTTAATTAAAGATGAAACAAGGACTTACAGTCATTTCGACAAAATCAGATGTTAAGAAAACAAACCCAATTCAAACCCAAACAAACCCAAAACAAACCCAATTATTCCATCGTGCTCATGATTTTGTCGATTGTGGTTGCTGCTGCTGCGGTGGGTGGTTTTCAATTCAGGTTGAACTGGAATTGCTTTTCGAATATCTGCTGGAAATCATAGACATCGTCGAAATCTTCAATTGTGTCGGTTTCCTGTGCGGTCATCCACTGATGGCGTATCATAAGGTAAACAATCTCCCCGAGGTCCCTTGTGGTTCTGACTCCCCAGTGGTTTAATACCATCCTGCTCAATCTGCCCCACCTTTCGATTGCCAACTTTGCAAGGCCCCTCGAGAACTCGGCTCCGGTAATATGGTGCGGCTGATCTTCGTCTGCGGCTTCTTTTATTTTCTGGATAGTCGCACCGAGGCCCTCATAAACAAACTTCAGGGCATCGGCGCTGTATCGGCCGTCTTCGGAGGCGATTTCTTCGATTGTCTTTCTCACTTCATCACTCCAGCGTTATTAATGTACCCTCTGGCCCGGCTCGGCACCATCGTCGGCGGTGAGCATGAATATGTCTTTGCCGCCGGGGCCGGCTGCCAGAATCATTCCCTCTGATACACCAAACTTCATTTTTCTCGGTTTTAAGTTTGCAACGCACACGACCTTTTTGCCGACCAAATCCGCGGGTTTGTAAGCCTTTGCGATTCCTGCGAGCACGACTTTTTTAACGCTCCCGAGGTCAAGCTCCAGTCGCAGGAGCTTGTCGGCTCCCTCGACCGGCTCAGCGGAGTCAACCTTGGCGATTCGCAGGTCAATTTTCATAAAATCTTCAATCGAGCACTCAGGCTCAATCGGCTCGTTCGCAACGGCTTGCTGCTCTGTCGCCTCATCCGGGCTCTGCCCGCCGTGTCGGGCACTTGGCGCGACAGGTTCCCTGCTTTGGTCAATCATTGCTTGTACCTTTTCGGTTTCAACTCTTTCAACCAATCTCTCGAAGGGGTCTATTTTATGTTCTTCGAGCACGTTGTCAACATCGGCATAGCCAAGGGGATTTATTTTGAGGAATCTCTCTACCGTTTGGGCGTATTTGGGCAGGACGGGTTTCAGATAAATCGTCAGGATTTTGGCCGCATTTACGGCAGCGGTCAGGGTTGCACGTGTTTTTTCAGGGTCGGTTTTTATGGTCTCCCATGGCTGCTCGCGGTCGAAGTACCTGTTGCTTTCATCGGCCAGTGCCGAGACGGTTCTCATCGCCGCGGCGTAATTGAGTTGGTCGAAGTCGGCGATTATGCTGCCTTTTGCGCCCTGCAGTATTCGAACAAGTTTTGCACCCTTCCTATCAAGCCTGCCCAGGGTGCCGTCAAGATTTTTGGTGAGCATAGGGACGGAGCGGCTGGCCAGATTGGCGATTTTTCCGACGAGGTCCGAGTTGATTTTTGTAACGAAATCATCGAAATTCAGGTCGATATCCTCGATACCGCTGGTCAGCTTGGTTGCATAGTAATATCTCAGATACTGCGGGTCGAGATGGTTGAGGTACGTTTCGGCCCTGATGAACGTTCCTTTGCTCTTGCTCATTTTCTGTCCGTTGACCGTCAGGAAGCCGTGGACGAACAGTTTGTCGGCCGTTTTGAATTTTGCGCTCATCAGCATCGCGGGCCAGAAGAGCGCATGAAAATACATGATGTCTTTGCCGATAAAGTGGTACAATTCATATTCATCGCTGTTCCAGACCTTGTCGAAGTCCAGACCGTTCCTGTCGCAGTAGTTCTTGCACGAAGCAATATATCCGATGGGTGCGTCGAGCCATACGTAGAAGAATTTGTTTTGCTCGCCCGGGATTTTGAATCCGAAGTACGGCCCGTCCCGCGAGATATCCCAGTCTCTCAGTCCGGCTTTGAACCACTCATCCAGTTTATTCTGGACGGATTTTTGCGTATGACCGCTTTCGAACAGCTTCCTGAGTCTGTCGGTGTAATCGCCCAATTTGAAAAAGTAGTGCGTGCTTGTTCTTCGGACAGGCTCTGCACCGCAGTTAGCGCACACCGGGTCGATAAGCTCAGTAGGCCGGTGCGTACCTCCACAGGCGTCGCACGAATCGCCGTACTGTTCCGGAGCCTTGCATCGCGGACATATTCCGCGAATATACCGGTCGGGCAGCCACATATCACATTGGGCACAATAGGCCTGCTCGACATCCCGCTTTGTGATAGAGCCGTTTTCCAGGGCCCGCTTGTAGAGCAGTTCACTGAATTGTCGGTTTTCTTCGGAGTGGGTTGAATAATAGTTATCAAATTCGATATTGAATCGGGTAAAGTCCCTGATATGCTCGGCGTGCACACGCTGTATAAGCTCCTGGGGCTCGATGCCGTCGGCTCTTGCTCGAATCATAACGGGCGTTCCGTGAGTATCATCCGCGCAGAAATAGAGGCACCTGTTACCGCAGGCTTTTTGGAATCTGACCCATATATCGGTCTGGAGATATTCCACCAGATGGCCGATATGTATAGGCCCGTTGGCATAAGGCAGTGCAGATGTAACAACGATTTTACGTGACATAGTTTCCTCCACGGCCAAAGCTAATCCTTATCATCGGTTTGTTTTTGGTTCTTATTATTTTGTCTTTGGCGTTTGGGGCCGACTTTGTTTTTGTTCTGTTTTGTAACTTTGGTATTGTTTTTTTCGGTTTGGCCGGCTGATTCGGCATCTTCAGCATATTCGTCCGTGCGGTTCTGATCATCGGGCGGCTCGGGTCTGACCGGCCCTGCAGCTACTTTTTCCACACTCTTGTCGCTGATTATCTCGATTTCATCAAGGTTGAAGGCCTTTTTTTCACCTGCTTCATCCTGCACGACCACCAATTGAGTCAGAATCTGCATATCGACGACCTTTCCGGTTCCCTGGCTTGTCCTGACCATGGTATTTTTCTTCGGCATACGTTTCTTCAACTCCTTGTAGGTGGCATCTTCATAACGCAGACAGCACTTTAGTCTGCCGCAGTGTCCGGATATTTTTGAGGGGTCGAGGGTAGCCTTTTGCAGTTTTGCCATCCGCATATTTACAGGTTCGAGAATCTTCAAAAACTGCCTGCAGCAGCACGGCAGTCCGCAGCTTTCGTAATCACTTACAATCCTTGCCTCGTCCCTGGCACCTATCTGGCGAAGCTCAATTCGCGTTTGATATTCCCGTGCGAGGCGTTTTACCAGCTCTCTGAAATCCACCCTTCCGCTGCTGGTAAAATAAATAACAATCCGCTCCCCGCCGAACACATGCTCGGCATCGACTATCTTCATCGGCAGTTCCATCTCGCTTACAAAGCGCTGGCAGCACTGCATCTCCTCTTTTGCCGAGGCATTTAGATGCTCTTCTTCCATCAGGTCTTCGTCCGTTGCAAAACGAACAAAAGTCCCGCCATCGGTAAGAGGGTAATCTTTCTGCGCCTTTCCGAAATACTCCTGAACCTGTTCGGGGGTGCTTTTAAATTGTCCGGAGCGGTAGTTAAATTGACCGACAAGCTCTCCCAACTCAAGGCCGCGATCAGTCTTTATCACTACTCGATTCTTCGTCTTGGGTATATAGCTTTCCTTGTGCTCAAACCAGCCTAAATATCCCATTTTGCCGTATCGAACGAGCATCAGCTTCTTATGCTTCGGTTGTTTCACTTTATACTATTCGGCTCCTGATTCTATTGAACCTGTGAACTACTAATTACGAACCAATTATATTACCACACCCGGCGTATTTTAACAACAGCTCTTCGAAAATCAGCCTCTCGTTGACGCTTCGCTGCACCCACTCCAGATTTACATACGCCCCGGCAATCTTTGCGGCTAAGTCCTCGGCGTCGGATTTTTCGGCAATTTTCTCAATTTCGTTCATTTGGTCGCTATTCACAAAGACCGCGTCATTGCCGATACACATCTTCATAGCATCGTCCAGTGCGGCGATTATCATCCTTATAAGGCCTGTCTGCGTTCTTCGATTGATGTCCTTTTTGCTGACGTTGGGCAGTTTATCGACCCAGGCATCGCTTATTTTCTTTGCCATTTGGCCGAGCCACTCCGCAAAGTCCAGCGCATCGGTCAACGGGTAATCTGCAAACCGGCTGACAAGTTCGGTCTTAATCGCATAGCAGCTTTTTCCCTTCGGCTCAAGCCCGGCCCAGGCCAGTGCCGTACCCAGGCTGCCCTCGCTAAAAGCCGCCCAGTATTGTGCCTCTTTCGGCTCGACTTTTATCTGACCCAACTGCTTGACGATTTGTTCTGCGTCCACCGGCCCGAAACGGATAATCTGGCAGCGGGACCGGGTTGTCGGGAGCATCTTTTCGATTCGGTTGCAAATCAGGATGATAAAGCAATGCTTCGGAGGTTCCTCGAGGACCTTCAAAAGGGCGTTCTGCGATGCTTGATTGAGCCGCTCGGCCTCTTGAACGACATAAACAGTTGCGTTGCTCATTTGCGGTCTGCCGGCTACTTTTTCGATTACAAACTCTCGGATAACGTCTATCGGCAGATCGAGGGGCGTCTTGCCTTTGCCGCCTTTTGTGTACTCGATGAGTTCCTTGTATATGTGGTTAAAGTCGGGGTGTGCACCGCCGGCGAATACCTCGCACGACCGGCAGGTGCCGCAACTGTCATAGAATATACCTTGAGGCGTGTGGTGTTCTGTTTTGTTATTACACAGCAGCATCCTGGCCCATTGTTCAGCAGTTTTGAATTTGCCAACCCCATCCGGGCCGATGAATAAATAGGCGTGGGCCAGTTTGTCGGCGGCAAAGGCCCGCTGCAAGATGCCGATTGCTTTATCCTGACAGAAAACACTACTTAGAGACATTATCGCTCTTTAGCAAAATAAATAAACGCTGACATTGAAAAACCCAAGTTCTAAATCCTAAATCCGAAACAAATTCAAAATTCAAATGCTCTAACGCCCAAAAAAGTTGTTTCCAGTCAAAAGGTGCTGTTTTGGTCATTTGTAGTAATTTGATATTGTTTAGAATCCCCGTTTCCACGGGGACAAGCTTCGATATTAGGATTTATAAAAGGTTGGTGGGCCACAGGCCCACCCTACTTATTTAGCCACAGGCCCACCCTACGAATATCATTGTATTTGCCTGACGGCGTTTATCACCGCCTGATGTACTTGTTCAATATTTCTGGTTGCATCAACGATAGCAATGTTATCATTAAACTTACTTAGCAGTAAGAATCCTTCCCGGACTTTCTTGTGGTAGTCGGCGCCCTTTTGCTCCATCCGGTCGAGTGCGCGGTCCATTCGCTTGGCTGCCGTCTCTACGTCAACATCCAGCACAATTGTTAAATCGGGCCAGACTCTATCGAGACTCGCTTCGGCGATATCAACAACCCTTTTCGCTCCAAATTCCCCGGCGAAGCCCTGATATGCACAGGTACTGGTCAACCATCTGTCTAATAGTACGCATTTTTTGGCATTGAGTGCAGGGGCGATTTTTTCGGCCCACAGTTGCGCCCTTGATGCCATATACAGCAACAGCTCGGTCCGGACGCTGATTTCGGCGTGCAGGGGATTGAGCAGGATTTCGCGAATCTTTTCCCCGACAGCCGTTGAGCCCGGGTCGCGAAAGGTTACAGTATCAATCCCCTGTTCTTTTAACCAGTCGTAGAGCATCAGCGTCTGGGCAGTCTTTCCGGAACCATCCGGCCCATCCAGGACTATGAACTTACCTGCAAGCTTCTCTTTCACTTAGTCGCCTTTCGTCAACAAATTTACTAATAACATCGTGATTATACCAGCGATATAACTAAGAATAACCACAATCCAGTGATGCCTGTATTCCGCAAACAATAGTCCGGTTCGTGTCCACCACCAACTGTACTTCCTCCCTAAATCATATCCTTTCACATTTAACTCTACGATTATAACTCCAGAGTCATGTTGATGTGGGATCAGAATTATAAACCCTCTTTGGTTAAGTGCATCGTTAGCAATCTTAATCCTATCTGAGTAATTCATAAACCTTTTAAAATTTTTCGCGTAATCTCCTCCAAGCCATTCTAACAGCTTAACAAATATTGACTGTAAGCGTTTACCTAACTCTACATAATTAAACCTCTCTGTTCTGCCGGGCGCCTTTATTTTTACGAAATAATACGCCAACAACCTTCTTTCATCCTTTGGTAGCCACATATTAAAAACTTTCTTAAAAAAACCTTTTAACAAAATAAGCCTTTGTCTTCCTATAGGCATCTGGATTCCCGCTTTCGCGGGAATGACAGAGGCAGACAATTCTTTTTACTAAAGTCTCTAAAAATCAGCTTACTAAAGGCTCAAAGAATCAGCGAAAATCCGTGTTAATCCGCGGTTAAATTATCCTCTACAGGTTCTGCGGGCTCTGTGGCCGGCTTTGTTTTGCCGGCGACGAAGATGACCGCTGCGAGGGTAACGGCTACAATCAGGGCACTTGATACAACAGCGTATAATCCAACGGCGGCGTAATAGAAGGCGCCGTTCGGCTTAATCATACCCAGGAAGAATGAAAGCAGATAAACGGCCGCAAAGCAAAGAAAAAACGCACGTACCAAATCCTTCGCTTCGAAAAATCTATACTCCTTCAAAAGTCCGACCGCCTCCAAGACCATGCGGTCTCTTACAATCATTACAGCGGGTATAAACAGCATGGGTTTTGCCAGCACCACAAGGGCTGCGAAGGAACACAGGTGCACGACCCAGTCGGGTATGCCCGACACTTGCTTTGAGGCGAGTACCACCGATTGAACTACTGCCAGAATCACAAAAGATATCCCTATGTATATAACACCCAGGAGAATCTGAAACCGCAGCATCCGCCAGAAGAACAGCCTGCCGATGCTGACAAGCTGAGCGGGCTGCCTTGGTCCGGCGTCCTGGCTGCAGGCGGTAGCTAAGAATCCGAGATAAAGCATCTGCCATATAATTGCAAGAAGTGTGGTTCCCATTCCTAAAATGAAACCCATATGTCCCGGCAAAGCCGCAGAAGGGTTTTGCTGTGCCACCGAGGCCCGGCCTGCAATTTCTTCGAGCAGGACCATCAGCAGCGCCTGAAGGATAATAACCAAAGCGGCCTCGGGCCAACGTTTTCTGAAAACTGTAATCACGCCAGACAAAACACATCCTTATATCAAACCACAAACCATCATTTTGTTCTGCCGCTCGCGCGGCTCGGCTTTTGTTTGCTAATCACCGTTTTGTTCGGCCGCTCGCACGGCGAGACCGCGTCTCGACGGTTGCGCGGCTCGGCTTTTGTTTACTAATCACAAACTCCTTCACCGGTTCTTGAACTGTACATTCCCTGCGCCGACAACCGCTTCCAGGTCCCTGCGGAGGCTCGAATCAGGTCTTACACACAGTTTCTTATCCACAACAGCCCACACCCTGAAACCCCCTGTCGTTTTGACACTTACACCCACGGGGCTGTTGCCTCTGTGCGCTGAACAGATACTGCGAATGCGCGAGACTTTTTCGGGGGTTGCTACTTCAGCACCAAGATGAATCCAAACTTTAGCAGCCAGCTTGTCGAATACCTCATCGATACCAATCAGCTCCTCACATATAATATTAGGTACCTCCCTCCTGCAGTCCACCTTTCCCCTGACAAACAGGATATTGTCAACCTCGAGCATTCGGCTGTATCCACTCAAGGTCCGGGGAAACATCACAACCTCGCAGTCGCCCTGCAGGTCTTCCAACGTAAAGACCGCCATCTTTGAGCCTGCGTTTGGGCCTTTTCTTGTTACGATACGGCGAATCTTTGTTATCATTCCGCCGATGACGACCTCGCGGCCTTCCTTAATATCAGCTAATCGCCTCGTGTTTGCGGTCGAATAGGCCGCTAAGGTATCGGCGTGCCGGCTCAGGGGATTGGTGGTTACGTAAAAGCCCAACACATCCTTTTCATAAGTGAGCATCTGCATTTCGGGCCAGGGCGGCACATTCGGCAGTGTCTCGTAGTCTTTGCTGAAGTCCGTTTCTGCTCCGAATCCATCCAGTCCGAAGAAATTCATCTGTCCCACACGTGCATCCGATTGCATGTCCGAGCCTATCTGCATCGCCCTGTCCAGCGCCTCCATCATCTGCGCCCGGCTGCCGCCCATCCTGTCGAACGCACCGGCTTTTATCAGGGCCTCAAGCACCTGTTTGTTGGCCGAGCGCAAATCCACATTTTCACAGAAGTGGTACAGACTGTCAAAGCCTCCGGTCTTCTCACGGGCGGCGATTATCTGTTCGACCGCCTTTTCGCCGACTCCTTTTACCGCGGCGAGGCCGAACCTGACCAGCCCGGCGTCTTTTTTTCGGCCGTGCTCAGCGCTGTAAACAACCGTAAAATCGCTGAAGCTCTCGTTAATATCCGGTCCAAGTACTTCGATACCCATGTCCTTGCACTCGTTGATATATTCAACCACCTTGTCGGTGTTGCCCATTTCGTATGTCAAAAGTGCCGCCATAAATTCGACGGGCCAGTAAGCCTTGAGGTAAGCGGTCTGAAAAGCAATAAAAGAATACCGTGTTGCGTGGCTCTTATTAAAGCCGTATCCGGCAAACTTCTTAATCAGCTCGAAAATATCCGACGCGGCCCTTTTGCCGATGCCCTTGGTCATGCAGCCTGCTATGAAGCGCTCTTTTTCCTTGGCAATGGTCTTGAGCTTTTTCTTACCTATCGCCTTAATCAGGGTATATGCCTCCCGCAGCGGAATATCACCGAGGCGGTTACATATTCTCATTACCTGCTCCTGATAGACCATAATGCCGAATGTCTCAGCTAAGACTTCGGTCATAATCGGGTGAGGCACCTCCCACTTCGCACCGTGCTTGCGCTCTACAAAATCGTCAATCAGCGCCATCGGCCCGGGCCGGTAGAGTGCATTTGCGGCTATCAGGTCCTCGAATCTGTCCGGCTTGAGCTTCATGAGCAAATCCGCCATTCCGCCGGATTCAAACTGGAAGATTCCTTTTGTCCTGCCGCTTGCGAACAATTGGAGCACCTTTGAATCAGCCAGGTCGATATTCTCAATATCAATCCTGATTTCGTGCAGTTGCTCGACGAGCTGCACGGCCCGCTCAATTACGCTGAGCGTCCGCAACCCGAGAAAGTCCATCTTCAAAAGCCCCACCTTTTCGACCAGCGGTCCTTCGTACTGGGTAACAAGCTCTTCAGAGTCGCTGGCCTTATAAAGCGGCAAAAAGTTTGTCAGCGGCTCATCGCTGATAACTACGCCCGCTGCGTGTACGCTGGCATGACGCGTCAGGCCTTCCAGTTTCTTTGCTATCTCGATTACCTTCGCCGTTCGCTCATCCTGTTCACAGGCCTTTTTCAGCTCCGGCTCGATACGCAGGGCATCATTAAGGGTTATCCCCAGGGTCGCGGGCACGAGTTTTGCGAGTCTGTCGGCCTCGGCAAGCGGGACGTCAAGCACTCTGCACACATCCCGTATCACCGCACGGGCCTTCATGGTCCCGAAAGTAATAATCTGAGCGACCTGGCCGTACTTGGCGCGGACATAATCAATAACCTTCCCCCTGCCGTCCTGACAAATATCGATATCGATATCGGGCATCTCGTTCCGCTCGGGGTCCATAAAGCGCTCGAAGAGCAAGTCGTATTTAATCGGGTCAACACTGCAAATCCCCAGACAGTACCCCACCACCGTTCCGACACCGCTGCCTCTTGCTCCGACGGGGATATTATTTTTCACGGCATAGTTGCAAAAGTCCCACACGATTAGAAAGTAGCTCGAAAATCCTTTGCTCTCAATCACCTGCAGCTCTCTGTCAAGGCGTTCCTTTATTTGTGGGGTGATTTTGCCGTATCTTCTTTTGGCCCCCTTCCTGCAGAGGTTTGTCAGGTATTCTTCAGGACTGCCACCGTTTTGGGGTACGAAGTTCGGTGCATGTCGGCTCTTAAGGTCCAGCTTTACGTTACACCTCTCGGCGACAGCCAATGTATTGTCGCACGCTTCGGGCACATCTGCAAAAAGTGTCCGCATCTCTTCGCTGCTTTTCAGATACACATCAGGCGGATATCGCATTTTGTCTTGGTCGGTGAGCCTTTTGCCGGTGCTTATGCAGCAGAGCACATTGTGGGCCTCGTGGTCTTCGGCACTGAGGAAATGAACATCGTTTGTCGCAACCAGCCCAATCCCCATCTTTTTTGCCAGGTCTGTCAGTTCGCACCGAACATTGGGTGCATCGGTGTCCTCATGTTCCTGGATTTCGATAAAGAACCGGTCGGTTCCAAATATCTTTAAGTAGCTCTGGGCCGTTTGTTCTGCAGCGACCCTGTTGCCGACAGCAAGGGCCGAGGCAATCTCACCATTCAGGCACGCACTTGTGCAGATAAGCCCCTCATTAAATTCGGCGAGAATCTCCTTGTCGATACGAGGCCGATAGTAGAAACCTTCGGTGTAGCCTGCGGTCGCCAGTTTGAGCAGATTGTGGTAGCCGGTATTGTTTTCGGCTAAGAGTATAAGGTGGAATGCGGCATCTTTAATACGCAGCTTTTGCCTGTCGAATCGTGAGGCCGGAGCAACGTAAGCCTCAATACCTATTATGGGCTTGATTTTTGCGTTTCTGGCCTTGGTGTAGAACTCAACGGCCCCGAACATATTGCCGTGGTCGGTAATCGCCACCGAATCCATATTTAGCTCTTTGCAACGGGTAAACAGCTTATCGGGCGCAATAGCACCGTCTAAAAGCGAGTATTGAGTATGTAAGTGAAGGTGCACAAATCCCTTATCCGCCATAAGAGTCATCTACCCTTAAAAGAGTCCTGGTGATTTTTTGTTTCGTTAACCTTAAAATTCCTTTTTCCGGCACTTTGTTTAATAGTAAATAACTCAGGCGTTACAGTCAACAGTAAATGCCCGGCTTTTTGTATTGTAAATGATTCAGATAAATATATGATGCTCAAAGTATTGTTTGGTATGACTTTTTTGTACGTTTCTTTGAAATACATTTTACTTTTCTTCGGGGTTAAAGTATGAATAAAAAAAACAGACTAAATGTCATCCTGAATGATTCAAAGCTCGAACTTAGTAAAATTGTTATGCAAGGAAGGTTGCAGGATACCGATGTATCTATCCTTGTAAAACCTTTGACGCCCGAAGAGGCGATAGGCCAGCCGGGCAGGAGGGACTTTCCGATTATAATCGGCAAAGAAAGGGTGATCGAGGCGCAGGTTCTGGGCGCCAAGGGGCACTCATTTACGGATTCACCGGCTGATTTTACCGGGAGGCTGTCCGAAATTCTGGCTTTGCCCCTCGAGACGAACACAAATCGCGCCCTTTTTATAGCAGCGATGAATGCGACACTGAGGCATTTGAACCTTTGCGAGAAAACCGTGCACTGTAAGAATGAAGAACCCACTAAGTGCGCAAAAGAAATAGCAGCTCATATCCTTGAAAAATGGGGAAAGGTCAGGGTCGGTCTGATTGGATTAAATCCGGCAATCGGAGAGGAGCTGGTAGAGACCTTCGGTGCGGACAATGTCAAGATTACCGATCTTGATTTGCAAAACATTAATGCTTCGAAATTCGGTCTTAAAATCTGGGACGGCAGAGAGAAGACAAATGACCTTATCAAACAATCAGAAGTGGTCGTTATTACGGGCACTACGTTTGTCAACGGCACTTTCGATTATATTATGGCCGGTGTGCGTGAACATAAGAAGGATTATCTGGTATATGGCGTGACCGGAGCGGGGATTTGCAAACTGATGGGCCTGAACAGAATCTGCCCCTACGGCAGAAATTAGCTACACAAACAACAACAGCTTGAATCAGTATTCCTATGTGGACAGCACCGGCTACAGTTATGATAATAACGGTAACTTGACAGGGGATGGTAATTACACTTATAATTATGACTGTGAAAATCTGCTGATTGAGGTTTCTTGCGGCGGTTCGGCTATTGCCAAATATTATTGCGAATACGCAGATTGATGGCGATCAGCGAACGGCGTACAGTGAACGCGCACTTTTTAATTCGGCGGCAAAGAATGGATATTAAGGACAGCGAAGGAATTATTACTGGAATCTTCGTTAATGCAAAGAGGAAGGCCAAGAAAAGGTGTCTGACCCTAATGGCACTGTCATTTGTAAGCTGTTGTTTTGACATTAGTTACGCGTTCTGTGTTTTGGGGTTGATGCGTTGGTGCCGGTTCAGTCAATATGTCCGGGCTGGCGGC
>Ga0180433_10008553_pt1 | contig 12715 bp, 8 predicted proteins | sample SS_ome_8_FD_132980 | JGI IMG/M metagenome (GOLD analysis project Ga0180433, IMG submission 132980) | Hypersaline lake sediment archaeal communities from the Salton Sea, California, USA - SS_1_D_1 metaG | ecosystem: Environmental > Aquatic > Non-marine Saline and Alkaline > Hypersaline > Sediment... | reverse complement strand
TGGAATACGATTATGTTAAGGAATTCGGATTTCCCAATCTTATGCAGAAGAATTACGGGACAACTGACCTTTCGGAATTTGAAAAACCAAGAACGATGGTGATATGGTCATCATTTCTTTCGGGAAAAAACCAGGAGGAGAGGATACTTGCTGAAAAAGAGATGTGGAAGTTCAGGCTTAGCACGGATGAAACGTTCTTTTCAAAGTTCGGGAAGCATATCGCCATAGATGTGCCGGGATACACGCAGGACATGGAGCAGCATGCTAAGGAGAGACAAGCGATGAAGGACTTTTTTGACAAAAAAATAAAAATAGAGGACTATGATAAGATGGTTTTTGCCCATCACAATAAGATAAAGGAGAAATTCTTCGAAAGCCTTGAACATGATTACGACATAGTTATGGGATATTTCAATGCTGCAGACGTCATTGGGCATCTCAGTTTCGGAGTAAAACCTAAAATGAAGGTTATTTACAAGGAGATGGATGATATAGTAGGAAAAGCGTTAGAGAAAGCAGATACTCTGCTTGTTATATCTGACCATGGCATGGAGGCAGTGGGAAGATATGGCGACCACTCGGACCACGGATTCTGGTCGTTTAACAAAGAGGGTTTGAAACCGGAAAAACCCAGCCCGATGGAATTTTACGGACTTCTCGGAAACAATGAAAGGTGAGGTTCGCCACTCTGTTTTATATTACTTTCTTTCGATAATAATAGAGGAACTTAGGGGTGACAATTATGTTCGAGGATATAATAAAATCAGCAAAAGAGGGAACCGGATCTGCTTCTGAAACGCCTGCATCAGTCAAAGATGATGAAGAGGGAATACACCAGGTAAGAATCAGCGTAATAGGGGTAGGAGGAGCAGGATGCAACTGCGTCAACAGGATTGCAGGCTCTGGAATAAAAAGCGCAAAGATGATTGCAATTAACACCGACGGAAAGCATCTGAACATGATCAATGCAGGAAAGAAAGTACTAATAGGAAAGACCATCTCCAGGGGGCTCGGTGCCGGAGGAGACATGAACGTGGCCAAGAAATGTGCCGAGGCAGACTATAAGACAATCAAAGACGGAATAGGCGAAAACGAGCTTGTTTTCCTATGTGCCGGTATGGGTGGTGGAACTGGTGGCGGAGCAGCTCCGATAGTAGCGAAGATTGCGAAGGAGCAGGGAGCCATAGTCGTTGCAATGGTCACATACCCGTTTGCCCTTGAGAGAGTAAGGCTGAAGAAGGCGCAGGAAGCCATAAGGGAGCTTACGAGGGAATGCGATACGGTAGTCGTGATAGACAATAACAGGCTTGCGGCTTATGCACCCAATTTGCCGATAAACAAGGCATTCGAGCTTGCGGATTCAATAACCAGCAGAGCGGTAAGGGGAATAGCAGATACCATAATGTTCCCGAGCCTGATTAACGTTGATTATGCTGACGTAAAGACAGTTATGGAAAATGGCGGACTTTCGATGATTTCGCTTGGTGAAGCGGGAGGCCATGACCAGGTTGAAGACGTAGTAAAGAATACTCTTGAGCATCCGCTTCTGGACGTTGACTATGAAGACGCCAGGGGATGCCTTATCCATCTTGAGGGGGGAACGGACCTTACCCTCGGAGATGCGATAAATGTGGGTGAAAAGCTGACCCGGAGCTTCAATGAGGAATCCGCAATAAAGATGGGAGCCAGGATAAACCCTGAACTCCGCGGAAAACTCAGGGTTACCGCAATAGTCACCGGAGTGAAATCACCCTATATGTTCGGGAAGGAAGACTCCGAACGAAGACTTGAAGGGAAAGAAGAAGAGGGAATACAGTACCTCTAGTTTTTTGGTGATATGATATGTTTGTTGCATTCGACCCATTTACACTTTTAGCAATAGTTTTTCTTTGTTTTTTCGTGCCAGGAGCACTGCTTTCTTTCGGATTGTTCCGTAAGGAAGATTTCCTTTTTATTGAGAAGGCTTTTGTCGGATTCGGCATTGCATGGGTGGCGATTCCCGCAATACCGTTTCTTCTGTATTTCTTTCTGGGGATAACGTATACTTATGAACTTGCCCTCGGAGCGGTGGGGTTGTTCTATCTGATAGCAATTGCGGTATTCGCATACACAAGAACATATGAGGACGTTATTTCATATTTCAGGGAAGCGAAATTCAAATCTCTGGTCACTGGCTGGAAAAAGCTGGGAGTTCCTTTGTTTCTTTTGATTCTTCTCTTTGTTTCATTCTGGATAAGGTTCGGAAGCTACAGTCCGATTTACCAGGAGCTTGACCCTTATTTCTATACGGATGTCGCACAACAGCTTCTAACAATGGGATACAATCCATTGGACGACCAGACTGCCTGGTATCCTGAACTGGAAGTAGATCACAGGATAATACCGGAACTTTCATACCTGGAAGCAATCTGGTATTCGATTTACAACGGAAGCAACGACTATGATAACATGCTTCTTGCGGATATAGCTTCGGTCTATCCTCCGATAGCCGCGATGATGGCCGTCTTCTTTTTGTATTTCCTTATAGCCTGCTACTACAAGAGGGAGTATGGGATAATAGGCGCCGGAATAGCCGCTTTTGCCCCTATGTTCATATTCAAGCTCATGGGCGGAGAGCAGGAGGTACAGCCGTATGCTTTCTTCGCGCTTGCATTCTTTTATGCGATGTATGCATTGATGATTACACGCAAGGAAATGAAATATGCTGTTATTGCAGGTATTGCATACTTCGGGGTGTGTCTGGGCTCTTCATCAGAGGTCCTTGCAATAGGAACCGTGATAGTCTTTACCATAATATACGGGCTGGTCATTTATCTCAGAGAGGAAAATGCAAATCAGTTCAGGGAACTGCTTAAACTGCATGCCGTGATGTTTTTGATAGGTGTAGTTCTGGGAAGCAGCATACTGAAAGGGCTGTTTTACAATGGCGTTATAGGAACACAGGCCTTATTCCCTGCAATAGCCATAATGATTTTCTTCGGCATCCTGATGGTGCTCAAGGAAAAGGCGAAACAGTATTCTCCGAAGCTTGTCGTGGGGGCATTGGTTGTCATAGGCATAATCGTGATTCTCTCCCCGCTTGGCGCTCCTTTGAAAAACATAGGCAGTTCCGGTTTCGGGGTTGCGGAATTCAGAAGCCCGCTTTACAGGACTATTGCGGAACAGGGAACTGCAGGCGGATTCCTTTACAGCTCAATGGGTTTTGTTGCTGTTCCTTATGAAAATTTCGGGGTGCAGCTGGTTTCTCCTCTGGTATGGCTTATTGAAACGGTGTTAACGCCCGTAATGGGGGCCGAATCTGCAGGAACCCTTGCAAGCCCTCTCACGACTCTCGGGGAGATTCTGGGAACGATAATGGGCTATCTTTTCTGGGTGATAACCGCTGCGATAAACCTTATGTTCGCCATTGGGGTGGGAATTACGAACATGGTGCTTGGAACTTCTGTAGACTACAGCGACAAGGGAAACAGCCTTCTTTTCCTGTGGATATTCCTTTTTGCGCTTGCATTCATATATTCGGTATGGAGAAACAAAGACAACAAGATTGCAATTCCGCTTTTGTTTGCGATATTGATATTCCCGCCGTTCCTTGTGGGAATACTGAAGGCCAAATATACCATTTACGCCGCCTTCTTCCTTGGTGCGGGCATAGCATTCATTTTGGGGGAGTCGGATTATTTCCTCAGGACCTTCAAAGGCGCAGGAAAGGAGGGGAAACTGCTTAGCCTGGAGCTGAGCGAAGAGAAGAGGGAAAAATATGCCGGATACGTGATGGCATTCGGATTCATCCTGCTGTTCCTGCAGTTTATGCATAATTCGTATGCTCCTTCGCTTTTGGTAAATACTTTCAACGTAAGATACCAGGATGACCCTATGGCAGTGCAGGACAAGCTGCAGACAATCTGCGATGAAACGGGGGACAACACTGTCTGCGCGGCTGCTGCGGACCCGATGGGTTATGCAAGCCTGGGAACCAATTACCAGTATAACGGCAAACTCTGCATGCTTTCAATACTTTCTGATTACCGCTATTATACCGGTGAAAAATCCGGAGGCGGTCCGGAAATGTGGGCTGCGCAGATGAGATGCCACAGGATAGCGGATTACTGGATAGAATCCATGGAATGGATAAAGACGGATACCGAAAGCGATTCGAGAACTACTTCATGGTGGGATTACGGCCACTGGATAAACTTCTTCGGCCAGAAAAACGCTGTTCTGAGAAATGAGCATGCATCACACGGCATGATAGGAAGGATTGCGTATTCATACATCCACGGAACTCCGGAGGAGCTTATAGGGGCGATGAAGGAATATGACAGCAAATACGCACTGTTCGATGTGGAATTGATATCCAGCGGAAGTTATCTCGGAGGAAAATACGGTGCATTGAATTATCTTTCATGTGCATATATGAACAGGACTGATGTCGACTATTCGCCGGGCCAGTCCTCATGCGAGGCAGAGCATATATGGGAGATAGTTTACCTCCCGAAGGACGCGGCCGGAAAGACGTGCACGATTTCAGAAAACAGGAATCTTACCGGCATTATCGGATACAACCAGATGAGCCAGCCGGTTTACTGCGTAGGCCCGGTAACGCTTGCCGACGGAAGCGAATCCACGGGAACTTATTACATTAACCAGAAGACGCCCAGCGGGGACCTTAAGCTGAATAAGGGATTGCTGTCGATGCCCATGGATTACGGGAATGCGATAGGATACACCGTTTTCTATACCAACGACAGGATATGGTTTGAAAACGGGGAGATAGTGGACGGGATGGACGACGCGAAAGGCGAGTTCTACGATTCCAATTTATACAGGGGAATTTTCCTTAATGAGATACCCGGCTTTGAGCAGGTTTTCGACAACGGGGCGGTAAAGATATACAAAATATTGGAACCTTCGGTTCCGATTGTTGAAAAATCTGAAGATTTTTCAGACATAGAGGAATGAAATGTATTCCAAAAAAATAGAGGGTTTCCTTAAGAAAAACGGGATTTCCGTCGGGGACAGGATAGAAATAACAAGCGATAAAGGAACTTTTGAAGGTCTCCTTATGCCCAGGATACGGGGAGAGGAGGACATTCTTGTAATAAAGCTGGACAACGGGTACAACATCGGAATAACGTTTGAAGGAAGCAGTGTGAAGCTTATCGAAAAGGCAAAACCGAGAAAGCCGCCTCCGAAAATAAAGGAGGAAAAAGGAGAGATTTCTATTTTAGGGTGCGGAGGAACGATTGCCTCCAAGATAGAATACAAAACCGGTGCCGTTTATCCTGCGATAACTCCCGAAGAACTGAGGATGACTTTTCCCGATATAGACAAGCTTGCGAAGATAAGGTCAAGGTCATTGTTTTCCCTTCTTTCAGAAAACATGAATGCAGAACACTGGAAGAAAGTCGCGAATGCGGTTGCTGACGACATAAAGGACGGGATGAAGGGTGTCGTGATAATGCACGGAACGGATACGATGCATTATACTTCATCGATACTGAGCTTCATGCTCCAGGAACTTCCCGTTCCTGTTATATTGGTGGGTGCGCAGAGAAGCTCCGACAGGCCTTCCAGCGAGAACGAAATGAACATGATGAATGCTGTTTACGCTGCTAAGAGGGATATCGGTGAAGTCGGAGTATGCATGCACGCGGATATGAGCGATAATTACTGCTATCTTCACCACGGAACTAAGGTAAGGAAGATGCACACTTCAAGGAGGGACGCATTCCGTTCTATAAATTCAGCTCCTATTGCAGCGGTTAATTACATTAACGACAGGTTCGAAGCGCTTTCGGAATACAAAAAACGCTCACCGAAAGGCAGTTTGAAGCTTAATACCAAAATAAACGACAATGTTGCGATGGTTTACATTCATCCGAACATAAAGCCGAAATTCGTTGAATCGCTTTCGCATTACGACGGAGTTGTCATCGTTGGAACCGGATTGGGGCATGCGCCCACGAATCCTTCGGATGACAAAACCGTGGTTTCAACCCTGCCTGCGATAAAAAGGCTTATCGATTCAGGAATTCCGGTTGTTATGAGTTCGCAGACGATAAACGGGAGGATTGGAATGAGGGTTTATTCTGCCGGAAGGCTGCTTATCGATGCAGGGGTAATCGGGGACGGGGCAGACTGGACTCCTGAAACCGCATATACGAAATTATGCTGGGTTCTCGGACAGACAAAGGACATGAAAAAAGCAAAGGAAATGATGGTGAAGAATATCGCAGGGGAAATAAGCGAAAGGTCGCTGCCTATGGAGGAATATTGATGAAAAGTACTGGGGTGGGCGCTGAGATCTTTGATTTGGCCAGACTATGTGACAATGGAGACACAGATGCGGGGCTCGTCTTAGTGCGTTCTAGGAGATATTTCATCAAAGACGAACGTGTCTTAGTACGTTACGCATCAAAAAAATTTTTTCCTTTGGATAGATTAAAGGTGACGGATAATAAAAAGTACGGGATAATCAAAAACATAGACAAAGGTGTAATAAATAATACTTGTGGGGTAATCGTAAAAGTTCCGACTTGCCTAACTATAAATTTATGTAAAATAGCTGGTGCTTTATGCGCTGACGGACATATCCAGGAAGTTAAAAAAGGCAATAAAAGAAGTTATATTATAGAACTCGATGACAAAGACAAGATAGCCGTACAAAAATTTAGTAACTGGTTTTTTAACGAATTTGGATATCGGCTCAAGGTAAAAAAGAAAAAAGATCATGAGGTGTATAGTATAGATGTTGGAAACAAAATAATAGGCAGGTTTTTACATAGGATTCTTGGTCTCCAAACAGGTGAAAAATCTAGCAGAGTCAATATACCTAAGGTGATAAGATACGCTGATAAAAAATACTTGCGGGCTTTCTGGCTTGGGGTGTTGACATTTGATGGGGCTGTCAATCTGAGTGGAGCAATAGAATTGTTAATTAGAAGCAAAGCGATGATAAAATCATTTTCACAATTTGCAAAATCAGAAGGCATTTCAATAACTACGCACAAACTCCCAGATAAAAATGGTTTTTGGAGAGTACATGCTTCAAAACCAGCTGTAAATGATATTAAAAAATGGTTAAAACTTTTTGAAAAAGATTCGAAATCATGGAAAAAAATTTATTATATGCTAAATGATTTTAACATAAAAACCGATAGCGAAAAGACAGCAATTAGAATATTATATGGGCTATATCCTACACAGAACATTAGTAAAACATCAATAAAAGACGTATTTCATAAGATAAAAAAACTAAAAAAAGCAACTAATAATGAACTTGCATTTTCTTTAGGAATAGATCCGGATACGCTACGAAAATACAGAAATCTACTTAAAAAGGCGAATATCATAAAGATTGTAGAAGTTAAAAAAACGGGCAGCGACGGGCATAGGATGCTCATAGAATACAATAGAAATGTTGAAACTTGGAGAATGCCCGGAGAGGGGTTATATGGTTAAAATAGGAATCGAAGTGCATCATCGTCTGGCTACGCACAAACTTTTCTGCAACTGCCCTTCGGAGCTTGCGGAAGGCAAAGAACCCGTCGTGGTTGTTGATAGAAGACTCCATCCTGTTTTCAGCGAGCTTGGTGAGATAGATCGTGCATCTCTTGTAGAATTCAAGAAGTCCAAAGTTTTCGAATACCAGGCATTTAGTGAATCGAACTGCCTTATTGAACTTGATGAAGAACCTCCTTTTCCATTGAACAGGGAAGCGTTGAAGATAGTTCTTGAGCTGGCAATGCAGTTCAATTCAAGGATAGTGGATGAAGTTCATATCATGAGGAAAATAGTGATAGACGGAAGCAATACTACAGGATTCCAGAGGACTGCGGTGATTGCATTCAGCGGAGAGCTTGAAACGAGCAGAGGGAATATAGGAATACCGCTTATTGCTCTTGAGGAGGAGAGCTCCGGAATAGTTGAAACCAAGAAAGAGAAAACGGTTTACAGGCTTGACAGATTGGGAATACCGCTTGTTGAGATAACCACTACTCCGGATATAAAGGACGGTAAACATCTGAGGGAAGTTGCTGAGAAAATAGGAATGATACTCAGGGCAACAGGAAAAGTTGCAAGAGGGCTCGGAACTGTAAGGCAGGATGTTAATATTTCTACGGAGGAAGGTGCAAGGGTGGAGCTAAAGGGTGCGCAGGACCTGAAAATGCTTCCGACTCTTATTGAATTTGAAGTGAAAAGGCAGGAAAAACTCATTGAACTCATAAAAGAGCTTAAGAAAAAGAAAGCTTACTCCATAAAATCAAAAACAGTTGAGCTTACGGAGATTTTCAAGAATACTGATTCAAAACTCGTGAAAAAAGAACTTGAAGCCGGCGGAATCGTGTTGGGAGTAAAGCTTCCGAAGCATGCGGGAGTGCTCGGGACAGAACTGCAGACTGGAAAAAGGTATGGAACGGAGCTGAGCAACTATGCGAAGCATGCAGGAGTGAAAGGAATAATGCACGGCGACGAGAACCTGGCAAAAGTTTACAAATTCACTGACAAGGAAATTTCCGAGGTTGGAAAAAAGCTTTCAATTGATAAGGAAGACTGTTTTGTAATCGTTGTTGCGCCCAAAGCAAAGGCGAATGGTGCACTTGAAAAGGTTATTGAAAGGGCGAACATGGACTATGTTCCTGAAGAAACAAGGAAAGTGAATCCGGATGGAACATCTTCATACATGAGGCCGCTTCCCGGAAGGGCGAGAATGTACCCTGAAACGGATATCCCTCCTGTAAAGGTTGACGGGGAACTGCTTTCGGAAACCAAAAAAGGAATGGCAGAATCCTATGAAGACAAGAAATCAAAGCTTGAAAAGATACTGAATAAGGACATGGCTGCAAGGATTCTGAAATCCAGGCACCTGAAAACTTTTGAAGAGCTTGTAAAGAACAGCATAGACCCGATGCTTGCGGCTTCAACGATTGAGAATACCATTGTTTCACTGAGAAGGGAAGGGTTCGGGATAAAGGAAGTGGACAAGAGCCTTAAGGAGCTGTTTGAAGAATATAAAAAAGGAGCATTCGTCAAGGCTGCGATTCCGGACATACTGAAGGAGATGAGCAAAGGGAAGAAAATCAGCGAAGTGCTTTCGGACGGTAAATTCTCTAAAATAAGCGGGAATGAGCTGGAAAAGCTTGCAAAGGAAAACGAATTCGATATTAAAAGGATAATGGGCAGATACAGGAACAGGATAGAGCCCGAAGAATTAATGAAAATGATAAAGAAGAAAAAGTGATTGTTATGATAGAGCAGTATTTATTCCAGTTTTTTGACGAGCCGACATTCTCAATGGCTACCGCGCTTTTCATAATCGGATTCATCATCTGGGAGCTTCCCAGAAGCGTGAAGGTGATGGATGAGGAATATACGTCTGAACTGTATCCTGAGATGGGGAGGGTTTTCGACATACTTGTGCTGATGGTCGGCCTGGCATGCATTGCATTCCTTTACTTCATGAACGGGCTGGACAAGGTCATTTACTTCCTTAAATTCGAGAATCTGTTCGTGCTTTTCGCGATAATCATAATAGCGATACCGGTGCTTATATTCCTGGGATACCTCAAGAGGCTGGTAAACAGGATAAACGAGCACGAATCAATGACGGTATTCCTGGTGCACAACTTCCTTGACCTTGCGCATACGGTTTTTTTCATAAGCTTTTCGGTAATATTCATACCTGTGATTCTATATTTTATCCTGGGATGGCTGTGATGTTGCACACAAAAAACCATGAAAGGCCTGATAACATTCTTAAATATTTGCAATTTTATATATCACGCTAAAATAATGGTGATTTTGATGGCAAAATTGCTTAACAATTTTGACTGTTAAAACACGGGGTGTTTTAAACATGGTTAAAAAGAGAACAAAGACAAAGAAAACAAAGCCGGCAAAGAAAAGCACGAACAAATGCTACTGCGGCAGCGAGTGCCACGACGACCATGCGCACCTGCCGGGATATCTGCTCATAGCATTGGGGCTGCTTGCAGTACCGCTGAATTTCGGTCTTTTACCCGGGCTGGAATTCGCAAAGGCATGGCCGCTTCTGCTGGTGCTGTTCGGGTTCGTAGTCCTGGTCAAGGTCCAGTTCTGCAGGCACAAAAGCAGGAAATAATCACATTTTCCTTAATTTTTTGATGAAAGTGACCAAGCGGTTTGAATAACCGTACTCATTGTCGTACCATGCGCAGAATTTAAGCAGTTTCCCGTTGGTTTTGGTCAATTCGCCGTCAACTATGGAAGATTCCGGCCTTCCGACAATATCGCTGGAAACAAGCTTTTCCTCGCTGTATGCCAGTATTCCCTTGAGTTCTTCTTCTGACGCCCTTTTAAGCTCCCTGTTAACCTCTTCTGCAGCCACTTCCTTTTTCATTACCAGAGCCACGTCGTTTATGGAACCGCAGGGAACAGGGACTCTCAATGATATTCCGTCCATCTTTCCTTCAAGATTCGGAAGAACCGTCCCTATCGCTTTTGCGGCTCCCGTGGATGTGGGGATTATGTTCACGGCGGCGGCCCTTGCCCTCCTCCAGTCCTTGTGGCTTCCATCAAGAAGCCTCTGGTCGTTGGTGTATGCATGGACGGTAGTCATGAACCCGCTTTCTATTCCGAATTTTTCTTCGAGAACCTTCAGCACCGGTGCAAGGCAGTTGGTTGTGCATGAAGCAAGGGAAAACAGCGTCATTTCCTTTGTTACAACATGGTTGTTTACGCCCGGCACTACCGTGGCGTCAACCCCTTTTCCGGGGGCTGAAATTATGACTTTTTTGGCCCCGGCTTTCAGGTGCTTTTCCGCGTCATCCCTTGAACGGAATACTCCGGTGCTTTCTATCACCACGTCAACCTCAAGTTCTTTCCAGGGAAGCTTGAGCGGGTCGACTTCCCTTATCCACCTGATTTCCTTTCCGTTGACTATAATTGCGTCTTCCTTGGCCTCCACCGTTCCGTCGAATCTTCCATAAACAGAATCATATTTGAAAAGATGCGCGTGCATATCCGCAGGACTCCTGGCGTTTATCGCAACTACCTCGAAATCCTTTCCGAATGAACCCTGTTCAACCGCAGCCCTGAGAAACATTTTCCCTATTCTTCCGAATCCGCTTATTGCTACCCTCATTTGTTTCACCCTCAATAGATAGATACAACGCGAATAAATTTAAAATATGGCTAAGATAAGAGAGGTCATGGAAACGAGGGTAAAGGAGTTTTTCACTGTCTGGAGACTGTTGTTGCTGGTTTATGCGATGATATTTTCCTTCATACTTGCGAATGCCGTTTCCGAATTCGTTTCACTCCCGTCTCCAATGTATGGCGGGGACTACTATTACCAGATGGGATGCTTTTACCATATAATGGAAGGCGGGAATCCCCTTGACAGTTCTTCCATAGTCGGAAGCGTGCCCGGATATCTGCCCGCATACCCCATGATAGGAAGCTTATACTGCGCAATGACGGGAAGCGGACCTATGGAATGCATGCTCGGTTTTTCAGTGATCATCTATTTTTTCTCGGTGATTTTCTGGTTTATGGCATTGTCCGCGATATTCAAGGATGAAAGAAGCGCTCTTTTTGCAACCATATTGGCCACTTCGATAACCCAGCACCCCGTCCTGAAGTATACCAATTTTACAAGCATAATAATCGTTCCGCTTTTTATCTTCGCATTATACAAGACATTTGAAGGCAGAAAAATACAGTATTTTGCTTTGCTTGGGGTTTTCTACGGCCTGCTTCCGCTAACCCACATGATGTTTTTCATTGGAGCTACTTTCATAATCGGGCTTTTTTTCCTGCATGAAATCTATTCCGTGCTCAGGGAAAAGCAGAATGAAAAAATAAAAGAACTGGTCAGGAATATAGCGGTATTTGCGGTGCTTGCCCTGATTTTGATGATGCTGTACTGGTACAGGCCTCTTTTCGAGTGGAACCTGCATATGCCGTATGACAGGACACATATGGATGTTGCGGATATGGGCAGCAGCGAAGTTCAGGTGCAGTTCATAGCAAGCTCGGTAAGCTCGGTTTTCAATTTCGGCATCCCGCAGGTAATAGTCACGCTGCTTTTCCTTTTCGGGGCATATAAGCTGGTAAAAGAACGCAGAAATTTCGGTTTTGCGGAGAAATTCCTGCTCATATTCCTGGCGGGCTCGGTATTAGTTACGTTCTCCTATCTTGCAACCGAACCCCTGCTGGGCATGAATTTCATTCCGGCATACATGAAGAATTTCACGTTCAACAATGCAATTTTCCTTATTGCTGCATACGGACTGCACATGTTCCTTACCAACTGCAGAATAATATCGGATGAAAGGATAAGGCTCGGGATAATAGTTATATTTGTCTTGTTTTTCATGTTCACTGGATTCACAAAATTCAATGAGAAGATGGAAACCGGCCAGTGGATGCAGGTCGGCAAAACCCAGGAAGTACCTGGTGCATACTTATCCCTGCAGAAGTACATACTTGGAAATACCGATGTGAATGATGTTTTCATTTCATCAAAAGAGCTTTCATTCGCGGTAAATTCGCTTACAGGAAGAAAGCTTATGACAAACCGCTGGGCCCAGCAGAACGACCCTTATACCGATATGCCCCAAAGGGATGAGGATGCGGCGGTTATATTGTACGGGAATGATGTAGCAAAGAAACTTGAACTCATTGAAAAATACGACATATCCTATCTTTACTGGGATGCATACTGGATAAATTC
>Ga0180433_10008552_pt1 | contig 12716 bp, 13 predicted proteins | sample SS_ome_8_FD_132980 | JGI IMG/M metagenome (GOLD analysis project Ga0180433, IMG submission 132980) | Hypersaline lake sediment archaeal communities from the Salton Sea, California, USA - SS_1_D_1 metaG | ecosystem: Environmental > Aquatic > Non-marine Saline and Alkaline > Hypersaline >... | reverse complement strand
TCTGTTCCTGGCTGAATTTCATATATTATATCTCCGGCAAATGCCATAATATATGCATGGAAAAATTTATCTGTCAATAACCTTATTGCTCTGCCCAATCCAGCATAACTCCCAACTGCATCACATCTTCCAGGTGAGAAACTCACTAAATAATTGCGTCGTCCTGAATTGAGCCTCACTGCGAGAGAGTATATCCTGCTTCCCCCGCATTTCGACAAGCCCCAGATAATGAGCGAATTCTATGAGAAACAGGTAGATAAATCCGCCGGTAACGGTTGACTCCCCGTAGTCATACTCCATATCTTCGGCAAGTCTTGGAAAGGCATCAAGATATACTTCCGCGAGATCCTCGCCGTAGGCGAAATCACCCGCTTTCTTCTTTATCAGGTAGAGACAGAAGGGGAGGGAGCTCTGCAGAAATTCCATACTATCAGGATAACGGGTTCCGTAAATCCAGTTGTATGTTTCCGCGAAATAGCGGAACACCAGCAGATAAAAGGCAACAGGGTCAAAATCATCCAGCATCCTGCGACCCTGCCGTGTGACGCTGAACCGTCCCTTCTGAAACTTGATGAAGCCGGAATCCCTGAGGAAAAACTTCGCCTTCTGTATCTCCTTGACATCATCCTCCGTCACCGGTTTCATGTCGAGCACATCATGCTCCCGAAGGAAGACTTCGTAGAAATCCCGCACCACGGAGCGGGGAAGATTCCCCTTCTGTGTCGCCTTCAGTCCCCTGTCCGATTCACCCACCCTTTCAAGAAGATAGCGGCACTGCAGCAACGCCGGCACCGCTTCGACGGATGTCGCGAAGAGGCCGCTGTTGATTGCGAGGATGCTTCCGTTGTCGTCAATAATACTATGCAGTATTGAATCCATCTGATCCGGCGAGAGGCCGAGGAATTCATCCAGTGGCGTTCTGTTCATCTCCTCGGTGCGGGCCTCTATGAAGGCCTTCAGCTCCTCCTCCGAACGGAACTCCCGGCTTCCTATCATCCTGGAAAGGTCATGAATGTTTTCGGTCGCGGGATTGGGTCTTCCCATGCTCTCCATGAAGGTCGGCGGCGGTCCCTTTTCATGGTCCCAGCTCTCAACCAGATCCTGATATTTCTTGAATGCGTCATCGACATCATTCACCCCGGGAAAGGGGAACACGTTGTCGTATTTCCCGATGCAGCAGTTCTTGTATTTCTTTCCGCTGCCGCAGGGGCACGGATCGTTTCTGCCAATCTTCTTTGTCATGTTCTGCAACTCCTGTGCTTACCGGATGTACATGCCGGACTTCTCTCTTTGTGGTCAACGGTCACGCCTTCGCCTCCTCGATTGCTGATCCTGTCGAATCACGCACATCTATCTTACCGGTTACGGCGTTTGATATGAGCGTCTGGCGAAGCTCGCGGAGTTTGGAGATTTGTGAAAATATCTTTGTTATAAGATTATCAGTCCTTTTACTATTTTGTTTTAAAAACTTAGATATTCTCTTTTTATCAGATATTGGCGGGAAAGGTATCTTCAAATTCTTAATCTGATCAACAGACAAACCAGGCTGTGCTGCAGAAATCGAATATTTGTTAAGATTCATAGCATATAATGTTTCACCAAACCAATAAGTATCAATTTCAGTTAATGGATTAACAACAACTGCATGTTCAGAAGCCCAAAATTTACCATTTGCATAATTTATATTTCCACATAAAGCACCTTGTCGCCCAATTAAAACATACGAACCATCATAGTTAAATGATGAAGTATAACCACGAAGTCCATTCCCACCATACACAGGATAATCATCATATTCATTAATACTTTCTGATGTAATGCTTGAACCACTCTTTAGAAATGCAGTATTTTTAATCTTTTTCACCTCCCAGTGCTCCGGTATCTCCCCGATCCACTCGACGCCCGAATCCTTCATCTTCACCTTATTATTCGCCTGTCCTGAGCCTGTCGAAGGGAGCCCTTTTGTAACAGCACTGGTTATAAGAGCCTGCCGCTTCTCCCTGAGGAGCCCGATGAGGCGCTCCTTCTTCTCTATGAGTGAATCGATGCGGGAGGTTTCGCGGTCGAGGAAGATTGCGATGGAGCGTTGTTCTGTATTGTGTGGTAAAGTAATTGGAAGTTGCTGATATTTATCAGCACCAATATTTTGTATAGTTGCTTGAATGAATATGCTATTCTTCCATTGATCATAAGCAGAACTCTTAGTATAGTAATACAAATAATCAGAAAATATATACCTATTGTTTGGTGATGCTTTTATCAAATAACCAGCGAAACAAGCGTCATTCATATAATCCTTGAACTGGAATGTCTTTCCAACAGTAGCTCCACTACGTGCAAATAAAATATCTCCTTCATCTAACAGATACTTTTGAGCGACATCATGATGTAATGATTTAAATGTATCATCTCTGAGTTTTCCATCCTCTCCAAAGTCAGTAATTCTAATGTATCGTGGCAATGAAGGATCATCCAACTCAGCACTCTCGTTAGCTCCATACATAAGACGTTCATTTACTAAGTATTTCAGTTTCCTCAATTCCCAGTGCTCCGGTATCTCCCCGATCCACTCGACGCCGGAATCTTTATAAGATTCATAGGACTTATAAATCATAGCCCTAACTCCATTTGATAATTTACTGGAGGCCAGAATACGCCCAGTATGACCCATTTATTGTAAGGGAATGTTGTACCCATGAAGAAGCGCGTATCCTTTGATGATGAACACATCTCATCAAAGTATTTACTTCTAACACTTTCAGCAGCCATCTCTTCGTTCCCGAGACGGTCAAGCTCTCGTAGAAAGAGAACACCCAACTCCCAATCCTCAATCATCGCATTGTGAGGTCTTGGGTTATCGTCACATTCAAATACATAACTGAACTTATAAGGTATTTTCCTAAGGTGTATGGGAGGATCTCCGAAGAGCTTCAACTGATCATATATCATTTGCCACTCTGGCTTCCACTCCCGGTCGGACTCCTCGACTTTAACGCTCAAGATACTATTGGGTTTGACAATACCTATAGACGTACGCTCAGATTCATACAGAGATTCGAGCTGTTTGACTGTATAGACTGGCATTTTGTCTATAATCTTCCTGCGCTCAATCCAGCCTTTATCAGTGGTTAAAGGCTCTCCAAGTATTACAATAGAATCCAGGTTTGGCTTCCTGCTTTCCTTACGATTATCATTACCAGTTCCCCTTTCAGACAGTTCAACCTCTATCCACTGGTACTTCCTGAACTGTTGGAATCGAGGTCTGTATCGATAATCTATCGGGTAGAGACGTACCCATTCACCTTTGTCGGTAATGCCAGCGGTACAGATAACTTCCTGATACCGGCTTGAAGGAAGCGGGTAGGTCATAACAGTAATGAGCACCTTTGTCCTTTCTAAAATCTCAGTCATGGTTATTCCTCAGTTCAACTATCTTTAAGCTCAACCTTTCAGAAATAATATCAGCAAGTATAGACCGGTGGCAATATTGTTCGTCTTCTTCCTGACATACGAGCACTGAAGGTTTCTCATTAATAAGCTCAATTACTCTATATATCTCATCACTACAATTCTCTTGAACATTATCTCTATATTCCTTAAGGAGCCTTGCGTAGTCTGAAGCACTAATCAGATTTTTTCGTTTAGATGAATCGACACCTAATGATGATAAGTGAATATATTCCATGCTGAGCAAGCTGCAAAGTCTGGAGAATGTTCTCTTATGAAAGCCATAGTTCCTTGATACGGGTTTGTTCCTTATGTCGATAACCCTTTCTATTCCCGCCTTTAGCAAGAGGTTAAGGAAGCCATCGATCTGTAATCCCGCATAACCAGCAGTATATACATTTATTTCAGCTTTGGGAATCTCCTGTGGTTTGCGTTTATTATCTAGATTGCTATTCACGGAATACCATGGGTACTTTTTGTATAACTTTTCGATTATCCTAGATACAGGCAACCGTCCATATAAGCGCCAGAGCTGATTTAAATCTTCAATCACTGAGTATTCCAGTTTCACTATCTCCTTCTTGGCATATCTTGTAATTGAACATTTATGCTTCGTTATATTCGTAATAAATCCGTTACGCATTAGATTCTCAATCTCATGAACCATATTGAAGGAATATGGTCCGTACTTATACGGAACAAATTGATAAAAGCTATCAAGGACCTTTGACTTGCCTTCATGAGATAGGATGAATGCCCATTTCATTAATGCCATTCTTGAAGCCGTTCCACCAGCCCTATCGATTAATGCGAGCAAAATGCGCTGTCTGTTAAACATTATATAATCTCCTTGAGCATTTCCTGTATCTCCCGCTCAAGCTCCCATACCTCTTGGTCTATTACCACAATTGTCCGTAGCTCCTGATATTGTTCGCGTCATTCCAGGCCTATCCCTGTCTCAATGAAGGCAGTACGGATACATATTTCATCTCATCCCTGAGACAATTGAGACATATCGTCTCAAATTACTGCTATTTTGAGACGATATGTTTTTCATTATATTTATCTTCTTTTGAATCCTTCCGTATCAAATATATGAATGAGTTCTTGCTAGTTCATAATTTGCCTTACTAATCAGATCAATTAATTGCACCCAATCGATATTTTTTAAAGGGAGATAATCAGGCTTAAAAGGCTTCATCCGGTCACCTCCTTCAGCATCTCCTGAATCTCCTGCTCAAGCTCCCATATCTCCCTGTCTATTACTTCAAGCGGCCTCAGCTCCTGGTACACGTAGAAGTGACGGGTAAATGGTATCTCGTATCCGATCCTGGTCTTTGTTTCGTCAATCCATGCATCTGGAACGTAAGGCTTTACTTCACGGTCAAAGTACTTCTTTATGTCCTCCTTAAGAGGGACGTTCTCATAATCTCGCAATTCTGTGTCATGCTCACGATTTCCCTTTGAGTCAGTACAGACGTCTGCGGATTCATCTCGCTCCGAAAGGGCGCTCCATATCGCTTTCAGCAGAGACGCGTTTATCTTAATCCCTTTTCCGCTGAATGCATCATTGAGCACTTTAATGAAATCATCTCTGTTCTTGTAGAGTTTCCCATCCATGCCGGAGAGAGCTGAGATAATACCTTTCTGCAGTTTTTCTCCTACACCGATCTCCTTCTCTCCCGCTTTTCCCTTCTTCCTGCTTGTCGCGAGGTTCTGGAAAGCCCTGCTCTCCTTCAGCCGCTCGATACGCTCATCGCTCACCTGGAAGTTGAGCCTGAGCGGCCGCTCAACCGTTATGCGCCGGTATCCGAAATCATCGTTGTCAAAGATCTTGCATAATTCACTCTCTTTGTAGTCACTGTATATCCTGGTGATATCCTCAATCTGTTTATCGGTTATGTAGCTTCTCTTATTGCCGAGGCTCTTTCTCATCTTCTCGTATAATGAAACCGCATTGATGAGTTGTATCTTCCCCCTGCGGTTTTTTTTCTTGCGATTTGTAACAACCCACACGTAGGTCGAAATTCCCGTGTTGTAGAACATGTCATTGGGTAGACCAATAATCGCCTCGAGCATGTCGTTCTCTATAATCCATTTCCTGATATTGCTCTCCCCCGAGCCGGCGTCCCCGGTGAAGAGGGGCGAGGCGTTGAAAACGATGGCGATTCTCGATCCCCCGTCGGAAGGCTTCATCTTCGATATCATGTGCTGCAGGAAGAGGAGCGAGCCGTCGTTAATTCTCGGCAGGCCGGCCCCGAAGCGCCCGCCGAAACCCTTCTTCTCATGCTCATCACGAACCGCTTTCTCGTACTTCTTCCAGTCAACGCCGAAGGGTGGATTGCAGAGCATGTAGTCGAAACGCATCCCCCCGCAGCCGTCCTGGGTGAAGCTGTTGCCGAACTTGATGTTCCCCGCGTTCTGCCCCTTTATGAGCATGTCTGACTTGCATATCGCATAGGACTCAGGATTTATCTCCTGACCGAACACCTCGAGCCGCGCTCCCTTATTGATATTACGTAGATAGTCCTCCGCAACCGAGAGCATACCACCTGTCCCGCATCCCGGGTCGTATAGTGTGCGGATAACGCCGGGCCTGGTGAGCGCGTCGGCATCCTCGGCAAAGAGAATATTAACCATCAGCCGAATCACCTCGCGCGGCGTGAAGTGCTCTCCGGCGGTCTCGTTGGACTGCTCGGCGAATCTCCGTATCAGCTCCTCGAAAATGTATCCCATCTCGATGTTGCTCACCGTATCGGGATGGAGATCAATAACCGGATCGGCAAAGCGCTTTATTATGAGGTACAGGATATTTGCTTTCGCGAGACGTTCTATATGGTCGTGAAAGTTTAACTTCTCAATTATTTCCCGCGCGTCTTTTGAAAAGCCGTTTATATAGGCTTTCAGGTTTATATCAATCTTGTCGGGATCATTGAGCAGCTTTTCGAATGTGTACAGGCTGTTGTTATAGAACTTGTATCCGGTTATCTTGAAAATTATAGGGTCCTTGTTATCGACAGTGAGCTCTTTTATTTTTTTTAGAACCTTCTCCTTGGTCGGCTGCAGAACGGCATCCATCCTCCTCATAACCGTCAGCGGCAGTATCACCTGTCCGTACTCGTGCTGTTTGTAATCACCCCTGAGGAGGTCGGCAACGCTCCAGATGAAGTTTACCTTTTCCTGGAAGTTGAGCATATTGCTGCTCCCTTATAAAATACTTTTTTCTCTTACCGGCGCTGTATCCTTTTCGTAGGTTGATTCATAAAGCCAGAAATTTATCGGATCATATGGATTTAAAGTTTTAAGTCCTTGATCTCTATCATTACTCAATGTCATCTCTCTGCCCCTGCATAGTGTACAAAGGTCATTAATTACTTCACATCTGTTGTAATCACTCGAATTGCAGGAATTGTTATCCTCAAATATGGTCCCCTGTCCTGTTGAAATATCAAGCCACTTTTGGTATTTATCATAACATTCTCTTGAATAAACTGACATTCCGGCAAATAGATCAGCAACCTGTATAAAAGGTTCATCAGTTGAATCAATTGGTTCCAGTTTTCGAATCCTGAATGTCTTAATCTCTTTATGTAGTAATTTTAAATCTTCTTCATTGAGTAATTTTTTCATACTCGTTGCACTGTTTATGCATTTCCCAAGTGTTTCCCAATCAATTTGAGACATCTTATCAGGAAATAAGTGCCATGTTCGATTTATTGGCCATCTATAATTTAATACATTCTTTAACAGATGGAAGTACATCCTGTGTAGGTTAGCAATATCGTCCCTTCCAATAATTCTGTGCCTTTTATCATGAGTATCCCATATTAACGTATCAATACGTAATTTTTCATTATTGCATTCAGCAAGCAAGTATTTGATTATCTTCAAGGCACAGAATCTGTATTTTGCACCCCTCAGCTTTTTCCATTTAAACTCATCTAGTTCTGATTCATGAAGTATTTTAATTAATTGTTCCCTTATCTTATCATAATTAACAAAACGTATCGTCACAAGTGAGATACTTCTATAGCGGCCTACGTTGTATTTTGATTCATCTGAATAAGCAAGTCCGTATGGATTGAATATTACGCTATTTTTTATCATTAATTTTCTTTCTTTTAGTCTCTATAAAACTCAAACAAATTATTGATATCCCCATTCTCCACTATTAAGTTACCCAACGGAAGTCTTCGCATAGCTTGGGTTATTGAGATCACTCTTGCCCATTTTAAAATATAAATAATCTATTCTAATTCCGACACCAATCGAGGCGTTTCTTTCTATCTATCTAATAAAAATATTAGCCTTATATCTCCAATGTCAATATTTTTTACCTTCCCCCCCTACCCCTGATACCTTTCCTTCATGTCCAGGGCCTCGGCGCATTCGTCAATCCGATATATTATCTTCAAACCCGATCCGTATTCCTCCTCGTTATCGATTTTCTTCTTCCCTGCCAGGGACTCATCGGAGGTGTACTCGATGACCTTCCCCGCTTCGTAGCGGTAAACCGGAATGAGCGGCACATAGGGAATGCTCCCGCCCTCCAGGAACTCAAAGCCATCGAGCCCTGTCAGGTGGGCGCTCAGCATATCAGTAACCCTTGACATTAACCGAATCGGCACGCCGACACAGAAAAATTCATTCAGCGGACCGTAATCGCCCATCCAGATGGTGAAGCGTGCACCCCTGATTCTTTTGCTCTTTGATTCCGAGATTGACCGCAACGCGCTCAGAAGGGCTCTCCTCACCGGAACGGAATAATCGCCCGCGCTATGACCTTCACGCAACGTCTCAAAATAGAATCCCCATATCAGTACGTCCTGATACTCGGAGATGAAATCGGTGTGTTTTTCGAATACGGTTTCCCATTTCATTTCATTTCCTCCTTTCCGGCACCCGGCCCGGAGGCCGGGCACCTTCGGATGGTACACCTTAACCGGGGAGCTGCCTCCCCGCCTTCCGCCGCAGCCGGATCTGCTTATCTATAAATTCCCGGCGGCACTGCTAATATAACAGGGGAAGTGCGACAGATAGTGACCTAAACATTGATGTAGCTCCTTTATAAATTCCAAATACCACAAAAGGAACCGCATTGGGTCAGTTTTAGTTTTGTAATGATAAACAAAAACCATTTCCCGGGAGGATTATGTAAAGAACTACAGAAGAAGGTAGCTTGAACAATGTATATTTATTTAAACGACACCTGCATTATTATAGATTTTTTCTATAATATGCAATGCCTCTTCGAGTTGAAATACTTTAAAGTCATTTGGACGCAGGACTGTTTTCAACTCAGTTTCTATCTGCCTTTGTAGAATAATCCCTTTTTCATTTGAGATTGAAGGCACGTCCGTACCTGGCACGCTGAGCTTCTTATTTATCAGACTAATAAATTTTTTATCCTCCTCATCAATGAGTTCATGATTTACCGCATACCAGATATCATAAAAATCACGAATTGCCGGTTCCCGCCTGGTGAGAGCTGCTCTCACTTTTTCAGCATAAACCTCTTGCAACGACATACAGGTAACCGTAAGATCAATTTTCTCACCACTGAAGGGATCTTCGATCAGGGTATCTGCTTTCATCGTAACAGGAATATCAAGGGATGGCTCCCTTAATCCTATTTCGATTTTAATTCTCTCACTCGTTCCTGTAACAACCGATTTATATTCCAGGTATGATACATACTGGGTTGAATCATTATAACCCTTCAATGGCTGTGACAGAGTAAGCTCAGGTACAGTTTTCTCAATTAAAGCAACAATACCTTTATATGGTTCTATCATTCTTCTTCTCTGAGCACGCTTTGAATCTATTTCTGTTGAGATACTGAAATCCAAATCCTCGCTCATTCTATAGAAACCAGCATATACCTTATTGAGACACGTACCCCCCTTAAAGATAATTTCCTCATTGTTCTGCTGATAGAGGTATCCCAATATCAAAGAACAATAATAATCCTTCTCGACAAGCCTGTTGGAAAATCCATATTGTATTGCTGCATTCTCTATAGATGTTATAAAGATTTCTCTATCATTATGAAGATTGGGGAGTTTCACGATTTTACATTCCAGTTTATTATCAGTCCCCAGTTTTTATTTATTTCTCCCTTTAACGTTGTACCCGGTACGAGCGGTATATAGGCTTTTGTTTTTGGAATCATACCATTTATCTTATCTAAATCGTCTTCTGATGCTCCTGCAATCTCAAGGATATAGCCTATTCTTCGGTTTGTCCCTTTGTTGCCATACTTCCGGCAAATCTCAACCATCTGATCTGTTAATCCTGTATCATTCTTTATTGCCGTTATAATCCATCTGTATGCCTGGGGTATGGCATTGAAACGTGACCAATCATAAACGGCATCGAAAAGGGTCCTGGCATAATTTGTTATGTTAACTTCAATATCATTATAGGGATTTATTATGGAGGTATTACCAATCCGTTGGGGATCGACCTTTATAAAATCGAAAACCAACCCCGCTATCTTCTTCGCACCGGAAATTCTGCTATTATATATACTCATCCCAATCGGTATCTGTTCGATCAGACCATAATAGTTAAATGCAGTTGGGCCGCAAATAGCGTATTGTGCCTTTAATTCCTCCATCAATTTTACGACAATTACATATTCATTTGGCATCCATTTAATGTTGGGTGGAATCTTATCCGGTGCCAGGTAGACCCCGCGCATTAAACGTACAAGCAGTCCGCTCCGTGACATCCGGCTCAGAAGATACCTCTCCTGTTGTGCTGTTATTTTAAGAGCCTTCATTATCTCCCCTGTTTTAACAACATCCTTACCGGAATGCTGAATCCAGGAGAAGGCCCTCAGTGCCAGTGCACCTAATTTAGTTTTATCTCTTTGTATCATATTTTTAGATAATCGCCTTAAAAGCGATTATCTAAAAATAAAATATATATGTCAATTATATTTTCCTTATAATTATACAGTTTCTCTATCTTATAAACTGATAAGGCAGGATAAAATACAATGAAATATAAATTTTCCGGTATTATAGTTAATCACGGGAAACAAAACGCGATTATATATTTTCTATTGAACTTTTAATTTACTCATAAAAAATTTTTATATTAAATCCAAAAATACAATCCCACAACATCATCTAAATCACACCCTGCCCATATTCCATTACCCAATTCATTACCCAATTCAATGGGTATTACCCAGTTCATCAGGTTATTTTTTTCCATCGGGAGTTTTGTCCGCGGCCGAGGCATTCCACCCGGCCATCTGCCCTGAGGTTTTTTAACACGCGGCGAACCATGTCAATGCTCACACCCGGACATTTTTTCAGGATATCGGCTACGCTGAAATTGCCCGAGAACGATTCAACGGCCCGGATAACGAGTCCTGTCTTTTCACCTCGCTGCTCCTTTATTTCGCTCAATCTTCTTTCGAATTCCCCGTATGCGATTTTTAAGATATACAGAATGTACCCGATGTAAGGCCAAGGTGCGACAGATAGTGACCTAAACATCGATGTAGTGAGTCAAAAAAATTTTCCGAGAGCGATTAATGAGCAAAAGAAAACCGATTACAATTCGTATAACTTATTAAAAACCTTTACTTTATAGAATATTATCATTATAATGTATATATACATTACCGGAGGAACATTAATGAAAAGGACACAGATATATCTCGATGATACAACATATACATTCCTGAAGAAAGAGAGCCGGATGAAAAAGAAATCCATGTCGGAGATTATTCGTGAGAGCATCAACAGCAGGATGAAAGCAAATATTGATAATATACTCAAGCGTACAGACGACGTTGCCGGATCATGGAAAGATAGAAAATTCAATATCGAAAAATATATTCGCGACAGCCGAAAGGATAGAGAACGATGATAGTTGTCGATACGGACATCCTTATATGGATTTTCAGGGGAGATATTCAGATCGTTGAAAAATTTAAAAAAACGGTTATCGAATCAAATGGCCATGTTTTTATTACACCGATACAGATAATTGAAATATATTCAGGGATGATTAACAGAGAAGAGCCTAACACCATTAAGTTTCTTGAAACACTGAATACAATTAACATTGACAGAGAAATTGGAATGATTGCCGGTGATTTTGTAAAAAAATACAGGAAGTCACATAATGTTACCATTGCCGATGCAATAACAGGAGCTTCTGCAAAAATTAATGGGTATAAGATCTGGACGCTCAACAAAAAACATTACCCTATGTTTAGCAGGGATGAATTTGTTCAATAACTCAAAAATACAACCTTTTCACAAATTGCAAACTATTAAACATCCAATCTCTCCCCCTCCTCCAACTCCATCGGCTCCCCTCAATCATCCTCAAACCGGACATCGATCACATTGAGCTCATCCTGCAATGTATTTTATTAATTAGTGAATACCTGTTAATAATACTCCTTGAAATTGATAACCCGTATTAGTATTGTAGACTAATGAAGATTAAGCTCACAAAAATGGCAGAAAAACAGCTGAGAAAAATTGCAAAGGGTGACAAAAAGAGTGCTGGAATGATATATGAAAAAATTAAAGATTATGCCGATGGGAAAGGGGAGCATTCAGTAAATGTTACGAAGTTATCTGGAAATAAAGAACGTATGAGAATGAGAATTGGTAACTACAGAATAATTTTTAAGATAAAAAATGATATGATGCTTATATCGATTATAAAACATAGAAGCGAGGCATACGATGATTAAAAGGCAAATAATCAAGGACAATAATGACGAACCAGTAGGAGTTATTATTGATTATAAAGAGTACCTTAAATTGAAAAAAATCGAACGAGATCTCCTCGACACTATTGAAGCTGAAAAAGCTGAAGAAGAAACAGATACATGGACCGATCTCGAGGAGCTTGCAGATGAACTTGGATTGAAAGGGTGATTTCTCTCCCCCTCCTCCATCTCCATCGACTCCCTTCAGGCATACTCTAACAACATGCCTATTGCTATAAGCTCATCCTTCTCCGATATCATACAAAACGTAACAGGGCATTTCGATATCCATTGCGAGCAGGTTCCCACCCGGAGTTATAATTTCATGTTCCCGAATAACCCGCATTCAATTGAGATCATCATGTTAATTATAGAAATTACATATCCACAATCCTGAAGCGATGCAGGACGCCGAGCGAATTGCCGAGGACAAACAGGACGTTTACCCGCAGGCTTTGCAAATAGTATTGATTGCGATATCGGCTCCCCGCAGGGGCGCCTTTTTTTCGTCCATTTTTTGTGG
>Ga0180433_10008551_pt1 | contig 12717 bp, 10 predicted proteins | sample SS_ome_8_FD_132980 | JGI IMG/M metagenome (GOLD analysis project Ga0180433, IMG submission 132980) | Hypersaline lake sediment archaeal communities from the Salton Sea, California, USA - SS_1_D_1 metaG | ecosystem: Environmental > Aquatic > Non-marine Saline and Alkaline > Hypersaline >... | reverse complement strand
ATAGAACAATTTAAGAAGACGGAAGAAGCGATTGGTTTATAGCCTATTGCCCGGCATCCCTTTAGATTTTAAGTCGATTACCGACTACCCTCTTAAGCCGGGGCTTCGTTTCCGTTAAAGTTATTTCGAACAGATTGACGGACAAATAAATCACAGACTTTTTGCGTAGGAGATCCGGGTATGAGTGTACAGGCCATAAAATTCGGGAAATTTATACACGAAATATATAAAAAAAACCGCGGTAAAAATATTCCGATCCGCTCAATGATAGAGCTTACCTATAAGTGTAATTTTAAGTGCGTGCATTGCTATAATCCTTCCGATGCCGGTAAGAAAGAACTTTTAAAAGAAGAAATTTTCTCCATTTTGGATCAACTTGTCGATTTGGGAACAGTGCAGGTCGCTTTTACGGGCGGCGAAATGTTTATGAGGCCCGATGTGATGGACATTATTTTTTACGCCCGTAAAAAAGGACTGTACGTTGCCGTCATGACGAACGGTTCGCTATTAACGGAAGAAATAGCCGATGAGCTTATCTCTATGGGGGTGGGAAATTTCGAGATATCCGTTCTCGGGGCGAGTAAAGAGACATTTGATAAAATGACACAAATCAAAGGCAGCTTTGATAAAGTTATGTCTGTTGTAAGGATGCTGCGCAGAAAAGGTGTTATCCCGAAACTTAAAACCTGTGTGACAAATATCAATGTCGATGAATTTGAAAAAATAATTGCATTGGCAAAGAAGTTGGACACATCGTTCAGTTATTCGGCGGCGGTGATCCCAAAACTTGATTTAAACCAGTGTCCGGGAAAATTCCGTATTAAGCCCGACGAATTTTTAAACATGCGAAAAAGATATGTAGAATTCGTTAAAACTATTAAAAAACCCGGCAAAGACGGTAAAACAGGAAAACAGATAAGGCGGCAAGAACGCCCGGGTTTCTGGGAACGCGAATCCTTGTTTGGCTGCATGGCGGGACATACGGGAGTTTTCATAAATCCCTACGGCGAAATGAAAACATGCATGACGGTGCCGGAGCCTTATTTTGATACGAAAAAAATGAGTGTGGCCAAATGCTGGGAAAAAATAAAAGAATTTACAAGTGCCATTAAGGCGCCGTCGGATTGGCAGTGTTATACATGTGAGTATCGTGTTTGGTGTTCGTGGTGCCCGGGAAGAGCGTATTTGAATACGGGTGACATTTTCGGCTGTCCGCCATATTACAGAGAACTGGCGAAGGCGCGGAAGAAGAGATATGAGGAGATAAGGGCCTCTCAAAGTTGCGCCGGGAATAGCTTTGAGGGATTCTCGGGGAAATAATATTATGATCGAGAATCTGGAATACAAGGATTGGAGCAGGAAGTTTCACGCCGAGCACGCGCGCGAGCCGATCGTCATGCAGATAGAGCTTACATACCGTTGTCCGCTTCACTGCGTTCACTGCTACTCGGATTGTTACAACAATCAGGGGTACGCGGGGAAGGAACTTTCGACGGAAAAGTTAAAAAGGCTCATGGATAAACTTTATGAGGCGAAATGTCTCTGGCTTTGTTTCACCGGCGGGGATCCGATGATGAGGCCGGATTTTATCGAACTCTATGATTACGCCAGGGATAAAGGATTTATTCTTACGATATTTACAAGCTTGTCCGCGCTTACGGATAGGATATTTGACAAATTTGTCGAAAAACCGCCTTTCTCAATAGAAATGACACTTAACGCCGCCCGAGAAAAAACATTCGACAACATATCGCAGGTCAAAGGTTTGTTTAATGAAACTATTGCGAATATAAAAAAAATACGGAACGCGAAATTACCTCTTAAAATAAAAACGATGCTTACAAAAAACAATACCCATGAGACGGAACAAATACGCGAGCTGATAGAATCATTCGGTTGTGAGTTCCGACCGAGCGCCACACTGTTTGCCCGCTTAAACGGTGATACCACACCGTGCCGGTATCGTCTTCCGGTCAGTGATTTAGTTAACGGAGATATTAAAGGTGAGGATAGCTGCACAAACCCCGTGAACCCCACAAACTCAATAAACCGTTTCTTCCGCTGCGCTACAGGAAACTGGCAGTGGCATATCGATCCTTACGGCAAACTCAACATATGTTCCTGCGTTAGAGAACCAAATTATGATTTGCTGGACGGCGATGTGGAAGAAGGCGTGAATTTTTTGTCGCAATATGTGAAAAGTAAAAAATTTACGACTGAATCCGCTTGTAAAACGTGCGGTATCTGGCATCTTTGCCAGTCCTGTCCGGGTAGGGCAAAACTTGAAGTCGGTGACGAAGAGGCGCCGGTTCCCTACTTTTGCGAACTGGCCAAACGCCGGGCGCGAATAAACACGAATAGTTTGCAGGGTTCATAGAGGTTATGGGGTTTACGGAATGAAGATCGAAAGATTTGAGAATATTAATGCACGGAAAAAAGCAAGGGTTTTGGCCAATGCGGTCTTCGCTATGGCAAGAGAAAACAAGAAACTGCAAACACGATTTCGGTTCAGGGAACAATTGACTTCTTCCGCTGTTTCAGTTACGGCAAACATTGCTGAAGGGTTTCCAAGAAGGTCAAATAAAGAATTTAGGCAATTTTTACCTGTCGCAAAAGCATCAATTCCGGAATTGCGAAGTCATTTGTACATTACTTTGGATCAGGAACTTATTTTGAAAGATAAATTTTCAGAACTCTATGAACAAACAGATAAAGCGGCGAAGCTTGCCCCCAATTTTATAACCTGTTTGTTAAAACGTAAGTAACTCTATGAACCCTAAAAATTTCACAAACCCCAAAGCCCTAACAAACCCTATAGGCGCGAAACCCCGCGTATTGGTAGTCGGCTTAGACGGCGCGACATTCGGTATAATAAAACCCATGGTGAAGGCGGGCAAATTACCGAATTTCGCGCGACTCATGCGTGAAGGCGCACATGCTCCGTTAAAAAGCACAATGCCGCCCATAACGCCCTGCGCCTGGACGAGTTTCGGGACCGGAAAGGATCCCTCGAAACACGGGCTCTATGATTTTAATCTGCATGAAGGCAACCCGGAAAAGAAAAAAAGCGCAAACAGAAGTTTTGTGAAAGCAAAGTCAATCTGGCGGCTTCTTACGGAGGCGGGAAAAAAAAGTGTTGTAATAGATGTTCCATTAACCTATCCACCGGAAGAGATAAGCGGTATTTTGATTTCCCGTGTCATGGCGCCGCCAAAGAAAAACTGTGCCCATCCGAAATCTCTCTATTATACGTTGCGAAGAAAAGGATTCATCAAAAAAATTGAAAAAAATTTACCCAAACAACACGGCGCCTTTAATGCCAATAAAGAAGAAGTGAAGAAGAAGCCGCGGAAGATAAGTAAGGCCGAGCGGCGGAAAATGTCCAAAGAAAGAATAGAAAAAGCCTTTAAAAACATGAGTGAAGAGATAGATAAAAATGTCAAGCTTGCCTCGGAATTGATGAAAAAAAAGGAGTGGGACTTTTTTATGGCCGTATTCATGTCTGCCGATCACGCGGGCCATACATTCTGGAAGGACCAGGCCAAGGTAAGAAAGATATACGAAAAGCTGGATGAAGCGGTTGGAAAATTATTTGGGCTGGCCGGTAAAAATACAACAAAGTTTATTATGTCCGACCATGGATTTACTTCCGTTCCCTATTCATTTAACGTAAATGAATGGCTTTCTCAAAAAGGCATCCTTTCTAAAAAGCTCGATATTCCGCGACGAGAAAGCGTGAACGAACTAAAGATTTTACTGAAAAACGCCAGAAATGCCGGTAACGCCGCAAACACGGGCAACCTTAAACTCGAGAAATTTCAATATCAAATACGGACCGATTATTCAAAGAGCAGGGCCTACCTGCAATCAGGAACCTCTTATGGCGTGAGGATAAATTTAGAAGGCAGAGACACAACGGGCATAGTAAAGCAGAGGGACTATGAAGATTTCAGGGATTACCTGATAAGAGAATTTAAAAAAATCAGACATCCGGCAACGGGCGAACGGATTTTTTCGGAAATTTTCAAGAAAGAAGACGTTTATTCCGAAAGTCCGTTCGGAACGGATCCGGCGCCCGATATATTTTTACTCAGCCCGGAAATGAAATTCATGGCCCAGGGCCAGTTTACGCAGGTTGCCAAGATATTCGGAAAGACATCCAGGGGCTACGGGTTTCATCATACCCACGGTATATTTTTTGCGGAGGGGGAAAATATAAGAAATCTACCACTTAAATCCCCCAACATAACCGATCTTGCTCCGACAATACTCCACACACTCGGCGTAGCGCTTCCTAACGACTTAGACGGCAGGGTGCTAAGTGAAATCTTTACGCCGGGTTCCCCCTGTGCCGAACGAGAGATTCGCTACCAGGGCCCGTCGATCATTGACGGGGGAGAGAAAGCCTATTCGAAAAAAGAAGAGGAAAAAATTAAAAAACGGCTCGAAGCACTCGGGTATATCGAATAAAAACCCTGTTTGTTCGCAGGCAGACGGTAATACAGATGAGCAGCGTAAAAAATATTCCCCTAAAACTCATAGAAGACCATGACGAGGCGTATTTTTTCTGGAAAAAACTCGGAATTCGCGGCAAATCACTTATTCACCTGGATGCCCATATCGATTTTAATTTTCATGCGGCAAAACCCCCCGGACAGACATTAAAAGAGGCGAAATCCAAAGAAGACCTCATAAAACAGCTTTCCTCAAACCTATTTTACAAAAAGATCAATGTAAACGAGAAATCCCTCACGAACATAGGAAACTATATTTATCCCGCGATACGTGACGGAATAGTAACCGATTTCTACTGGATAATACCGGGGGATAGGCGGGAATTTAAAAAGTCACTTAAAAACCTGGAAAAAATTGCCCGATCATTTTTCCCGCGGGACCCCTTTGAAACAAGAAATCTTACGAAAGAAAAAAATACGCTGAAGGCCAGTATTTACGGCAGGAACTTTATATTTACTACTCTCGAGGATCTACCCGCAAATATGGATGGAGTCCTTCTTGACATAGACACCGATTACCTTACTACCGATACGGTAAGAAAGGCAGGCGCGAGCCAGGATGCCGGAAAAAGATTTCCCTGGATATGGCCCGAAGAACTCGCAAACCGGTTGAGAGAAAAAAATATAAAACCTTCCTGCATAACAATAGCCTATTCCGTGAACGGCGGTTTTACCCCCATCATTTATAAATTTTTAGGCGACGAAATAACCGTATTTCTTAAAGGTACCGCAAATAAAAAGCTAAAGAAAATTTTTTTAAAGAAAAAAAATGCCTTTATCGCGGCTAAAAATGGAAAAACCAAAGAATCCGCGGAGATCTTAATAAGTTTACTAAAAAAATTGGAAGAAACAAAAATAAAATCGGATTTAAAAGCTAGATTAAAGGCGCATATTGCCTTTATGCTGTTTAGACTGCACGCGGAAATAAAAAATACAAAAAAAATAAGATTTTATTACAACCTGGCCATCAGTGCCGACAAGACCTACACGGTGAAGGACAATAATTATGGCTATATGTACCTGAGGGAAAAGAGAGGCGTAAGGAAGGCCGAAAGAGAGTTTAAAAACATACTTTTAGCCGAAGGAAATAATTCTTACGCCCTTTCCGGACTGGCGGACATCTTTATGAAGCAAAAAAAAATCAAAGCGGCAAAAAAACTTTTTAAAAAAGCTTACACCGCTAACGGGAAAAATCGAGCGGCACTTTTAGGCCTCGGACAGTCCGAAATACTTTCAAAAAACTATAATAAAGCCCTGCAATATCTTGAAGACTACGGTGCGAAAAATAAAATACGAAGCGCTACCGTCCATCTGATGAAAGCCCTTTGCTATCAGGGTCTTTGCATGTTTGATGAGGCATTGGCGGAATGTCAACGGGCCTTAGCCTTCGGAACTAATCCAGACTTATATCTTCGGATTTTCAGGCTTCTTAGAAAAATCGACGTTCCGGAAGAAAAAAGTGACTGGATAAAAAAAACGATCGGTGAATACGGGGATTGGCGCAAAAATTTTTTAAAAAACCAAAAAAAACATTCTGATTATGCCCCCCGAACAAAACAAATCAAAAAATTGATAGATCGTATTGATAATGCGTTAGGAAAGATAGCCGGACGATATGGATAAAAAGGGATTCCATTATTACATTTGCAGAATGTTTCATGAAATGGGGAAATTTTTTTGGCTTATCGGAGATTTTGTTTCTGATTTACCGATCGCCGTTCTTTCTCCGAAAAAGCTTGAAGATATGGTCGACATCTATTACAGAGACCAAAAACGCGTGGTTCATTGGTCCAAAAACTCCGATAAAGGGCTCTCTGTCATCGAAACGGAATTTATAAAAAGATACGATATCAAAAAAGGGGCTTTTCTTGTGATTGCTTCCGGAGGCGGAAGAGAGGCCTTTGGGCTTGCCGAAAAGGGTCTTCATGTAACGGCAATAGATATATCGGAAGGGCTAATTCGTTTTAGCAGGGCAAAAGCCGAAAGGAAAAATATAAAAAATCTGGACTTTCAACATTCCTCAATACAAAATTTTAGACCCGGACAGAAATTTGATTACATCTTTTTTTCGGGAAGAAGCTACAACTATATACCCACAAGAAGAAGAAGGGTGGAGCTTTTGAGAAAAATAAGAACGTGGATGAATCCCGAAGGCAGATTTTTATTAAATTTCGCTGTGGGAAACAAATCTCAAAAAGGGAAGAGAGAATATTTTTATTCCATCTATAAATTCCTGGCGTATGTCAGCTTCGGAAACCGCGAGCTGCAAAAAGGCGATACGGTGAACACCGAAGGATTTCGTCATAATTTTATCGATTGCAAAGAGGCAGAGACTGAAGCCAAAGAGGCGGGTTTTGTCATAGAGAGGGAAGGGAGCGATCTTTTTCTGAGGCCGGGAACATGCTGAGTAAAAAAGCATTCGTTATAGGACTCGATTGTCTTACGCCGCAGCTTGCGTTCAAGGAATATATAGACGACATGCCCACCGTAAAAGCGCTTCTCAAGAAATCCCTGTGGGGCAGGATGAAAAGCACGCTTCCTCCCATTACCTGCCCGGCGTGGGCCTCAATGGTAACGAGTAAAAATCCGGGACGGCTTGGTATATACGGTTTCAGGAATAGGTCCGACCGTTCGTATGAGAAACTCAATATAGCGACGTCGCTTTCGGTAAAGGAGAGATCGATATGGGACATCATTGCCAAGCGCGGCAAGAAAAGCATTGTTTTGGGGGTCCCGCCCAGCTATCCGCCGAAGGCGATAAACGGCGCCATGATCGGGTGTTTTCTCACCCCGGACATCGATTCGGATTATACCTATCCGAGGGCGCTTAAGGACGAAATAGCGAAAAATTTCGGTGAATACATAATAGATGTAAGGAATTTCAGGACAAACGAAAAAGAGAGATTATTGAGGGAAATATATGATTTAAGCGAGAATAGATTCGCTCTGGCGAAATACCTCATGAAAAACAAACCCTGGGATTTTTTTATGTTTGTCGATATAGGACCGGATAGATTTCACCATGGATTCTGGAGATTTGCGGACCCAACCCACGCCAAGTACGAGAAGGGGAACAGGTATGAGATGTCTATCAGGGACTATTATAGGTATCTCGACGGAAAGATACACGATATAATAAAAAATCTTGACACGGATACTACCCTTTATATTGTTTCGGATCACGGGGCAAAAAAAATAGACGGATGCTTCTGCATTAACGAATGGCTCATTAAAAAAGGATATCTCGCTTTGAAAAATTACCCTCGCAAGATTACACGCCTTTCACCGGAAATGATAGACTGGCGGAAAACCCTCGTCTGGGGTGAAGGCGGATATTATGGAAGGATATTTTTTAACGTAAAAGGGAGAGAGCCGCAGGGCCTTATGGATAAAAAAAATTCCATGAAATTCAAAAACAAATTAAGAAACGAACTAAAGGCAATAAAGTACAAAAAATCAAAAGCAAACAAAACCGTTGTCCTGGACCCGGAAAAGATATATTCACGGGTGAACGGCATAGCCCCGGACCTTCTGGTTTTTTTCGGGGATTTGTACTGGCGCTCTGCGGGAAGCGTTGGCTTTAACGACATATATACTTTTGAAAACGACACGGGTCCGGATGACGCCAATCACGATTATTACGGCATTTTCATGATGTATGACCGGAAAATCAAAAAACCTCACAAGGTGAAAAGTATAAGTATTTACGACTTTGCCCCGACCGTTCTCGAAGGCATGGGTATAGATGTGCCGGAAGACATGGAAGGGGAGGCCCTAAAAAAATAAAGGAAAGCTGTATTTTTTCAATATGAAATTAAACTGGACCCGGTTTAACGGGTATTTCTATAAGTACTGGAAACTCGAGGCGATAATTGTGCTCTTGGGACTTACGAGCGTGCCGTTGGGGCTCCTGGCCCCATATCTGGCAAAGCTCGTCATAGATAAGGCCTATGGAGACAGGGACCTGAAGCTCTTTTTTATGTTGGCGGCCATAGGGGGAGCGATTTTTATTGTAAACGGGATCATAGGCTCCCTAAGCGGCTATTTTTCGAAGCGCGTAAACCGTTATGTTCACTTCGACATGACCAGAGATCTTTTCAGACATCTCCAGGGGCTGCCTTTAAGTTTTTTCGATAATCACTCCACGGGAGAACACATTTACAGGATAAACGCGGACGTAAAGTCCGTAAGCGATTTCGTGTGCAACACCATTCCGAAGATGGTTACCTTTTTTCCGAAGTTATTTTTTATTCTTGCGATTGTTTTTTCCCTCAACCCACGCCTCGCCCTTCTTGCCGCACTACTCGTGCCGGTAAGTTACATCCACCCCTATTTTTTCGGCCGGTGGCTTAAAGAAATAACCCGCAAAACCATATTAAGGTCCCAGGGTATTTTTAAAGAACTGCAGGAAGTGTTTAGCCATATTCATCTGGTGAAGGCCCTTGGCAGGGAAAAACAAGAAATAAATAAGTTCGAAAAAAGTCTTACACAAAAAATAAACATCGAACTTAAAAACGCAAAAATATCGAATTTAAGTTCTTTCCTAAGTTCCGTTCTAAACAAGGCCCTATCCGGTGTTATCGCCCTTTACGGCGGATATCAGGTTATAAAGGGCACCATGACACTCGGCAGTCTTACCGCCGTCATGATTTATCTTACTCAACTCATGGGGCTTTTAAAATCAATCGGTGGATTTTACCAGACCATAACAATAAATTCCGTAACACGCCAAAGACTTGCCGAAATACTTGATATAAAAACACCCATATCTGAACAAAAAGACGCTGTTTGCCATGATATAACCGGGGGCCGCATAGAATTCAAAAACGTTTCTTTTGCCTACAAAAAAAAGCATCCCGTCCTTGAGAATATCAGCTTTACCATAGAGCCGTTTTCCAAAGTCGCCGTCGTCGGGCCTTCCGGATGCGGTAAGACCTCGATCCTCTCCGTTCTTATGCGGCTTTATGGCGAGTCCGGAGGATCTATTTTTATAGACGGAATGAACATAAAAAAAATAAAACTCGAGTCCCTGAAATCGTGTATGGGCGTGGCGCTCCAGGAACCCTTTTTGTGGAACGATACGATCGCGAACAACATATCCTACGGCGCCGAAAACGCAACCAAAGGAGATATTCTCCGTGCCGCGAAACTCGCTTTGGCGCACGACTTCATAATGGATCTCCCGAACCGCTATGATTCAACAATAGGTGAGATGGCCTGCAGGATATCCGAGGGCCAGAAACAGAGAATCGCGGTTGCAAGGGCCGTCATCAAAAATCCGAAAATTCTGATCCTGGATGAGGCGATGTCGTCTCTTGATTCCGAAACGGAGGACGCTGTTATGAATAACATAAACCGCGAATTTAAAAATTCCAGCATAATAGTTATTTCACACAGACTTTCAACGGTGAAGAAAATGGATATGGTGTATTTTTTAGAAAGCAGTTCAAAAATTACTTGCGGTACCCACGAAGAACTTTTGGAAAAACACCCTCGTTACGGTGAACTTTTTGCAAGCCAGGTGGACGGGGTCATGACTTGCGTTGGCCGGCAGCAACCGGTGTAATTTGGCCATCCGAAGAGAGGTTCAGGTCCTGTCAAGGCGTTGCATCGGGTGAGTATACAGCGTCGAAGAAGCCGAAAAGATCGCGAATTAAATCTCCCTCAGTTTATTTTCGGAAGTTTGCAAAAAAAATGAAAATAAAATCCCCACTAACCGACAAAAAAGAAGTAAAACCGCTTGCCGAAGCCGGTGCAAACGAATTTTTCTGCGGCATCGAACCAACAGCGTGGAGGAAAAGGTTCAGTGATTTTTCCATAAGCCAACGCGCGACCCATGCCAATTTTACAAAATTCTCCGACCTCGAAAAAGCCGTTTCCGCCGCTCACAAATTAAAAACAAAAATCCATGTCGCCGTAAATGCCTTTTTCTATATGGAACAGCACTACGAATGCGCTGTTCGGATCATAAAGGAAGCGCTGGCGCTCGGCGTCGACGGTATTATATTCGCGGATTTCGGGCTTCTCGTCAATACCCCCCGAGCCCTTTTGAAAGATAAGGATGTCGTTATTGGCACCGACGCGGTAATATTTAATCGGGAAAGCGCGAAATTTTATAAAAGACTGGGCGCAACGCGTCTCGTTATTCCACGGGCGGTGACGATAAAAGAAATAGAAAGCATTGTCCGGAAGGACGCCGCAATGGAGTACGAGGTGTTTATTATCCACGATTTATGCTTTTTCGTGGACGGTTTTTGCACCTACTGCAAGGAAATGAGCGGGAAACCCAGAAAAGAGGGCAGGGGCAGAAAAAATGTGTATTTTTTCAGTAGCTCACGTCAGCCGAAAAGAGGGTTCAACGGCGGCTGTCGCACACATTTTAAGCGCCGTAAAATACTTCAGGCAAGCGGGCGGGCGACCGGTAAAACGGAAGATTTCACTTTTTGGACAAAAAAACACATCCAGGGCTGCGGTGCTTGCGCGATATACGATCTTAAGAAAATGGGCGTTTCTTCACTCAAGGTGCTTGACAGGAATCTTCCCACGCGGGGCAAAATCCAAGCCACGGAATTTATAAGAAAATCACTCGATTTTTTGGAAAACAAAAATATTTCCAGGACAGAATATATCGAAAAATGCAAAAATTTATTTAAAAAAACATTCAACAAAAAATGTAATCTGTACGATTGCTATTACCCGTCGGTTTTTATACATTAGCCATGGAAAAAGCGATACATATAACAAACCCGGATAAATTCAAATATTACCGTCCCCGTTACCGGAGAATTTATTTCGGCGCTGAATTTTGCCAAAATCTCATTCCATCGGTCAAGGACGTAAAATTTGCGCTTACGTTTGCGAAAAAAAGAAGTCTACATTTTACGCTTATGACCCCTTTTGTTACCGAAAGCGGGTTGATTAAGCTGGAAAGGATTTTTAAGTTTTTAGGGTCACATCCGGTGGATTGTGAAATTGTCGTTAATGACTGGGGGGTTCTCGAAGTATTGTCAAAGAGATATAAGCGCTTCAAATTATCCATCGGAAGACTGCTTGCCAGGCAGAATCGCGATCCGGCCATGGCACATGTTCTCGAAAAACAGCCGCCCTACGGAGTAAGGACAAAGAACGGAAAAATAAAAATAATAGCGCATGTGCCGCCGGGAAAGCTTTACCGGCAGGGGATAAAGTCCTCCTTTGTAAACGCACCGTCGGTGCAGAGATTTTTATCGTGCTTCGGCATAAAAAGAATCGAGTTTAATAACCTTGTCCAGGGTCTTAATTTTGAGGGTCTGAAATTCAAAGTATCGCTGTACACGCCATTTGTCAATATCTCTACTACGCGTTTTTGTCCGATGATATCACGCGCCCAGAAGATGTACAGGATAAATGTTTGCGCAAAGGAATGCCGGAATCACTACAGCCGCCTAAGAAGCAAAGGCATACCATGCCTCCTGTATAAACGCGGAAATACCACTTTCTACAGAAACCCCGTGAAAACAAAAATCACCGAAGAAACGATGGTTGATCGAATCGTATTCCAACCAGAAATTCCGTTTTGAGACGTTGCGCTTGACACCGTTCTGCGATTGAGCTATACTATATTAAAATCTTGACAATGAAGCGTGAAAAAAAGGTAAAAATACGAAGACGTTGGCTCATAAACCCGGGACCGCGAATAAAGAAAAGCAAAAAGATATACTCACGCAAAAAAAATAAGGAAAACCACAAAGATGAAGCTGAAACTGGGCATACCCAAAGGTAGCCTACAGGATCTGACGGTTAAGTTGTTCAAAAAGGCGGGCTTCAATGTGAACGTATCGGCGAGAAGTTACTTTCCCTCCGTAGACGACGCGGAACTTGAAGCGGTGCTTTTCAGGGCGCAGGAGATGTCGCGTTATGTTGAGAGCGGTATAATCGACTGCGGCATTACGGGCAGGGACTGGGTTCTTGAGAATGGGTCAAGGGTTATAAAGGCCGCCGAACTTGTATACGCCAAGCAAAGCCTCCGGCCCGTTAGGTGGGTGCTTGCGGTTCCCGAATCATCACCGGTAAAAAGTGCTAAGGACCTTAAAAATAAAAAAATAGCGACCGAACTCGTAAGCGTTACAAAGTCCTACCTCAAAAAAAAGGGGATAAAGGCTGATATCGAGTTTAGCTGGGGCGCCACGGAGGCCAAGACAAAAATGGGCATGGACGCCATTGT
>Ga0180433_10008550_pt1 | contig 12717 bp, 10 predicted proteins | sample SS_ome_8_FD_132980 | JGI IMG/M metagenome (GOLD analysis project Ga0180433, IMG submission 132980) | Hypersaline lake sediment archaeal communities from the Salton Sea, California, USA - SS_1_D_1 metaG | ecosystem: Environmental > Aquatic > Non-marine Saline and Alkaline > Hypersaline >... | reverse complement strand
GCAGCAGGATCAGCGCCGTGATCAGCGTCGTGATGTTCGCGTCGAGGAGCGTCGACAGCGACTTCTCGAACCCGGAACGGACCGCGGCGAGCGGGGACTTCCCGGTCCGCCGCTCCTCCTTGATCCGCTCGAAGATGATCACGTTGGCGTCGACCGTCATGCCGATCGTGAGGATGATCCCGGCGATCCCGGGAAGCGTGAGAACGGCCCGGAAGAGGACGAGCGCGCCGAAGACGATCAGCATGTTCAGGATCAGCGCCAGGTTCGCCACCACCCCGAGCACGCGGTAGAAGACCATCATGTAGATGAGGATCAGCAGGAACCCGATAACGATCGTCATCACCCCGCGGCGGATCGAGTCGTCGCCGAGCGTCGGGCCGACCGTCGTCTCCTCGGCCACGCGGACCGCGACCGGGAGCGCGCCGGCGCGCAGGGCGATCGCGAGGATGCGCGCTTCCTCCGCGTCGTTGATCCCGGAGATGCTCGAGCCGTCCTGCACGCCCCGCCAGCCCTGGCTGCGCGCCACCTGCACGATGCTCTCCTGGATCACCGGGGCGGAGTAGACGGTGTTGTCGAGGATGATCGCAAGCCGCTCTCCGGCGCCGAGTTGAAGGAGGATCCGGGCGAACTCCTGCGCCCCCTCCTGGTTGAACTCGAGCGCGATCTGATACTGCCCCGCCGCGGTCAACGATTGGCTCGCTTGAACCCGGGCGTCGGACAGGGCCGCGCCGGTCAGCAGGATCTCCGTCCCGACGATGAACGGAACCCCGTCCCGGTTGCGGAGGAGCTCCTGCGTGCTCGACCTCGGCGAGAGGTCGTCGAGCTGCGAGCTCCCCGCCTCGACGACGGACCGGAACTCGAGGAGCGCCGTCTGTCCGATCAGCTGGCGCGCCTCCTCCGGATCGGTCGCGCCGGGGAGATTGACGAGGATCCGGTTTCCTCCGAAGACGCGGACCTCCGTATTGGCGAGGCCGTACTGGTTGATTCGGTTGTCGATGATCGTGATCAGGCGATCGATGGTCTCGGCCCGTAGGTCGGGGCTCATCTCGTCGACGCCTTCGCCCTCCAGCACCATCCGAACCCCGCCCTGCAGGTCGAGCCCGAGCTGTACGACGTCCTGAAGCGGCCAGAACGGGTAGACGAGGTACAAGGCGCCGACCGCGACGACGAGAACGATCCCGAACCGGAGCCAGTCACCTCGGGTCATGTGATGGCGGTACGGATGCTGGGCCATGCGGACTCCTTTACTTGTCCCGCTTCTGGGTGACGCTCTGCTTGGCGACGCGGATCTTCGCCCCGTCCTCGAGGGTGAGGACGAACGACGTTTCGCCGACGGAGTCGACCTCGCCGTAAATCCCGCCGGCCGTGACTACGTGGTCGCCCCGTTTGAGGCCACCGATCAGCTCGTTCATCCTCGCCTGGCGTTTCCGTTGCGGCCGGATCAGCATGAAATAGAAGATCGCGCCGAACACGGCAAGCATGATCAGCAGCGGCGTCATCCCTCCGAGCGCCGAGGTCGTACCGCCCTCAGCGGCCGCTTCGCCGCTGCCGCTGACCTCCTGTGCCCGCGCGATCCATTGGCTTCCGGCCACGGACCAACTTGCCAGAGCGGCTATCCATCTCTTCATGTCATCACTCCTTGGCGGCGAGTCGATGCCGGTAGAGCCCCAAACCGAGGAACACGCATCCGACAACGCCGAGCACCACGATGATAATTCTCTCGTCCCACTCCCTCGTCAGCGCGATCAAGCGCTCCAGCAGGAAGAAGAGATCGGCCCAGATTATAGCGTAGAGGATCGCCGAGATCGACGTTCGAATCGGCGCTCGAAGGATCCCCCTCCACGCGATTGAATCGTAGAGGACCGTCGCCGGCGGGACGACCGCCCAGACGTAGGCGAGGCCGTCCGGCCCCTCCAGCGACGAGATTGCCAGCAACAGCAGGAGATGCCCGGGGAAGAGGGCGAGGAGGTTCGACACCGGACGCGGCGCACCGCCGCTCCGAGCCCGCAGGATCAGGTACCCGCAGTAGCCGAGGGCCTCGACCGCCACCAGGACCTTCGCCGCGAGGCCCAGATTTCCGACGAGCAGCACGATCCCGAGGAGGGCGAGCAGCAGCGGGATCGTCCAGATCGGGAGGGTCGGTTTCATCTACACCCCCGGAAGAAGCCACTTGGCGATCAGGAAGAGAAGCCCGAACCCGAGCACGTCGGTGACGGTGGTCAGGAAGATCCCCGAAGCGAGCGCCGGGTCCTTGCCGAGGCCGCGGACGGCCAGCGGGATGACCACGCCGCTCACCCCGGCGACCACCATGTTCAACAGCATCGCCAAGAACGCGGCCACGCCCATCAGGAACTCGCCCTTCCAGAAGTAGGTGATCAGCCCGATCGTCGCCCCGATCAGAACCCCGTTCGCCGCGCCGAGGAGGATCTCCTTGGCGAGGAGCCGCCGCCCCTGACGCGGCGCGATCTCCCCGAGCGCGATGCCTCGGGTGATGATCGTGACCGTCTGCATCCCGGCGCTGCCGCCCTGACCGGCGATCACGCCCATCAGGACCGCGAGCGCTGCGATCTTCGCGATCGTCGCTTCGAAGAGGCCGACCACGACGGCCGCGGCGAGGGCGGTCAACAGCCGCACGTACAGCCAAGGCAGCCGGAGCCGAAGCGAACGCCACCACCCGGTGTCGACCCCCTCCTCCGTCGGGACGCTCGCCAGTCCGTAGATGTCCTCGGTCGCCTCTTCCCGGATGACGTCGATGACGTCGTCGACGGTGATCACGCCGAGAAGCCGGTCGTCCTCGTCGACGACCGGCAGCGCGAAGTAGTCGTACTTGTCGAACGTCCGCGCGACCTCCTCGACGTCCTCCGTTACCCTCACCTTCACCGCATCGCGAACGACCAGGTCGCTCAAGGACTTCCCCGGCGCGGCGAGCGCCATGTCGCGCAGCGAAAGGACCCCCTGAAGCCGGCCGGCGTCGTCGACGGCGTACGCGTAGTAGACGGTCTCCGCCTCCTCCTGCCGTCGCCGCAGGAGGTCGATCGCCTCCTGGACCGACATCGAGAGGGAGAGGGGCACGATCTCCGGGGACATCAGCCCGCCGGCCGTGTCCGATGGGTAGGCCATCAGTCCGGCGAGGACCGCCGCGTCCCGTCGATTCAACTTGGCCAGGAGCTCGTCCTGGACCTCGTCCGGAAGCTCGAGAAGGAGGTCGGCGGCGTCGTCCGGGTCCATCCGCGCGAGGATCTCGCTCGCCTCGGCCCGATCGAGCTGCGCGACCAGTTCGGCCGAGTCGTCCGGATCCATCTCCCCGAGCGGCTCGGCCGCGGCCTGCCGGAGGAAGAGGCGGTGGACGAGCGTGGCGGCCTGCTCGGAGGTCAGGTCCTCCAGAACCTCCGCGACGTCGGCCGGATCCTGGGTCAACAGCTCGCGTAGCACGATCTTCCGCTCTTCCATCGGACCTCCTCGAACGCCGTCCATTATAGGTGCGGCCCCAATTCCGGCACACTCCGTTTTGGCCCCTCCGACGCTCGGCCCGTATCCTTCGGGAGGGTCGCGGGAAGGAGGCCGCATGCCGATGGGGACGGTGGGGCCTCGCCGTTCGGAAGTCATCGCATCGCACGGGATGGTCGCGTCGAGTCAGCCGCTCGCGGTCCAGGTCGGCGTCGACGTTCTGAAGAAGGGCGGTCACGCCGTCGACGCCGCGATCGCCGTCAACGCCATGCTCGGACTGGTTGAGCCGATGAGCTGCGGCCCCGGAGGCGATCTGTTCGCCATCGTCTGGGACGCGACGAGCGAGGCGCTGGTCGGGTTCAACGGGTCCGGGCGGGCCCCCCGGGCGATGACCCGGAATCTGTTCGCGTCTCGGAGGCTCGACCGGATCCCGCGTCGCGGGCCGCTCTCGTGGACGGTCCCCGGATGCGTCGACGGCTGGTTCGCCCTCCACGGTCGGTTCGGCCGGCTCCCGTTTGACGAGCTCCTCGCCCCGACGATCGCAACCGCCGAGTCCGGGTCTCCCGTCTCCCCGGTGATCGGCCGGGCGTGGGCGGAGGCCGAAGCGAGGCTTTCCGCCGATCCGGGAGCGGCGGCGACGTTCCTCGTCGGCGGGCGAGCGCCAAACGTCGGCGAGACCTTCCGGAACCCGGATCTCGCCGGGTCACTGCGGGCGATCTGCGCCGGCGGACGCGACGCGTTCTATCGCGGCCCGATCGCCGAGCGGATCGTCGCCTGCGCGAAGACGGTCGGCGGGACGATCGCCGCCGAGGACCTCGCGTCCCACGCCTCGACGTGGGACGATCCCGTGTCGGTCCGCTACCGCGGCCACGACGTCTGGGAGCTGCCGCCGAACGGCCAGGGGATCGCCGCCCTGCAGATGCTCGGGATGCTCGAGGGGTTCGATCTCGCCGGGATGGACCGCGATGCGGCCGAGCTGCTTCACCTGATGATCGAGGCGAAGAAGCGCGCCTACGAGGACCGGGCGCGCTACTACGCCGATCCGGCGTTCGCCGACGTCCCGGTGCAAGAGTTGATCAGTCGCGAGTACGCCGCCCGCCGGCGGAAGCAGATCGTCCGCTCCGGCGCGTCGCTCCGCGTCCCGGCCGGCGACCCGCGCCTCGAGGCGGGAGAGACGGTCTACCTGACGGTCGTCGACGAGGCGAGGAACGCCGTCTCGCTCATTCAGAGCGTCTACAACGACTTCGGCTCGGGGATCGTCCCTCCCGGGACCGGCTTCGCGCTGCAGAACCGGGGGAGCCTGTTCGCCCTCGATCCGGAGCACCCGAACCGCCTCGAGCCGGGGAAGCGCCCGTTCCACACGATCATCCCCGCCTTCGTCACCCGCGACGATCGGCCGGTCTTCTCGTTCGGCGTGATGGGCGGCGACATGCAGCCGCAGGGGCACGTCCAGATCCTGCTGAACCTCCTCGACTTCGGGATGGACGTCCAGGCGGCGGGAGACGCACTCCGCTGGCGCCACGTCGGCTCGTCGACGCCGACCGGCGACCGGATGACCGACGGCGGCCTCGTTCTCCTCGAGTCCGGCTTTCCGGGTGCGACGTTCGACGGGCTTCGGTCGCTCGGCCACCGGGTCGAGTTTCGGCCGGTCGGCCCCGGCTTCGGCGGGTACCAGGGGATCTGGATCGACCCGCGGACCGGAACGCTTCACGGTGGATCCGAATCGAGGAAGGACGGGTGCGCGATGGGGTATTGAGCAGCGCTCAATACCCCATCGCGTAGGAGTTTCCTACGGAAACTCCCGGTCGGATGAGGAGGCGGAGCTTGTCGTTCAGTACCCCAGCGCGGCAGAGTACGCTGCGTAAACGCTCGGTTGGTGAAGTATCAACCGGAGTCGCAGAAGGCGAAGGGCAGCCACCGGCTGCGCGCCAAGCGCGATGGCTCGTGGGGAGAAGGCCGATGACGACACGCGGGATCCACGCCCTCCGAGACGCGGGGATCGAGCACGAGGTCCTGACGTACCGTTACGTCGGAATGGGCGCCCGGATCGCCGCCGACGCCGTCGGGCTCCCCCACGGGATCGTCCTCAAGTCGCTCGTCTTCCGCGCCGACGACGGGACGTTCCTGTTCGCCCTGGTCGGCGGGAACGGGAGCGTCAGCACGAGGAAGCTCGGCCGCGCGACCGGGCACAAGCACGTCGAGGCGGCCGCGCCGCGGGACGCCGAGCGCGTCACCGGCTACCGGGTCGGCGGGATCAGCCCCCTCGCATCGCGGCACAAGCTTCCGGTGATCCTCGACGAGCGGACCGCCGCGAGCCCGTCCTTGGTGATCAACGCCGGGGCCCGCGGAACGCTCGTCCGCGTGGCGGCGGCCGATCTGATTCGCGCCCTGGACGCCTCGGTCGCCGACATCCGGACCGGGTGACGCCTACCCCGCCTCGAGTTCGCCGATCATCTCTCCGATGACGTCGAAGCCGCCTTGCCAGAACCGCTCGTCGCGCACGTCGATCCCCGCCTCGCCGAGGACCTCCATAGGGGAGAGCGAGCCGCCGCGGGAGAGCATCCGAACGTACTTCGGGACGAACGCCTCCCCTTCCCGTTCGTATCGGCGGTAGAGGGCGAGCACGAGAAGAAGCCCGAACGCGTAGGCGTAGCAGTAGAACGGGACCTGGTAGATGTGCGGAACGGAGACCCACTCCCAGCGAAACTCGTCGGAGACCTCGACCGCGTCGCCGAACTGGTCGGCCAGATTGTCGAGGTAGAGGGCGCACAGGCGGTCGACCGTCGCCCCTTCGTCGACGATCAGCCGGTGCGCGTCCCGCTCGAACAGGACGAAGTACGCCTGTCGAAGGATCGAGCCGTAGGAGTCGTCGACGAACTTGGCCAGAAGATGGCGCCGGACGGCCGGTTCCTCCTCGGTCTTCAGCTGCCGCTTCAACAGAAGGATCTCGGCGAAGTTCGACGCGGTTTCCGCCAGCGGAAGGGAGGAGTGAAACGTCAAGACGGAATGTTCGGACGCGAGCATGGCGTGGACGGCGTGGCCGAGCTCGTGCGCCAGCGTCGACACGTCGTCGAGCCGTTCGTTGTAGTTGACCAGGACCCACGGCGTCACGTCCGGCACGACCCCGTAGCAAAACGCCCCGGTGTCCTTCCCCCGCCGGACCTTGGAGTCGAGGTGATCCTCCGAGAGCACCCGCTCGGCCAGCCCCGCCATCTCCTCCGAGAACCCCCGCATGCCCTCGAGGACGATCTCCGCCCCTTCCGCGAACGGGACCTGCCTCTCGACGTTCCCGGTCGGCGCGTAGACGTCGTAGCGCCGGAGGCGATCCCGATGCAGCCGCTTCGCCTTCAACCGGAAGTAGCGTCGGTAGAGGGTCGCGTTCCTTCGGCAGCTGGCGAGGAGCGCGTCGACGACCTCGTCGCTCAGGTCGTTTCGGAGGTTGCGGACCGAGATCGCCGACGGCATCTTCCTCAGGCCGACGTTCTCGGCGTTCCAGTTACCGACCAGGTACACGTAGATTTGCCCGAGGACCCCTCCCTGTTCTCCGAACACCTCGTACAGGGCGCGGTAGGCGGCCTCGCGGCGCTCGGGGAGGGGATCGCGCGCGTACACCATCAGCTCGGTCCGGGTCACGGTCCGCACCTCGCCGTCGATCTCGATCTCGAAGGTGAAGCCGTTGGTGATCATGTCGTACAGCGTCTCGAGCCCTCTCACGCCGTAGACGTCCTTGAGGTTGATCACCTTCTCCTCCGGCTCGGAGAGCGTGAACGGGGCGAACCGCCGAAGCGTCTCGAGGTGGTAGCGCAAGTCGCCGCTCGCATCGAGCAAGCGGGCCGCGTTCTCCCCGTCGAGCCCCTTCCACCACAGCTCGAAGAAGAGGGTCCGGTTCCTCGCCGCCGCGACGGTCTCGTTGACGCGCCCGCGGAAGGCGAGGGCGGCCTGATTGCTCGTTTCCTCGGCGAGCCAGAGGGTCGCGAACCCGTCCAGCCTCCGCGCGAGGTGGGCGATGCGCTCGACGAGAGAGAGGATCTCGGCGAAGTCTCCTCCCGGCATCGACGGAGCGAGCGCCTCCCGACGCGCTTCGAGCCGAGCGACCGCTTCCTCCAGCCCGTCGAAGACGGCCTCCATCTCCGGCCCGCTCGACGCGGGGATCAGATCGTCCAACAACCAACGCTTCGAACGGTGTGCGTGCTGCGACATCGGATCCTTTCCCGCCTCTACGCGAGGGAGCCGTCGAGTTCGAGCTCCGCGGCGACCGTCTTCATCCCCTCGATGACGTCGGCGATCAGCTCGCTCCGCTCGACGCCGAGCATGTCGATTCCCTTCTGGATGATCTCGCGATCCGCCCCCGCGGCGAAGCTCCGATCCTTCCACTTCTTGGTCACCGACTTCGCCTTGAGATCCGCCAGACTCTTCGACGGTCGGACGAGGGCGACGGCGATGATCAGGCCGGTCAGCTCGTCGATCGCGTAGAGGACCTTCTCCATCTCGTGCTCCGGCTCGACGTCGGTGCAGATCCCCCAGCCGTGCGACAGGACCGCGTGGACGTACTCCTCCGGCCAGCCGCGCTCGCGAAGGATCTCCTCGGTCTTCGCGCAGTGTCGCTCCGGGTACCGCTCGTAGTCGAGGTCGTGGACCAGGCCGATCACGCCCCACTTCCCTTCGTCGTGCCCGAGCTTCCGCGCCATGTGGCGCATCACCGCCTCCACGGCGAGTCCGTGCTTGATCAACCGGTCGTTCCGGTTGTACTCGGTCAGGAGCGCGAAGGCCTCCTCGCGCGTCGGTGCATCCATCCGGATCCCTCCTTACCGAAGACGTCGGTTGCCCGCTACTCTATCCCTCGATCGCCGGGCCGTCCACGTTCCGAGCGCGGATGCCGAGCCGGACCCGATTCCGTATAGTCTCGCTCCGGAGGTGCTCCTTGCTCATCGAAGCCGCAACGTTCGTCCCTCTATTCTTCGCGGCGATCGGAATCGGCTTCTTCGCGAGCTTGCTCGGTCTGGGCGGCGGCGTGTTCATGGTTCCGCTGCTGTTGCTCGGCGGCTTCGTGGCGACACAGCCGGAAGCGGCGGGGACGAGCATCGCTGCCGTCGTCTTCACCGGCCTGTCCGCGTCGTACGCGTACTACCGCCGGAAAGCGATCGACCTGCGCGTCGGCCTCCTGTTCATGCCCTCGGCGATCGCCGGCGTCTTCTTGGGAACCTACATCGTTGAGGTCGTCGATCCGGCTTGGCTCACGATCGCGTTCGGCGTCTTCCTCCTCTACCCCACCGCGACGATGCTTCTCGGAAGAACGTCGAAGGACGTGAAGTCGAAGCTTGGAGGCGAGGCCTCCGGCTGGCGCTTCTACCTCCTCGTCGGCGGGATCGGGCTCGTCGCCGGCACGGCGACGAAGCTGTTCGGGGTCGGGGGCGGCACGGTCTTCGTCCCTTCCCTGGTCGTCTTCCTCGGCCTCGGCATCGTCAAAGCGGTCGCCGTCAGCCTGTTCGTCATGGTCCCGACGGCCCTCGTCGGCACGATCACCAGCTGGTTCCAGGGCACGCTGCTCGTCGGACTCGCGCTTCCGCTGATCCTCGGGATCGTCATCGGCGCCCAGATCGGACCGCGCATCGGAGCCCGCGTACCGAAGGTGCGCCTCCGCCAGCTGTTCGGCGTCGTTCTCCTCTACGCCGCCGTCAACATGATCCTCAAGGGGATCCAGGGGATCGCGTAAGCCGCTTCTAAAGCGCACACATTGACTTTCGGCAACCCGCGCCGTACACTGTGTTAGCAATCTCCACATCTAACTGCTAACGATAGAGGGGTCATGATCCGATTCGACAAGATGACCGAGGGGGCGCAGGAGCTGTTCCGCGAGGCACAGGACCTCCTGACCCGCTACAAGCACAACCAGCTCGACGTCGAGCACATCGCGATGGTCCTCGTCAGCAAGGAGGGGATCGGCCGCGAGATCCTCCAGACGATGGGGATCAACCTCGACGGACTGGCCAAGGATTTCGACATCCTCCTCAAGGACAAGCCGTCGGTCGCCGGACAGGTCGGCGGGCAGATCTACATCACGCCGCAGCTCCAGAGCGTCGTCCAGGCGGCGCAGATGGAGGCCGATCGGCTCCACGACGACTACATCGGCACCGATCACCTCCTCCTCGCGATCAGCCGGACGACCGAGCCGCAGATCCGAAGGATCCTCGGCCGCCACCAGATCACGCCGGAGGCGATCTACTCGTCGCTTCGCGACGTGCGGGGCGAGCAGCGCCTCACGGACCGCGAGGGGGAAGACCGATACCAGATCCTCAAGAAGTACTCGCGCAACCTGACGGAGATGGCGAAGCGCGGCGAGCTCGACCCGGTGATCGGCCGGGACGAGGAGATCCGCCGGATGGAGCAGATCCTCTCCCGCCGCCGGAAGAACAACCCGGTACTGATCGGCGAGCCTGGCGTCGGCAAGACGGCGATCGCCGAGGGGCTCGCCCAGCGGATCGTCGACGGCGACGTCGCCGAAATGCTCCAGGGGAAGGAGATCGTCGCCCTCGACATCGCGTCGATGGTCGCGGGATCGAAGTTCCGCGGCGAGTTCGAGGACCGGCTGAAGGCGGTGATCCGCGAGATCGAGGCCCAGGCAGGCGAGACGATCCTGTTCATCGACGAGCTGCACACCCTCGTCGGCGCCGGCGCGGCCGAAGGGGCGATCGACGCGTCGAACATGCTCAAGGAGCCGCTTTCCCGCGGGAAGTTCCAGGTGATCGGCGCGACGACGCTCGACGAATACCGCGAGCGGATCGAGAAGGATTCCGCGTTCGAACGTCGGTTCCAGCGGATTCTCGTCCGCGAGCCGACGGTCGAGGAAACGATCGCCATCCTCGAAGGGCTCCGCGTCAAGCTGACCGAGCACCACAAGATCGAGATCACCGATGAAGCGCTCGGCGCCGCCGCGCGCCTCTCCGAGCGGTACCTCTCCGACCGGTTCCTCCCGGACAAGGCGATCGACCTCGTCGACGAGGCGGCCAGCCGGATGCGCGTCGACGGCTCCGGCGACGTGGTGACCGAATCGGAGGTCGCCGCGCTCGTCTCCCAGTGGACCGGGATCCCGGCGGAGCGGATGCTCGAGGAGGAACGGGCCCGTCTGGCGAACATGGAGGAGGCGCTCCACGCTCGCGTCATCGACCAGAACGAGGCGGTCCGCGCCGTCGCCGAGGCGGTCCGCCACACGCGCGCCGGCCTCTCGGACCCGCGGCGGCCGATCGGGACCTTCCTCTTCCTCGGTCCGACCGGCGTCGGGAAGACCGAGCTCGCCAAGACGCTCGCCGCGTTCCTGTTCGGAAGCGACTCCGCGCTGCTCCGGATCGACATGTCCGAGTACATGGAGCGCCACGCCGTCGCCCGGTTGATCGGGTCGCCCCCCGGATACATCGGCTACGAAGAAGGGGGGCAGCTGACCGAGGCGGTCCGCCGCCGCCCGTACCAGGTCGTGCTGTTCGACGAGATCGAGAAGGCCCACGCGCAGGTGATGAACCTGCTCCTGCAGCTGCTCGACGAGGGCCGGCTGACCGACGGCCACGGCCGGACGGTCGACTTCCGGCACACGATCCTGATCATGACCTCGAACGCCGGGAGCGAGCACTTCCAGACCGACGCGAGCGAGGACGCGGTCCGCGAGCGCGTCCGCGAGGAGCTCCGCAAGCAGTTCCGGCCCGAGTTCCTCAACCGGATCGACGAGACGATCATCTTCCATCCGCTCTCCGAGAAGGCCATCGAGCGGATCGTCGACCTGAAGATCGAAGAACTGAACGAGCGGCTCGCCGAGCAGGAGATCGAACTGACGTTGACCGCCGAGGCGAAGCGTGTCCTCGCCAAGGCCGGATACGATCCTCACTACGGCGCCCGGCCGCTCGCCCGTGCGATGAAGCGGCTGGTCGAGAACCCGCTCGCGAGCAAGATCGTCGCCGGCGAGATCTCCGAAGGGGATCCGGTCACCGTCGACGCCGCGGCGATGTCCGACGTCCTGCTGATCCGGAAGCGGGGTGCGGCGAACTAGACGTCCGCGAAGAGGCCGCCCGGGTCGGGACTCGGCTCGGCGTCGGCCGACCCAAGCTCGGCCAGCGCCTGCTCGAGCTGCGCCTCGGAGAGGGCGCCGTGGTGCCACTTCGGGTCGTTCTCCATGAACGAGACGCCCTTCCCGAGGACCGTGTGGGCCGCGATCGCCGTCGGCTTCCCGGAGCCTCGCGAGGCGAGGAACGACGTGAATGCCGCCATGATCGCTTCGTAGTCGTGACCGTCGATCTCGTGGACGTTCCAGCCGAACGCGCGGAGCTTCGCCGCCAGGTCTCCGACGTCCATCACGTCCCGCGTGCGCCCGTCGATCTGGCAGCCGTTCCAGTCGACCATCGCGCAGAGGTTGTCGACCCGATGGTGGACGGCGGCCGTCGCCGCCTCCCACGGCTGTCCCTCCTCCAGCTCGGCGTCGGAGACGAAACAGTAGACGCGCGCGTCGCGGGCGGCGAGCTTCGCCCCGAGCGCCATCCCGAGGGCGACCGAGAGGCCGTTCCCGAGCGATCCGCTCGACACCTCGACGCCCGGGACCTTCCACGCCGTCGAAGGATGCCCCTGGAGCATCGCGCCGAGCTTCCGGAACCGCCACAGCTCCTCGCGCGGGAAGTAGCCTCGATCGGCGAGGATCGCGTAGAGGATCGGGCAGGTGTGGCCGTTCGAGAGGACGAAGCGATCGCGACCCTCCCAATCCGGACGGCTCGGATCGTGCCGGAGGTACTTGTAGTAAAGCACGGTCAGTAGGTCGGCCATTCCCAAGGCCCCGCCCGGATGGCCGGAGTTCGCGTTGGTGACGATGCGCAAGACGTCGCTGCGTAGCCCGTTCGCCTTCCGCTTCAGTTCGTCGATCTCCACGGACGCTCCCTTCCGGACGCTGCGTCGATCATATCGGGTCGAGGCGCTCGATGGTAGAACGCCCCGGGTTCTACCGGGTCACCATCGCCAGCAGCGCCATGCGGACCGGGACGCCGTTCGCCGCCTGCCGGAAGTACGCCGCCCCGGGAAGTCCGTCGACGTCGGTCGCGATCTCGTTCAGGCGCGGGAGGGGGTGCATGATCGTCATCGTTTCCTTCCCCTCGGTGAGCATGGATCGATCGAGGGCATAGGCGTCCTTCAGCCGGTCGTACTCGGCCGGATCGTCGAACCGCTCGCGCTGGATCCGCGTCATGTACAACACGTCGCACGTCGCGATCGCGTCGGCCAGCGACTCCGTCTCGCGAACCG
>Ga0180433_10008549_pt1 | contig 12718 bp, 10 predicted proteins | sample SS_ome_8_FD_132980 | JGI IMG/M metagenome (GOLD analysis project Ga0180433, IMG submission 132980) | Hypersaline lake sediment archaeal communities from the Salton Sea, California, USA - SS_1_D_1 metaG | ecosystem: Environmental > Aquatic > Non-marine Saline and Alkaline > Hypersaline >... | reverse complement strand
ATATCGTGCATCCAGCCCATGTTCCATTTGAGGCTAAAGCTAAGTCCGCCGAGGTAGGCTGGTTTCGTGACTCCTGGCCATGCGGTTGACTCTTCTGCAATGGTCAAAATGCCGGGATACTGGCCGTGTGTAAGGATGTTGAATTGCTTGAGAAACTCGACTGCTTCGAGGTTTTCATTGCCGCCATACTGATTTGCAATCCACTCTCCTTCCGGTCGCGAATAGTCAAGATAGAGCATTGAAGCAACTGCATCAACGCGAAGACCGTCAATATGGTACCGATCAAGCCAGAACATCGCATTAGAGAGCAGGAAGTTTCTTACTTCGTTTCGACCATAGTTGAAAATCAGCGTTCCCCAGTCAAGATGCTCTCCTTGCTTCGGATGTTCGTGTTCGTAGAGAGCCGTGCCGTCGAATCGCGCCAATGCGTGCGCGTCGCGCGGAAAGTGTGCCGGCACCCAGTCCATCAAAACACCGATTCCGTTGCGGTGCATGTGCTCCACAAAAAACTGAAGATCCTCTGGACTACCCCACCGGCTGGAGGGAGCGTAGAAACCGCTGACTTGGTATCCCCAGGAACGTGTGTAGGGGTGCTCCGCAATCGGAAGCAGCTCGACATGCGTGAAGCCCATGTCTTTGACGTATTCGGTAAGTTGCTCGGCCAACTCGCGATAGTTCAGCGGCCGACTATCCTCTTCGGGCACACGACGCCACGAGCCCAGATGGACTTCATAAACTGCGACTGCTGAGTCGAGCCAGTTTCGTTCGTGTCTCGTCGCCATCCAGTCGTCATCGTTCCATTTCCGATCGTCGATATTGATGACAACAGAAGCCGACCGCGGAGGCACTTCGTGGTGAAATCCGTACGGATCGGATTTCAGCACAAGATGTCCTTCGGGAGTAAGAATCTCAAACTTGTACAGCGCTCCCTGATCAAGGCCGGGTATGAATATTTCCCAGACACCGCTATTGCCGAGCACACGCATCAAATGGTAGCGGCCGTCCCAATTGTTGAAATCACCCACAACGCTCACGCCTTTTGCGTTCGGCGCCCATACAGCAAAGTGAACTCCCTTGGTGTTGTCGATGGTTGTCAGGTGTGCGCCAAGTTTGTCACAGATTCTGAAGTGATTGCCTTCGGAGAACAAATGCAGATCGAAATCAGACAGAACCGGCAGAAATGAGTAAGGATCGCGTGTTTCACGAATGTTCCCATCGTGCTGCTGAATGCGTAGTTGATATCGAAAGACATTTGTCCGTCGGGGAATCACTCCCGTAAAGATGCCATCTGAGTCGGCTTGCTCCAGAGCAAAGGTCTTTGTGGGTGAGGCAACATCAACAACATCAACAGATGCCGCGTTGCGAACAAGTGCTCTGACGGTCAACCTTTGCTTTCCATCAATCTCCTCTTGATGCATACCCAACACCGAAAAGGGATCGTGTCTGTGCTCACGCAAGACATCGGCAAGACTAATGGATTGCTGAGTAATGTTGTGTTTCTTATGAACTGGTTTCGCCGTCATTATTTCTTCCGTGATATTCATGTGAAGCACATGACCGCTCACATAGTCATTCGCACATCACATGTCGATCCATCGATTTTTCGGACAATCACTGGTGCAAAAGAACACGAGAGTATAACACCACTTGTACATACTACGAAATCACTTCTGCGCTTCCGCGTTGTACGCAACTGGAAGCATGTGGCGAGCTCAGACGATTTTCTCTAGGCGAACGATGTTTCCACGACCAAAGTACATGATCCTGTCGGTGCTCTTGAACATTAGCGGAATGCCAAGCCCCCCGACACGTCCTGACTTATCAACCGACATGGGCTGTCCTGAGGCAATCTTTCGGGCACGCTCGAGGTGCCATTCGAAATCGAAGCCGTCTCCCTCATCTTCGATGGTGATTGTGACGCCCTCAGTATCGAGTTGAAAGACTACATCAATAAACTGATCTGGATTGCCCTTGTTGCCGTGACGCACAGCATTATCAATGCCCTCAGCAAATGCAGCGTTGATCTCGGAAAAGCGGTCGCCGGAAAGACCTGCTTCACTTGAAAGCGTTCGTGCAAGCTCCAGTGCTCTGTCTATGTTCTTGCCGGTCGTGCGAAACTCAAAGTGCGTGTGGTGCAAAATAGTCTCTCGGTCCTCCGGCAGGCGCTTGAGTTCCGCTTCTCCGAGAAGAAACAGCTCCATCAACTCGAAAGGTTCTACTAGGTAGTCATTTTCCCAAATCTTGAAGTCCTTGCGAGCATTGATGTCAGTGCCGGTCCAATACAATTTGAGTACAGGCACTACGCTCTTGTTCTTCTTCGCTTTGACTTTCCAAAGAAAATCTTCGGACTGCGCGAGCTTGTCTTCGAGAATAATGAGGTCAGGATTGATCTCATCAAAGCGGGAAAAGGCCTCAACGCAACTGTTGAGCATGTGGCATCGAGCCTTTCTTTGCTCAAAACGAAGTCTCGTCACCTCGGTGAAATGGTCTTTCTGCGGCATTATCATAAGGACGGAAATTCCGTCACGTGAGGGCAATTCCGGTCTTGCGGAAACTGCCGGGAGTTCTGCGGCAGCGACTGGTTCCCTGGCTTGTGGCGTCCACTGCCGACTACCGGCTGGTGCGCTGCTGAGGTACTCGACAGCGTCCTGTCGGACCTTAAACGAAGGCACAACGGACGTCAAACCCAGCAGAGACATTGTCGTGTCCACATCTGCAGACATGCATGTGAGCACCAACTCCTTCCCGGTGTCAAGGAAAGAACGGTAATAAATCAACAATGCACTCATCCCGGAACTGTTAATATATGTCAAGTCGGATAGATCAATGATGACGTCCTGCTCCGGTTCGCGCAGGAGCATTTCCAATACGTTTTCGAAAGAGACAAAAGTCGAAGAGTCGATGAACCCTACAAGGGAAAGAACGGCGACTTCTTTGGTTCCCTCGGTCGTGAGCTTTTCGATTTTCGCGTTCAGCTCGGGCATGTCTCGCTTCCTTTCAACTGCAGTTACTTGCTGTCTGGTCTCTTTGTCTTCAAACAGATAAGCGCCATGTCGTCTTCCTGATCGACACCACCAAGGTGCTTCTGGACTGCATCGAAAACGCGGCTGACAATCTGTTCGCTTGAAGCATCCTTGCATTGTTGAATGACCGAGCACAGACCGTCTATCTTAAACGGTGTCTGTGACGCATTCATGGCTTCCGTGATGCCGTCGGTGTAGAAGGCCACAATGCTTCCGGGTGTGAGGGGGACGGTTTTTTCTTCAAGTCTTTGATCAAAGAGCGGTCCAGGATCTATACCGAGACCGATTCCTGCTGATTTGAGAACTCCAAAAGGTGCCGGCAAATCTGGCGAATAGACGATCGGTTCATTATGTCCGGCCCGTGCAAAGGACAGCGTGTTTTTTCTCGCGTCAACAACAGCATAGAAGACAGTGACAAAGCTCTTGTCGCCAAGTTCCTGGAAAACGTCCACATTGGCGGCACGCAGAGCATCACCCGGCGAAGGATTGTCGGCTCCTCTCATGACAAGAGCTTTCTTTGCCATGCTCATGATCAAGGCAGCGTCAAGACCGTGTCCGGCGACATCCCCCACAAGGATGCCAACGCGGTCATCCCCGGCATTGATGAAGTCGTAAAAATCGCCTCCGATCTTGAGGGAAGGACGGTACCCAAAAGAAAGATCTATATCTCCGACTATAGGCACCTCTTCAGGCAACATTTGTGAGACAATCTCACGCGCCTGGTCAAGGCTTTCGTCCAGCGCTTGTGCCCCCTTGAGGCGTTCCTTAAGTTCAAGCAACTCTTCCTGAAGCTTTTGGGCCTGAGCGCTCACCTGTGATGCAGGACGAAAGGCATCCCCTAGCCGCCTGGCAACTGCGATGCGAAGTGTTTGTGCTCTGGCGTAACTCTTTGTTGCACGAGAAGTTCGAATGGATCTGGTGCGAACAGCGGCGCGGACCTGAGCGAGCGTCAGCAACGCCCCTCTTCCGCCATTCCAATTCTGACAACGGAGCCTCAAGTGGTTGATGACGTCACCAGTAAGCCTGGATCGTCTGGAGCGAAATACGCCAACTTCGCCGCAGTAAGGGCAGATCCAGTCACGGTTCTTTGACTTCACCTGCCAGCACGGGTCATTTCTGAGATTCTCGTCAACTTCCCGGATCAGTCGGTCAAGCTCATCTTCTTTGGCCATTTATACCTCAAGGAGGCAACAGAAGGGGTGGCACGATCGGCCAACTCTCAGCCCAACGTGAGTATTATAGGCACGCTCTGGCCTATTTTCAATGACTCGGATTCCGATAAACGTGTATTTCCTCTGCCACCGACTTTCCGAAAAGACAGGCGGAGTCGGATTCAGCTTTGGGAGAGTCTTGGCATCAGCAGGATCGTGCGAGGATTATGCGCCGCTTTCAGAAGACTTGATCGAAGAAAGGATACTCTTGAAACGATCTGTTTCGTGAAGACTGCTCAAATCAGGGTCGGAGGAAACCTTCTCAAAATCTACGAAACCAAGCATGACCGCCTGCTCCAGAGCATCAAGAGCCTCATCGTTCTGTCTCAAAAGCGCATGGCTGCAAGCAAGATTGTAGAGTGCTACAGGATCAGTCGGTCGGATAATCGAAAGACGTTGATCAGCTTCAAGTCCTTTCTCATAATCTCCTGTCTCTGTATAAAGAAGACCGAGCACTTGAAGAACATCAACGTGGTTGGGGCTTCTGGCAAGAATACCTTCGTAGAAAGAAATGCCCCAGTCAAGGAAATCGCGCCGCCCGTGTTGTGGGTGGTTGTCATGGAACTCTTGCGGTTCCCACGGTTCGCCCATGAACTCCTCCTCCTGGTTGAACCTTGACGCCTTTCTAAACCGCGCGTCGCCACGCACGTCAAAGTCAACGCATGAATTATACCGGTCGCTTAGCTGCCAAGTCAAATTGATTCTTGGACGCCCCACGTTCTTTTCGATGCTTTTGACAACTGTAATTCCAAAGAAAGTCGACAAGCATATGGGATTATCGCCCTACTGTAAAGCTGCCTGTTTCTTTTCAAGGATTGCCGTGTGCGGACTGATATCCTTGACGACTTTGTAGTTCTCATGAACAAACCGCGCGATCTGTGGCACCCGGAGTGAGTCAGAAATTCCGTCTACCCCCCACGTTGCACTGTGCAATATTATGTAGCGAGGTGGCTTGCGCTCAAGATCACTCAGCATTTCCCGCCGGTCCGATTTCGTAACAGCATAGAATGTCATCGCAAAACGTGTTGCATTTGGCCTGTCACAAAGGAAATAGAACATACTTGAATTGGGATAGACAAATATCTCCTCATCACGCGGAACCTTTTGCTCAATGAATGAAACAACCTCTCTGATCTCCTTCCCAGAATACGGAGAGAACCACGCTCGACCCGTGCGAGGAAGATCAACCGGTCCATAACCGTCTCTTGCCGCTTGCTCCATGAATGACGGCTTCCCGCGAAGCGTGTCAATCCGATATGAGAAGGTTTTCTTGAATGCAAACACGCTAGCTCTCCTGTTCACCAGAGCCTGAGCCGGCATGGACAACAGTAATAAGACGGCCACAGTAAGCAGACCTGCAGCAAGCGGTCTCTGATGCTTATGAAACGCCTGCCATGCTGAACTGAGCAGTGATTCAGACCCGAGCACACAGAGCGGAAGCAGAGCTTGAAGATAAAAGTGCCCCGGATCTGAGCGAGCAATAGCAGATCGAAGGATGATTGTCCCGTATACCGTAATGCCTGCAAGCAATGAATCCCGCCAATTGAAGCCGCGTCGCAACCACCTGATGATCATTACAACAGCAAAGGCCGCGTAAGTCAGCGGCAGCATGTACGCAACTGATGCCTTGTACACATCCCAAGCGGTAGCATTTCGGACAAAGAACTCAGATATTGTGTTGGGCAGATTTGGAATGGGTAGAGCCGCAAATCCCATCATCGTATACCTAGGATAGCTATACAATATGTTGACAAATTGAGGAAAGGCTCCCTTCACAGCAATGGGCACACATACGACGAGCGCAAAAATCAAGCCTGCCACTGCCACCTTTCCCCAGAGCGGTAGAACCTGTCGCCAAGTTACTTTCAATTGGCATTTCGACTCCAGCGCCATCAAACACACAGCAAGAACCGATGCAAGTCCCATCTCGGGGCTGAAGAAGACACACACCCCAAGCACCGCTCCGGTTGCATACAGCGTGCGCACGCACCGGTACCGGAGATAACTTGAGAACAAGAAGACCGGTATCAGGCCGAGAAAAAACCGTGTAATTACTAGTCCTATTTGTTGCCAGTGTGGCATGAAGATAACGGTCATCGCCAATCCGGCCAGGTAGGCGGCAGATCTGTGCTGCACGGTACGCAGCAAACAAAAGTACACTGCCACTATGCCACCTATGCTGAGCAGGTACACATACGCCCTCATCGACACCACGCTGACCCCAAACAGTCGCAGGAACCATACCGCAGGGTAAATCATCAGTGGACCGTTAAAGCAGTACACGTCACGGTATAGTGTCCGGCCATGCAGTAGCGCGTTGATCCATCCAAGTTGATAGCCTTCTTCACCAAAAAAACCCCATGACCCGCGATTCAAAAGCAAGAATTCCCACCGGAAGGTAATCGCAGTAAGGATCAAAGGGAAAACTGCATAGGCAAAAACACAACGTGCCCAATGCGTAGACCTGACCGACTGCATTGAGTTCTCTTCATCGACCTCACTGACCGGTTTCTCGCACCCTGCCACTAGTGCCCATGCAATCCAAACAACAATAGCCACGGCGACTGTAATCGCCATTCCTACGGCATAATACACAGCCTCCATATCATCGGGATAATCCTCCAGAATTGTCTTGCTGATGATGCCGAGCGAACGCGCGGCTTCAAGACCGGCGGTAGAGACAGGCAGAGCATAGAGGACAGGAACGGCTATACACACACCCAATACAAGTCCGAAAATAACTATCACAAAACTGCTAAGGCATTTTTCAGGTGGCTGTACTGAGCACAGTGCAGATGAAATCAGACTCATTGTTCAATTGTACTTTAGCAGGGTAGTACAGAAATCATAGCAAGACAACGTCAGTTGAGAGTTGGTCAGATTCTACCTTCTGCCATCTCTCGTTTCAAAACGCTTGCAGAACGTATCTCCGAGTGTCGGACTGTCAGACTCCCCCCTACATGCATTTTGGGGATCATCAAACAAGCTCTTTGTCTCGCAATGCTTGCCAAACGGCCTGCTGAACGACTTTGGGATCTTCCGCGCTTGTCTTGAACGAACTCTTCGGTTCAGCTCCTTCAATAAACACGTAGCCTGGAGCGTCCCCGAATTTGCCCAAGTGTGCCAATCCGTCCTGTCGAATAGAGTGAAGACGCACTCGTCCGCCATAGCGCGCGCAGATTCGCCGGAGCACAAATGAATCGTAGGCCTCCTTTGGACACGACGCTCGCCAATAGTGTTCAACCAAAACGGTACGGTCGTTGGGCTCCGGCCTGTTGCGCGGCAGAACCTTGGGTCTTGCGTGAAAAGGTTCGTGGGTACCACGGAACAATTTGCCGTATAAAACTTCTCCGTCGCAATCGTATGGATGAAAGTTCTGCTTTAATAGAAAGCTGGTCAGATCGACTCCTCCCATGCGCGGCAGCGTGTAAAGCCCGCGACTGCGATGAGCAACGTCTACCTCCGCAAACTGGAGTAGCTTCTCGCCAACGCCCATATCGCGGTAGTCAGGCAAAATAAACAAGCAATTCATCCAGGTGAGATCCTTGACCTGCCACCCGGCATGCTCCATGGGCTCACACTGACACATCCCAACCGGTTGTCGCTTGACATAAGCAACATAGAGAGACAAGCCCTGTTTCATTCTGCTCATAAGCCAGTCGGTGCGACACCGAATAGCCCAGGAAACCGCTTCCGAATTCTTTGTGCACTGCAAGCAGATTGCACCGTCCGCCGCCTCAGCGGGTGTCAACTTACGTACTTTCACCCTCATGGATTTCCCCCTGCGAAAAAACGTTGAAACGTTTCACGCTGCCTGTCATACATAGTGTCAATTGCAGAGCTGGAAACAATGCCATATACGCCGACCGAAATTGCGCGGCCGCATGGTCGAATGACCTAATCGAGATGTGCACAAGGCTCACGTCCACTGCTAGTCCCCCAGGATGCAAGCTGGTAGATCGAACACCTTGACTTATGACTTCATTCTAACACTCCTGGCCGTGACGTCAAGACACAGAAGCCCTTGCCTCCCACATCCCACGGTGCATCTGCAATAGGAGAAGATTTGAGCATGCCACGGAAATACGGGATATTCAGTTGAAACGCTCCCTGCTCAAAAGTACAATTGAAACCTAGCCTTGAGCTTACATTTCAAATGCTCTCGTCGAAAGATATGTTAATGCCCAAGCTTGCTGCCATCGGATTTCGTCACAACCACTCCTGGGCAATTGTTGAAGAACTGTTGTCCGAGCCCGACGTTGAGCTCGTCGCAATCTGCGAAGAGCATGCTCCTTTGCACAAGAAGGCCATTGGAAAATGGAAGGTCAACTCCTACGACGACCCGCTGGCTCTTCTGGATAAAGCGAAACCTGACCTCGTGGCACTGTGCCCGTACAATTCGCGAAAAGGCGCCATTATCGTCGAGTGCTTCCGCCGCGGAATCAGCGTCTTCGTCGACAAACCAATGTTCATCGATCTTGACTCGCTGGAAGAAGCAGAGACAATCCGGCTCTCTTCTTCGCCCCGGCCTGCGCTGATGGGTGGACTGAGCCTGCGAGAAATACCGCTCTTCGCAACCGCAGGGAAACTGATCCGCAATGGCGTGATCGGCGAGGTCGCCTCCGTATACACGCGACGGCCTCACAAACTTGGATCCGATCGCCATACGTGGGAACTTGATATCAATGACAACGGCGGCGTGCTCATCGATCTTGGAATTCACGACCTCGATTTTGTGATGAACGCCCTCAACTCTCGTCCGAGACGCGTCGTCGCGCATCAGTCAAACCTCAGGTTCAAGCACTTGGCAAACTTCGTGGACAATGGATCGATGCGTTTTGACTTTGCGAACGGAGCGGTTGTGACTATTGAGCCAAACTGGCTGAATCCTGATGGTAGCGATTTCCATGGAGATTGTTGTATGCTATTTATGGGAACCAAAGGATTCCTGACAATCGACGATACAACTGGAAAGGCACTCGTAACCACGCTCACAGAAAAGCAACGTCAAGTCAAACAGATATCTGACGGTCCCAGGCTGGTCAGTGATTTCATGAAGCAACATCGAGGTGAATATATTGAATTTGACCCTGCGGGGATGGTGGAGGCCAACCGTTGGGTCATTCGAGCTACCGAATCAGCTCGTCACGGAGGGAAACCAATAGAAGCGTGAAAGCAATCGACCGAGCGATCATTACACTGAGCAACATGACAGTGCGAGTACGCCGCAAGCGTACCGCACCCGAACACCTTCTACTTCTCCTGCCACACTGCATTCAGAACTCCGAGTGCGACCAGCGTCTTGGTATCGACATGGCTACGTGCAAACGCTGTGGCAAGTGCCAGGTCAAGGACATGCTCGAGATTGCCGAACATTACGGGATTCGAAGCGTTATGGCCACTGGAGGCGAACTCGCCCTCAAGAAGGTAAAGGACAAATCCGTTCACGCCGTGGTCGCAGTGGCCTGCGAAAAGGAGCTTCGCGAAGGAATTCTATCCTGTTTCCCGAAGGCTGTCCTCGCCGTAACCAATGAACGGCCTTACGGACCTTGCAAGGACACATGCGTTGTCCTGGACGACGTCCGACAGGCCATTGAATGGTTTCTTGAAATCAAAGAAGAAGAGTAGTCTGAAAATCAACTTTGGCCAGCGTTCAACTGGCTGTCACTTTGATATCAGTATTCTACTGGGGTAGCACTGCCCTGGAAGGACTCCGCAAATGGAGCTTATGAAAACAAGTCGCATCACTGTCGATGAAGCTGTTGACCGACTGATGATAATCAGTGATATCCACGCTTACATCGAACCTCTCAACGCGTTGGATGATGTCATCGCAGCTTCATCGTTCAACATACAGGTGGTTGCTGCGGGAGACTTTCTGGACAGTGGTGCAAATCCCACCGAGGTCATGAACTGGGTAATTAGACATGCTGGTCGCTTTGCCGTGATTGGCAATCATGATACTTTGGCCCTGGATCGAGGAGACCCCGCCAAGCCTGTATACACCGATGTCGGATCACTAAAGACTCTTGACCAAGAGCAGATCGACTATCTCCGGAACTTGCCCGATGTGCTGGAATTGGAATGGAAAGGCAAGAAAATCCGTATCACACATTATCACACTCCGTCCGGAAATGCTGTGCCCTGGACCATGACAAAGGCCGAAATGATCACGGCTTTCAGTGCTCCCTCTTTCGACCTCAGCATTGCAGGACACACACACTTTCCCTTTGTGTGGCAGCAGGACGGCATTCGAGTGGCAAACAGCGGCTCGACCAGTTCCCTCATCCTCGCCCGGCGTCAAACAGATGGAAGCATTGCAGCACGCGACGGTTCATTGACTTTCTCGCCGCCGCCGGAGATCTATAGCACCTATCTACTTCTCTCTGTCGATGAAAGTGAGATTCAAACAACCTTGGAGCACTTCGACTATGACAGGGAGGCTGCGATCAGCCATCTTCGCCACCTGAATGACCCTGACGCCCCGAAAAAGAAGAAATGGATTGAGACCGGCATTATATGGTGCTGATATGATGACGCTCTAATCAAACCTCAGCACCCGCCGGAATGACTGCGTTCTTGGGAATGACAACAATACCGTCGCGAATGCAAAAGCCTTCACCTTCCGCATCTTGCCGACCTTCGCCGCCGATGATACTGACGCCTTCCCCTATACGCGCGTTCTTGTCGATGATCGCGTTTTCAATTATGCATCCAGGACCAACACCGATGTCTGGACGGCCGCGTCGCCGGTTCTCCGTCTTGTTTTTTTCCGTCTCATAGAAGTCCGCTCCCATGAGCACGGTACGACGGACAGCAGTGCCTCTAGCAATGATTGACCGCAGGCCGATGATGGATTCTTCAATTTCCGATTCGTCCAAAATGCTACCGTCGGAAAGAACACAAGAACGAAGACGAGAGGCATTCACTTTGCTGCACGGCAAGAAACGCGGACGCGAAAATACTCGTTGTTTTTCGCTGTAGAAATCAAAAGGAGGACAAGGAGATGCCAACGCAAGGTTTGCACTGTGAAATGTCTTGATCGTTCCTATGTCTTCCCAGTATCCGTTGAATACATAAGAGAAGACACGCATCGAACCGATTGCATTTGGAATGACTTCTTTTCCAAAGTCCGTCGCATCCGTCCCTTCAAGCACTCGCTCCAATACTCCAGAGCTGAATACATACATTCCCATAGACGCAATGTGTGTCCGCTCAGAATCAGTAAAACCGGCAGAGTCAATGACCTCTTTCGGCGCGGCCAATTCGTCAAGAACACTCTCATCCGTTGGCTTCTCATCAAAACGTGTGATTCGACCTGTGGCATCAGATTTCAGAACCCCAAGCGAAGACGCCTGCTCGCGTCTCACAGGAATTACACTCACAGTGACATCGGCTTTCTGCTGTCGATGAAAACGGAGAATTGCATTGAAATCCATCTGATACAACTGATCACCAGAGAGAATCAGAATCTCGGTAAGACCGCGACGACGAAAATATTTCAGATTCTGACGCACCGCATCGGCCGTCCCTTGGTACCAGGTCGTGTCCGTAAAAGTCTGCTGAGCAGCAATAATCTCAACCGAACCCGACGAAAACGGGTCCAGAGCGTATGTTCTCACTATATGCCTGTTCAACGATTCGCTGTTGAACTGAGTCAGCACATACATGTCTCGAATGCCGGAATTGAGGCAATTTGAAATTGGGACATCCACAAGGCGATACTTGCCTCCGAGCGGTACGGCGGGCTTCGAGCGAAAAGCTGTCAAAGGAAAAAGACGTGTCCCGCGTCCTCCCCCCAATATTACAGCAAGCACCTTCGGCATATTCATCCTCCCACTATTTCGAAATTTGTTGGCACAAAGAGCAGTCCAAAATCAACGTTGCTCTCTGTCTCTGTCTCAGTCTTGCTGCGTTCTCGATGGAAAAACAACGGGCTAACAGTCATATCCGTTGGACTCATATGCTAGCCGTTATCATATTTTAAAACGTCATGAGTTCTGCACAAGGCCAGAAGTCGTGGATAAAGTTCCGACCTATATTCTTGGTCATCAGTATCCCTCATGCCATCTTCACCCCCAAATCCCAGCAGGCGATCGATCACTAATCCCGATCTGGAAATGGCCTGACGAAGCTCAGGCAACGAAAAGCAGGTATAGACAACACGGCCGTTTTCCAGACTGGCGACGGGTGTCACCCCGGTGTCGAGTATTTGTTTTACAGTCTCAGCAGAAGTGTCAAACCCCTCAATATCAAGACGAGAGATCAAACCTTCCCTTGACATTACATCAACAATAACCGCTCTTCTCGCGATCCTGCCCAGATGAACAAGAGTTTGCTCTGCTAACTCTTTGGAATGTGCGTAGAAGATAGAGCCCAGACAGAGACACACTTCAAACGAATCGCTCGCCACTCTGCTGAGATCACCGAATGTGCCACAAATCATCGACTCAACGTTCTTCGCCACGTCTTTGCCAACTCGCT
>Ga0180433_10008546_pt1 | contig 12722 bp, 14 predicted proteins | sample SS_ome_8_FD_132980 | JGI IMG/M metagenome (GOLD analysis project Ga0180433, IMG submission 132980) | Hypersaline lake sediment archaeal communities from the Salton Sea, California, USA - SS_1_D_1 metaG | ecosystem: Environmental > Aquatic > Non-marine Saline and Alkaline > Hypersaline >... | reverse complement strand
TGCTCCGAAGCAAGACCAATTTCAACCGGCGGTCTCCAGGCCAGGCCGGGGTATTCGATGAAGAGTGTGCGACGAAGTGCCTGTGCAGAAAATGCTAAAAAGTGTTCATTTTTGTAAGTTTCTGTTAGAAGAGCACATTTGCGCAAATTTGCGCCCATTTTTGCGTATTCTTGGCTTTCAGGTTTTGCGCGCGCAAGGTGCTACGGATTATGCACTTATAAAAATTTTGCGTGACAGTCCTAAAAACCAAATGTGCAATTTCGCCGTTCAATTTCGGGTGAAATCCGGGCGAATTTCGTCCGTGAAATCCTGCGCGGAATGTATAATATAGAGGTAGCGTTTAGGCTCTTGAAAAACCCTTTGGGAGGTGCGAAAAATGAGATGTTTGCCGAATCGCGCAGGTGGAATTTCGTCCACATTTGCGAAATGTTGCGTTTTTGCACTAATTCTGACCGGTTTTGCGGCCCTTTGCGTGGGCCAGCGCCGGGCTCGTACGCCTATGCGGGTGGTTCAGCTTTCTCAGCCGCAAACCAGCGGCTCTCTGAGCGTGGAAGAGGCGTTCGCCAAGCAGGAGCCGGTGGCCCGCTTTAGCGGCCAAACCCTCGATTTGAGCAAAGTGGGCCAATTGGCCTGGGCTGGACAGCGGGCCGTCTCCGCTTTAGAGTCGGAGGTGACTCCTGGAGCGGCTGGCGGTCAGCCCGCGCTTCAAGGCGAGGATATTTATTCTGTCCGGCTGTATTTTGCCCTGCCGAGCGGCACGTATCTGTACGACGCCGATGCTCACGGCCTGGAGCAGACCTCCGACGCCGATGTGCGGGTGCCTTTGGCGCAGGCAACGCGGAATCCGCCGGCGGTATCATCCGCGGCCTGTAATGTGTTGCTCCTGGGCTCTACCAGAGCTCTGGCGCGGCGCGGCGGCACTGCGGGCCGAAATCTGCTGCTATTGCACGCCGGCCATGTCGCCCAGAACGTCCAGCTTCAAGCTGTGAGCCTGGAGCTGGGATCCGTGACGATTGGTGATTTTGACTCCAGGGCCGTCAAAAGGGTCTGCAATGTGTCGCGGAATCTGGAGCCGCTGTATATTATTTCCGTTGGCCAACCCGCCCCGGAAGGGTCCACAGCGGCGCAGCCGGCCGGGGCAAGACCCAATGCGGCGGCACTGGTCATCCCCAGCCAGGATTTTCGCGATGAGGAGCTCTTCGAAACGCGGCGGGTGCTGGATGCGGCGGGTGTCGCGACGACCGTGGCGAGCACGAGAACGGGGCCTGTACGAGGCATGCTCGGCGGCATCGTTCAGGTGGGCCTTCGTCTGGATCAGTTGCAGGTGGGCGATTACGGGGCGATCATCTTTGTTGGCGGGCCTGGAGCGAGCCAGTACTACCGCGACCCGATTGCGTTGAATGTCGTGCGCGAAGCCATCGCCAAGGGACGGATCCTGGGCGCGACTTCGACCGCACCGACGATCCTGGGCAATGCGGGGGTGCTGCGTGGAATACGGGTGACCGCTTTCTTTTCTGAGCAGGCGGCGCTTCAGCAAGCCGGGGCCTTGTATAGCGGTGCCGCAGTGGAACGGGACGGGCTTGTTATCACTGCTATTGGGCCTCTGGAGGCCCCGCGCTTCGGCCAGGCGATTGCAGCGGCTCTGGCCGGAAGATAGTAGCGGCACGGTGTGCGACCGACCGGAGCTTTGCTGCGGCGTAACGAATGCTTCAGGCGTCGTCAGGCGAAGTGCTGTAGCGGTTTGTGATCGGCAGGCGGCGGTCTTTTCCGAAGGCCTTGGGCGTGATTTTCACTCCGGGCGGAGACAATCTCCTTTTGTACTCGTTTTTGTCGACCATGCGGACGACCTTATAGACGATATCTTCCGGCAGGCCCGACTGGACGAGCTGCCGCGGCGATGTATCCTCTTGGACGTACCCTTTGAGGATCTGGTCGAGCAAGTCGTAATCCGGCAGGGCATCAGTGTCTTTCTGATCGGCTCGCAGCTCCGCGCTGGGGGGTCTGCGGAGCACATCAGCCGGAATGATGTCGCGGCCCGCGAGGTGATTCATCCGCTCCGCCAATTGATAGACGATGGTCTTGGGGATATCCTTTATGACCGCGAAGCCGCCGGCCGTGTCACCGTACAGCGTGGTGTATCCCACAGATGTTTCGCTTTTGTTGCCGGTAGTTAGCACCAGCGAGCCGAATTGGTTACTCAATGACATGAGTATGATGCCGCGGATCCTGGCCTGGAGATTTTCATACGCGATGCCTTTATCATTCCAGCCTGGCGTGGTTTCCAGCGCCTTGTTGAATTTGTCTAGGACGCGACCAATGGGGATAGTATGGAATTCGATGCCCAGGTTCTTGGCAAGCCGTTCTGCGTCTGAGACGGTCTCGGGGCTGTTGAATTTCGATGGCATACTGATGCCGATCACGTTATTGGCCCCCAGAGCGGCCACCGCCACAGCCGCTGTTACGGAAGAATCGATGCCGCCGCTCAAACCGAGCAGAACCTTTTTGAAATTGTTCTTTCGTGCATAGTCTCTTGTCCCCAGCACAAGGGCTTGGTGAATCTCGTCAAGCTGATCGCGCGGTTGGTCTGCACGAGGCCCGACCGGCTCGACACGAACGGCCCCACTTGCAAGCACGCGCACATCTGCGACCAGCAAATCCTCGTCGAAGGCTTTTGCCGTGGTAATGATCTTGCCCGTGGAATCGGCGAACATGCTGCGGCCGTCGAAGACGAGTTCATCCTGGCCGCCAACGAGATTGCAGTACGCGACGGCACAGTTGAACGTTTGAGCACATCGGCTCAACATTTCCTCTCTGCGGCTTAGCTTACCTACGTGGAAGGGCGAGGCCGAGATGTTCAGAATCAGATGAATGGTGCCGGCCTTACTCAAGAAACTGGTGAGCCAATCGGTGTCCCAGAGGTCCTCGCAGATGGTGACGGCGATGTTCAAGTCCTCCATTTTGACCAGCAGCGGCCCTTTGCCTGGCTCAAAGTAGCGTCGCTCATCGAAGACGCCGTAGTTCGGCAGTCGGCTTTTTCGATAGATGTTGCGTACTTGCCCGCCCTGCAGTATGGCGGCCGCATTGTACCGTTCGGCTTTATCGCTTTCTGCAAAGCCAACGACGACGGTTTTGTCGGGACAATCGGCGGCAAGTCTCTCCATGGTGTCGCGGGTATCCTCTATGAAATGCCTCTTGAGCAGCAGGTCTTCCGGGGGGTAGCCACAAATAGCCAGTTCTGGAAAGGCCAGCAGGTCTGCATTGGACCGAAGTGCCTGCTTCCAGAGGTTTCGCATCTTCCGTGCGTTGCCCTGTAGGTCACCTACCGTCGTATTCAATTGTCCCAGTGCTACCCGCATAAGGCAAACTCCGCGAAAGCTGCCGGCAGTCTGTGGCGGGTCTGTCCCCCGGACTATTTGTTCCACTTGGACAGACCGTGATTTGAACTTGGTGCATCCTACAGGGCAGATGTTCGGCAGACAAGCGTTTTCTGTGTTGCAAGTCAGAATCACCATATTCATCAGGGTAGGATTTGTTGCGGGGATACGACCGCCGGCAGTATTCTATATCCAGCAGCTCTCGAAAGCCCAATAATGGCGGTTTCGCTGTCCTTGCTGTGGTACTACGGCGTAACGCCGCTGCGAGAGGCGGTTGTCGCCGAGCAAAGTGCGAACTTCAGCGACTCCGCAGTGGAAATTTGTTGTTACCGGACGCCAAGTTATTGCCTTTTACTGGCGGAAAGGAACAGAAATTGAGAGAATAGCCGGTGATGGCCGGGAAGATCGCCGGAGAAAGGAGATCTTTGATGTTAGGCAAAAATGACCAAAAAGGCCGGCGGATGTTTGTCATTGGCCTGCTGCTAATTGTCTTGTTGGGTATGTCGGCTAAAGCCGTTTTTGCGCGAAAATCGCGAACCCAGGCTGGTAGGAGCACACAGACAAGTAGCCGGACGTCCAGGAGCTCTACAGCAACGGTACGGCGTAGCTCCCCCTCTGTGAGCACCAGCCGCAGCAGCGTCAGCCGCCGGGCAACGCCTTCGCGTCCCGTAGCGCCGCGAGCACCTTCAAGGTCTATTACTCGAAGTGCTCCGACAAGAACGCTCAGACCCAGTATCAGTGTGCGCAGAAGCGCCTCTCCCAGTACCCAGACGAGACTGAGAAGTACGGTCTCTACGCCCCGGAGTTCCGTTCCAAGAATCACCAGACCAAGTATGAGTACGCCCCGCGCATCGAGCGCACAGCCGAGCCAATCACAGCGCTCCTCATCGCAACGTATTATTCCTTTAAGATCCAGGATTACGCCTCAAAGCCGGGGCAGCACAAGCAGCTCGTCTGTAACGACGCGGACACAAGCGAGCTCGAGTCCACAGAGAGGCTCGACCATCAGGTCTGGGGCATCTGGCCATACAACTGGCGTCCGCAGCAGCCGGAGCCTTCTGAGTTCGAGAGCGCCGGCTTCTTCATCTTCATCTTCGCTATCGCCCTCCTCGGTAACCAAATCGTCTACTGCCGGCGCCAGCAGGGGCGTAAGCGCCCGCGGGAGCAGAAGCATAGGCAGCTTGATCGGCGGTAGGAGAACATCGGCAGCAGCCAGGGGCGTAACACCGACACCATCATCGAACAGCCGGGCAAGTGCTCCCGTTTCCAGCGGTAGCAGCGGGCTTTCTACGCAAAGGAGCTTGCGTACAGATTCATCCAAGCAAATACAGAGCACGACGTCCGAAAGTCATAGCCGCTCAGGCATATTCTCCCCACTGGGCAGGTCCCGCATCAGTAAAGGGCCATTAACGCGAACGCAGGAGTCGGGCGCGACGACCGGGTCAATTGGTTCGGCGCAGGACCATACACCACAGACGAGTGATGGCCAGAAATGGCGTGATAGAAGCTGGTGGGGGTACATGCGCGATACAAACCCGGCGGCGCCCGGCAGGAAAGATGATTCTACCTCAACGAGTGTGCAGCGAACGCGGACGATCATAAGCAGGGGCCGGAGCAGAGACCCAGCAGAGCCGAGTCCCGGGCCGTCCAACGGTGAGCTGAGGTCTCGGTCGACTGGGAAGGACGCCTCTGCTGACAGGCAGACTGTATCGGGTGGCGCGGGAAAGGACCGGCCGACCAAGAACATCACCACCAGAAGACTGCGGTCTGATCCTTCCAGTAGCCGTGTTCGAAGGGCGGTAGGCGAGTCGCAAGCCGCGACAAAAGCGGACGCGGCCGGACCACGCCGCGGACAGCCGAATCCGCGGTCGCCGGGAGACAAAGGTGGCGCAACGCGGCTGCACGACCGGGCCCCTGACAGCCGCATGCGAAAGGGGATTGCTCGCGATGGCCGAACCACGGTTGGTGGTGGTAAGCGCATAAACAATGTTCTAAGTGGCGGTAGGTCCTACGTGCACCGCCGTGCACATTATGGGCGCTGGCACGTTGCATATCACGACCGGCCACACTTAGTCAGACACAGGCCTCACCATGTGCACGTGTATCATGACTGGGCCGACCGGATATGTCACAGAATAATCTGGCCCCGATACCATTTCGCAGTGCGCTATAACTGGGGCCCGTACTGCACATTCGGTTATGTTTATCCCTACTATCTGCGCAAATATATATTTGTCAGCCTGGGCGGCTATTGGCCCATAGACTGCTCTTATGTCCGCTATTACTGGTATGGCTGCCATCCCTACCTTTGGTATGGCTACTACCCCGTGGCGCGCGAAGTACAAGGGGACACGTACAACTACTATACGTATAATTACTACGGCGATTATGACGGCACTTCCCAGCCCACGCAGGCGGTGAACGGGATTGAACCGGTTGATCACACGACTTTTGCAGATGTTCGAGAAAAGCTGGCTCAGCAAGGGGCAGAACCGAATCAGCCTACGCTGGCTGACAGCTACTTCGAAGAAGCGGTGCAGGCCTTTGAGCAGGGCGTTTACGACGTAGCCGCCGAGGAGTTTGCCGAGGCGATGGAGCTTGCTCCGGATGACATGGTTCTTCCGTTTGCGTATTCGCAGGCACTGTTGGCCAATGGGCAGTATGCCGAGGCCGCCGAGGTGCTCAGAAATGCTCTTGCCGGCATTTCTCTGGAGGAAAAAGGTGTGTTTTATCCTCGCGGCCTTTATGCAGATGAAGAAACGCTATTGCAGCAAATCGAAGAGTTGACCGAGAAGGCTACGCTCGAAAGTGATAACCTGGATTTGCAGCTTCTTCTGGGCTATCAATTGCTGGGAATCGGCGAAGTGGACAAGGCCTTGGGTCCGTTACGCCGGGCCATGGAGGATGTCAAGAACGCACCCGCCGCGAAGGTCCTGATTGAATTGGCGGAAGAGATTCAGGCCGGCAGCGTCGAGACAGACAATGATTAGAGATGCGTTTGCAGATAACAGATTAGGTCAGTTCATGGAAACTAACCATACAATAGTTGTATTTCTCGTTGGCCTCTTGGCACCATCTGCCTTGGGCGGTGACTGGCAAGAATTTGCGGTCTGGCCGACAACGGATGACCAAAAAGCGCCGGATGTGTACGGCAACACAGTAGTGTGGCAGCAATACGTTGAAGAATTCGGGGACTATGATATCTACGTTGCGGATATGAACAACTCTGATGACTCATTGATCGCTGTTTTCGGTGACGCCAACGACCAGATGAGTCCGGCGATTTTCGAAGATCTCGTGGTCTGGCAAGACTTCGTTGTATGGCAGGACGGCGCGGACTGGGATATTCGCATGGCCGACATCAGCGATCAGAACGAGCCGCGAACATTCGTTGTCTCGGAGGTCGCGTTCAACGATGAGCAGAAACCGGCCATACATGGTAACATTGTGGTATGGCAGGACGGGGCCGCGGACAACTTTGACATTTACGGGGCTGATGTCACCGACCCGAATTGGCCGGCGGAATTTGCCGTTGCCCCTTTCGAAGCGAACCAGCAGAGACCGGCGATACATAGAATGAGCGTTGTCTGGACGGACGATTTCTTCGGAGATAGTGACATTTACGGCGCCGATGTCTGGCGGCGAAACAAGCCGGACGATTTTGCGGTGGCGCCGGTTGAAGGGGACCAGCAAAACGCGGCTATTAGCAGTGACGTGGTGGTTTGGCAGGGCAATTTCTCAGGAGACTGGGACATCTATGCTGCTGATATCTCTGATCCCGCCAATCCGGTCGAGTCCGCCATTGCCGCAGGGCCCGGATCCCAGACGAATCCGGATATAGACGGCAATATTGTTGTGTGGCAGGACAATCGAAGTGGAAATTGGGACATAGTCGGTTACAACCTCACCACCAAGCGGCATTTTCAGATAACTACGCATCCGGCGGACCAGATAGAGCCCGCCGTGAGTGAGAACGTGGTAGTCTGGCAGGACAGGCGAGATGGTAATTGGAACATATACGCGGTCAGACTCGGCGGCCCTGAGATGGCCACGTGCGTCGAGACAATACAAGCAGATGTCAACGCGGACTGCAAGGTTGATTTTGCAGACCTCGCCTTGCTGGCGTCTGTCTGGTTAGATTGCCACTTAGAGCCGGCGGGGGTCTGTTATTGATGCGTAATGTTTTGCCTTTAGGCTGCAAGTAGAGAGAGAAAGAGGCAAGAAGAGTCGATTTGACGGAGATGTACGATGTGTAAGGATTTGACGACAATAGCAGTGGCTTTGGGCGTGTGCGTGTCCTCGCTATTCGTTGGCGGCTGCGAGAGCGATGCGCAGGTTGGCTCCGTGGTGGGTGCTTTGGCGGGGGCGGGCATCGGTCAATTGGCGGGCCGAGATGCGGAATCCACTCTCATCGGGGCTGCCGTTGGTGGCACCGCCGGGTACATGCTGGGCAATGAAAGCGAGCGCAAAAAGGCGCAGGCGGAAAGGGATTACCTGCGTAGCGAGATGGACTATGTCACTGTTAATGTTACGAACAGTAACGGGTCCATCAGCCAAGTTCGCCTTCGAAAGCAGGGGGTCGGCTACGTGGGTACAAGAGGCGAGTACTATAACAGACTGCCCAGCGAAGATCAGCTACGTCCTGTATACGGGTTTTAGGACGGTACGCCGCTTGAACTGTATATCGCTGCGAGCAGGTCGATAACTGACCCGCGCGGTATCGGGTATTGAAAACATTGCTACTTAACGGGTATAATACGTGTAAACAGCCTCTAAGTCGGTTCTTGAGAGATTAGCTGAAGGCCTCACAGTACGGCAGCCAGCCGTGGCGAGTGAGGACATAGCAAGGCATAGAAGTAAGAGACACGATATGGATAGACGGCTGCGAAGCGCGTTAAAAGGGCTGACGGATCCCGATGTGGAACGTCGCCGCCGGGCAATGGAACGTTTTGTGCGAGCCACATTTGAAACTTTTCTTCGATATTTGTATCGCTACTTGGGCAATGAGGTAGATTGCGAAGATGTTTTGGAAGATGTGTATGCGGATATATGGGAGAATCCGGCCCATTTGCGTAACATCGGCAATGAGAGGCACCTTCTCAGGACTGTGTACCTCTACTATATGCGTAATTATTTAAGAGAAATATATAGAAGGAGAAACCGACATTTGCACTTGTCACAGAAGGGTTTACAGAGGCTGGTGTCACCGGATTTGGGCATACTGGAAATGATGTCCGAGGCAGAACTACGCGAGGCCTTGCACCGCATGCTGAATAAGCTCAAAGCGAGGGAGCGAAGAGCGATCGAATTGTGGATGGAAGGCATGTCCAACAGGGCCATCGCCAACGAGCTCAAAACCACAGTGGATGCAGTGAAAATGCTGAAATTTCGAACGATATTGAAGCTGAAGAAGTTGATGGTTGATTATTGTCCCAAAAACTGATCTGTGTGTTACACAGAGGAGCGTGCGGTAATGTCTGATACAAATCGAACCATCGAAAAATTGCTGGATGATTATATGGAGGCCTTACGTGATGGGTGTCTGCCGACTTTTTTGAAGTCGCTGAGCCGCCAGGAAGCGAGGCTTATCGAGGATTCGGAGGAATTCTGGGAAGCCGCGCAAATGGCACGCGTGCTCAATGGTGCAGGCTTCGCCGACCAGGCCGTGACCCCGAACGTGGGCCTTTTTATATCGCGTGTCGACGCCGAGATCGGCTCTCGACTGAAAAAGACGACGCCGTTACCTCGCAGCAAACGCGGCACCGGCGCACGGCACGCAACGAAGACCATTAGGTAACCGAGGAAGTACGGATGATTTTGGACTGCTACCAGTGTTCATCTTGCTACTTCGAGGACAGGGAACCATCTTCGAGGATCGACCCGGCGACGAGAGAGCCGGCACAATCGAAGAAGGTTTTCAGCAACGCTCTGGTCGTTTTTGTGTGCGTTGAGCTTTACGATGACAGGCACGAATTACAGGAGGCGGCCGAAGAGTTTGCAGCTCTATCCGACCTTATTGGAAAAAGGCCGATTGTGCTCTGTCCAAACGTGCACTTGTCAGTCGATAGGGCGCCCGAAAGGCAGGCGGTTGCACTTGTCGCCGAGTTAGAGAAGATGCTCGTTGTCAAAGGCTACGATGTGTACCGCTTGTCTTTCGGATACCATAAGCGGTATGGGATGGACTGTAACGGTAATGTCGGAAGTGTCGTGGGTAGAAGGTTTTATGGTTCCACGGAAAAACAATTCTTGAGACTCTTGACGCGACTTGGTGTCTGTGCCCCCCAGTCTGTACCCGACGATATGCCTTCTTGGGCCAAAGCCCTGACCGAGCGTCGGCTAAAGGTATTGGGCAACCGGCGCGAGACCTACAACGTCGCCAGGAAGATCCTCCAGGATCAGCTTGATGCAACCGGTCATGGTGAACTGTGGACGTGCATGCTGTTCGAAGGGGAACGCCAGCCCATGGAGGATTATTTGAGTACCTTGTATGAGATCATAGAAGGCTACCGTGACGTCATCGTTCACCGTGCGCTGAACCTGAGCGTGCCGGGCTTTTGCAATGCGGCCCGCTTTCTTTTCCGCAAGCACCCAGAGGCCATCGAATCCGGCAGACTTCGGATTTATAGCAGCAAGGTCTCCGATATAGAGTTTCTGCTGTCGCGAACGGCAGTTCTTCTTGCCTTTCCACATAAACCGAAGAAGGCCGGCTCTCATGCAGGTGAGATTTCGTTCGGCGTCTATTGTGAGGACGAGTATTTTGCCAAGAACCTGATTCAGTGGTATCTGACTTTTCTCGTGGACGTAAGATTCGGCTGGATTCGTACCGAGTCTGAACTCAATGCTGCCATTAGTGAGTTGGAAGAGGAGATGTTTCAGCAAAGGCCTGGTTAACGTCAGCGACCAGCCTGTAGATAATCCTTGACGACATTACCAAAATAAGGTCAAAGCTGTGCATACACTCTCGTCTGTGGCTGTCGTTGTAGCCTATGTGGGGGTCCTAACCTTTGTCGCTGTGCGGGCGCGGGCTGCGCGCGAATTTGCAGAGTTTTCACTGGCCCGGCGTGCGCTGCCGCTGGCACTGGTATTTGGCAGTCTGGCGGCGACATACGTAGGGCCCGGCTTCTCCATTGGTTTTGTGGGCAGGGGGTTCAAGAGCGGCTTCTTTTTTTTCTTGGTGGGACTAGCCTATGCGGTGCAGAACGTTCTGGTAGGCCTGCTTATCGCCCCGCGCCTTCGAAAACTGAAGGGATGTCACACGCTGGGTGACGCCATAGGGCTGAAGTACGACCGCACGTGCCAGATTCTGGCAGGCGTTATTTCGGTGGGCTTGTGCACAGGATTTGCGGCGGTTATGGCAAAAGCCGGCGGTGTTGTCTTGACCGATATTTTCGGTCTGCCGACGCTATCGTCGGTCATCATTGTTGTCGGTGTGACGGCTTTGTATACGACTTTCGGCGGGCTGCGTGCCAGCGTGGTAACGGACGCATTCCAATTCACGGCATTCGCGGTTCTACTGCCAATTTTGCTGTTGTTGTCTTTGGCCTTTCATGTGGAGGGAGGAGCCGCGGCTTTTGCCGACCAGGCCTCAACCGCGACGCGAGAGGGATTTGGCTCAGTCTCTCCGATTGGTGTAGCCGGCTTGCTGGCTGCTTTCCTGCTGGGAGAAACGCTCATTCCACCGTATGCAAACCGTGCGCTGGCATCGAAAACAACGCAGATTTCGCGCAACGGGTTCGTTCTGGCAGGGATTTTTAGTGTTATCTGGTTTATGGTGGTCATAGCGCTGGGGGTGGCGGCCCGGAGCATCATTGGCGCTGAGACCGACGAAGACCATGTTTTGCTGAGCTTGGTCAAATCGACTATGCCGGCCGAAGGCTATGTCCTTCTGTTGGTCGTGTTAGTATCCGTGGTGATGTCCAGCCTCGACTCGCTATTGAACGCAGGGGCCGTAGCCTTTACGGAAGATATTGTCAGGCCATTTGCAAAATTGGCCGACGGTTCCGCTCTGAATGTCGGTCGTTCGGCGACGATTGTCATTGCGGGGGTCGCTGCCGCTGCTGCAGTGGCTGTTCCGAGCATTATCAAGGGCTTGCTTATCTGCTACACCATCTGGGCACCGGCGATTTTGCCTGTCCTTATCATAGGTTTGTGGACGGAACGCCCCCGGCCCCTTGCAGGTATCCTCTCGATGCTTGTAGGGACATTGGTGGCGATAACGTTTCAGTTTATTTTCTCTTCCGATACCGGCGTGCCGGCCATTATTCCAGCACTGGGTTCAGCATTGTTGGCTTACGTAGTGGGGCATTGGCTGGGCAGAAACAGTTCGGGAGCCTGAAGTATGGCAGTACTTATGTTATTTCTGGTGGTTGTCGCGGCGCTGGTTGTTATTACCAGCGGGGTGTGGGTAGCGGTCGCTCTTATCAGCGCCATTTGCGTGCGCCCGTCAACACCGCCCAAACATGACAAGTCGGGACAGGACACCATGGATTAACGCTCGGTGCTTATTCCTCAGTCTGTGCCGGCTGGTTGGTAGAGAACGGTTTTTCTGAAGGAATCATTCTGAGCAAGCTGTTTAGCGAGCAGCGCGTAACCGCGACTTAGTGGGTGACTGGCATCGACATAGAGTTCGCTCGGCAGGGCAGAGGCGATGAGGTGAGGGACGTTATTTTGTTTTAGCCAGGTTTCAATTTCGCGTTTGACATTTCGATAGAGCTTGGCACTGCCGCCTTTGAGCATGTGCTCGTTGAAGGGGCCCACAAGAACGAAAACGCTGTTGTTTCTTTGCATTAGCATCTTGACCGAGCGCTTAAACGAGCGCCACTGCAGAGAGCTTTCGACGTCGACCCATTGAAAATCTCTCTGTGCCATTCCCTTCTCACTCCAGCTTGTGGGTATCTCATCTATGGGATTGTCGGGGGCAGGAATCCTCAAGTTCACGGCCTTCAACGGATTCGCGTAGGGGTGCTCCAGGGTCCATGTCGGCAGATCCATGTTGTCAAAGTAAGTTTTGTGCAGGTGCACTGTCCACGCGAAGACAGGCACGTAACGCTGCATGATCGCTGAGATCCTCTTTGAGTACGATGCCTTATAGCACGGAATCACACCGGGCAGTTGTGGCACCAGCTTGGGATGATTGAAATGGAATTCCTTTTGTGTTTGCAGATCGTGCTTGCGAGAGGTAATCCACAAAGGATTGAAATGTAGAACCACACTCTCTCCTGAAATGTCGCGGGCGTAATATCTGAGCAGACCTTCCAGTGCAATCGGATGAATGCCGTCTACGCCCAGGTTGGCGAACTGATTACGGCCTGCAATTTCATTAAGGTGGTGCGACAACGTTTCATCTTT
>Ga0180433_10008541_pt1 | contig 12725 bp, 9 predicted proteins | sample SS_ome_8_FD_132980 | JGI IMG/M metagenome (GOLD analysis project Ga0180433, IMG submission 132980) | Hypersaline lake sediment archaeal communities from the Salton Sea, California, USA - SS_1_D_1 metaG | ecosystem: Environmental > Aquatic > Non-marine Saline and Alkaline > Hypersaline > Sediment... | reverse complement strand
TTGCCCGAGCCGCCGGTGCCGGTCGAGTTCCCGCCGCAATGGTTCGACCGAAAGGACCTTCGTACGCTCGGGGCCGGCGGTGTGCCTGCATTCGGCCAGCAGTTCCTGCCGCGAGATGGGCACCACGCCGAGCCGTTCGACCTCGAGCCCTCCGGCCAGATTGGCCAGATCGATGGCCGCCGCGTAATCGGCGCCCGCGGCCAGAGCGTAGGTCAACGCCGAGAGGACCATGTCGCCGGCGCCGGTGATGTCGGCCACTTGCCGCGGGCGGCCGGGGAAGATCCGTGCATTGCCGTGGCGGTCGACCCAGGCGATGCCGTCGCGGTCGAGCGTGACGGCCGCCGCCTCGATGCCGTAGTCGATCAGCCGTCGCCCGGCCTCGATGCCGTCCTGGGGCGTGGCGATCGTCATGCCGGAAGCCAGGCTCGCTTCGACGCGGTTGGGTGTGATGCAGGCACAGCCGGCGTAGCGGCGGTAGTCGGCGCCTCGGACCGGATCGGCCACCACCGGCACGCCCGCCGCGCTGGCCAACGCCACGACCCGCGGAATCATCTCTCCGGCACAGACGCCCTTGTTGTAGTCGCTGATGACGACCAGGTCGACCTCATCGAGGCAGCCGGCGATGTGTGCGAGTAGTTGGTCGGCCAGCCCGGCGTCGATCGGTCGGGTGTCTTCCCGGTCGACGCGGATCATCTGATGCGGAAAGCGCTGGTGCGAACGGCCCAATAGGCGTTCTTTCACGGTGGTGCAGCGGCCTGGGTCGGCCAGCAGGCAGTGGTCGTCGACGCCGGCCTCGGCCAAGAGATCGCGGATCGTTTGGGCCTCCTGGTCGTCGCCCGTCACGGCGGCCAAGACGGGTCGGGCACCGAGCGTGGCCAGCATCGAGGCCACGCTGCCGGCCCCGCCGAGTCGATGTTCCTGCTTGCCCACGCGGAGCACGGGTATGGGGGCCTCGGGACTGATCCGCTCAACGTCGCCGCTGAGGTAGCGGTCGAGCATCACGTCGCCGACCAGCAGGATGCGGGGAGATACGTCCGATTCAAGCAGAGAGACCAACGACGCAGCCATCGGAATCCTTTCCGGGTGACGGTTCCTTCCTTGGTGGACACCGCCCCCAGAATACCCGATGGCGGGGGGTTGGTCCAAGACCAATTCACCGCGATAGCAGCGCCGCTAGCCGCTGTTCGAGCAACTCCCGGCCGCTGAGCAACTTCAGCGAAATGGCCACCGCCCAGAGGGGTGTCTGGCCCAGCCGCTCGACCCCCAGCTTGACGAGGTCCTTCTGCGTGCAGACGACCGCCTCAACGTCCTGCGGCTGGGCCCATTGGGTCAGCGATGCGACGTCGGCCGGGCCGAAAGGGTGGTGGTCGGGATAGACGCGAAAATCGGCCACCTCGTACCCGCAGGATCGCAGCGTATGCTCAAATGCCGCCGGATTGCCGATCCCGCAGAACGCGGCGACCCGACGGCCCGTGAGCAAGTCGAGCGGGGCTTCGCGGCAGGCGGGCGGGCCCACAAGGTTCTGCATGGCGGGCGATTGGGGCGTGGCTACCAGTCGGCGGGGGGCATGGGCCGCTTCGGCCCGAATGGCGCCGGGCGCGTACCGCGCGATCTTGGCCCAAAAGGCGTCCCGCGCCGGCTGGTCGAGGATGTCGGCCCGGGAAAGGACCAAGACGTCGGCCCGGCTGAGCCCCTCGATCGGCTCGCGGAGTGTGCCTCGGGGAAAAACATGGCCGAAGCCGAACGGCTCCAGGGCGTCCAACAGCACAATGTTCAGGTCGCGGTGCAGCCGGCGATGCTGCATGGCGTCGTCCAGCACGATTGCCTCGGCGCCGTGGTATTCGATCGCCTCGCGGGCGGCGGTTACGCGGTCGGGGTTCTGCAGATGGGGAACCCCCGGAAGCTTCAGGGCCAGCTCCAGCGCCTCGTCGTTCGGCTGTCCCGGCTTGGCCCCGTAGCCGCGACTGATGACGGCCACGGCGACGCCCTGCTGTTGGAACCATCGGGCGACCCATTCGACCAGGGGCGTCTTGCCGGTCCCGCCGAGCGTCAAATTGCCGATGCTGACCACCGGCACGTCGACCCGATGGATCGGGGCGGCACCGGTGTCGTAGCGGCGGTTCCGCCGGCGGACGGCCCAGGTGTAGGGTCCTTCGACCGCTCGGAGCAGTCCGCGCGCAAGCGCGGCTGCCGGTCCCTGGCGACGGCCGCTTACCAGATCGCGGAATTCGGACGGTCGGAACATGGCCACCGGCAGTCGCGGGTTGACGCGGATGGGAAAAGAGGGGAGTATAACGCCTTTAGCATCAATTCCGCAATATTGGGTGTTTCCGCGATGATCTATCGACGTTTTGGACGAACCGAACTGCAAATGCCGGTGCTTAGCTGCGGCGGCATGCGCTACCAGTATAAGTGGAAAGACGTGCCGCTGGACGAGGTGCCCGACGAGAATCAGGCCAACCTCGCGGCGACCATCCATCGGGCCGTGGAACTGGGGATCAACCACATCGAGACGGCCCGAGGCTACGGCTCCTCAGAGCGGCAATTGGGCCGGGTATTGCCGAAGCTGCCGCGCGACGAGATCATCGTGCAGACTAAGATCGCGCCGCGCGACGATCCCGAGGAGTTTGTCGGCTGGTTCCACGAGTCGCTCGATCGGCTGCAACTCGACCACGTCGACCTGCTCGGGCTGCACGGGATCAACAACCACGAAACGCTATGGCGGGCGGTCCGGCCCGGAGGCTGCCTGGCGGCGGCACGTGAGTTGGTCGCCCAGGGCAAAGTTCGGCACATAGGGTTTTCGACCCATGGGCCGACCGACGTCATCCTGGCGGCCGTCGGGCACGAGGGGGACGGCGGGTTCGACTACGTCAACCTGCACTGGTACTACATCGCCCAGCAGAACTGGCCGGCCATCGAGGCGGCGCGTCGGGCCGATATGGGCGTGTTTATTATCAGCCCCGCCGACAAGGGCGGCATGCTCTACCAGCCGCCGGAGAAGCTCGCCGAGCTGTGCCGGCCGCTGCATCCGATCCAGTTCAACACGCTCTTCTGCCTCGCGCGGCCCGAGGTACATACGATCAGCATTGGGGCTGCCCGGCCGGAAGATTTCGATTTGCAGCTTGAAGCGATCAGGCAACTCGATCGGGCGGCCGAGGTGCTCGCGCCGATCGAGCAGCGGCTTCGCAATGCGATGGTCGAGGCGGTCGGCGAGGAACTGGCCGACCGGTTCGCCGAAGGCTTGCCGACCTGGGAGAAGGCGCCCGGCTACATGAACATGCCGATCATGCTGTGGCTGCGGAACCTGGCGCTGGCCTACGATATGGTCGACTACGGCAAGATGCGCTACAACCTCTTGGGCAACGGCGGGCACTGGTTCCCGGGCCTCAACGCCGCGCATGTCGACGAGTTGGATCTGGAGTCGGCCATCAAGAAATCGTCCTTTGCCGAGCAGATTCCCGGTTGGCTTCGCGAGGCCCACGCGATGTTCCACGAGGCCCCGAAGAAGCGGCTCAGCGAAAGTTGACGCGTTGTTTGTGGTCCCGCCTTTAGGCGGCTGTTTATTCCGAACTCGCAGCGCTGCCGCCTAAAGGCGGGACTACAAACAGCGGGTAGCACGGACACTTTTCCGGAGAAGACGAACCACTTGGAGAAAATATGTTCGGAAAATGTGTCCGTGTCGCGAAGCGACAAGAGGATTTCGGAAAAAGCCCCGGTAGTTTTTGGGGATCTGTCCGTACGGCATGCGCCCCCGCCAAGACGGCACGACGCATTGGAGAGATCCATCGCTGGGGACGATGATCGGGCTCCTCTTGTGGCTTCGCCACACGGACACATTTTCCGAATGAGTCGATGGTGATGGCAAACCGTTTTCCGGAAAAGTGTCCGTGCTACCCACCTGCGATTAACTATCAATCTTGCTCATCAAAACGCATTAGGCGGCTGTTTATTCCGAACTCGCAGCGCTGCCGCCTAAAGGCGGGACTACAAACGCCCCGATTTGCAAGCGTTTCCCGCGCGGCGTATACTGGGGGCATGCTCGCCGGGCTGCGTGTGTAGCCCTCCCTTCAACCTTCCGCAGGAGAAACCCATGAACAGCAAGACGTTTTGGGGCCGCATGGCCCTGGTTGTAGTCCTCGCAAGCGGATTGCTGGCGCCCCAAATGGCCATCGCCGCCGAGAAGCCCAACATCCTGTTCATCTTCGCCGACGACCAGGCGTTCGACACGGTCCACAGCCTGGGCAACGACGTCGTCGAAACGCCGAACCTCGACCGGCTGGTCGAGCGCGGCATTACGTTCACGCACAGCTACAATATGGGCTCCTGGAGCGGGGCTGTCTGCATCGCAAGCCGCACGATGCTCAACACGGGCCGGTTTGTCTGGCAGGCACGGGATCTCTACAACTCGGCCGAACAGGAGCGTCAGGCCGGCCGCTTCTGGTCGGAGTATATGAAACAGGCCGGCTACGAGACCTACATGACGGGCAAATGGCACCTGAAGGCCGATCCCGAGAAGGCGTTCGATCACGTGGTCCATGTGCGGCCCGGCATGCCGAACCAGACGAAGCAAAGCTACAACCGGCCGATCAAGGGCCAGCCCGACCCGTGGAGCCCCTGGGACAAAAAGTTCGGCGGCTTCTGGAAAGGCGGCAAGCATTGGAGCGAGGTCCTCGGCGACGACGCCGAGACGTTCCTGGCCGACGCGGCGAAGCGCGACGAACCGTTCTTCATGTACCTGGCCTTCAACGCTCCGCACGACCCGCGGCAGTCGCCGAAGGAATATGTGGAGAAGTATCCGCTGGAGGAGGTCGACCTGCCGGAGAATTTCATTCCGGAGTATCCCTACAAAGACGACATCGGTTGCGGCAAGGGACTGCGCGACGAAAAGCTGGCGCCGTTTCCGCGGACCCCCTATGCGGTGAAGGTTAACCGGCAGGAATACTACGCGATCATCACGCACATGGACACCCAAGTCGGCCGGATCCTCGACGCGTTGGAGAAGTCGGGCAAGGCGGACAACACCTACATCTTCTTCACGGCCGATAACGGGCTGGCGGTCGGGCACCACGGGCTGATCGGCAAGCAGAACATGTACGACCATAGCGTCCGCGTGCCGCTGGTCGTCTGCGGGCCCGGCGTTCCGAAGGGGGGGAAGCGCGACGCCCGGGTTTACCTGCAGGACATCATGCCGACCAGCCTCGAGTTGGCCGGCGTCGCCAAACCCGACCACGTCCAGTTCCACAGCCTGCTGCCGCTAATCCGCAGCGAGCGCGAGAACGGTTACGAGGCCATCTATGGCGCGTATCTGGACCTGCAACGGATGGTCACCGAGGGCGATTTCAAGCTGATCGTCTACCCGAAGGCCGATGTGGTGAGGCTGTACAACGTCAAGGACGACCCGCTCGAGATGAACGACCTGGCCGCCGATCCGAAGCATCGTCCGACTGTCGAGCGGCTGCTCGGTCGACTGCGGCAGTTGCAGAAGGAAATGGGCGATACCCTGGAGCTGAACGTGTCGCTGAGGAGTGCTGACGTTCCAAGCAGGTAATGCCAATCCGTGAGCACGGCCGATTTCTCATTCCCGCGCAGGCGGGAATCCAGAGCCGTGCGGGAAACGACTGGGTTCCCGCCTGCGCGGGAATGACGGATGGTCAGCCGTGTTGGCCGTCAAGACTCATTAGGTGCCTACCCAGCAACGATCTCCAGCACCGCCGCGTGGACGCGGCCGTTGGTGGCGATGCTGTGGCCGGAATGGATAGTGCGGCGGCCTTGCCAGTCGGTGAAGCTGCCGCCGGCCTCCTCGATGATTGGCGGCAAGGCGGCCAGGTCCCAGGGATTGACAACCGGGTCGACCATGACGTCGGCCCGACCGGTGGCGACCATCAGATAGCCGTAGCAATCGCCCCAGGATCGGGTGAGCCGGGCGGCCTTTTCGAGCCGATGATAGACATCGCGCCGGTCGACCTGGTCGAACGTGGCCACCTCGCTGGTCAGAAACAGGCACTCGCCGAGCGTCGATCGGCTGGAGACCTTGGCCGGCCGCGGCGGGTGCTCGTCCTGGACGTACCAGGCCCCCTGCCCTCGCGCCGCGTAGACGCATTCGTCCAGCGCGGGAATGCAGATCACCCCGAGCACGCACTCCCCTGCCCTTTCCACGCCGACGAGCGTCCCGTACAGCGGCACGCCGTGGATGAACGACTTCGTGCCGTCGATCGGGTCGACGATCCAGCGGTAGCCGCTCGTGCCGGGTGTTTCGGGAAACTCCTCGCCGAGCACGCCGTCGTCGGGAAATTGCTCGGCGATCCGCCGCCGCAGATGATCCTCGGCTTGCCGGTCGGCCACGGTGACCGGCGAGTCGTCTCCCTTGCGGTCGACGTGCAGGTCCTCGCGGCGGAAATACTCCAGCGTGATCCGGCCGGCCGAGCGTGCGGCTTCGACGGCCAGTTCAAGTCGCGGCGTGATTTCGGAATGCTCAGTCATGACGGCTCCAGGCCTCGGGCTATCCGGCCGCGCGGTGGCTGCGCAAAGCGGTCATCTGCCGGTCGTAAGCCGCGATGACTTCGCCACGCGGGAGCATGCAGATCACCCGGCTGTGGTCGGTCGGATCGACTACCGGCACTTCGGCAATGCTCTTCTGTGTGTAGATCCGCAGCGCGGCCAGCAAGTTGTCCTCCGGTGTGACGGTCGCCACCGGCGCGGTGGCCAGGTCGGAGGCGAGAATCAGGCTGCCCGCTCCATTGCCGACCAGGGTCGAGCGGATGTCGTTCAGCGAGAAGATGCCGACCAGCCGTCCTTCCACGTCGACGACCGGGAAGTAGGAGTCGATCGATTGAGCCACAACGTGCAAGACTTGCGGCAACGGCATGCCTTCCGGGATCAAGGTCGGGCGTCGAGACGGCGTGTAGACCTCGCGGACCTTCATGTTTTCGAGCACGTCGACCACAAACTCACCCAGGTGCGCGGGGCTGTCGATCAGCGAGGAGACCTGCTCCTCGTAAAGCGTCCAACGCTGCGAGAGGATGGCCACATTGACGACGCTGACCAGCATCAGCGGCACCAGCAGGTCGTAGGAACCGCTCATCTCCGAGACCATTAGCAGGGCCGTAAGCGGCACCTTGGCCACGCCGGCGAAAAAGCCGCCCATGCCGACTAGCACAAACGCCTCGGGCTGTGTGATCCAGTCGGGGAAGAGTTGGTGGCAGGCCAGGCCATAGGCGCCGCCGAGCATGGCCCCGATGAACAACGAAGGGGCGAACACACCACCACTGCCGCCGGAGGAAATTGTGAACGAGGTCGCCAAAATCTTGGCGATTGCCAGCAGGGCCATCGTCGAGATCAGCAGGTTGCCGTTGATGGCCTCCTGGATCCAGCCATACCCGCCGGCCATCACCTGGGGGAAATACAGGGCGATGATTCCCAGCATGAGTCCGCCGATGGCCGGCTTCAACGTGTTGGGGATCGGCAGTCGGCGGAAGAGCCGATCGCGGGTGCCGTAGAAGGCCCAAACATAGGCGAAGCCGGCAACGGCGCAGATCACGCCGAAAACGATATAGAAGGGCAATTCGGCGAGGCCGTGGAAGCGGAGATCAAGCGAGCTGGTATTGAAGGCCAGCCCGGGGCCGAAGATGCTCGAAAATACGGAATAGGCCGTTACGGCCGAAATGACGCATGGCACAATGGCCGAGAATTCGATGGCGGTGCTGGCGTAGAGCACTTCGACGGCGAACAGCGCGCCGCCCAACGGTGCGCGGAAGATGGCTCCGATCCCCCCGGCCGCCCCGGCCAGCACCAGCATCCGCCGGTCCCAGTCGCTGAGCTTCAGCCGCGCCGCGAGGAAGGAGCCGAAGCCGGCGCCGATCTGGGCGATCGGACCCTCTCGGCCCGCCGAACCGCCGGTACCGATGGTCACCATGCTCGCCAGGGCCTTGACGATCGGCACCCGGCCGCGGATATTGCCGCGGAGTCGGTGGAAGGCCTTGACCATCGCATCGGTGCCGTGCCCCTCGGCTTCCGGGGCGTAGGTGAAGACGATCCAGCCGCAAACCAGCCCGCCGAGCGTGGGGATCAGCAGCACCAAGTACCATTTGTCCGGCAGGTGCAGCGGAGCGACCGCTTCCTCGCTTCCGGCACCTGGCGGCGAATAGCCCATGGTCTCGACCAGGAGCAGTTCTTCAAGATGGTTCAGCCCCCAATAGAAGGCCGACGCTCCAAGGCCCGCGACCACGCCGACAAGCACACTGTAGAGAAGCAATCGACCGGACGACTCCAGGTCGAAGATACTACGCAATTTCTCCGTGAGTGCTCGCACGTTTTGCATCGATGCCGACTTCGGCAGATAGTAGCCCAGCTTGGGGTTGCCCTCGGGATGGGGAGTCGCCGATGGTCGGGCAACCAAGGAAGCAGAAACTACTAGCTTATCAGGCAAGCGGAGATTGTTCAAGGGGCGCGGCACGGATGGGGGGCTTCGCGGAGGGATGGATGGGCGGGCTGCGAATCTCGAATCTGAGATCCGAAAGTCGTAACGCTTCAGCCGTCTGAAGCAGCAGATGATTCCCGCGCAGGCGGGAATCTAGGCGATTAGCGTAGTTCACCGGATTCCCGCCTGCGCGGGAATGACCGAAAATCTGCCGTTTTTCGATCTGAGATCTGAGATTTCAGATAGCGAGGTCATCGGACCTCGGCTCATGGTCGTTCGGCGCACGCCCTCCCCATGCAAGCCAAACGAGCCGGCCGACCAATCTATTTCTCCGACGGCCACCAACCAACGTGCGTCCCGTTGGGCAACAGGTCGGCCAAGGTGATCGCTTGCAAACAAGCGCGGACCGCCTCAGCGGCCCGTGCCAGGGCATCGCTGAGTCGCACCCCAGCTTCCTCGGGCAGATTGGCCCCGGGGGGTAAGGCCGGGTGGATCGGCCCGTCGACCGCTTCGATCACCTCCAACACGGAGACCTCCGCTGCCGGACGCCGTAAGCTGTAGCCGCCGTCCACACCCCGCGTCGAATGGAGAATGCCTTGCGTCACCAGGGTCCGAAGCACCTGGAGTAGGAATCGCTCAGGCATGCCCCCTTCGTTGGCCAGCCGGTTGCACGGCACCGGCACATTCGAGTTGCTTTGAGCCAATTGAACAGACGCGTGAAGAGCATAGGCCGCCGTTTGAGAGAGTCTCATGCCACACCTCCCTCTCTGACGGGCTCTAGCATAGCAGATTGGCCGGGGATGTCAATCACTTTCCTCGCGAACCCCCCGAGAATTCCCAAGAAATGGCAACGCCCCGGGAGATTGCTCCCAGGGCGTCGGAAGAATTGCCTCGTGTTGGGGGGGCGTCAGTCGTTGACGTATGTCTCCAGGAACCGGGCAAGGCGGTGGAAGTCGGCACCCGGCTCGATGTAGCGCACGACGGTCACCAGCGTGTTCGGGTCGACCAACTGGTTGAACGGCACGTAGTTCAGGTCGAGCTGCCCGGAGACGGAAACCATCACGCCGTTGAGCCGCTTCTCGACCAACGCGCGATACGCGCCGACGCCAAGCTGGCTGCCGAGCATGACGTCGAAGGCCTGCGGCCGGGCACAGCGGCTCTCGTAGCCGAGTTGCAAGCCGGTGAGCTTCCGTTTCCGGCCGGTCTGCCGGGCGTATTCCTTGCCGACGAGATCCGCGAACAGCCGGCTGAGATTGAGCTTCGAGATGGCAATGTGGCCGTGGTCGTCGCGCGGCACGCCCTCGATGTGCGAATAGGGCAGGAACTCGGCCAGTCCCTCGGCCAGAACGATGACGCCATACTCCTTACCCTCGGCCTCTTCGCGGACGCGCATCGTGGCGACGATCCGCTTGACGACCTCCTCGAGATTCATCACGCGTCGGATGGTCGTCTTGCCGGTTTTCGGGTCGGTGGCCTCTTCACTCGCCTCGTATTTGCCCGTGATGTCCTCGACGCTGATGACCAGGCTGGCTTCGCCGGCGATGGCGGCCCCATAGGCCAGCCAGCCGGCGCTGCGGCCCATCGTCTCGGCGATGAAGTAGGCGCGGTTGGCTTCGGCGTCGGCCAGGAGGTTGCGGATTTCGTCGGCGAGAACCTCGACGGCCGTGAAGTAGCCGAACGTGAAATCGATGCCCATGTAGTCGTTGTCGATCGTCTTCGGCAGGTGGACGACCGGGATACGGCGGCTGCCTTCGGGGAGCTGCTCCTGATACATCTTGAATTTGTTGGCCGTCTTCAGCGTGTCGTCGCCGCCGATGGAGATCAACGCGTCGACCTCCATCGAGCACAAGGCCTCGTAGGTCGTCTTCAGTGCCCGGGTCCGCTCGGGGTCCTGCAAATGGGCCGGATCCGAGACATCCTTGCCGGGGTTGGTCCGGGCGGTGCCGATGAGGATGCCCTGGCTGTTGCGGGTGCGCTTCAGCACGCTATGGGTGATTCGGAGGTAGTCGCGGCCCTCGAGCATCGGGTTTTCGGGGCTGTACTCGACCAGGCCGGAGTAGCCGTGCTTGATCCCGAGCACCTCGATGTTGTTCCGCAGGAACGAGACGGCGGCGGTCGAGATCACGGCATTGGCGGCCGGAGCGGGCCCACCGGCAAACAGGATCGCAACGCGGCGGATATTCGATTCGGTCTGGGGAGGACGCGAGAGAGTGGTTGCCATGATGGGCTCCTAGGACAAAAGATGTGGGTAACGCTTCAGCCAAATGAAGCCGTGCGCTTGCCGCCGGGCCTTTTTCGTCATTGCCGCCTGCGCGGAAATGACGTGCTTCGGATGGCTGTACTACTGCAAATGAGAAATGACGGGTTCAACTGGGCCAGGTCCGTTCGATGAACGTGGTGTCGACGCTCCCTTCGACGAAGGCCGAATGATCGAGGATCTTCTGCGCCATCGGGGCGGTGGTTTTGACGCCCTCGATGCGCAATTCGGTCAAGGCTCGTTTCATGCACTCGATCGCTTCGTGCCGGGTCGGCTGATGGACGATCAACTTCGCGATCATCGAATCGTAGTAGGGCGACACCGTGTAGCCGGCGTGGATGTGCGAGTCGAACCGAACGCCGAAGCCGCCGGGAGCGACCAGCCCCGTCACCAAACCCGGCGTGGGCCGGAAGTTCTTCTCCGGGTCTTCGGCATTGATCCGGCACTCCATCGCGGCGCCGGTTTGGCGGACATCTTCCTGGGCAAACGGCAGCGGCTCGCCGGCGGCGACGCGGATCTGCGCCTTGATCAGGTCGATGCCCGTGACCATCTCGGTCACCGGATGCTCGACCTGGATACGGGCGTTCAGCTCGATGAAGTAGAAACGGCCCTCGCGGTCGACGACGAATTCCACCGTTCCGGCGCTGTGGTAGTTGGCTGCCTTGACCAGGCGAACCGCCGATTCGCATATTGCCGTTCGCGTGTCTTCGCCCAGGTTGATCGCGGGGCTCTCTTCGATCAACTTCTGGTGCCGCCGCTGGATCGAGCAGTCGCGTTCCCAAAGGTGGACGACGTTGCCGTGCAGGTCGCCGAGCACCTGGACTTCGATGTGGCGGGGATGCTCGATGTATTTCTCCAAGTAGATGGAAGGGTCGCCGAACGCGGCCTCGGCCTCGGCCTGGGCCTGCTGCAAGGCCGACTTCAGCGCCAGGTCGTTCAGCGCCACCCGCATCCCGCGACCGCCCCCGCCGGCCGATGCCTTGACCAGCACCGGGAAACCGATCTCATGGGCCAGCTTCAAGGCCTGGGCCTCGTTTTCGATCAGCCCCTCGCTGCCGGGCACGACCGGCACGCCCGCCTCTTTGGCCAAGCCGCGCGCGGCGTTCTTGTCGCCCAACATCGCCATCGCTTCGTGGCTGGGGCCGATGAACTCGATGTTGCAGCTACGGCAGACCTCAGCGAAATGGGCATTCTCGGCCAGGAAGCCGTAACCGGGATGAATTGCCTGGACGTTGCCGATCTCGGCCGCGCTGATGACCCGATCGATCTTCAGGTAGCTTTCGCCGGCCCGGGGGGGGCCGATGCAATAAGCCTCGTCGGCCAGCTTGAGATAGGCCGCACCCCGATCGGCTTCGCTGAAGATGGCGACCGTTTCGATCCCCATTTCGCGACACGCCCGAAAGATCCGCAACGCGATTTCACCGCGATTGGCAACCAATATTCGTTTGAACATCGACACCTACTCTCGTGTACTGACCTTGAACAGGGGTTGCCCAAACTCAACCGGCTCGCCGTTTTCGACCAAAACGGCGGCGATCTTGCCGGAGATCTCGGCGGGAATCTGGTTGAAGACCTTCATAGCCTCCACGATGCAGACGGTCGTGTCCTGGCCGACATGGTCGCCTACTTTGACGTACGCCGGCGAATCCGGATCGGGAGAAGAATAGAAGGTTCCGACCATCGGGCTCTTGATGGTCGTCTCGTGCTTCGACTCGGTTGCCGGAGGCGCTTCGGCCGGCTGTTCGTTCGGCGCGGGAGCCCTGGCGGGTTGCGGCGCGGCAAACCCGGTGGGGGCGGTCGGGGTATCCATCGCCGGCACATCGCCACCGCGGCGAAGCTGGATGCGCGTTTCCCCTTGGCGCAGGTCCAACTCGTTGAGGTCGTGCTCCTTCATCAATTCGATCAGGCGACGAATCCGGCGCACATCGAAAATATCTTGACTTGAGGGGGACGCGGCCATGCCGTCTCTCCATTAGGGTTCGCTTCTGTTGCCCCATCCACGCCTGGCCCGGTGCAGCCGATGCCCGAGCCTGCCGGTCAGCGTAACGGCCC
>Ga0180433_10008537_pt1 | contig 12728 bp, 14 predicted proteins | sample SS_ome_8_FD_132980 | JGI IMG/M metagenome (GOLD analysis project Ga0180433, IMG submission 132980) | Hypersaline lake sediment archaeal communities from the Salton Sea, California, USA - SS_1_D_1 metaG | ecosystem: Environmental > Aquatic > Non-marine Saline and Alkaline > Hypersaline >... | reverse complement strand
CGCAGCACGGTAGCTCTGCAACGCCACTTCCTCTGTCGTACCTTCCGCCTTCCGTCGGCGAGCTCGAGGCCGTTGGACCGCCTCTCGACGGGATTCCATGTAGGCGTACCCTGGAGCGCTCCCTGCTCGGTAGCAGCTCGCTTCGGGATCGGCGTGGTACGCCGGACCACACAGGATCTCGATCTCGTCGGTCATCACTTCCGCCAGCATCTCTCGGCTGACTCCTCGCAAGTACTCCCGGAACACCCGGCCTACGTCCTCCGCCTCGACTTGTCCCAACTGCTCCAACACGTTACTTTGGTCCACACTCATTGGGTGGCCTCCTTTTCGTCAGCCTACCAGCTGCGGGGGAGGCCATCGCTTTCAGTTCCAACAATCGGTGGGACACTTCCTCTTCCGAGCGTGCCGGATTGGCCCACGAAGGGCAGACGGGAGAGCAGGGTTGGACTTGAAAGGAGGAAACACAAGAGGCCGCTTCGCTATCGCTCGATCGGGTAGATGGCGCGGGGAGCGCCACGGCGCTTCAGTCTCTCGGTTCGAATGAGGCCGAGCTTCTCGAGCGAGTCGACTAAGCCCACCTGCTGGCGTCCCGAGGTGACGCCAAGCGCGCGCATCGCTTCGGTCATGATGATCGGTTCTCCCTCCCGACGGAGGTGTTCAGCTGCGAGCTGGATCAGCCGCCGGTCGAGATCGGAGAGCGGTTCAGAGGGACCGGCTGGCGAGTCGACGACAGCAGTCCCAAGGACCTCTGCAAGACGCGACCGGGAGACCTCCCCGACCTTGGAGAACGGAGGGCGAACGGCGATCTTCGTCGCACCGCCAAGGTCCGCGTTGCAGACGAACGCTTCCCCGGTCTGAAGTGCGGCGATCTGAGAGGCGTCAGCGACGTAGCCTTCAGCGTAGTCGAGTTCGATGTCGAAGTTGCGAAGGAAGAACTTCGTGTTGGTATTGAGCCGTACGGTGGCGACTCGGCGGGCGAAGTCACGAATCGTCTGGCTGATCACGAACACGTTGAGACCGTACTTGCGACCCTCTCGCGCGATGAGATCAATGGCGCGCTCGGCACGGGCGGCGGCGCTCGCGTCTTCGGCCGGCTCCTTGTCATCACGGGTGAACCGATGGGCTTCGTCGATGATGACCAGGGTTCGCAGGTGCTCGGACTCCGAGGCCGAATGGCGTTGGAGAATCGAGGTCAACAGATCCGCCGCAAGATCGCAGCGCTCCAGCTTCGTCATTCCGAGAAGACTGACGATCGCGTTCGCCTTGAAGACGTCCTGAAGATCAGGAAGCGGAATCGCGGCCGCCGGCGCGAAGTAGTCCACCGGGAACCCTCGGGCGACCGACGATGCCATGTCGAAGATCCGGTAGCGCTTGAGGACGGCCGGATCGTCCGCCGGGAACAGGAGCCCGACCCATTGATCCGAGGGATCGAGGACAACGACTCGGACGCCTTCGGCGATCGCTCCCTCAGCGACGACGCGGGCCAAGTAGGACTTGCCGCTCCCGCTAACCCCGCAGCAGTAGCCGTTCACGAGCTTGTCGAGCGGAAGGAGAAACGGGATTGTTTCCGAGCCACGAGGGCGGACGACGTTACCGATCCAGATGCCCTCAGTCGGGTATACCTTTCGCTTGTCCGGCGGCGGGATGAGTTCAGCCCGCTTGAGGAACTCGCGGAATGCCTGCGCCGGGATCCGTGCTGCCGGCTCGCGGAAGCCGGGCGCATCGATATCCTCGGCTGGGGTTACGAAGAGCATCGAACGAACGTCGCAAGCCAGGTCGGCAAGGCCATCCCGCGGCTCGGAACCCAGGGACTCTTCGAGTTGGGCGGGCGAGAAGATCCCGGCGACCTCCGCGGAATAGAGCAGCCAGGGGAAGCGAAGCTCGTCGATGTACACCTTCAGCTGGCCGCCCTCCAGCTTCTGGCGCACGCTTCGCTGGTGGGTACTCATCACGTCCTCGTCGAGGGCCTGGAGCGTGGATGGCAGATCGTCCCAACAGCAGCGAAACAGCGGGGTGGAGTATCCGAAGGCAAGGATGGTGGCGCGTCCGTGCTGGAGGTACTGAGCGATCAGCTCGTTGTACGAAGCGAGCCGCTTGCCCGCGTTCTGGATCATGGCTCGAAGCTCGGCTTCCTCTGCCTCGAACGCCTCTGCCTGGTGCCGTAGCATAGCGCCGAGCCGCTTGGGGCCCGGGCGATTGGAGGAGTGCTTGGCGAGCGTCCTTCGTTCCTCGATTTGCTGCACCAACGATTCGCGTCGAGCGACCGCTTCGTTGTGCTTTCGGGCAATCCCTTGAGCATCGGCGTACCCGGGAACCATGGACGGGGTGATATCCCGGAAGAAACCGAGGTAGAGGTGGGCTTCGGGGAAGTGGTCCTCCATGTAGGTGAGAAGCGCCGGCAGGTCGCGAACGAATGTCTTGCGACCATCCTCAGTCTGGCCGCGGACGAGGTACTTTTTCATCGCCTTGACGAGGAGGTGGTTACCGCAAAAGGCAATCACGATCTCGTAGCGCTTCTCAGGATGCCAGTACGAGAGGGACGGGAGGCCACCGCTGATCTCGCAAACTCGCACGTATCCGTGCCCAGTCAGGATCTCATCAATCCGCGTGTTGATCTCACAGCTCACGGGGCAACCTCCGCTTCGAAGCGTGGAGGAAGATGGGGCGCAGTCCGCTCACGGCGCGCCCCTTTCCTAAGTCCACGAGAGATCCGACGTGCAGCGGCCGAGTCAGTCCCACTGGCCGATGTCGGGCATGTCGATGCAGATCTCATCCTCAACCCACTTGAACACAGGAGTGCGTTGCTGGATGAGGATCCGGTGGGGCGAAGCGCGGACCCGGAGGAAGTTCGTTCCGCCGGTAGCTTCGACTTCCCGACGACCAATCTCGACGGCCACTGGCACATACTTGAGATAGAGCATGGCTGCGCGGGTCTTCTTCTCAAGCTTGACGAGCTCCTTGTTCTCGCTTGCGCCAGGGACCACCGGATAGCCCTCATCGGGTCCGAGCCACTCGCCTTCGTTGAATTCCTCTGACACCGCCGGTTGCAGTTCTTCTCTCATTGACGCCTGCTGTCGTTACCGAAGGGGAAGTTCGATCTCTACTTCTTCGACGAGTTGACCGCCCTTGTCGTAGACGGAGCAGACGATGCAATCGCCGAGATCGGCGAACTCGACGCTCGCGCGCTCGTAGTGGGATGCGGCTTGCTGGGCGACTTCAAACGCCGTCGCCCGAGTGGCTTGCTGGACCGCTTGCTGGATCTGCCGCCCGATGTCTTCGTATCCAGCGGGTAGCGTGTCGACGCATCGCTTCTGTAGCGCGGTCGAGGTGGGCTCCTCGGGTCGAGTAGCACGCTCCACGCCCACGATCCCCGCAGCCAGAGCTGTCACCGCACCGAGGACAAGGCCCGCAGGAGGGCAGAAGAGGCCAAGGACGACTGAACCAGCGACGCCACCAACTACTACTTCCTTTGTCGACATTCCTACCTCCTTGTGTGGCTTGATCCGGTGCCCCGCCCGCCGTGTAGGAGTGAATACGCAGTTGGCGCATACGTCTGCAGCTTCTGAAGGCGAAGCCGCTCGACCGCAAGTTGTGCTTGGATGCGGGACACCGCTTCGCGCCGTCGCTGCTCGCGGTCGCGGATCTCTATCTCATGTGCGGTGCGCTTCTTCTTCAGCACGAGCTCCGCAATGCGCACCTGCGCCTCGATCTTTCGTTGCTCCTCACGACGTGCCTCCTCTCGAGCACGGGCGTCATCCTCGATGCGTTGCCTCAAACCGACTGTGAGGAGGCACTGCGAGCACACCTCGATCAACTGACCTCCGAGGGTGGCAAGATGCTTGTGCCGATCACACAGCGTTCTCCCGCACTTGCAGCGGCCCGCACAGTGACTGCAGACGGGCACACCGCACTCCCAGCAGACACCGACGAGCTTTGCCTGGTCGAGCCGGCTGCCGCAGGTGGGGCAGAGAACAACCTGAACCTCGGTCACTTCGTAGATCTGGTTGCCCTCGATCTCGTGTCTCGTTGTCTCCTCGTGAAGAACGACGCCTCTGTCGCTGACGATCCGAGTCCGAACACCCGGCACTCCCTTCATGCTCCACCTCCAGTCTCATCGCTGCTGCCTGGCCAATCGGCTGATTCCCAGTCGCCCGACTCCCAATCCGCCGCACTCCAATGACTTCCTCCCGTCCATCCGTCCGATGCGTCCTCGCTCCACCCCGCACCGATCTCCGCGCCCCCCGCCGTCTCGTTTGATTCATCGGCTGGGGCCTCATCGAGGGGGATGAGCTCCCCCGCCAGCTCGTCAAGGACGTAGAGCTGATCCCCGAGCCGGTAGGCTGTCTGAACGGATCCAGCCGTGGGTTCGTCGCCAGCCAGCGAAGGCATGAGCGAAAGCGAGGCGTCTTGATCAGCGGGGTCAGCCCGGACGTAGTGGCGATAGACGGTGCGCCCGCTGCGTTCCTCCTGATTGACCACAAGCTGCCGGCACGAGGCGCAAACCGCTCTGCCGCAATTGCCACAGGCTTCGAGCTCCCCAGGAGCGCCGCACAGTGCACATGTGCCCGAAGGTGCAGAAGGATCTCGATTCGCAGGGCCCGGAGTCGAATCCAACCCGGAAGCTAGTGTCCCCAACGCAGCGCTCGCAACGATCGCCACCGGATTGCCCGAAAGTGCACCAATCACCCCGCCGATCAGGCTTCCGAGAGCTACACGCAGCGACCTGACCCAGCGATTCGAGGATCGCGCTCCAGCTTCCGGAACGCCGTCCTCCAAACCGGTATCACCTACTCCGGACCGTCTGCTCTCAAGACACTCGTTACAGAGGAACAGAGCCATCGCCTTCCTCCTTCCGCGAATCGCAACAGGCGGCACCCTCCAACGAAGGAACCGCGGCCGTCAGCTCCGGATAGCATGTGGCGGGAACGTCCTCGGCCGGACCTACCGAGTTGCGCTCCTCGGCACGAATGGCCGCCGCGATGGTCCGGGCCAGCAACCGAAGGGCAGCGTTTGGCATCCTCGCGTTGACCATTGCTCCTCCTGATACTTGCGGTTGGTGCCATCGCGCAGGCCGAGTAGTTAAGTCTCATGATACACACCCCGAAGGCTGTGTCAAGAGCTCGAAGCTATAATGCTCTTTGAATCTGCCGTTAGCGTTTTTCGGCCTGCACGGCTTGGTCGAGAGCGTTAAGCAGCACTTGACATCCCGTGGCGGATGCGTATACTGGTTCAGCGGGGGGCGATATGAGCCGCATACGACAAGACGAGCTCGGGAGCAGTCTGAGAACCGCTCGTAGGAATCTGGGGAAATCTCTCTCAGAAGTCGCTTCGGAAGTCGGCACTTCGAAATCGTACTTGTCACAGCTCGAGCGAGGTCTCATCACCAACCCGAAGGCTGGGATGCTCCAGCGCATATGCCTTGCCCTTGGTGTTGAGGTTGTGTTTGGATGCCCGGAGAAAGATGAGACCGCATTGGCGCTAGGATACGCGTCCCCACTCGGCTTTGAGGAGCCATCAGCAGCCGCCCAAGATGGGGCCGAAAGCGGAGCAGTGAACACGCTCAAGAGAGCGCTTTCAGATGCCACAATCCCACTCAAGACAAGGAAGCTACTCGAGCGCCAAGTTCGTGCTCTTGTCGAAACCGTGCGTCAGGATGGGAATACTGCGTGAGGAATAGTGCGAGAGCGATCCGCGGGGCACTTGAACGCCGGCCAAGCACGACGGCGCAGAAGGAATCGTGATGAAGGACACGCGGAGTGGTCAGAAGAGGCTGCAGCCGGTCTCCTCTCGTAGAAACCGGGAGTACCTGTGGGGTTCGTTGAGACCTACAGGGCAATTCCCGGAAAAGTGGGCCGTGGCGCCCGTCGGGAAGTGGTTCGAGGCCATGAAGGAAGCTCGGCATGAGGTAACTCACCTAGCGCAGGACGTGTTCTCTAACTACGGGTGCTGGACCTACTACCTCGGGGAGCGCATTCTCGATGAGGTGTTCAGAATCAGTCAAGAGAATCCGAGAACACCAAAGGAAGTTTGCGAAGGCGTCATTCCGCTAGCGCAACTGCGCCGCTGCCAGCAGATGAGGGTGACGGCAACTGAGCACAATCCGCGTAGCGGCACTCACCGCATTCAGAAGCTGAAGCTAACGGAGATCCTTGAGACGGATGCCATGTGTTCTGTCTTCGACGGCCTCTACATCGGACTGATCGAGGGCGTCTTCGACAGGGACGAGGTCTGGCGGATCATCGTGGAGCACGAGCTCAACTACGCTGTGTATCCACGGAAGTACATGATCGCCTGGGAGTGGTTTCAAAGGATTGTCGGACTCGATCGCGCCACGTTCATTGCGCACAGAGAAGATCCGGAGAGCGGCGAGCGCCGAACGTCCATGTACTACACCTTCCGGATCTTCCTCGATTTCGCCCTCTCGGTGCCTTGTGAAGTGATTGACTGTCACCCGGTTGAGTTGAACCCCGCAAAACGCTTCCTTCTTGCCGTGACGGGCGTCATGAGCTTGCCGAAACCCTCGAGGAAGTTCCTGAATCGGGTCATGGAGCATCCCGATGAGGTGTTCGGCACTCTCGACAAGCTCTGCAGGCATTCGCATAGCTCATGGGAGGCCATCGCTGACTGGATGTCCGCTCTCGAAAAGCGATACGAACTCACTCAGGATCCCATCGCGCTGCTCCGAAGAAGCGCACTGCTTCGGAAGAGGCAAAGCTACGGGGAGTTCCTGCTGCAAACGCCATCTCACCAGACGACTTGGGCCGGCGTGCCAACTTGGTTCCGAGACGGGCGCATAGACGTCGAGCCCACAACCTGGGAAATGCCGTTCTCCCTCGAGCAGTACAACGACCGTCTCGAATCCCACGAGTGGTATTTGCTGCTGCTCGAATTCCTAGCACGGGCAAAACGAATCACGGTAGATGCCGAGACTTGTCGTGTTGAGCTGAACCCGCGGGTGTCTCGAAGGAAGAGCATAGGCTTTAAGCTGGACTGCCCTCTCAGACGCGACATCCCTGCTGTGAAGATAGGGGCCAACGCGAGTCACGTGCTTCTGGATCCCCCATCGAAGAGGTAGTGTCCCTCACAACGCTGGGGCTAGCTACGAAACCGCCAAGACTACAGAGGTCTTGTTGGTGTAGTCCGGATTGTGACTCGAGCGGGCCAACGCTCGGAGGCAAGGGGCGGGAGTGAACACGCTCTCCATGCACAAGGACGAGACAGCCAACGAACGCTCTCCACACTCAATCCCCCAGGCCCCAAACGCAGTCCCCTTCTCCTTTACAGGCACTGAGGACTCGCGTGCCATTTCAAGCGCCTGAGGCCATCAGACCTCACTGAGCCCAAACTTCCGCCGGAAGGCATTCAGCTTCGCCCTGTCCTCTCGAGACATGCGCTCCAGTTCCCAAGGCCACAGCAGAGGGTTGCTCTCAGGAAGGTTAACCAGATGGCTATCGCGAGCCAGTGAATCAAGCAGTCTCTCTATGTCACTCCTTTGATCCTCGCGCGCACCCATCCTGACGTCCGGGTCGTATTCCAGTGGAATGGCCATGAACCTGACACCAAGCGCTAGGACGTCAAACAAGTCCATAACCTGCTCTTGCACCTCCTCCAGGTCTGACAGACTGAGTGCGCGTTGCCTGATCTCATCCTCTGTGGGACTCATGTGCTTGCGGAAGTCGAAATGAGCAACGTAGTTGTGGCGAATCTCTTCGACCTTCGCTCCCCAGGCGGTTGACCACCCGGCAGGGAAGTCCTCTTCCATCACTTCCGTCAATGCCTCCAGTGCTCCTTCGTCTTGAAGGGATGCGAACAGGTGGTTCTTGACGTGGACAAGCGTTCGACCCGCTGGATTCGTATCTAGCACAACCCGCCAGAGCGCAAGTATGCACCCATCGAACAGGGCTCGCTGTGTGGCCGTCCAGTACGGCTGTGGGTCTACGCCTAAGAATGCGAAGGGGAACGCGATGATCTTCGACAGGAGATACAGGTTTGTGTTCAGCGCGATCATGTGGGGCCAGATCCCGCGCATCATCTCGTCATACTTGCGATGCGCCTCTTCCGAAAGAACCTCTTCAGCCCGACATGACTGCAGATACTCCCTAGAGTTCATGGCATCAGTCTATACTGACTGGCCACACAGCAACGCACGAACGCGTTCTACATTCAGCCCCCAGGCTCCAGAACTCCCCTATTCTTGCGATTCCTCAAGCGGTCATTCCATTGGATTCGCGCCTCTCTGTACGCTACTAGCTCTTGGCGTCCGAATCGATGTCCCCGGAGATGAACTGACGTACGGGGCATCTGCCTGCAGCTTCCCCTCTCTCCGCATTCTGCCTATACTCCCCTCGAGGAGGACTCCATGGATCTACAGACAGCGCGGGGGTTCTGGCAAGGGCTCTTGTACGTTGGGATCGGGTTGGGCGTTGTGAGTGGCGTTCTCATTTTCCTCGGCACGTGGCGAGGCAATGCTATCGCCAGGAGAATCGAGACTGAGGCTCCGTTCCAGCAGCCGCTTGCCCAAGCAACTGCGAAGGTCATCCTGCGGGGCGATACGCTCTATGAGATCGATGCCCCTGCAAGAATCGCGAACAAGGGCGGCTCGCTTCGATTGCATGGAGAACAGGGTGAGTTGCTTGCGTTGACCTCGCTTGAGACGCTCAAGTCTCCTTCGGGCGAAGCCACTGCTGTGTATGAACTCGACATGTCACTGAATCCCTCCAGTGCTTCACGAGACCAGCCAATCGGGGAGCTTCTGCATGCCAGAACTGGCCAGATCATTGTCACGACTCTGCCGGAGAATCCTCGGGTGTACGACGGAGAGGTCACTCTTGTGCTGAACAATACGATCTCAGTTGTGCTTCCCATTGGCGAGCAGACCGCAACAGGACGAGTCGTGCTTCTCGAAGATCTGGAGCCACTGCATGAGATGCTACGTGCCGACTAGTCGGAGCCGAGATGGTGAGAAGATCCGATAGGAAGTACCAACCGCCCCGAGCACGAAGTGTGTAAGCTTTTGAAGTGTTCGGCGGATGAGAATGGTAGTGAGGTTGACAAGATGGTGGGAAACCCCAGCAGACTAGGTGCGAAGCGTCCCGTGGATGAGGCGAACGTGCTCGCGATGATCAACTCTTTGCCGGCCGCAATCGAGGCGAGATGGTTGGTCGAACCTGGTGCCGTACCGACCACTATTCATCAAGGGACTTTCACGCTCGTGCAAAGCAGCCGCCGGGTGCGGCTGCGGGGGAAGATAGCACTGCATTGGTCCCCAGAGCCGGAAGTTCGGTTCGAGGGGTTCCCGGTTTCCGGCCAGCCTACGCTCAACTTGCAGGAAGCTCAGCTCCGCACCACAGCGCATGGCTTCCGAGGTGAAGCCATGGTCCTCGGTCAGCATGCCTCAAGCGAAGGGAGTCCCCTGTACACCGGGGTCTGCCCTCGTGCGGTCCTCGGACAGCGCCGGGCGGCCAAGTTTGTCCAGTTTCAGCTCGTGAATTTCCCGTGGTACAGAGGCCGCCCCATTCGGTTCGGCCCCATCGGCCGTGCTTCCGGTGTGGCAGGGCGCCTCAGCTTTCGGGCTCACGGCTGGAGGGTGGACCTGGATCAAACCCCCAACTGCTCGCAGCGACTGAAGGACGTCCGGGCACGCGGAGGATATGCCACGACCCACGCCGGTCTCATCCGGCGCACAAATGGGCGAGAGATACCCTTCAGCCAAGCCGAGGACTTCCTTTGTTGCCTGCACTTCTTCTACGCGTTTCTGTCTGGGCACTGGAGCGGGCCGATTCTAACGGCTGGGATTGGCAAGACAGGGCAGCTCTGGGAGCGGATGGGGAGCTGGATGCTCACGGCGAGCGCGAAGCCAAGGTCATGGTTTCCTGAGACCTCACCCCTCCCCGTCGAGCCGTTGCTTGGAGCGTTTCGACACCTTTGGCTGGACCAACTCTGGGGTCGGGCCCTACGGATGACGATCCACTGGTATGTCCATGCGAACGCTGAAGCCACCGTGACCGAGAACGCGATCGTTGCAGCCTTCATTCCCCTTGAGCTCATCGCGTGGCTTGTGGTGGTCGAGCACGGAGGGCATATGAGCGCCCGGAGGTTCAAGTCGCTGTCGACCGCCGGGCGTCTGGAAGAACTGCTTCGGCACTCCGGCATCCCGCTGTCCGTGACCAAGGACCTTTCCCCGTGGCTGCGCAGGAGTGCGCTCGCACGGCGGGAGGGCAACGGTCCATGCAGTCTGACGGCCGTCCGGAATGCACTCGTCCACCCGCGGAAGCAGAAGCGCGTGCTCCTCTCACGCTTGAACCCTATCGTGATCTACGAACTGAAGGAGCTTGCCCTCTCGTATATCGAACTGTCGCTCCTGAGAGCCCTGAACTACACAGGGCCCTATTCCCGACGAGCGCACGAGGGCTGGAAGGGCGACTGCCTGCAGAAGGTTCCATGGGCGTAGTCGGAGTATCGCAAACGCCGGTCGTGAATCCCCTCCGGTAGCGTGTAGAGAGCGTCATTCCCAAGTCCCATGGGCATTTCGCACTTCCGTGTCTGACAGATGAGGACGTAGATCACCACTGAGCAACCGCATATCCCGCGACGGCAGCAGAACGGGAATGGCGCTGATTCAGGATTCGGTTCCTATGGGGCCATTGGTGGTTTCTGTCTCCTCAGTAACAATACGCCGTGGCCAGGTGAACCGCCCCGGGATTGCCGGAGACTGTTTTTGTTGAGAGGATGGGGTCATGACAAGAACAGGAAGGTACTCTCCCGAGGTACGGGAACGGGCAGTTCGGATGGTGTTCGAGCACGAACGTGAGTACAGCTCGCAGTGGGCAACGATCGTCTCGATCGCGAGCAAGATTGGCTGTACTCCAGAGACGCTGCGCAAGTGGGTACGGCAAACCGAGATTGATACGGGCCGCCGCGGCGGGCTGACAACGGACGAGCGTGCACGGATCAAGGAGCTGGAGCGAGAGAACCGCGAGCTGCGGCGGGCGAATGAGATTCTCCGCAAGGCATCGGCGTTTTTCGCCCAGGCGGAGCTCGACCGCCGACCGAAACGATGACCTCGCTCATCGACGAGCACCGGGCCAGCTACGGGGTCGAGTCGATCTGTGCGATGCTGCCGATCGCCCCGTCGACCTACTACGAACAGAAGGCCCGTCAAGCCGATCCCTCGCGGCTGCCGAAGCGGGCCCAACGTGATGCGATGCTGTGCGAGCAGATCGATCGGGTCTGGCACGAGAACCGGAGAATCTACGGTGCTCGCAAGGTGTGGAAGCAGCTGGGGCGCGAGGACATCCCAGTGGCCCGCTGTACGGTCGAGCGGTTGATGCGAAGGCTGGGTCTTCAGGGAATCGCACGCGGGCGCAGACCCAAGACGACGATCCCAGATGATGCTGCGGCACGACCCGCGGATCTCGTGCAACGAGATTTCACGGCGACGCGGCCGAACCAGCTGTGGGTCGCAGATCTGACCTACGTTACCACCTGGTCAGGCTTCGTGTACGCCGCCTTCGTCATCGATGCGTACTCGCGCAAGATCATAGGCTGGCGTGTATCAGGGTCCCTTCGTAGCGATCTGGCGTTGGATGCGCTGGAACAGGCGCTCTACGCTCGTGGCGACACCGAGAACCTTGTCCATCACAGTGACCGGGGCGTGCAGTACCTTTCGATTCGCTACACGGAACGACTGGCCGACGCTGGGATCGAGCCCTCAGTAGGCAGCGTCGGCGATTCCTACGACAACGCACTGGCCGAGAGCATCATCGGCCTGTACAAGACGGAGGTGATTCGACACAGCGGACCGTGGCGGAACATGGAGCACGTGGAGTTCGAAACGCTCAAGTGGGTGGACTGGTTCAACAACCGGCGGCTGCTGGAGCCGATCGGGGACATTCCTCCCACTGAGTTCGAGGCGCTACACTACGAGAATCAGGAGGCTCCGGCGATGGTCGCCGGACTCAAGCCGTGAAGTCTCCGGAAAAGCCGGGGCGGTTCAGTCAAAGACAGGGTAGGAAGTCTGGGCTGGTTGCGCAAGCGGATCGAGGACGCTGACACGGATCTTCTCCGTGAGATGGTGAAAGCTGTAACTGAGGTGTTCATGTCCGCCGAGGCAAGTGCTGTCTGTGGAGCGCCGTACCGGCAGCCGAGCACAGATCGTGTGAATCGGCGCAATGGGTACCGTGAGCGCAGGTGGGACACACGCGTTGGCACGATCGAGCTGGCAATCCCCAAACTGCGAAAGGGAAGCTACTTCCCCGATTGGCTACTCGAGCCGCGACGCCGCGCTGAACGGGCGCTGATGCAGGTGGTCACCGAGTGCTACGTCCGTGGGGTCTCCACACGGCGCGTAGACGGGCTGGTCCGTACGCTGGGCCTGGAAGGGATGAGCAAGAGCCAGGTGTCGGAGCTAGCCAAGGAGCTGGACCCGGTGGTGAAGAGCTTCCGCAACCGACCGCTGGATGACGGTCCATACACGTTCGTTTGGCTCGATGCGATGACCCAGCGGTGTCGGGAAGGCGGACGCGTCGTGAACGTGGTCACGGCAATTGCTACCGGTGTGAACGGCGACGGCCATCGTGAGATCCTCGGTCTCGACGTGTTCACCAGCGAGGACGAGGCAGGGTGGACAACGTTTCTCCGTGGATTGGTTGCCCGAGGACTGAGCGGGGTGAAGCTCGTTACCTCGGATGCCCACACTGGGCTGAAGTCAGCGATTGCTGCGGAGCTCT
>Ga0180433_10008536_pt1 | contig 12730 bp, 9 predicted proteins | sample SS_ome_8_FD_132980 | JGI IMG/M metagenome (GOLD analysis project Ga0180433, IMG submission 132980) | Hypersaline lake sediment archaeal communities from the Salton Sea, California, USA - SS_1_D_1 metaG | ecosystem: Environmental > Aquatic > Non-marine Saline and Alkaline > Hypersaline > Sediment... | reverse complement strand
TGGCAGTTGGGTGACAAGGCTTACGGTATGTCCATCCGGGAAGAAGTCATTAAGGCTACAGGCAAAAAATGGCTCTTGGGAGCCATCTATGGTCCCCTGGGACGGCTGTATAAAAACGGCTTTGTTCTGACCTCCAAAGGAGAACCGACTCCGGAACGCGGAGGCCGCAGCAAAGTCTATTACCGGTTGTCCCGGGAGGGAATCAAAGCGCTCCGTGAGATCCAGCGGGTCAATTCTGTTATCTGGAACGGCATAGAGGAGCTTGAATTCAAAGAAGAATGAACAAACAGACAATAAAGCCTCCGCGGATAGCTTCCAGAATACTGGAGCTTATCATCCAAAAAGATATCAAATACGGGGCCATGGGGGACCTCGAAGAGCAATTCTACTGGGCGGAAAAGGAATACGGATTGTTCAGAGCCCGCCTGCTCTACTGGAAACAAATCGCAGGGGCTCTCCCATACTTCCTTAAAAATTCGGTTCTCTGGAGTTTGACCATGTTGAAAAATTATTTTAAAACAACTTTCAGGAATACCACCAGGTACAAAGGATATTCCTTCATCAACCTGGCCGGCCTGGCCACCGCCCTAGCCTGTGTCATTCTCATTCTGCTCTGGGTGCAGCATGAGTTGAGCTATGACCGGTTTCATGAAAAAACAGACGATATTTTTATAGTCCTTCGGGGGGAAGAAGAAACAGTCATGGCTCCCACATCCTACCTTCTTGCTCCTTCGCTCGTCGCTGAACTGCCAGAAATCGTAAATGCCACCCGCTTTGCCCAAATCCCCGAAACTGAAAAGGTTTTGTTCCGCTCCGGAGAAAAGGTTTTCGAAGAAAATATCAGTTTTACGGATTCTCGCTTCTTCGAAATATTTTCATTCCCTTTCCTGAAGGGGACCCCTGAATCAATATTAGAAGGCCCCACCTCGGTTGTCATTACCGAAAAAACGGCGAGGAAATATTTCGGTAATCAGGAAGCCTATGGGCAGTCGATTCTGATGTTTCTTTACGGAGTAAAAATGCCGATGAGCATAACAGGCGTCATCAAGGACATCCCGTCCAATTCCCATATCGACTGCGACATATTCGTCTCACTGGACACCATGCGTTCCATGGGATTCAATCTGGAGAGTTGGGAAAACCAGATGTCTCGCACCTATATTTTAACCAGAAATAATCATTCCGTTGCGGACCTAGCCTCGAAAATAACCGCCTGTGAGATCCGAAACCGGCCGGATACTAACTTGGAAAAATTGTTTTATTCCCTCCTTCCCCTGAAGAATATCCATCTCCAGGCAAACAATATTAAATTTTTCGCCTCCACAGGCAATAGTAAATATGTTTACATATTCACGGTGGTAGCGTTTATCATTCTCCTTATTGCTTGTGTCAATTACACGAACCTGTCCACAGCTCTTTCCCTGAAACGGGCAAAGGAGCTCGGCTTGAGAAAAGTGTTGGGCGCCAACAGAAGTATGCTCATCAAGCAGCTCCTGGGAGAGACGGTCATCCTTTCTTTCCTGGCCCTAATGTTGGCCGTTCTTTTGGCGCAGATATTTATGCCTGCCTTCAACCGGCTTTCGGGCAAGTCGCTGACCATCCATTATTTTGACATCCGTTTTCTGATAGGAGCGGTTCTTTTAGCCCTTGTTACAGGGTTACTGTCCGGTTATTATCCGGCCCTGTTCCTTTCTTCATTTCAGCCGGCAAGAATATTAAAGGAAAAATCAAGCCTTGCTCTTAAGGGAATGGGACTTAGAAAAGGACTTGTGGTCTTTCAATTTTCTCTGTCCATCATCCTGATCATCAGCACCCTCATCGTCTTCAACCAGCTGCTTTTCATCAAAAACAGCGATATCGGCTATGACCGGGACAATATTCTTTGTGTGAGGATAGCCGGGGATATCAGCGGTACATACGATGTATTGAAAAATGAACTGTTGAAGAACCCGGATATTCTCGGCGTCTCCCGTGCAGAGCCGCTTAATGCGAATGTCATAACCAATACGGATGTTGTGTTATGGAGAGGTAAAGAAGAAAACAAAACGCAGTATTTCCGGATCCTGCGAACGGATTATGACTTTGCATCCACCTATAATATAGAGATGGAAAAAGGAAGGTTTTATTCTCAAGAATTTCCGTCCGATGCCACAGGTTCCTTTGTCATCAACTGGGAAGCCCAAAAGGTGATGGGATTGGAATCTCCCATAGGAGAGGAAATCGACTTATGGGGCAGGAAAGGGAGCATAATCGGAGTGGCCGGCGATTTTCATTTTGGATCATTTCATCAGTCGATCGAGCCTTTACTGATCATACTCCCTTCAGAGAGGTTTAAGAATCTCTATTTGAGATTGTTGTCCGTAAGGTTCAAGTCCGGGACACTGCAGAGCAGCATGAAATATGTGGCGGATAAGTGGAAGAAGATCATTCCCGATATGCCCTTTGATTACTATTTCCTGAACGATGCCCTGAATACCCAGTATAAAGCGGAACAAAGGATGGGCACACTCTTCAGATATTTCACAATACTCGCTGTATTCATCGCCTGTCTCGGTCTTTACGGATTGACTTCCATTTCTGCCGAACAAAAAATCAAAGAGATCGGTATCCGCAAAGTGCTCGGGGCATCAGCGTCCAATATCACGGTGATGCTCTCCAAAGAATTTCTGAAATGGGTAGTTCTGGCCAATGCCATCGCCTGGCCTGTTGCCTGGTATGTGATGAACAAGTGGCTGCAGAACTTTGCCTATCGCGTCCATATGGGCTGGGGTACTTTTATCCTGGCAGGAGTTTTAGCCCTGGCCATAGCGCTCTCTACGGTGAGTGTTCGCGCCTTCTGGGCAGCGACAGCCGATCCGGTGGAGTCATTGAGATATGAGTGATCGGAGATCAGACAAAATGACTGCGCATCGTTTTCTGGTGATCTTTCTCATAGTTCCATTGGTCGTTTGTTTTTCCTGTTCCCGTAAAGGCGAATCCTCCTATGAACTTCCGGAGCCTACAGGGCCTTTTAAGGTCGGAACCTCCTGGCTCTCTTTCACGGATTTCCATAGAAAAGAAACCTTTACTGAAACCCCGGACGATTTCAGGGAAATCGCTGTGAGGGTCTGGTACCCTGCAGAGATAAAAAGGTCTTATGAACCCTGTCTATATATTGAACATGACGCTTTTCTCCCGGGACAGGGAATCTCCGATGAGATCCGTTCAGCTTTCGAAAACATGAACCAACGTTTATCAAGTATCAAAACTCACTCATATAGAAACGCACCGGCAGCGGAAATCCCTGTTCTTTTTCCTATAGTGCTGTACTCACACGGTTATTGGGAGGGAATGAACCAGAGCACCATATTGATGGAGGAACTGGCCAGTCACGGCTACTTTGCGGCAAGTATCGGGCATTCCTTTGAAACAAACAGCGTGACAAAACCGGACGGCACCCTTGTTCGGTACGATCCTTTGAATCCAGAACTAAAACTGAGGAATGAAGAACGCCAGAAAGCAGTCCACCTGGAACACGCCCTCACCCAGACTTTGGATCCTGACAAACTTGATTCCCTGTTTTATGAAATAATGAAAGCCCGGCCAAAGATGTTGGAAAGCTTTGCCATCTGGGCGGATGACATCAGCTTTGTTCTCGATCAATTAGAGGGACTCAACAGAGAGCAGGGAAATTTTCAGAACAAACTGGACTTCAAGCACATTGGAGTGATCGGCCATTCGTTCGGAGGGGCGGCCTCGGGTCAGGCCTGCTTGAGTGATGCAAGAATAACCGCTGGTATCAATATGGACGGTTTGCAGGTCGGAGACATGATCGATATGAGCATTGAAAAACCTTTTTTTTTCATGCACCACGATAATCTGCAGGCACTCAATAAAACCCCTAATAAGCATCTCTTTCAGCGTGCCCGGGGGCCTGCCTATCTCATGGTCATAGAGGGAAGCGGTCACTATAATTTTTCTGATTTTTCGCTCCCGGCAATTTCTGAAGCGGCTCTGGTCCCTGAAGGAGCTCTTGGAAGTATTGATGGGATGCGGTTTATTAAGATTCTGAACGACTGTGTTGTGACTTTTTTTGATATGTATCTAAAAGAAAATATGAGCCGGTCTGTAGAAAAAGTCTCTCAAAATTATCCGGAGATCAAACTCAAGACCAACCGTATTTAAAAATAAGGATCCAAGACCTTCTCGCTCTCAAAGATTTTCTCTTTATTTTCTTTTTGATTAAATTAACCTTTTTTGCAACCTTTTTTTTGATTTTCAGTATATATTAATATGAATAGTTTGATAAGAACCATTTTAAAAAAACATAGGGGGATGAAAAATGACATTTCTATCTAGAATTGAAGAGATCCTGCTTTTGGCGATCTGGAAATTAAAGGAAGCGGCTTATGGCATTGCTATCCGCCGGCAGGTGGAAAAAGATACCGGGATCTCCTGGTTGTCTGAAGCCATCTATGCGCCTTTGAGCCGGCTTAAGGACAAGGGATATGTTACATCCATAAAAGCCGAAAGATCCACAGATAAAGGCGGACGGCCCAGGATCTATTACCGGCTTACGCCTTTCGGGTTGGATAGATTGAGCTCTGTTCAGAAAGTCACCAGGTCTCTCTGGGAGGGAATACCGGATTTAAAAAAAGTAATGAAAAATGAATGAAAAAAAGTATGGATTAACCAGATTTTCCCGATTCTGTTTGGATCTATTTGCGGACGAACATATGCGGGAGACCATAATCGATGATATGGAGGAGCAGTATGATTGGAACAGGAAGAACAAAAGCCGGTTTTTTGCCGTATCAAACTGGCTGTTCTCTCTTTTTATTATAATAGGTGCATTTTTCATAAAGTCAGGCATTTGGAGGGCTATCATGTTTGGAAATTATGTGAAGACAACCCTGCGGAATATAAAAAGGCACAAAGGTTATTCCTGTATAAATATTGCCGGTTTGGCTGTGGGCATAGCCTGCTTCCTGATCATAACAATGTGGGTGCGCGATGAACTCAGCTATGACCACTGGCACGAACACGCTGAAAACATCTATATGGTTACTTTCACAGAGCCGGGATCTTCGAGATTTTCTATTTATGGGTGCGGGGCGATCGGCCCGGCTTTAATGGATCAATATCCTGAGGTCACTCATTTTTCTAGGCGTTTCGGCCCGGTGAGTTCACCGCTGCGCTATAAGGACAAGGCCTTCAGCGGGGATGTATCCGGAGTGGATCCCGGTTTTTTTGACATATTCAGTTTTAATTTTCTGCATGGTTCACCGGAGAGTGCGCTGAGCACGCCCGATTCTATTGTTCTTACCAAGAGTACAGCCCTGAAATATTTTGGAAATGAAAACCCTCTGAGAAAAGTCATGAATTTTGAATGGTGGGGAACCTGGCATGATTTCCGGGTGACGGCTGTTATTGCGGATTTGCCCGGAAACACCCATCTGGAATTCGACTATTTGCTGCCTATAGATTTTGTTACCCTGTCCGGGATGACAGTCGACACATGGGACGCGATAGCCTATAAAAATTATGTGAGACTGCGGGAGGATGCTGATCTTGATCAATTAAATGCCAAGATCTCAGGAATTATGCGGGAGCATGTTCCGGAGTGGGAATCAGATGTGAAACTTTTTCCTATCAAGGACTTTCATCTGCATTACAGTACTTCAGGAGCGAAGACGGTCACTTATGTTTTAGTCTTTTCAGTGATAGGAATCCTCATTCTGGCCATGGCCTGTATTAATTTTATTAATCTGACCACTGCATTTTCAGCCAGGAGGGCGCGTGAGGTGGGTATGCGTAAAGTAATCGGAGCCAAGCGAGATCAATTGGTACTTCAGTTTTTGGGTGAGTCGACGATTTTGACTTTAATTGCGCTTGTAGGATCATTGCTGCTGATCTGGCTTTTGCTTCCTGCGGTCAATGCTGTAAGCGGCAAGTCGCTGGCGTTGGGCCTGGATGGGACTCTCGGGCTGCGGATGCTAGCTGTAGTTCTGCTGGTAGGGGGGGCAGCCGGTCTCTATCCGGCTCTTAAACTTTCGGGCTTCCGTCCGGCCTCAGTGCTCAGGCGCACCTCCACTTCGCGGGGCGGAAATCCTCTTTTTCGCAAAATTTTGGTGGTGGCTCAGTTCACGATATCTATTTTCCTGATCATATCCTCTGCAGTGGTCCTGCAGCAGTCCCTTTTCATGCGCGGACATGACATGGGGATCAACACCGAATATGTTGTGAATATGGAGCTCCGCGGCGGAGTTCGCAGAAACTACCGGGCCATAAGGGAGGAACTGCTCCGTTTGTCTCATGTCGAGGCTGTCTGCATCACCAATGGGTCGCTGAACAAGAGATTCGCCACAGATGATGCTGATTGGGAGGGACGTAAGCCGGAAGAAAAAATTAATATGGAGATCCATGCTGTGGATTTTGAATATGATGATGTATTTGGTCTTGAACTGGTAGAGGGCCGTTATTTTTCCCGGGAATTCTCCACAGATGCAGAAGAGGCGATCGTCCTTAATCAGACAGCTGTCCGCCGAATGGGGATCGAGGATCCTCTTGGCAAACGTTTTGACTTTCCTCTCCCTTTTGATCCTGACCGGAGTGGCCGCATTATTGGTGTGGTTAAGGATTTTCACTTTAGATCCCTGCATGAACCGATCGCTCCTTTGATCCTTGTGATCGCTCCCGGTTGGATTACCGATCTTTACATCCGGTTGGATGGAAACGACCTGAGCGGAACAATGGCTGCTGTGGAAAAGGTTATAAAGACCCATGCACCAAACTACCCTTTTGAATTTCGCTTCATGAACGATGAGATCAATGAGCTTTACAGTACTGAAGTGCGATTCGGGAAGCTGGTGCAGGCTGGAACAGGGCTGGCCATATTTATTGCCTGCCTGGGACTCTTTGGATTGGCCTCTTTTATGGCCCAGCAGCGGACCAAGGAAATCGGGATACGCAAAATATTAGGATCGTCCACAACCGGGATCGTGGCCCTACTCTCAAAGGATTTTCTGTTATGGGTCGGCATGGCTAACCTGATCGCCTGGCCGGCTGCCTGGTGGATGATGCAGGTTTGGCTGAGAAATTTTGCCTACCGTGTACCGCTGACACTCTGGCCGTTTCTGTTTTCAGGTATTGGCGTGCTGGTGGTCGCATGGCTGACCGTCAGCTGGCAGTCTTTCCGTGCTGCAAGCTCTGATCCTGTCGAGACTCTTCGTTATGAATAAAGCTTTAAGGAGGAGTATTATCAGGATGGATAAAAGTTTTCTCTTTACAAAATCAATTGTGTTCTGACAAGAAAAGAGCTGCTTTTTAGGGAATGTGGTTATCGGCAGCGCCGCCAGTCTGAATCACTGTAGGTGTACTCAAGTTCCTTCCACAATTCCTTGAGATTAACGGTCATGACGATCAAATCCTGCTTTTTTCCTTCCTGATCTTTAACAAAATCAGGGATAAGAAGTTCCTCTCGGAATCCAAGTTTCCGAAAAATCCGCTGAGCACCGACTTGAGGTCGCATCATTCTGACAACCACCAGCTCCACTTTCTTCTCAACCGCAAGAAAATAGAGCTCTCTCACGATGATGGTCCCGAGACCTTTTTTTTGATATGGCCTGGCTACAATGACTCTTAACTCTCCTTGATGTTTCTGCCAATCTTCTGTGGATAATTCAAGGGCTCCATCAGCAATAATATCTTCTTTATAGAGGGCGATAAGACGAAAAACACGGCCCGTTTCTATGAGTTTGATCCTCTGTTTTACAATCTTTTTATTCGTTACATCTATCCTTAAATATTTTCTGTCTTTAGGTGGAAGTTCAGAGTAAAATTTCATCAACTTTTCTAGATCTTTTTCTTGAAGCTCCCTGATTATGACCTTTTTCCCATCTTTCAAGGTTTCATTCTTTTCCATTAAAAAGGACCTCCGATTGGGGTGTCCAAAATATAGGAGCGAATTACCGCATTGTCAAGATTAAAGGGAAGAAAGATTCAATTTAGTTTTTCATTTCCTGAGGGTAATCATTCGTCTGATCCGTTTAGCTTCGCAGTGTCCGGTCCAAATGTTCCCTCAGCTGCTGTGGATAGCTGAGCTTGAGGAGACGGGGACCAGGAAAAAAAATTTATGTAAACAGGTATGACATCACTGTTTTTTATGGTAAATTATAGGGCGGATCATCGATATAACGACGTGGGCGGTTAGCTCAGTTGGGAGAGCGTGGCGTTCGCAACGCTGAGGTCGGGGGTTCGAGTCCCCTACCGTCCACCAGTCTTTTACATTAACCGCTTATTACAGCCATTCAAACCAGTAATGAAATCCCACCCAACGCATGCCTTTTTGTGTTTTCAATCACATACGTCACAAATAGCGGCAATCCGGAAAATGAAAGACACACAAACCTGATTGAACGCCAAACGGAAAAAGCTCTGCGTTCTGGTAATGCTGTCTCTGTTTACTTATGGTAGTTGACAGCGATTCCAAAAGCCCATGTGGTTCTCTCGTAATTCTCTCCATAGGAACCCAACAGGCCATAATCAATGGTGGTTTCTGAATCCAAATAGTTGACCCAGGTGCCGCCGATATCAAAACTTAGATTTTCATTGAGAATATACCGGCCTCCAAAAAAGAGAGCATGGCTGGACAATTCATGAGAGAGGTCAGTCTGATAATCATCAGAAACATCGATTTGAGACCACATATAGCCCGCACTCAATTTAATGTTATCAGTCAAGCCATACTCCAAGGCAGGAGAGATCTCTATAGAAGTGGAATTGACGAAATCTTCCCGGCCTTCCCAATCTGCGTTCTTGTCAAAGCACATAGTGAAAGATACGCCTGCTTTAAGGTCAGGTATGATAACGTAATCGGCTCCCACGGCAAGGATGGCAGGTATGTCGCTTCGAAATGTTTCACCATCCGGGAACAAGCCTGTATCATCTGTAGTGGTCTTATTTTCAAATTCAAGCTTGGTGTTGAATTCATAACGAAGGCCGATATTCAGGTTTTCAATCGGAGAGATGTGGGCGCTTAAGATGGGAGTGAATCCGGCTGCGGTTTGCTTGGCATCGACAGATTTGTTAGAAACCATTGCGGCCTCATTAGTCATGTTAAACAGAGTAAAAAGTTGATAAGCGGATATCATGTCACAGCCGGGATTGATAAACGGTATACAGGGATTAATCATAATGTTCTCTATAGATCCCTCATAGGTGTTTGTGGCAGAAATATAGCGCAGGCCCACTCCAGCAGAGAACATCTCATTAATTTCATAAGCAGCATTCAGCTGAAAGCCGAAATAGACGGAGCTTCCTTTGAAGCTGATATCTGCTGAATACTGTGTTGTTGGGAATCCATAACCGGTCACCAGCAAGGGAAGTGTAGAGATTAATGTTTCAAAGGAAGGCAGGCCTTCTTTGAACTCAGCTGATCCCCCTCCGGCATTGGGGCCGAATCCAAAAGAAAATGCCAGTCTGTTTTTCTTATACACCACAAAAGCACTGGGAAATAAGGGCGCCATCACCTCACCGGTAAAAGTGTCATTGTTGAGAGTGGGAAATTCATTGATGACGGTTTTTTCTTGAAAGATGGTTTGGTTGTTCAATGAGAAGTGCCACCCATCGGATAATCGAGTGGTGCCCGCAGGATTGTAATACGCAGCGTCGATATCTGTGGATGCGTTCCGAGCCGGATACCGAAGAAATAATATGCTCTGATTGGTGTTCGTCACGATGCTCCCAAAAACCATGGGCGTTGCACACAGACCAATCAATAAGACAATCAGGATTTTTTTCATACGCTCTCCTCCATATATTGGATTTTTATCTCCAAATTTGAATGCAATATATATCATAATCATTGTTTTGGCAAACCTTTTTTTAGATTCTATGGATAAAGTTAAATCCCTGTCAGCCTGGATTAGAAACACTTTGTGGTATTATAGGAAAAGAAGTGGATCATGAAATTCGTGGTTGACTGTATGCTTGGAAAGTGCGCCAAATGGCTGAGGATCCTTGGATTTGATACGCTTTTTTTCTCCAAGGCTGAGGATAACCGGCTCATTCGAATCGCACGGGAACAGGACCGCATCCTCCTGACCAGGGATACCGGAATTGTTGAAAAGGCCAACCAAATCAAAGTGCTTTTTATCCAAAGTGAATACTGGAAATCCCAGGTCCGACAGGTTTTGGATGAACTGGATATAAAAAAGCAGGTCAAACCCTATTCACGCTGTATTGAATGCAATGTGGTGCTCAAGCCCCTATCCAAGAAAAAGGCCAAAAATTTAGTGGCGCCTTTTGTTTATGAACGCTCCGACTCCTTCGCTCTCTGCCCGAAATGCGGGCGGGTCTTCTGGCCCGGGACGCACCACAGCGATATGAATTTTAAGATAGAGGATATACTGGAAAATGATTGACCCGGACTGTTCCTAAACAAGCATCTGTGGCACATTTTTTTAAAAAATGTTTTCTTTTGGATCCTGATTGACAATCCTACCTAAAAAAGTATAAATTAGACGCTTTCTCAGTTTTCTAAGGATTAGCGGTGACGTATTCCAGTAGCTGAACTATGAATAATATCAGAATCGGAATAATCGGGATCGGCTCTATGGGAAAGGGACTTCTCTACCAGAGCCATATTACTCCCGGGATTGAGTGTGTGGCAGTCTGTGATATTGATATTCAAAAATGTATCGATGCACTGAACATGATGCAATTGCCGTTTGAATTGGTAAGCAGCGCCTGTGAAATGGATAGGGCAATATTACGGAACAAAGTCGCTGTGTGTGAAAACGGGAACTGGATTTCAGAATGCAGCTCGCTTCATGCGGTTGTCGAGGCTTCCAGCTCTATTATACCTGCTTCCTGTCATGCGATTAACGCTTTGAATTACAGAAAGCATCTGATCTTGATGAACTCGGAGATCGATCTCATCTTCGGTCCCCTCCTTTCAGATATCGCCAGGAAAAACGGAGTGGTATGCACCAGCTCCGACGGCGACCAGTACGGAGTACTGAAGAATCTTATAGATGACATAAAGCTTTGGGGTTTTGAGCTGGTGATGGCGGGAAATATCAAGGGTTTTTTGGATAGGTATTCAAATCCCACGAAGATTATTCCAGAAGCTGATAAACGGAAGCTCGATTACCGGATGTGCACTGCCTATACGGATGGGACAAAGCTGAACATCGAGATGGCACTGATCGCCAATGCTTGCGGTATGTTTACCTTGGAGCCCGGTATGCAGGGCCCGAAAGCGGCTCATGTGAGAGATGTCTTCAAACACTTTGATTTCAATCAACTATGGAAGGACCGCAGGCCGTTTGTCGATTATATCCTCGGTGCTGAACCGGATGGAGGAGTTTTTGTCATAGGATACTGCAATAATCCATATCAGAAGGACATGCTGTCGTATTATAAAATGGGAGAGGGCCCGTTCTATATTTTTTACCGCCCCTATCATCTCTGCCATATTGAAGCCATGGATACCATTATTAAAGCTGTATCCGAAGACCGGGTATTCCTTACTCCTGATTACGGCATGCAAACCAATGTATATGCCTTTGCAAAGCGTGACCTCCATCCGGGCGACAGGCTGGACGGCGTGGGTGGGTATACCTGCTATGGTATGATTGAAAACCTTGGAGATAATACAGACAATTCTGGCCTTCCGATCTGTCTGGCCGATCATATTACTCTTAATGATGCTGTTAAAAAAGATCAAAAAATCCGGATGAGTGACATTTGTTACGATTCTGAACGTATCGATTTTAAATTATATAGGGAAGTTATGGAACTGTCCGGTCAGCAATTATATTTCGGGGAGAAATCCAGATAGGGCTGCAGAGGGTGAGAGGCATCTTGTCTAATAGGGTGGGTAGAGGAGCCGGCATTTCCATAATATGTGTCTATAACAACCTTGAGAAGCTGGATAGGTACCTTATCCCAAGCCTGGAAAAACAGACTGCTGCATTTGAGCTTCTTGCCATCGATAATACAGCGGGAAAGCATATGTCCGCCCCAGCTATTTTGAACCAGACCGCAAAAAAGGCAACGTATGAATACCTAATGTTCGTTCACCAGGATGTATCACTGTGTTCAAAGACATGGCTGGCTGATGCGCAGAGGGATATGAGGTTCTTACCCAGGCTTGGAGCAGCAGGAGTGGCAGGAAGAAATGTGATAGGGCTGTTTGCTGCCGTGCGTCATGGTATTCCTCCGAAAAAAATAAACAGGAAAAGGTTCTTCTGTCCTATAAGGGTACAAACCATTGACGGATGTCTGATGATTATACCTAAAAAAATATTTAAAGCCGTTTTGTTCGATGAGAAAGTGATTAAAGGGTGGTATCTCTATTCGGTCAATTTCTGTCTCGATTTATTAAGGCTTGGTTACCGTTCCTATGTTCTGCCCCGCAGGATATACCATGAGTCCACAGGACCGAAAGACCGAAGCCGCTGGCATCCTACAATGCAAGAAATTATTGAGAAACACTGCGATCATGTAAGAGAGATATACACAACATTAGGAATCTGGGAGACTTGATAAAGGGGGTTGTCAATAATCCCGGTTATGATTAAAATGAACTTGGATAAATGGAGGGTGAAATGGAAAAACATATAAAAATCGTGTCGGTTTTATGGATTGTCTCCGGTGCATTGGGTTTGATTTGGGCGTTTTTTATCTTCTGGATTTTATTCGGAATATCTTTTCTTCCGGATATCGGATATGAAGCCCCCATCAT
>Ga0180433_10008534_pt1 | contig 12731 bp, 8 predicted proteins | sample SS_ome_8_FD_132980 | JGI IMG/M metagenome (GOLD analysis project Ga0180433, IMG submission 132980) | Hypersaline lake sediment archaeal communities from the Salton Sea, California, USA - SS_1_D_1 metaG | ecosystem: Environmental > Aquatic > Non-marine Saline and Alkaline > Hypersaline > Sediment... | reverse complement strand
TCGACCCCGGTGGTCAAGTCAATCTCAATACAGTATTTGATGCTGTACCCCCAAGGGGATTCGAACCCCTGTCGCAGGCTTGAAAGGCCTGTGTCCTAGACCAGACTAGACGATGGGGGCGTCTGGCACGTATTCTACCACAAAGTGCTTTCACGTCAAGCCCGGTTCCTCTCGTTCCACTCGTGCGCATCGGCCAGACTCTCGTACAAAGTGCGGCTAAATCCTGTGATGGAGAGAAAGCGTTCCAACAGGGCTCGTTCCATTTCGGCATCGCGGACCTGCAAATAACTGCTGTATATCAAGGCCATATCAAAGTTCAACGCCTTGTCCAGCGCGTGCATCGTGGACGAGAGGACATGAGGCTGGCCATCCAACCGCGCCCGGGTCAACTCAAATAACTGTTTGCGCGCCAACCCTTCCAGCAGGATCATGTCCTCAAACGACAGGTCGATCTCGGCTAATTTCCGCCCAAACGCCCAACGCTTTTTGACGTACGCTTCGTCGAATATCCCACCAAGCAAATCCATCAACCATTCACGAAGCACATCGTGCAAACGTTGGACAAAGCGCACGTTCGTCATCAAGGGCTGCACGTCCTTGAACTGTACCAGTTGTTGGCCGAGATTTTCGACCACTTCGTCGGCGTCCGAATCCATCCAACGCCGCAGTTCAGCGATCCGCGCCTGGTCAGCCTTGTCCCACGCAAAACATGTTTTTACCTTGTCGAACCAAGCCATAACGAGAGTTATGCCCTCCACCCGCCCTCACATCATCTTTTGAATAAGCCTACAAATGGGATTTTTGCTTCGGGTATAGCATACCACAGAAGGGGGTGTTTAGACGTTGCGATGGGGTTACGATTTAGTTACGGGGAGAGCAACCTTCAGACAGAGCATTCCGAATAATCCACAGGGCGCGGCGCTTTGGACCGCCCGGAATGACAGAACGCGGGAAAGGCAATCAGTCCTGTTCAGGGCTGGCGCTGACGAACATGTAGCCAACGCCGCGCACGTTGAGAATATAGGCCGGCTGCGAAGGGTCCACCTCCACTTTTTTGCGCAAACGGCGGACGTGGACTCGAATGATGGCGCGCGCGCCCTGGGTGTCGGCCTCATACCCCCTGGCGCGCCGTACCAGCTCTTGCGGACTCCAAACCTCATCCGGGGTTTCCATCAAACAGGCCAATACCTTGAACTCGGTGGGCGTCAAGTCCAACGGCTCTCCGCGCAGCGTGGCGACGTGTTTCTGACGATCCACGACCACGTCGCGAACTTTGATAAAGCGGCCAGGCTGGCGAGTGACGGTTTCCTCGACCACCCCCTTGCTCTCTATGGCATCCAACTCAGAGAGTGTCTGCTTCAATTGCGTGACCAACAATTGGCGCTTTTGCTCCTGTTGATGTTTTGACAACCCATTTCGCACACTCTCAAGGATCTCGGGGATCGGGCAGGGCTTGAGCAGATAATCGTGAGCGCCCTGCCGAATGGCCTGAAGCGCCGTCTCCAGCGCGCCAAAGGCGGTCAACAGAATGATCACTGTACCCGGAGACTGTTGTCTGACCATCTCTGTCACCTGAAGCCCATCCATCCCCGGCATCTTGAGATCGAGCACGATCAGATCGAAGGGACCTTGCTTGTTGAACAGACTCAATGCCTCTTCGCCGCTGGCCGCTGTAGCGACGCGATACCCCTCCAACCTCAGCACCTCTGCCAGAGAGACGCGCGCAACCGCTTCATCATCCACCACCATAATGTGTGCTGCGTGATTTTGATCCATGTTCCGCCCTCCTAATAGTCCGGTGGCGTCTCCGCACACGTGGGCAGCTTGACGACAAACGTCGCCCCTTGACCCGGTTGACTGGTTACGTCAATCGTCCCACCGTGACGCTCAATGATCCCGTAACTGATGGCTAATCCCAACCCTGTCCCATCGGGCTTGGTCGTAAAGAAAGGCTCGAACAGGTTGGCAAGTTGTTCCTGCGAAATGCCCAGGCCGTTATCGCGGAAACGGATCAACACCTCCCCACCGGCCCTCGAAGGCAGTGTCTCCAACCATAAATCGCCGCCCGAGGGCATAGCCTCAATGGCATTGATGACGATATTCAAGAATACCTGGCTGATCTGATCGGGCACCACAGAGGCAGGAGGTAGATCGGGAGCCAGGCGAGCGTGCACGTGAACGCCGCTGTGCTGCAACCGCTTTTGGGCCAGCGCCAGGACGTTATCCACGACGCCGTTGATGTCTACAGGTATCACACTGCCGCGCGAGGGACGATAGAAATCCAGCATGCGCTGCACGATCTCGATCAACCGCTGCACCTCGCTCTGGGCCATGCTCAGATACTCCATGCGTCTCTCGCTGCTCAAGCCCTCGTGCAGGCTCAGGTGCATACTGTTGTGGATCGCCTGAAGGGGATTGTTGATCTCGTGGGCCAGAGACGCAGCCAGCCGACCCGTGGCCGCCATCTTTTCCGCCTGCACGAGCTGCGCCTGAGAACGCTCCAATTCCTGCGCAAAGTCGGCCAGTTCGGTGTATAGATTCGCATTGTCCACCGCCACCGCCACCGAGGTCGCCATCGCCTGCAACAGTTCCAGATCTTGCTCGTCGAATTCTCCCCCCAGCTTGTTGCTCACCTCGACGGCCCCGATCACCCGGTCGTAGATCGTCAACGGCACGCAGAGGATGGCGCGACAGGTAAAGCCGATCTCCTCATCCACCTCAGCCGAGAACTGGGGATCGCGCGCGACGTCGTTGACCAATCTAGGCTCGCCGGACTGTACCACGTGTCCCAGGATACCCTCTCCTGGCTGAATCGTCCGGTCGGTGACCCAGCCGTGCCCGGGGCTGAACGTCTTGCGGAAGGTCAACTCGCCCGTCTCCTCGTCCAACAACACCAGCGAACCCGCTTCGACCTGGAGGATCTCGCGAATACCCTGCATCGTCGCCTCCAGAACCTCGTCCAGGTCGAGGCTCGAGGTGACCACGCGGCTGATCTCGACCAGCGCCGCCAACTCCTGATTGCGCCGTCGCAACGCCTGTTCGCTGCGGCGAATGCGCATGACGGCGTCAATCCGCGCCAGCAACTCCCTGGGATCAAAGGGCTTGGTGAGATAATCGTCGGCCCCCATCCCCAGGCCCAGCGTCTTGTCGCTGACCGAAGCGAGAGCCGTGGTGACGATGAACGAGGTGTTGCGCAGCGCGGGGTCGGCCTTGACGCGCGCGATCACCTCGTAGCCGCCCATCAGGGGCATCATAATATCCAACAAGACCAGATCCACTCCCCGCCCCGCCGCCTGCTCTTGCCGCAAAACTTTAAGCGCTTCCTCGCCAGAACGCGCCACGAGCTGCTGGCAACGGATCTGCGCCAGGATGTTCTGCATCAGCTCCAGCATCTCGACGTCGTCCTCGACGATCAAGATGCGGGGCATGGCTTCTTGGTTCTCGCTCATCAGTAGATAGTAATCAGAATAGTGTGCGCTTGCTAATTGGTCGGCTCGGTTTGTACATCCAGGATTTCGATATTCCACAATTCGCTTCGAGCTGTGGGATCCAGAGTAAAGTTCAATACGTCTGGCTGGACTATGGCAACCCGCAGCCACATAAACAGCGGGAGAGAAGGGAGTTCTTCGGAAAAGATAATCTGCGCCTGCCGATGATACTTCTCGTACTCGGGCGTGCCGGGCAATGCCTGGAGCGCCTTCTGGCAGACCGCGTCGTATTCAGGATTGCTGTAGCCGGTGGCGTTGTCTCCATGCCAGTGCCCTTTGTCTGGAATCTCGGAAGAGAGATAGTGCCCGCACGAGGGAGTATTGTCGAACCACCAGGCTGTTTCAACCAGGTCGAATTGGCGGCCAAAGAGCGGCCCTTCGGGTCCATCGGCAAAGAGTTCCCACGCCAGCAGTGTCTCCAGGCTGACGCGGATGCCACAATCGGCCAGGTAGGCCTTGACGATCTGCACCACCTGTTCTGCAGCGGGAATCTCCGAGGAAGTCAACAAGGTAACCTCGAACGGTGTATTCGCGCGTACTCCCGAGACACGATGGGCCTCGCGCACGCCGTCCTCGTCTTCGTCCAGCCACCCGATCTCTTCCAGCAGCGCGCGCGCCGCCTCTGGATCATAGTCCCAATGCCGCAGATCGTCCCCCGCGTAGAGAGGATGGCTCGGCGGTAGATAGCTGTCCGGCACAACGCTGCGGTTGTATGTGATCTCGTCAACGATTGCCTGGCGGTCAATACACTGGGCGATGGCCTGTCGCACCCGCACGTCCCCAAAAAAGTCCGCCCGCCGATAGTCCGAAATGGGCGCGATGCCAAAGTCAATGTGCTCCCAACCATTGCTGGGCGTAGTGATCATCTTCAACAAGCCATGTTCCTCAGCCTGCGCCAACAACGCCATCGACGACTCGAACTGGGCGTCTTGAGTGCCAACGTCGCACTCGCCCGAAAGGAGCCGGGCGAGCGCCTCTGGCGCATTCGAGACGAATTTGAACACCACCCGATCCAGATAGGGCAGTCCCTCGGCGGCGCGAAAATAGTTCGGGTTCCGGGAGAGCGTGATGTGATCTCGCTGCACCCACTCCTCGACGACGAACGGCCCCCAGCCCAACGGGGCACGGCGGGCATCTTCGGCCTGGAGCAACTCGGCTGGCGGGCGACCTTCCAACTGGTGACGCGGGAGGGGAGTAAAAAAGTTCAAAAAGTAGGTCTCGTCCAGAAAACCGGGCAACCCCATCCACTTTACATGCGATTCGTCTTTGGAGCGATAACTGGCTGTGCGTTCTATCAAATAGTGGTTGCCAGGTGTAGCCACGTCAGAGGCGACCTCAAAGGCAAAGAGCGAATCATCCACCGTGAGCGGCTCGCCATCCGCCCAGGTGACGTCCTCCCGCAACCCAAACGTGACCTCCATCCGCTCCATCCACAAGGGATCGCCCTCAAACTCGATCACACACTCCTCAGAATAGCAGCCGCTCGGACGGATCCGGATCCCCTCCGTCAGCGTCACAACCGCGCCCTCGGCGTCTACGACGCGGCTGCCCTCCCGCACCCGCACGTCGCGCACCACAGCGTCGCCGTCGGCGATGCTGGGTACTTTTTCCAGGATCACCGGCTGATAGTCGTAATTCCGATGGTCAATGGGGCCATCGTAGAGCGCCTCCATCACGTGCCGCGTGGCCGGCAGGCGAGAGCCGCCGTAGAGATACAGTGTGTCCGGCTCGCCGATCAGGCAGATGGTGAGCGTCTTTGGCTCTGGCGGCAAACGAGTCGGCGTCGGCGAAGGTGTAGCCGTGACCACAACCGTCTCCGGCGGCGTCGTCACCGTGACGGTCACGATCTTCTGGGAAGAGCAACCGATAAACAGCATAGCTACCGCGATGAACAAAACAGACAAGAGTCTTCGTTGAACCAGCATCTTTTCTCCTTAAAAACCGAGTATAACATTACATGGGCCGAAGCGCAACTCTCCGAGTATGTCGTACTATGTCGAAAAAAACGCATCCATGACGATGCCTTCCCCTCTTGTGACAAAGTTACGACAAATCCGTGAAAGTCTCACGACAACTCTGTGTTATCCTTGATGCTGTAAACAGGAAAAGGAGATGAAACTAAATGGATAGACAGACGAGCGAAACAGAATCCTCCTTCATCCAGGTGGACAACGTCCATAAATCATTCCTGATGGGCAAGGAGGCGGTGCAGGCGTTGCGGGGCGTCTCGCTGAACGTGGCGCGCGGCGAGATGATCTGCCTGATGGGGCCGAGCGGCTCTGGCAAGACGACGCTGCTCAACATCATCGGCGGGCTGGAGGAACCGAGCCGGGGCCACGTGATCGTGGATGGCAAGAATATCGTCGCCCTGTCGGAGGACACGCTTTCGGAGATGCGGCTCAACAAGATGGGCTTTATCTTTCAGAGCTACAACCTGCTTGCCAATTTCACAGCGCAGGAAAATGTCGAGACGCCGATGGCGTTGAATGGCTTGAACGGGCGAGGACGAAAGCAACGTGCCCGGCAGTTACTCGAGAGCGTCGGGCTGGCCGACCGGGCCAGCCACTATCCCAGCGAGCTTTCTGGCGGACAGCAGCAGCGCGTGGCCATCGCCCGCGCACTGGCGAACGACCCGCCCGTCCTCATCGGCGACGAGATCACGGGAGACCTCGACTCGGCGACCGGCTTCGAGGTGATGGAGATCGTCGGCCAGTTGAACTGCGAGCGGGGCACGACGGTGCTCTACGTCACCCACGACCCGCGCATGGCCCGCTTTGCCGACCGGGTGATCCAGATGCGCGATGGACGTATCGTCGAGGAGAATGCTTCCCTTTCCAATAAAAAGGGAAGCGAAACGGCCCCATGATGGCTCGATATATCCTCACGGGTTTCGCCCGCCACAAGGCGCGCACGGCCATCATGGTGCTGGCGCTGTTGGTCGTGACCGTCATGCTCATGATCCTCAACAACGCCGTCGAGCTGCTGCAACAGCAAGACGTCGTGTTCGTCGAGAGCGTGGTGGGCGAGCAGGACATCACCATAACCCGCGCCGAAACCAGCCCCAGCCAGACGATCGACGTCGAGCGCATCTCTGCCATCCTGCGCGATGCCGATCCCGCCGTGGCCGCCATCTACCCGCGCTTTCACGCGACGGTCGAATTGCAAGGCGTAGGGCAAGCGGTGGACGCCTCCCTGGTAGCGCGGACTGCCGAGGACAATATGGGCCAGGTAACAGTACTGGAGGGAACGCACGATCTGGAAAGGATGAGCGTACTCATCACGCGCGAGATGGCAGATACCTTTGATCTAGAGGTCGGCGACGAGATCGTCCTCAGCTATGTCCTGCCGACCTCGCGCCTTCCGGGCCACGACCTGCCACAGAACGGCAGCGTCGGCCAGGTGACAGGCCGCTTCACTATCAGCGGCATCGCCCAGGCCAAAGGGGTGGGCAGCGGAGGACAGAATACGATCCTCGCCAGCGTGGAAACGGTGCAGAACTGGCTCAACCTCCCCGGACGGGCAGAACGGCTGGTGGTAGTGCTGGACAAGGCAGTCTACCGCTCGATGAACACACAAGAGTCGGTCTTTCGCGTGCGGCGCGTCGCCGAGGTGATGCGCTTCGCGCTGAACCGCGTAGAGCAGGCCGAGACCTACGACCTGGCGCTCGTCAAGGCGCAGGCGCTGGTATCGAGCGGCGTGGCCTTTGCGTTCCAGCGCGCCCTGAGCAATGTCTACGGCTTTCTCGTGATGGGCGTCGTCGGCCTGCTCGTCTACTCCATCGTCAACACCAACGTCGAGGAGCGGCAGCGCGACCTGGCCTTTTTGCGCGTCCTGGGAGCGAAACGACGCCATCTCTTTGGGCTGGTGCTGGTCGAGGTCGCCCTCATCGGGCTGATCGGCGTGGGAGCGGGGGTCGCGCTGGGGCAGGCACTCGGCCTCTGGGCCATCATCCCCCTGGCGAACCACTTTATCGCCCAGGGCGGGCCGAGTCTCAAACTGGAGCTGGCGGTCACGCTGGCCGCGATGGGTCGGACGGTGTTGACCGGAGCGACAGTGCTGGCGGCCTCGGCCATCGGACCGGCGTACAAGGCGGCGAGGACCAAGGTTCGCCACGCGGTCAACCCCGGCAGCGCGGACAGTTTACAGATCGAGGACCTGGCCCGGCTGCGCTCGCGCAAGTTCGACCTGCGCATCCTCCTCGCCGGGGTCCTGCTGACCGGTCTGTGGGTCCCGATGTTTGTCAGTCTCCAGGCCCTCATCGCGGGCGACGAGTCGGTCATCGCCCTGCTGCTGTTCGGCGGGCTGGTTATCATCGTCACCGGCGCCAGCCTGCTCTTTTTCGCGCTGACGGTTCCTTTCGAGCGAGTCCTGATTTCCTTGAGCGGGACGCTTTTTCCCAAGCTGACGTTCTTTGCCGGTCCCAACCTGATGCGCGCCAAGCGGCGGAACACGATGATCGCGCTGATGATCGTCCTGAGCGCGACGCTGCCCACCTTCCTGGGAACGATGGTCGTCCTGGAGCAGAGAAACTGCGATTTCCAGACCCGCCTGGACAGCGGCGCGCCGATCACGGTTCAGCTCGCCACCAGGAAGCGACCGGGCTTTCTGGACGAGCTTCGCGCGTCGCCGGGCGTCGCGCGGGCGGTCGGCGTGACGGCTGAATACCGGGCCAGCGTGACGAATCAAGTCGAGCTGCGCGACACGCTCGTACGGGTGCGCGGGATCACGGACTCGCTAGCCGACGTCGTCTACGCCGATCTGGTGGAATACAACGCCGGCGGCCCGCGCGCCTTTGAAGAGATCCTGGCCACGCCGGACGCCATCGTCCTGAGCGCCGAATACGCCGAGTACATGGATCTGAGCGTGGGCGACGTGGTGCGCGTGCGGGGCAAGGGCAAAGATCACGTGGTGGACATGCGGGTGGTCGGGTTGATCGATTGCCTGCCGGGCTTCCAGGGTCTGTACGCTCAGGGCGCTGCGCGGATGGATAATTCGGAGGGGCTGGTCTCGCTCGACACGTACATCCGCCTGACCCACGACCCGGTTGTCGAGGACGTCTGCCCGCGGGGAATCTGCCTGACCGCCGAGCGCGAACAGCCCATCATCGCGCACATCCTGGCGACGACGGCGGACGGCGCAGATGAGGCCGAGGTGGTCGCTGACCTGCGCCAACAGTTCGCCGACCGGAGTGAGGTAGAGGTGCGGTCCACCGCCGAGACGGTGCGCGAGACGGTGAAATATATGCGCATCGCGCACCTTTCGATGCTGGCGATGGCGGGGCTATCGTTCGTCACCAGTGTTCTGGGCGTCTTTGCCGTGGTCTACGTGGCGGTGTACGCCCGCCGGAAAGAGATCGGGATGCTCAAGGCAATCGGAATGAGCAAGCGCGCTCTGGTCGGCGCCTTTGCGCTGGAAGCCGTGATGCTGACGGCCAGCGCGACGCTGGCGGGCGCGGCAGCCGGGACGGCGCTGGGTTACTTTTTCTACCTCACCCTCAACCTGATCCGCCTCTTGCCCAGTCCCAGGCGTCTGACGTTCGACTGGCTGACGACGTTGGCGATCCTCATCGTGGTCATCCTGGCGAGCATCATCAGCTCGTCGCTGGCGGCGCGGGGAGTGGTGCGGAGTAAAGTGACCGCGATCTTGCGGTGGGCGTAGTGGAGATTAGAGTTTGCTACTACCCAGCCCCGTCATTCCGAGCGACCGAAGGGAGTGCGGACGTAAAGCATCCGATGGAATTTCTCGTCGGGATTGTACACCCTATCGCAAGTGGAGATTCCTCGATTCGCTACGCTCACTCGGAATGACGGATTTAACAGAGGAGCCTGAGTAATAACAATTGGGGGTTATAAAAAATGTCCAGATGGATTTTGGTAATGATGATTGGAACTTTGGCGTTGAGTGGCTGTTGCGCGGAGGAGGCGGAAGCTTTTGATACCACGCCGGTAACCCAAGACGGCACGCCGCAGTCGACGCCTACGGCGACGATAGCGATCGGCAAGACGATCGTAGCGGATGGACAACTGGCCTCCCCCTACCCCAACCTGGCGCTGCCCTTTGGCGGCGGGGTGAGCGGAGAGGTGCTGACGATCACGGTCAAGGCTGGCGATGCAGTTCAGGCTGGCGCTCTGTTGGCGTTGCTCGACGAGACCGAGTTGCAGCGCGCCGTGGACGACGCGCAACGGACACTCGATCGGGCCATCGCCGACCGGGCAGAGGCGCGCCAGCGATGGGAGCGGGATGTCGCCGACGCCGAGCAATCCCTGGCAGAAGCGGAACGCGCGCTGACCACAGCCCGCTTGCAGTACTCGGACACGCCGCTGGAGGAGGCGCGCACTCAGCTCGAATGGGCGCAGCAGGCGGAAGCAGACGCCAAGAAAGCCTACGAGGAGGCCGAGGCATTCTGGCCGCGGATCCACACGGAACCATACCACGACGCCTGGCAGCGCGCGATACGAGAACGGGAGTTGGCCGAGATGCGTCTGGCCGACGCCGAGGATGTCCACAGCTCCGACTATCTCGACCTGGAGGCTCGCGAGGCGGACGTGACTCGGGCCGAGCGGGCATTGGCTGCGCTGGAAAGCGGCATCGCGCCGAGCTACGAGCGCGCCGTCGAGGACGCGGAGAACAAGTTGACCAGAGCGCAGGAATCGCTGGAACACGCTCGGCTCACCGCGCCGTGGGCGGCCCTCGTGCTCGCGGTGAACGTCGCGCCAGAGGCGACCATCGGCGCGGGAACGCCAATCGTCGCGCTGCTCAACGTCGAGGATGGCCTGCGCTTTGTCAGCCGGAACCTGGGCGAGCAGCATGTCGCCGATGTCTACCCGGGCCAGCGGGCGGTCGTCACGCTGCGCGCCTTTGCCGAGGAGCCGCTGGAGGGAACGGTCGAGACCGTCGTCCCGCAAGATGGAGAGCCGGGAGCTACGGACGCGCACTTTACCATCTTGGTACGACTTTCTCCCACCGAGTTGCGGATGCTGCCGGGCTTGACGGGGCGCGTGGAGATCTTGACGAGGTAGTGAACACGAAAACGAGAGCCCACCAAACCTCCGTCACCCTGAGCGGAGCCGAAGGAAGGGTCTCCAACATCGTCAACGCGAGATTCCTCGACTCCACTCGGCTGCGCTCTGTTTCGCTCGGAATGACGGATAAAGACTACTTGCAAAATCTTGCCGAAAGGGATACCATGAGGCCGAGGTCGAAAGCAAGAATATGACAACCATTCTCCTAGTCGAAGACGCCACCGATCTGGCCCAGGTGATCGTGCGCGAGCTGGAGGCGGCGGGCTACCAGACCTTGCATGCCAGCGATGGGATGACCGCGCTGGAATTGCACGCCCACCGCCACCCCGACCTGGTGATCCTCGATTGGATGTTGCCCAGGCTTGACGGCCTGGAAGTGCTGCGCCAGATCCGGCAGACCTCGGCCATCCCCGTGCTGATGCTGACCGCGCGGGACGAGGAAGCCGACCGCGTCATCGGGCTGGAGGTGGGGGCGGACGACTATCTGACCAAACCTTTCGGCATGCGCGAGCTGATCGCGCGGGTGCGGGCGCTGCTGCGCCGCATCGAGCGGGTACAGCAGATCCTGGAGGCCGACCGCGCCCAGAGCGAGGCCGCCATCGCCCACGGCCCGCTCCATCTGGATCCCGACGCCTACCAGGCCACGCTCGATGGCGAACCGCTCTACCTGACCCGGATCGAGTTCGAGTTGCTCCACCTGCTGCTGCGCAATCCGGGGCGGGCCTTTAGCCGCTCCTATCTGCTCGACACGGTCTGGGGAGAGAGCTACGTGACGGGCGACCGCTCGGTGGACAATGCCATTTTGCGGCTGCGGAAAAAGCTGGGCGACTGGGGCGAGGCCGTCGAGACGGTGTGGGGCGTGGGCTACCGGCTCACGCCGGAGAGATGAGCGCCAGGGAGATGAAGGAAGCAGCCAGGCGTTTTCGATTTCTGTGGCAGGCTCACCCGCTGCGGGCGCTGGCAGAGACCTGGATGCTGGGCGTAGGGATCCTGTTCCTCCTCTCTCGCGTCATCGGGCACGCGCGGCCCAACGTGTTCGACAACGGCGTGCTGATGCTATGCGGATCGTGCGGCATGTGGATGGTGCTGCGCGCGCGTCTGCCTCAGATGCACCCGCTCGTCCAAGTGTTCTGGGAGCTGGCGGCAGGCATCGCGCTCAGCTTGACGATGGCCCTGGGATTGCGCGGAGCCGCCAACCTGTTGGGCTGGTCAAACGTGTGGCTCCAGTCCGATCTGGGCGCTTCTTCTATCACAACGCTGTTGTCACTGACGGGCATGGGCTACCTGTTTGCGCGGGTCGGGGTGCGCATCTGGCAGCTTTGGAACCGCGTCCAGGCGCGCCGAATGCTCCTGTCGTTGACCCACGCCCACCTCACCGTGGTCGTTCTGGTGATGGTGTTGATCGTCCTCCTCAACGGGATCGGTTTTTTGTGGTCGGGAAATCCGGACAATCTCGAACCAGCAGACAGCGGCATCATCGCCCGGATCGCCGACCGCATCCTGTTGAGCGTCATGCCGCTCGTTAGTGTCTCGGTGGTGTTCACGATCTTTTTACTGGCCGTGCTGCTGCCTCCCTCGGCCATCTTCTCCTACTTTGTCGCCCGGCGCACAACCCGGCGGCTCGAGGCTCTGGCCGCCGCCACAAAATCGCTGCGCGAGGGGGATCTCTCGGCGCGCGTCCCCGTGGCGGGCGAGGACGAGGTCGCGCAGCTTCAGGGCGATTTCAACGCCATGGCCGCCGATCTGGAACGGGCGACGGCTGAGATCCAGGCCGAGCGGGACAAGGTGGCCGCCTTGCTCCAGTCGCGGCGCGAGTTGATCGCAAACGTCTCTCACGAATTGCGCACGCCCGTCGCGACGATACGCGGCTACCTGGACTCGAACCTGACAGGTAACGAGGAGAGCTCGACAGAATTGCAGCACGATCTGGAGGTGATGGCCCGCGAGGTCGAGCGGTTGCAAGGCTTGATCGACGATCTGTTCACCCTGGCGCGGGCCGAGGTGGATGGCCTGGCGCTGGAGCTGCGCCCCACCGACGTGGGCGCGGTGGTACAGCGCCGGGTCGAGGCGATGGCCCCGCTGGCGTGGCAGAAGGAGCGGGTCGAGGTCGTCGCTGAGACGCCGCCCGACCTCCCCCTGGCCCTGGCCGCCGTGGTTCTACGTCTCCAGGAGGCTGAGCGAGGTGCTCTTCCTGGCCGTTCTCTACTTCGTCCTCACCGTC
>Ga0180433_10008532_pt1 | contig 12734 bp, 17 predicted proteins | sample SS_ome_8_FD_132980 | JGI IMG/M metagenome (GOLD analysis project Ga0180433, IMG submission 132980) | Hypersaline lake sediment archaeal communities from the Salton Sea, California, USA - SS_1_D_1 metaG | ecosystem: Environmental > Aquatic > Non-marine Saline and Alkaline > Hypersaline >... | reverse complement strand
TCGACGAGGCGGTGGAGAGGGCTAAGGAGCTGGAGGCTTAGAGGGAGACCAAGGTGGCCAAAATCAAGTTTGAGATCGCAACTGCGGAGCGGGTTATCTACTCCGATGATGTGGATATAGTCATCGCCCCCGGCATTGAGGGGCAGATGGCGATCCTCCCCAGCCATGCCCCTTTGCTCACTATGCTTCAGCCCGGTGAACTGGTGGTGAGGAAGGAGGGTGAGGAAACAGCAATTTTCGTCAGCGGTGGTTTCCTTGAAGTGATGCAGAATAGTGTAACTGTCCTTGCCGATACTGCTGAGAGGGCTGAGGAGATCGACGTCGAGAGGGCAGAGGAGGCCAAGCGCCGAGCCGAGGAGAGGCTCGCCGGACGCCTGCCTGAAATGGACCTGGCTCGTGCGGAGATAGCGCTGCGTAGGGCATTGACGCGGATCAAGGTTGCTGAGCGGAGAAGGAGGAAGCCTGGTTCAGGGGGTGTTCAGGGACTTTAGGTGGTAGGTTAGGGTTTGCAGGGCGAGCACGGGATCGATGTTATACACTCGCACATCACTGGGCACCACAGGTGCGATGGGGGCATAGTTCAGGATGGCTTTGATTCTGCAGCTAACCAAGCAGTCGATGACCGCCTGAGCCTCAGATGGCGGCACAGCAACAATTCCAATGTTGATGCCTTGATTCTTGACTGTGGCGGCGAGCTTGTGGACGTCTTGAATCACCAGTTCATCTACTTTCTCGCCAATTTTCCGCGGGTCTGAGTCAAAGATGGCAAGGACGTGGAAACCTTGGGGAGCTAGTCCGCCATAGTCTAGGAGAGCCCTTCCCAGGCGTCCCACTCCCACAAGGGCAACGAGCCACTTGCGGTCAAGCCCCAGTATCTGGCGTAGTTCCTCCAGCAACTGGCTCACATTGTAGCCTTTGCCCTGGGTGCCAAACTTGCCAAAGTAGCTCAGGTCTTTTCGGATTTGAGCCGGGGTTATTTGCAGTCGCGCTCCTAGCTCCTTCGAGCTTACAATGTCGGTTTTCTCCTCCTCGAGCAGGGCTAGGGTGCGAAAATATAGCGGCAGACGAAGAATCACCACCTCTGGGATTGGCGCAGCCATATTATATCGCTTTATTCCTTTCTTGAGCTAATTCTCTTAGACGCGGATCAAAAGTGAAATAAGTCACAATTAATTTTAATGCCTTTTTAGCTGGCAGTCAACACATTTTGCCACAGCCCTGCTGCCGTAAAAAAAGAAGGGGGCACCCCAATGCCTTGGGATGCCCCCTTTTGGCTTGTTCGAGCTCAGGCTTTCCCCTGAAGCAAGCCAGCGATCAGTTCAACAACAATGCGACCCTTTTCCAGTTCTACCGATTTTACTACATCTTCAATGGCGGGGATTAGCAACTCGCCGAGTTCGCCCTGCACCAAATAAACATCGTTGCTCCCTGTGGGCAATATATCGGCGATGCGCCCGAGGTGCTGCCCCTCGGTGGTCCAAACCTCCAGTCCTATCAGTTGAAATTGATAATATTGGTCTTGGGGAAGGGGGCGAAGTTTTGATGGGGGGATTTCTAGCCACCGCCCCCGGAGTTTTTCCGCAGCCTCAACGCTATCCACTGTGTCCAGCTTAAGGATGACCCTCCCCTTATGCCATCTGCTCTTTTCAATGCGCATAGGGCAGCCATCGATGTGCACCTCTTCCCCGGGGGAAAATCGGTCGGGGAAGTCAGTCATTACCTCCGCCTTTACCTCGCCTTTTACTCCCCAGGGGGCAACCACCCGACCAACAACTATCAGCTGGTGATCCTGAGGCATGGCTCCCTCTTCTTTTATTATCCCCGCCTCTTTACCTTGAAGGCCGCCTAGCCTATCTCTAGGTTTACTCTGACCCCTTCCTTTACTGCGATTACCTTAAGCAGGGTGCGCATCGCCTGAGCAACACGACCCTGTTTGCCGATCACCCTTCCCATATCCTCTTGGTCAACCTGTAGCTTAAGCAGTATCCCTTCGTCGGTCTGCTCCTCGGTTACCACTACATCATCCGGCTTATTCACGATCGACTTGGCAATATACTCAATCAGCTCTTTCATTTGGTTTGTTGCCTCCGGTATTTCTTTGAACCCTAACATGGGATTTATCTGGTTATCTTTCCCCTTCTACTTTGCCAAGACACGCCTCCTAGAACATAGATTGTCTGAGTTTCTATCCAAAAGGCCTGTTCTTATTATTTTGATGCCTTGAACTTCTCCATGATACCAAGCGTATTTAGCAGACGAACTACCGTTTCTGTGGGCTGGGCCCCTTGCTTAAGCCACTTGAGCGCCTTCTCCTCGTCGATGACAATGGTTGGCGGCTCGGTCAATGGGTTGTAGTGACCGATGTTCTCAATAAAGGCGCCATCACGTGGGGAGCGAGAATCGGCAATCACTACTCGATAGCTCGGCTTCTTCTTCTTTCCTGTACGACGTAATCGAATCTTCACCATATCTGTCCCTCAATTGCGTAATTATGAGCTATAAAGCTCGAAGTGTCAATGGGTTGCGATTCTGGGCAGCAGGGGTAAGCGACCATATCTGGACTATACAGGAGATTGTGAGGTTGGCTGATTGAAATAAGCGGGTATTGACAAGAGCATTGTGTGTGCTATAATATTACTACATCACGATGGAAGGGGGGACTGTAGGTATTGAATCCTACAGTTGCCCCTTCTGCTTTTCAAACTTCTGTCTATAGTGGTCTAAGAACATGATATTGCCGCCAGCAGATCTCCTTAACAAATAGGAACAACTATCTTGTCTACATGCTATAACCAATTTGAATTTGTCCACACTGCGTAAATGTTCCACTAAACACGCTATATCTCCATCACCTGTGATAATTACAGCCTTATTGTAATTGTTAATCTGAATCATTGTGTGTAGAACTATCTCGGCATCACAATTACCCTTGATATTTCCATCGGGCAATGTCAACACAGGCTTGTAGATTAGGGTGTAACCATAATCTTCCAAATCATCATATAGAGATTGGTATTTCTCTGAGTATCCTACAAAATAGTAAGCATTGGACACATTATGCCTTCTACGCAAATACTCTCTAAGTAATGTCCAATCTATTTCCCAACCCAAATGCTTTGCCGATAAATGCAAATTTGTTCCGTCAATGAAGGCATAATTGTTTCGTTGCACCTTCATGTTCACAGGTACAACTTATATCACCCAGATATGATTGTCAACTATTCAAAATGACCCACTAGCCAATTCTGGTTGCCAAGGGAATTCGGAGGGGATATAATTGGTTGAGATGAAGGGGCGCACTTTACATAACTGGCAGGTAACGGCGGCTGAGGCCAAAGAGATTCAGCGCAGGCTTGCTTTGCAGGTATCGAAGCGCAACGAGGTCGATGCTCCCCGTTTGGTTGCCGGTGTGGATATTTCAGCTCCAGATAGGGGTGGGGTGGCAAAAGGGGCGGTGGTAGTGCTTCGCCTTCCCGATTTGACCCCGGTAGATAGCAGTGTGGCGGAGCAGCAAGTCAGTTTTCCCTACGTCCCCGGGTTGCTGTCTTTCCGCGAAGTACCCTTAATTCTCGCTGCTTGCGAAGGTCTTACCCTGACTCCAGACCTATTTATTGCCGATGCTCAGGGAATTGCCCACCCCAGGAGATTGGGGCTTGCCTCCCATCTCGGACTGCTATTGGATATACCTACCATCGGGTGCGCCAAATCCATCCTTTGTGGCCGACATGGGGAGTTGGGGGTGGAGCCGGGCTCTTATGCCCCCCTCTTTGATGGCAGCGAGGTTATCGGTGCTGCGCTGAGGACCAAGCGAGGTGTAAAACCGGTCTTTGTTTCCATTGGGCACAAGGTAGACCTGGAGGCTGCTATCGGCTGGGTGCTGGCCTGCTGCTGCGGCTATCGCCTCCCCGAGCCCACCCGTCTCGCCCACCTCGCTGCTGGAGGGCAACTGCCCGTCTTGGCAAAAGGCGAGGTGGAGCAAGCAAGGCTGCTCTAAGGGCTCAGAAAGCAAGACCGGCAGGCGGGCGAAAAAGGAGGGCGAAAAAATGCAAGAGCACAAGGCGAGACTTGAAGAGCTAAGGGCTCGCATCGCTAATATCCTGGTGCGTCTTTGACATCACCCAAAAGGAAAAAGAGATCGCCAGACTAGAAGAGGAGTCCTCTCAGCCAGATTTCTGGCAGGATCAGGAGCGGGCACAGAAAATCATGCGCTATCTCAGCGAGCTCAAGGGGGAGGTGCAAAGGTGGCGTGACCTTGATGGAAGGGTCGCCGGGGTTTTGGATCTTGCCCAGATGGCTATCGATGAGAAAGACGCTTCGCTGGCAGACGAGATTGGCGCTGAGCTGGAGGGAATATCCTCGCAGCTTGAGGAGCTGGAGTTCGAGCTCACTCTCGGTGGCGAATATGACCAGAGGAACGCCATCCTCGCAGTTCACGCTGGCGCCGGTGGCACCGATGCCCAGGATTGGGCACAGATGCTTGTGAGGATGTATCTGAGATGGGCGGAGCGCCGTGGTTGCCAGGCGGCAGTGCTTGAGGTCTCACCTGGGGAGGAGGCGGGGACAAAGAGTGCCCTCATTGAAGTAGTGGGCAAGTATGCCTATGGTTACCTGAAGTCGGAGCGGGGGGTGCACCGCCTGGTTCGCCTTTCCCCCTTCGATGCCTCCCATGCCCGCCACACCTCCTTCGTCTTGGTCGAGGTGATGCCCGAGGCGGAAAGAGATGTAGATGTCAGGCTAGACCCCGATGAACTGAGGATCGATTTCTTCCGCGCCAGCGGTCCCGGAGGCCAGCATGTGCAGAAGACCAGCACTGCGGTTCGGGTAACACACCTACCTACAGGGCTGGTTGCCATCTGTCAGAAGGAACGCTCTCAGTTTCAGAATAAGGAGACGGCGCTCAAGATCCTGCGCTCTCGCCTCCTGGAGCTTGAGTTGGCGAAGAAGGCAGATGAACAGGCGAGGCTCAAGGGTGAGCACGTAGCCGCGGGCTGGGGTAACCAGATCCGAAGCTATGTCCTCCATCCCTATAAGATGGTTAAGGACCATCGTACCGGATACGAGACCAGCGACCCGGGGGCGGTGCTGGATGGGGACTTGGATGAGCTGATCAAGTCATACCTCAAGTTCACCTTGGGGGAGGGTAAGGAATGAAGAGGCTCTGCCTTGTGCTCATCGTTTTCATAACTCTCCTACTTGCCCTCCCTGGCGTAGCCCGGGCTCAGGATGAGATCACCGTCATATCCAGCAGCACCTTAAGTATGTTTCCCAATGGCATCACCTTCAACGTGGAGGCTGAGAGCGATGTTCAGATCACCGACATCGACCTGAAATACAGGATAAAGAGGCTGAGCGTTGTTCCGGTGAGCTATCGGATTGATGTCGATTTCACGCCCGGGGCGAGGGTGGCCGCAAGCTGGACCTGGAACATGCTGGAGACGGGGGGGCTGCCCCCGGGGACTGAGGTGGAGTACTGGTGGCTCATCGAGGACGCCTCAGGTCATAGAAGCGAAACCTCGCCAGCCAGCATCAAATTCGCTGATCTCCGTTACGATTGGAATAGCCTAACCAGCGATCAGATCGCCCTTTATTGGCATCAAGGCGACCAGTCATTTGCTCAGGAACTGATGGATGCGGCCCACGGTGCGCTTCAGAGGCTGGCCAGCGACACCGGGGTTTCCCTGGATCAGGTGGTCAGCATTTATATCTATGCCAACTCTGAAGAGTTGCGCGGTGCCTTGATCTTTCCCTATGAATGGACTGGAGGAATCGCTTTTTGTGATTTTAGCACCATCGCCATTGGCATCGCTCCACATGACTTGGCCTGGGGCAAAAGAACCACAGCTCACGAACTGGCTCATATGGTGGTGCATCAGGCTGTATTTGGCCCCTTTGGCCATATCCCCGTGTGGCTGGATGAAGGGCTGGCAGTTTATACTGAAGGGGAGCTTCGTTCCGATTTTCGCTCCCATCTTGATGATGCGATCTCCGAAGATGAGCTTATCTCGGTAAGAAGTCTCGCCAGTAGCTTCCCCACCGACCCAGATGAGGCCAGGCTCTCCTATGCTGAAAGCTATAGCTTGGTTGTTTTTCTCCTCGATAACTATGGACAGGGCAAGATTTTAGAGCTTCTGGATGTCTTCAAGCAGGGCAGCGGTTACGATGATGCCCTGATCCAGGTCTATGGCTTTGACATGGATGGTCTGAATGAGCTGTGGCGCGCTAGTCTTGGCCTCGGGACTCAATCCACCGGTATGCCGGATGAAATCGGTGAGGCTTCTGGCTGCCTTGCCTCTCTTAAAACTACCAAAGGCACTCATGATACCTGGGGTGGTATCGGTTTGGGGGTTTTGCTCCTGTTTCCAGCGATGGTTTTCGCGCTTCATAGGGTAAGGCGAGGGAAATAGCGCACCGGTCTAATCCTACTTGTTTTGCAGCTTTCTTGTTCGTCGCCATACGTAGAACAGGCGATGCCATGCGGTAAAATGGGTAAGTATGGCCAGGATCCAGAGGAAGATGAGCACCTGATTTATCAGCAATCCCAGAGCCAGGGTGCAAATCCTCAGCGTTCTTCTCATTATCCCCACCTCGGCATCCAGTCCCAGCCCTTCCGCCCTGGCCCTTATGTAACTAATGAGCATCGAGCCGGCTATGGCAGCAAATATTAGTATCACCTCCGTAGTGTCATTGCGCCGGGCAAAGTAAATCAGCAGCCCAAAAAGCAGAACTGCTTCCGAGTAGCGGTCGATAGTGGAATCGAGGAGGGCACCGAAGATTGTGCCTTTTCCGGTGACCCTTGCCAGCGCTCCATCAAGGAGGTCGAAAACTCCCGCAAAAAGCACCAGAAAGCCGCCAATAAGGAAGTGCCCGGTTGCCAGTACCCAAGCTGCGCCAGCATTCAGTATGAAGCCAAAAAGGGTTACCGCATTGGGGTGCACTCCCGTCTTGGCCACCAGCCGAGCCACAGGCTCAGCAATGTGATGCAATCGATCGCTTATTTGGTAAGCTCGCCTTATCAAGATACATCGAGCAAGCTGGCGTAGTAGTTCTGCAACCTTTGAGCGATGTTCTGCCAGCTATATTCCTCTGCCTTTTGCCTTCCTCTATTGCCCATCTCCTGGCGCAATGCGCTATCGCTTAGAAGACGAATAAGGGCATCGGCCAGCGCCTGCTCATCCCCAGGAGGCACCAGCACCCCCTCAACTTCGTGGTCGAGTACGCTGGCATAGCCTTCAATCTGAGAAGCGACTATGGGCTTGGCCGCCGCCATGGCCTCAAGCAAAACGATACCGAAGCTCTCTTCTCCAGTGGCTGGGGTGCAGAAAAGGTCGCATGTCCTATAATATCGGGGCAGGTCTTCATCGGATACGTAGCCTGTGAAGACCACATCCTCTAAGCTAGCTTTGTTTACTAGCTTTTTGTAGCGCTGCTTATTCCCCGGCCCGGCGACGATGAGCCGCGTGTTAGGCAACTCTTTCTTTACCTGCTTATAGGCAGCGAGCAGATGCCTTAGCCCCTTGCGCTTTTCTGGACGCCCGACAAAGAGGATATTGAGCTTGTCATCGCACAATCCTTCTATAGGAGGGACATCAGCGGAAAAGTGTTCCACATTGATGCCGTTGGGGATTATTTCGTAGCTGGCGGGGAAAAATCTATTCGCGAAATCCAAAGCTGGCTTGGAAACGGCGATCCTGCCATTCAACTTGCCAAACCATCGCCTGAGGATAAATCCGCCGAACTTATAGCCCATATCGCTGCTATGATAGGCGTGGAAGGTGCCCAAATTGACCGCTTGAGAGTGGTCGAGCACGAGAAGGGGAAGAAGGGGGCATAGTGGTTCATGAAGATGAATCAGTTCAAACTGCTCTTCCTTTAGGATGGCCTTAACCTTCCCTGAATCAAGCGGTGAAAGGGCGACCCGGGCCACGGTGCCCCTTCTGTAGATTGGTATCGGCTTTCCTACGGGGATTACATCCTTGCTGAAAGGGATATCTCTATTGCGGGAGCAGGGGGCGATGATTTTTACCTCGTGCCCCATCACGGTAAGCTGTTCGTAGAGGTGGCAAATATGAACACCTACTCCACCGGGGTATGCAAAATCATAAGGGGAGACAAGAGCGATCTTCATGGAAAATCTCCCTGGCGGATAGCTCGGATAATGTTGCCAAGAGGAAATCCCCTGCTCTTGATTAGCTGTTTTACAAGCTGGATGAATCCCACCTGACCAAGCCTGATCTTGAACCCGTTTGCTGACTTGGTGGTTCGGCGTAAAAGGTTTAGCCTTAGTTCCTCGGCGGTTCGCCCTGGGAAGAGGGTGACGCCACTACCCACTGCGGTCAGGAAGTGAGCGTCACTGCCCCCGGTTTCGGCCAGCCTGTGTCTGTGATTAAACCTACGTGCCTTTCGATTGGAAATACGCCCGGCAAGCGTTGTGTTGATAGTTTCAATGCCGTCGAGGTACAGGCCCTCCTCAGTGCTGGCAACAATTTTCTCCAGGCTTTTCTTACTGACGCTGTGCGTCAGCCAGCTCATGGGATGAGGCACAATGCAAAGGCCACCCTGGCTGTGGATCGCCTCGATGGTCGCTTCCAACGGCTCGAAGCTGGGGACGGCGCTTTCTAAGTAGAGAGCGAGCAGATGCCCGTCCTGGGTGGTGACCTCCATTCCAGTTACCACCTCGAAGTGATAACCGCGCTTGGCAGCTAGCTCCTGGGCCTGGTAACTGCCCTTCAGCGTATCGTGATCGGTAATGGCAATGACATTGAGTTTGGTATTCTCCTCTACGTGCTCCAGGATCTGGTGGACATCTGCCATGCCATCGCCTACGCTACTATGGATGTGAATATCTGCCACCCCCCATCCTGTTTCCTCACCTGTTGCCGACCGAGGATAAATTAGACTCCTCCTTCAGCGATAAACTCCTCCACCATTCTGTGGGCTTCATCGTCCTTGTACTGAACGGGGGGCGATTTCATGAAATAGGCGGAAGGGGCGATAAGCGCCCCGCTGAAGCCGCGGTCCATAGCTAGCTTGCAGCACCTTATGGCGTCCACAACCACCCCTGCCGAGTTGGGGCTGTCCCAGACCTCAAGCTTTAGCTCCAGGTTCAGGGGGACATCACCGAAGGTGCGCCCTTCCATACGGATGTGGCAAAACTTGCGGTCGCTAAGCCAGGGGACATAGTCGCTGGGCCCGACATGGATATTATCGGGATCGATCTGGTAATCTAGCTGTGAAGTTACAGCCTCGGTCTTGGAGATCTTCTTTGATGCCAGGCGCTCTCGCTCCAGCATATTAAGGAAGTCGGTATTGCCGCCGAAGTTCAGCTGATAGGTTCGCTCCAGTTTAACGCCGCGGTCTCTGAAGAGGCTGGTTAGCACCCGATGGGTAATGGTGGCGCCAACCTGTGATTTTATGTCGTCGCCAATTATGGGTAATCCCCTTTCAGCAAACCTATTTTGCCAGTACTTTTCCCGAGCGATAAAAACTGGAATACAGTTGACAAAGCCACAGCCAGCGGTGAGCACCTGCTCGATATACCATTTTGTTGCCTCCTCACTGCCCACAGGTAGGTAATTGACTACGACATCGGCCTTCGTTTCCTTAAGAATACTGACGATGTCTGACGTAGAGCCTGGGGCTTTGATGACTACATCAGAGAGGTACTTGCCCACCCCGTCGTGGGTCATGCCTCGCTCGACCTTGACCTTGGTGGGGGGAACCTGGCAGAACTTGAAGGTGTTATTGGGTGGGGTATAGATTGCTTTTGCAAGGTCCTTGCCAACCTTGTTGCGGGCAATATCAAAGGCGGCAACAAATTCGATATCGCCAATATGATACCCTCCCAGATCGACATGCATAAGCCCTGGGATTGATTCTCCCTCTGCAGTTTCGCGGTAGTAGTAAACACCTTGCACCAGCGAGGAGGCGCAATTGCCAACACCAATAATCGCTACCTTTATCTTGCCCAAATTCACTCCTTCCTTTGTGCTATAATTAAAGACCCACCTTTACTCAGGAGGTGAACGGTGATATATGATTTCCACACCCATACCTCTCTCAGCGATGGGTCCTTGTCGCCCCTAGAATTAATAAGGCGTGCGCTGGTGAAGGGTTATAAGGCTATCGCGCTCACCGATCATGTAGCTGTTGGCTACCTTGAGAGAATTGTCAAGGAAACCATAGCAGATTGTGCTTTGGCCAGCGCACACTGGGATATCCTCGCTATTCCTGGCGTAGAGCTTACCCATGTTCCTCCCCGGGCGATAGGCGAAGCAGCAAGGAGAGCCAAAGAATTGGGGGCATGGTTGGTCGTCGTTCACGGTGAGTCGTTCACCGAACCCGTAGCAAACGGCACCAATAGCGCAGCACTTCAATGCCCTGATGTCGATATTCTGGCTCATCCCGGATTATTGACCCTTGAGGAGGCGGAATTAGCAGCGGCACAGGGCATCTTTCTGGAAATTAGCGCCAGAAAAGGACACTCACTAGCCAACGGCCACATCTACCGCGTAGCTAAAACTACCGGAGCTAAACTCCTCCTCAACTCCGATGCTCACGAAGAAACAGACCTTCTCTGCCCGGATTTAGCTCTTGCTATCGCCCAAGGGGCTGGCTTGGACAAAGAAGAAATAGATGAAATGCTAAAGATCAACGTTCATAGCTTACTAAAGAAGCTACCTTTGCCGCGGCAGAGATAAGCCTCAAGCTTGGTCTTGCCTTGCCCAGCAGCCAGTTGGCCGGTGAAACGACGATCAGGCCTTGCCAATTCGGAATACCTTGGTCCCGCACACCGGGCAGACTCCCCTGACGGCTGGCCTCTTGTTCTTTAGCACAACGTTTTGGGGATTCTTTATCTCCCGTTTCGCCCTACACTTAAAACAATATGCTTGAGCCATTCAACTCACCCCCTTTCAGCTTTGTTGAATATAAACGCTTTTTAGCTACGTGTCAAGTACCTTCAAAGCCGTGGTGAAGCTTTGAGGCTGCTATTCATCACCAGAGAAGACCTTTTCTGGCTGCCAAAGGCCCCTTTCTGTGATGAAGCGTAGCACAGCTAGGAAGCGTCCGTCAAGGGAATAGGCGCGACAGCGGTCTTTATCCTCGCCTTCTTCCCCGTCCAGGGTCAAGGGGCGACCCCATCTTATGTCTTGCTCCTTCTCCTGGCTTACGATAGCGGCAATCCAATGCTCCAAAACTGCGTCCATGGGGTAGAGCAACTTCTGCCAGTATCCATGGCGGAACGCATCTTCGAGCTGGGGGATGGTGAGGGAATCACCGATCTCGAACAGTCCGCTCCTGAGGCGGACCAGATTTCTAAGGTGTGAGCCGCAGCCCAGGGATTGACCCAAATCGTGAACCAGGGAGCGGATGTAGGTACCTTTTCCGCACTCTATCTCTATAGTGAAGAAAGGAGGCTGCCACCGTAGGAGCTCCAGGTGAAAGATGTGAACCCTCCTCTTTTTCCGCTCCACCTCGATGCCAGCACGAGCCAAATCATAGAGGCGTTTGCCTTGATACTTCACCGCGCTATACATCGGGGGAGTCTGAAGGATGGATCCAAGGAAGGAAGAGAGCACCTCCTCCAACTGCTCCCTGTTGACAAAAGAGGGGTCAACTCTGCTCGTAACCTCCCCTTCGGCATCGTAGGTAGCAGTGGAAATGCCCAGCTCGGCCTCGGCGCAATACGTTTTAGGGGCATCTATGAGGAAAGGGATGATTCTGGTTGCTTGTCCCAGGCAAATGGGTAATACCCCGGTCGCATTTGGGTCAAGGGTGCCGGCATGCCCAACACGCTGCTGCCTGCTGAGTCGCCGCACCAGATTCACTATCTTGAGGGAGGTGCTACCAGCGGGCTTATCAATATTCAGGATTCCGTCAATGCTCAACTCTCTTCGGTATCCTCGTCACTAGCGACCTCTTGCATCAAATGGAGGACATGAGCTGCCTGCTCGATGGAATCGTCCTTGTGGAAGCTCAGCTGGGGCATTCGGCGTATTGAAAGACGCCCCAATAGCTTTCTTTGGAAGAAGCCGGTGGCGGAGGCCAAACCCTTAAGTGCCTCATTTTTCTCTTCATCTGAGCCCATGATACTCACGAAAACCTTGGCATATCTCAGGTCTGCAGAGGTGTTCACCTTGGTAACGGTCAAAAAGCAGCCCAGCCTCGGATCTTTGACTTCACGCTGAAGCAGTTCGCTGATCTCCTCTCTGAGGAGGTCATTGAGCCTCTCAGTACGCCTGGTCATTGTTTTTCCTTTCTGTATAGCTCGATGATGTCGCCGATCTCGAAATCGTCATAGCCCTCAATACCCACGCCGCACTCAAATCCTGTGGAAACCTCCCTCACATCATCCTTAAACCTCTTCAGACTGGCCACACTGGATTCAAAAACCACCTCCCCGTGGCGGATTATCCGTGCCAGGGCACCACGGACGACCTTACCCTCGCTGACATAGACCCCGGCGACCTTTACACGCCTTCCGGCGGGGAAAGTAGCCCTTACCTCGGCGTGTCCTTCCACCACTTCGACGTAGGTGGGCTCGAGCATGCCCTTCATCGCCTTTTCCACATCGTCCACCAGGTTGTAGATCACCTCATAGATTCGGATGTCAACCCCCTCAGCATCGGCAAGCTGCTTTGCCCCTGGCTTAGGGCGGGTGTTGAAGCCAATGACGATCCCTTTGGATGCCAGAGCGAGGAGCACATCCCCTTCGGTGATGCTTCCGCTGCTGGAGT
>Ga0180433_10008531_pt1 | contig 12736 bp, 9 predicted proteins | sample SS_ome_8_FD_132980 | JGI IMG/M metagenome (GOLD analysis project Ga0180433, IMG submission 132980) | Hypersaline lake sediment archaeal communities from the Salton Sea, California, USA - SS_1_D_1 metaG | ecosystem: Environmental > Aquatic > Non-marine Saline and Alkaline > Hypersaline > Sediment... | reverse complement strand
CCATTATCCGCAGGCTTGGCTATAAAGCTGTTTTCAAGTCAACTTTGGCCAAAGCCAAGCAAATTATTGCCATTTCCCAGTCAACAAAAAACGGCATTATTAAGTATTTTAACATAAATCCGGATAAAATTTCAGTTATCCACGAAGGCGTGGAAAAACGCTTCTGCAACATCCAAAATAGTGATATAATATATAGGACAAAACAAAAATTTGGTATCAGCAAACCTTATATATTTTTCGTTGGCGTTTGGCGCAATCACAAGAATATCGAAGGACTGATAAAGGCTTTTAATTTACTTAAAAAAAAGCACCAAATTGATCATCAGCTCGTGCTGGGCGGAAGAGAAGATCTGCATTATACCGATGTGCGAGAAGCGATTGAAAATTCGCCTTACAAAAATGATATAATTACCACCGGATTTATCAGTGATGATGAATTGCCGATTCTTTACAGCGCAGCGGAAATTTTCGTGATTCCATCTTTTATCGAAGGATTTGGTTTAATTGCGATCGAAGCGCAAAGCTGCCACACCCCGGTTGTCAGCTCCAACACATCCAGCCTGCCGGAAATTATCAATGATTCAGGATTATTCTTTGACCCAAAAGACTCAAACCAAATGGCTGAACAGATTTACAAGGTTTTAAATAATACAAAATTACAAAAGGAATTAGTTCAAAAAGGAATTGAAAATGTGAAAAGATTTGATTGGAAAAAGACAGCAGAAATGACTTTGGAAATATATAAGAAATTGGAAACTGAAAATTAGAAACTAGGGTTGGTTTAAAATCTTCAATTAAACTGTTTTAATTTCCCTAATTTCCAGTTTCGAATTTCAAATTTATGCCTTCCAAAAAGGCCAGCAAAACAATTAAAAAGAAAACAGCTAATTCACGCAGACTTAAGTCTGCTGGGAAAAAGAAGGAAAGCACTTCAAAGAAAAAAGTGCCGCAGTCCTCTTCGAGAGACTACGGCAGAGCAGGAAAAAAACGCAAAACAAAAACCGCAAAAAAACCAGTTAAAAAAAGCCCGTCCCAAAAACCTGCCACTCGAAAATCAAGCAAATCAGTAAGCCAGAAAACTAGCAAACTAGCAAACAAGAAAACTTCTCGTAAAAAAGCTGTTAAAAAAACAAAACGCGTTAAACAAGCGATAACTTTTGGTTTGCTAAAAAAAGAAGTTGATGAAATATTGGAAAACACTCCTGCTGATAATGAATTTGCGCAAAATATTTCCAAAGAACTGGCAAAAGTATTACCTGACAATGAAAAAATCACCACCAAATCAGTTCATGGCGAGCCAAGCATTATTATTAAAAATTCTTCTGAAAATAAAGTTCACTCACCTTTTGTTTTGGATTTAAACGAGCTTTTGGAAAAGAAAAATGTTTCCAAACAAAAAAAAGATCAAGTGCGCGCGTTTTTTTGTAAAAATAAATCAGAAAAGCAAGCGTTAAAAGCTGATCATTTACAAATAGAACAACATGAAAACAAGAAAGCAAAAAAACATAAAAACTCTAAATCCAAAATTTATCATACGCAATTTACCCGCCAGCCGGTTTATTATCATTTAAATCTGCCTTATCGCTGGTATCGCGCTCTGGCAACTTATATTTTAATCGGTTTTTTGCTGATAATTCCAATCAGCGCGCTGGGATATTATAAAAACTTAAAAAACACTCAAGATAAAGCAATTGAACATGCGCAAAATGCAATTCACGAATTGAAAAATGCAAGCCAATCGCTTTCCATTCAAAACCTTGACCAAGCTAACCAAGATTTTTTACAGGCCAATTATGATTTTAAACAAGCTACTTATGAATTGGAAGATATAAATTCTGCGCTCAAAACAATTCTCAAAATCATACCAACCAGCGCAAATCTTTCTGATGCAGAATATTTACTGGAAACAGGTGAAAGCGCCGCAATTTTAGGTACTGAATTAACACAAATTTTTAATAGCTTTGCTGCTGCCGGTGAAGCTCCGCTTACAAATAAACTTAATATTTTGCGCACAGGACTGGAGAAAATTATACCAAAAGTAAAATTAATTAATTACAAGTTAAGCCAAATCCAAGAATCAGCAATTCCTGAAAATTACCAAAATAAATTTACTAGCATAAAGCAAACAATTGCAAATTTAAATTCTGATCTTAATGAACTAAATTCACTTTCTTCAATCTTAATGCAACTCTTGGGACAAGACTACAAAAAAAGTTATTTATTTGTTTTTCAAAATTCAAATGAACTGCGTCCAACCGGAGGATTTATAGGCAGTTTTGCCAGAGTTGATATTGACCGTGGACAAATAACTAAAATTGAAATGCCTGGTCAAGGAATTTATGCTCAGCAGGCAGCTCTTTTGAAAAGAACTTTGCCGCCAAATCCGCTGCAGCTTGTTAATGAAGAGTGGGAATGGCAAGATGCCAATTGGTTTGCTGACTTTCCCACTTCAGCTCAAAAAATCAAATGGTTTTATGAGAAATCCGGCGGTCCTACTGTTGATGGAGTAATTGCAATTAATGTTGATATTATTCCACAACTTTTAGCACTGACAGGACCAATTGAAATGCCTGATTATAACATAACATTAAATCAAAATAATTTTATCAATGAAATCCAATATCATGTTGAGCTGGCTTATGACAAAGAAACCAATGCGCCAAAACAAATTCTGTCAGATCTGGCGCCAAAGCTTTTGGAAAAATTGTTTGAATTAAAAGGCAACCAACTGCTTGACCTAGCCAGAACAACCAGAAACAGTCTAAACAATAAAAATATTCAATTGTATTTCCGTGAAAATGATGCTCAAGAAAAATTTTCATCTTACAATTGGACAGGAGAAATCAAAAACAGTTCACGCGATTATCTCGCTGTTGTCAGCTCAAATATTGGCGGTGGAAAAACCAATAATTTTATCAAACAAAAAGTAAATTTGTTTTCAAATATTTTGGAAAACGGTGAAATTGTCAATACTTTGCAGATCACTCGGACTCATACTGGTACAATTGAAAATACCTTTGGAAGTGCCTCAAATATTGATTTTTTGCGTATTTATACTCCACAAGGCAGTAGCTTGATTTCTGCACAAGGATTTTCAAGCGCACCAAAACATTTATTCAAGCCGGCTAATAAATTTTTAAAGCATGATCCGTTTTTAATTGACGTGCAAGGTTCTATTGTAATTGATGCTAAAACTCAAACTCAAATCAATAATGAATTTAATAAAACAGTTTTTGGCAATTGGCTAATACTAGAGCCGGGCGAAACAAAAACAATCACTCTTACTTACAAACTGCCTTTTAAATTAAATTTAAATAAAGAGCGATCACTGCTGGCTCGCATTGCAGGACATGAAAGCAAGAGCTATTATTCGCTTTTTGTACAAAAACAATCTGGCCTAAAAAATACAGACTATCAATTTGAATTTGAATTGCCAAATGATAATTCACAAGCAGTTTATCCGGAAAGCCTGTCTATCACCGGCAGAAGCGTGAAAAAAATATCAGATCACAATACACCAAGCACAGATGAATTAATTGCTTTTGTAATTCCAAACAATTATGACTAATAAAAAAAATACAGAACAACATAAAAACAGCAAAAATACAAAACACTCATCAATTAAATTTAAAAAAAAACAAATTCAATATCCGGAAGAAAATCCAGTTGATGAATTAATGAGTCTGTATGAAGATGAGATTGCACCGGAAGAAAAAGAACAAGAACAGTTTTCATTAAAAGAAATCATTGAGCAAAAACGCCGTAGCCACCGTACCAAAATGATATTTTTATTTTTATTTATTTTAGTTTTGCTGGCTGCTGCTTCTCTTGCCGGCTTTTTTTATTTTAATGAATACAAACCAAGCGCCAATGAAAACTTGCGACTGGAAATTGAAGGGCCGGAAACAATCACAACCAATGAAACTTTTGAATACAAAATCGCTTATGACAATATTGGCGAAGTTGATTTAAATAACTGCAAACTGACTGTTCAATATCCGCATGGATTTATCTTGGAATCAAGCGCGCCGGAATCCGGCAATCACCGCTGGGAATTGGGCAATCTTTATACTTACGACAAAGGCGAAATAGTAATCAAAGGAAAAATCATCGACGACACTGACATTGAACAAAAATTAGTGGTTAATTTTAATTTTCAGCCAAGCAATTTTCATTCTGATTTCACAAAAAGCGCGCATTTTTCCACTGTTTTGGAAAAACCTGAAATGGAAATAATAAGTAGCCAATTAGCTAATGTCAGCTTGGGTCAAAAATTTGAGATCAAAGCCAAAATTGACAATAAAAGTGAAATTGCCTTTGAAAATATAAGAATAAGTTTTGTTTTTCCAGAATCATTTGAAATAGAAAACCAATCACCAGAAACAGACGAAGAAAACACTTGGGTTTTCGAAGATCTTTTGGAGCGCAATCAGTCTCCGGAAATTTTAGTTTCAGGTGCTTTTAAAAATGATTTAACTTTTAGCAACCAAGAAAGTCGAGAGCAAAATTTTGCAATTACTGTTTCTATTCCTGACGCAGATGAGCAGTATCATGTAATTGAGGAAAAAGAATTTACAATCAAAATCATTGATCAGGCAATTGCCACTTATTTAATTATCAATGGTTCAAGTGAAAATAAAAATATTGAGCTTGAAAATAATTTAACTTTTTCATTGATTTTGAAAAATAATGGTGATCAAACTTTTGAAAATATTTCCACTCGCGCTGTTATTGACTGCGATCCGCTTGATATTTTGGATTGGGAACAAATTTCCGAAGAAGTACAATCTCGCTTGGAAAATACTGACATTGGGAAAACTTTGACTTGGACAGGGAGCCAGATTGACAAGCTCAAAAAATTTGGCCCTGGTGATGAAGAAATTATCACATTCAGTGTGCCATTAAAATCATATAATGATTTGGCTGATGAATCTTCATATTCACTAGGGCAAACTGAGATCACTGCTTTGGCGCAAGTAATCTTGTCTTCAGAAGCTGATAGTGCTGTGCCGACAATTGAAAGCAGTCCGATTAAATTGAAAATCAATTCTGATTTATATCTTGATTCAAAAGCGCTTTATCATTATGAAGACGGCAATCCGATCGGTGAAGGTCCTTGGCCGCCAAAAGCCGGTGAAAAAACAAAGCTAAATGTTTTTTGGGAATTAAATAACCATTTGCATGATCTGGAAAAAATCACTGTTTCAGCCAAACTGCCGGAAAATATCAACTGGGCCGGATCAAAAAACACTTCTGTCGGTGAAATCGAATATAATGCAATTGAAAATGAAGTTGTTTGGACAATCAACTGGCTACCGCAATCAGTTAATACTGCTAAATCAAATTTTGCAATCAATATTGAGCCTGATCAATCTCAAATTGGAGAAATAGTCGAGCTTTTGGGAATTACCACGGTTTCTGCAAAAGATAAGTTTACTGATGATATTATTATAAAAACAGCAAAAAATATAAATTCAACTTTGGAAAATGATGATTTTGTGACTAGTGCGGGTAAGGTTGAATAATTGATGTAAATAACAAAAAGCAAATTACAAAATACAAACAATCATAAAAATCAACTTTTAATAAACTACAAATCAAAAGTAGCTGAGAATTCGCATTCTCTGCTACTTTTTTTGTTAAGGTTTCTTGCATGAAAACTATTTCAAACAACCAAGAATGCAAACTCAGCTAACACAAGATTTCTTTTTCACAAATCAAAAACCCGAAACAGCTGTCTGTTCCGGGTTGAATATATTATCAAAAAATTCTATTACTTCTTCTTGCCCTTCTTGCCACCCGAAGTGCGACATCCCTGCTTCTTGCACTTCTTGATGGCTTTCTCCGAAGAATGTTGCCCGCCACAGTGTGGGCACTTCCTCATTGTGAGTTGCGGCTGTCCCATGTTGCCTCCTTTCTTGTCATGGAACAAATGAACCAACCTTAATCAACAATTTTTATTATTAACTAAGGTCAGCGGGATTTTGCTATGTGAGCCAAAATCCCTTTTATGCCGCCCTTTGCGAGAATACTTGGTCCGATCGCGCATGGCGCGAGTCTTCAAGTTCTCGTCCTTGAGCGACTCATTCACAAAATCTTTCATTCCTTTAATTTTTGCGTTCTTAATCTGTTCCTGCGTAATTTCCTTCATTAATTTCTTCTTCTTGTTACGTTTCTTTTTCCCCATTTTTTTCCTCCTTTTTCTGGGGTTGAAAAATTAATTTAGCTCGACAAGCATACGAGCTAAAAACACTTTATTATAGCAAGTTGTTTTATTTTTGTCAAGCCAAATTAAAAAATCAGCTTATTTTTTGCTAATTTTAAAACATTTCTCATGCTATCCTTTTCTAACAAAATAGTGCTTTCACCTTCAGATTTCATGCCATTTATATATTTGATATTGTGTTCCCTATGCAACAGAAATATTTGATATTTGATATTTGGTATTTGATATTTGCGATTCCATATTTGATATTTGATATTTGATATTTGGTATTTGATATTCTAGATATTGAGAAATTCTTAGACAATCGAGAATTCGCATTCTCTATTGTCTTATTGTTTTTTAGTTTTTATATTGTATATTTGCGATTCCATATTTGATATTTGATATTTGATTTTTTCAAATGTCTTCTGCTAAATCCCACAACGCCCTGAATAACAAAACCAATGTTTGTGAAAAAAGCTGATCTTTGATTAGCAAAGCGTCTTTTTCGCGCGAAATTAAAACAGAATGATCAGCAATCAAAATTTCGCAGAGCAAGCCAAATCGGTCAACCGGCAAATATTTTATAAAAAATTTTTCATGTTCTTTGAAATGATGCAGTTTACGATCCAAAATTTTATTCTTGGCAATATAAATCGCTTTGAACCTTTCCACTGACTCCAAAAGATTATTCAAATGCTGTTTATTAATATAATCTTTTTGCTCTTCATAATTAAAAAGATTATAAATATTTTGAGCGCGTAAATATTGAATTTCAGATCTCATTTCATTTAAATCCTCTTGATTTGCAAAATTAAAAAATTTCACAGCCGGCTTATCTTTGGCAATATTATAAATTGATTCCAACTCCGGCATAAGCTGATCCAAAAGTTCTTTTTTGCGAAGAACTTCCTTTTCCTGCTGCTCGTGCAATTGTTGAAGCTTGTTTGGATTTTCCGCCACATAATAAATTTTCCCCATTCTTTCAACAGCATTGATCAATCCGCGGCTAATCAAATTTTTTATATGAGTATAAGCGGTTGTTCGATTGATACCGGATTTGGCAGCTATTTCTTGCGCTGAAGCATAGCCAAGCTGAAGCGTGGAAATATAAACATCAGCTTCTTTATCGTTTAAACCAAATCGTGTTAATTCTTGAGTTAGCATATAATCTATTATATCAAGCTAATATATTTTGTTAATAGTTTTTTACAAAATTTTGCCAATAAATTTTACTTTTTCGCAAAAAAATGTTGATTTTTGTTGACATAATTCTTGCTAAATGTCCACATAATAAATTTTTTAAATAAAAAAAATTTTTGTATAATAAAATTACAAGATGTACTTGTTAATTTACGCTAACCTGAAAACAAAAAGGAGGGACCAAAAATGCCTTAGTAAAAAATGGGTTTTGAAAAATAACAATTTCTTTTGCAAAAAAAGTTTTCAAAATTAAAACCCACACAAAAGGAGCAAACCAATGCCCACCACATGGAAAGGAGAATTTGATTTAGGTCCGGGCGGACTAAATCCGTCGCCTTGGAATAATGATGCTATCGTGAATATTCTTCCTGATCAAACTCAGCGCTACGCAAGAGCAGACAAGCCAGCGCCAAGGAAATTTACTGATATTTTGGACAACAGTCAAACGGCTTTGATCCAAGCCTTATCAGTAATGCTGAGGAAAATATCATGACCGACTAAACCACCAGCGTAAATTGAATAATCAAAAAGCCCCTGTCAGACCAAATTCTGCAGGGGCATTGCTGTTTATTTAAATCACTATGCTAATTAATTTTCCTTTCACATAAATAACTTTTTTCGGTTCTTTATTGTCAAGATATTTTTGCACGTTTTCACTGGCAAGAGCAAGTTCTTTGGCTTTTTCCTCGTTAATATCCGGTTCAACTTGAATTTTGTCGCGCACTTTGCCATTTACTTGTACAACCAGTTGAATGGTATCAACCTGAATTTGCGCTTCGTCATACTTTGGCCATGTTTCCAGATGAATTGAACTTTTTTCGCCGTGCTGACTCCATAATTCTTCTACTAAGTGCGGCGCAAACGGCGCTAAGACGCATAAAAAATCTTTAAACATTTCTTTTGAACAGCCAGCATCTGAAATTTCATTCATAAAAATCATCATAGCTGCTACTGCTGTATTAAAATGTCGTTCTTCTATATCATTGCTAACCTTTTTTAACATTTGGTGAAAAGCTGTTGTAGCTGTTTTTGAATCACCATCTTCCCATTTATCAAAGCTATAAATCTTGTCTAAAAACTTTTTCACACCGCGCAAACCGTTTGTATCCCAGGCAGCTGCTTGATCGTACGGTCCCATAAACATTTCATACACACGCAATGCATCAGCGCCAAATTCTTCAACAATCACATCAGGATTTATCACATTGCCACGAGATTTGCTCATCTTCTGATTGTCGCCAGCCAAAATCATGCCATGAGAAACTCGACGTTGGTATGGCTCGCTTGTTGGCACAGCTCCGATATCATAAAGAAACTTATTCCAAAATCTTGAGTAAAGTAAATGCAAAGTTGTATGCTCCATTCCGCCGTTATACAAGTCAACCGGCATCCAATATTTTAATTTTTTCATGTCAGCTAAATTTTTATTATTCTGCGGATCTATATAGCGCAAAAAATACCACGAACTGCCTGCCCAATTTGGCATGGTATCGGTTTCCCGTCGCGCTTGGGCTCCGCATTTTGGACATTTTGTTTTTACCCAATCTTCAATAGCTGCCAAAGGTGATTCGCCTGTATCTGTTGGTTCATATTGTTCTACTTTTGGCAGTTCAAGCGGCAATTCGCTTTCATCAATCGGTTGCCAACCGCAACTTTCGCAATAAACCATAGGAATCGGCTCACCCCAATAATGCTGACGTGAAAAAACCCAATCGCGCAAATGATAATTTGTTGCTTTTTTGCCAAGTCCTTTTTCTTCCAGCCATTTTGTAATCGCGGTAATGCAATCTTTCGCATTCATGCCGTTGAACTGCGCAGAATTTATCATGATTCCGTTTTCAACATCAATAAAGGCTTGCTCTGAAATATCTCCGCCTTCAATCACTTGAGTTATTTCAAGATCATATTTCTTGGCAAATTCATAATCGCGCTGGTCGTGCGCCGGCACGGCCATGATTGCGCCGGTTCCATAACCCATGAGAACATAATCAGCAATCCAAATCGGGATTTCTTTGCCATTCACAGGATTGATTGCATAAGCTCCGGTAAAAACACCGGTTTTTTCTTTTTGCAGTTCTGTTCGTTCAAGATCGCTCTTTTTACGCGCCTCTTCCTGATATTTTAAAATTTCAGCTTCTTGCTCATTGGTTGTAATCTGATTAACCAAAGAATGTTCCGGCGACAAAACCATAAAAGTCGCTCCAAACAATGTATCTGGCCGAGTAGTAAAAACTTTCATCTTTTCACCTTCATCTTTCACCTCAAAGTCCACCTCCGCTCCATAACTTCGTCCGATCCAATTTACTTGCTGAGTTTTTATTTTTTCCAAATAATGCACTGTTTCCAAATCTTCAATCAAACGATCAGCATAGGCTGTAATTTTCAGCATCCATTGATCCATATCCTTGCGCACTGTTGTTTCTCCGCAGCGCTCGCATTTGCCGTCAACAACTTCTTCATTAGCCAATCCGATTTTACAGCTTGGACACCAGTTAATTGGCATTTTCTTTTTATACGCTAAATTATGTTTAAATAATTGCAAAAAAATCCACTGCGTCCACTTGTAATAAGATGGATCAGTTGTATTGATCTCGCGCTGCCAGTCAAAACTAATTCCAAGTGAAGTCATTTGTTTTTTAAAAACAGCTACATTATCTTTGGTAACTTCCGCCGGATGTTTGCCTGTTTTAATGGCAAAATTTTCTGTTGGCAAACCAAAAGCATCCCAGCCCATTGGATAAAGCACATTAAAACCTTGCATGCGTTTTTGGCGCACAACCACGTCTTGCGCAGTGTAGCTACGCACATGGCCGACATGAAGTCCGTCGCCTGATGGATAAGGAAATTCCACCAAGCAATAATATTTTGGCTTTTTGCTACCATCTTCGGCATGATATAAGTCTGGCTGCTTGGCCCATTCTTGCTGCCATTTTTGTTCTATTTTTTTGTGGTTATAAGGCATATTATACTAAGATACAAATTAAAATAATTATATTGATGGATATTTGTACATTCGTAATTATTCGTAATTTGTAAAATATTTTATTGTTATTATTTCAATTTTACCGCAAAAACATGATTTGTGCAATAGAAAAAACCTGCTCATTGAACAGGTCTTATTTAGAGTCAAAATTCTTTCCTTGCAATGCTTTTTTCATGGAAACGCGGTCAGGCGGCTTTTTAGGCATTTCTTGAGTTATCAAATTATAACCGCAATCAGGATTTGTGCAAATAGCATTGTGAATAGGCTTTGGACAAAATCCAATTGCTCCTGGCGCTGGGTTTAAGGCATTTACCACATCAACAACTTGCCATTCTGCCACGCCTCCGCATTTAGGACAAGTTAGATTGATTTCTTTTCTGCCTTCCAAAATAACAACCAAATCCTGAGTAGCGTCTTCTATTTCTGCTCGCTCTTTATCACTCATCTCCGGATTTGACTTCAGAACATCTTGAATTTTTTCCGGCAATAAATCTTTTGGCATGGCTTCCTCCGTTTTGTTGTTAAGCCCCTCTTTACTAAAGCAAATCAAAAAAACTATAATTTTGCAATAAAAAACTTCACCTATTTTAGATGAAGTTGAATGATTAAAGTATTGGATAATTGCCATCCATACAGGCAAAGCAGTGTCCGCCGTATCGATTCAGGATGCGTTTGAACGCGTGTAATGATAAAAAGTTCAAGGAAGTAGGGCCATTTATTGCCAAGCGCATTTCTTCAAGAGTCAAGTCAGAAGCTGGCAAAGCCCATTGTTCTTTGATATCAGCGCCGTAAAAACACAAATGCATTACCATGGGTGCAGCACTGATAAAGTGTACTTCTCTGGCACCGGCAGCAAGCAGTGCTTCTACAACATGCGCGGCTGTCAAAAGCCTGATGCATGAATCATCAATCACAATAATTCTTTTTCCTTTGATTGCGTCTGGAATAAAACGCCTTTTCTTTTTTGACATTTCTTCACGCAAAAGCGCGTCATTTTCAGTAAACGTACGCACTGTTGATGACAAAACTGGTTGCTGATACGGAATTCCGGATTGAAAAGCATAACCCAAGGCGGCCGCGATTCCACTTTGCGGCACAGGAATAACCATGTCAGCTTGGATTTGAATTTCCCGAGCAGCGGCAACACCAAGGTTCCAGCGAATTTTGTAAAATGAAATGGTTTTGCCATTTGGCAAAATGCGTAAACTGTCCGGACTGGCAAAATAAAAATCCTCAAAACAACAAAAACAATTTGGATATTGGTTATAAAATCTTGTTTTATGCGAATAAAGCCCGTTTTCATCAATTCGAATAATTTCACCTGGCTCAACAATTCTAATAAAAGTCGCGCCCAGCATATCGAGCTGACAGGTTTCCGAACAAACAATGTAGCGATTTTTCCATTTTCCGATAATCAAAGGTCGAATTCCAAATGGGTCGCGGAACGCGTAAAGCGCTTTTTCTTCGCTGTATAAAAGAACCGCGGAATAAGCGCCTTTGATATGCTTCATGCTTTTTTCAATCGCAGTGATTACATCAGGCGCGTTGTTTCTATCCAGCTGCCAATAAATTGACGAGCACATCATTTCCGCATCATTATCACTAATCACTTTTATATTTTGCGAAGCCAAAAACTCGCACTGTTCTCTATAATTAGTAACATCACCATTTGCAGCAACAGCAATTGTAAAACCAGGACCTTTGGTAAAATGCGGTTGAATATTTCTTTTATTTTTCGCTCCGGCTGTTGCCCAGCGCGCGTGCGCGATATAAACACTGCTGATAGATTCTTTAAAATCATCTTTTGCAAAAAGTCGATCAGGAATCATATCTTTTAATGCTTTTATTTCTCCTCGATCATCAATATAAGCAACTCCGGCTCCGGAACCGCCACGATGCTCCATACTGTAATACCCCATGCGGGTAGCCATTTTCAAATTAAGTTGATTTTTTGGATCAAGTATGCCAAATATCCCACACATTATCTTGCTCCTTTCGCTTTTTTTCAAAGTGCAATTGACTTATTAAGTTTAGTAAATAAAAAAATAGCTGTCAATCTAGCTGTTTGATTATTCCAACTTTTCCATAACCGGGTTTCAACCCTGGTTGTGCTGCTTTAGCTGCACATATATCCGCAGCTAAAGCAGCGAACCTCGGTTAAAACCGAGTTTTGAAAAACATAACTCTCCGTCGTTCTATTAAAATAATTTTGCCTTGAGCGGTTCATAAGTCATACGGTGAATCGCGCAAGCACCATGATCAACGATCTTGTCGCGATGAAGCTGAGTACCATATCCTTTATGCTCGTCAAACCCATATTCAGGATATTTTTTAGCAAAAGCCTT
>Ga0180433_10008530_pt1 | contig 12736 bp, 9 predicted proteins | sample SS_ome_8_FD_132980 | JGI IMG/M metagenome (GOLD analysis project Ga0180433, IMG submission 132980) | Hypersaline lake sediment archaeal communities from the Salton Sea, California, USA - SS_1_D_1 metaG | ecosystem: Environmental > Aquatic > Non-marine Saline and Alkaline > Hypersaline > Sediment... | reverse complement strand
TATTATTTTTTATCATTAAATTAATAACATTTAAAAAATTATCATATAATTCTTTTTTATTTTCTTGAAATCTCAACCAAAGTTCAACGTCAATATCACTAACATAAAAAAAAGTATTTAAATTACTAGCTGAACCATGTATTAATGCTACTCCTTGAATATTTTGTAATGAATTATTTATAATATTAATAATATTTTCTAATGGTTTTTTAATATCATATGATGTTATCATTTATTAATACCTAATATAAATTATATTTTATATTTTTCCAATAAAGTATTTTTGAATAAATAATGTTCTTTATTAATAGAAAGCTCTTTTGATATTTTTCTTCCCAAGTCACATACTGATAATTTTAGTTTTTTAAATTTAATATAATTTTCAAGAATTGTTATTTCACTCATACAATCAAAACAATGACCATAACATATATAATTATGTGGATAATATCTAAATCTTGTTTCTGTATTAAAATAAAATAATCGCTCTTCGTAAGAAGTATTATCATATTCTTTAATTTTTCCATTTGGGACAAGCCTTGTTTCGGTTGAATGTGGTCCTTGCCACAGCTGATAATAAATATCACCATCTAAATATTTTGTTTTACAAGGATTCCATGGAAGTCTAAATTTTAATAAAGCACTTACTGGTTTTATATCTTCATAAAATTTTTTTTGAACTTTCATGTCATCAAATACTATTTTATTTTGAAAATTTAAATTTTTATTATTTTTAGATATTCCTATGTCAGGGTCTCTCATATCAGAAATTAATAATACATTTTTATTTTTATAATTTTTAGAATCATTGTCGGTAAACCACCTTTTAAAAATCTTTACATTTTTTAATTTATATAATTTATCATAAAAATCATTATTATCATATAAGTGATACTCAAATTCTGGAAACATATTTATTAAAGTGTGTGTATGAATGCTATTTTTATCTTTAGATGCTCCAATATATAATATTATTTTTTGTTTTTTACTATCTAATTTATGATATTCATTTGTAATAAATTCAATTTCTGTTAATAATAATTTTCTCTGACCTTTATGAATATTTTTTTTGTTTGTATGTTCTTTTTCATATTTTCTTCTTCTACTTCTTGGATTTAATTTTCGTGTAAATGAACTAGCTTTCTTAATATCGCCATAATAATAATCTATATGTGGTGATTTTTTTATTTCTATCATCCTTATATTATATTTATATTAAAAAATAAAGAAATTGATTAAATAAAAATGGGATAAAGCAATTTAAAGTATAAGTTTACTCCTCTGATTATGAGTTCTAAAAGTAGCAACGATAATGACATTAAAGATAATGAAACATATTCTGCTATGGAACATAAACAACATATTCTTCAAGTTCCTGATACGTATATTGGTTCTGTAGAACCAACTACACTTGAAAATGTTTGGATTTGTAATTCCGATAACGTATTTTTAAATAAAGATATTGAAGCTAGTCCTGGATTTTATAATATTTTTAACGAAATTTTAAATAATGCAGCAGATCAATGCACACGCACTAGAGAATATTTTAAGAGTGATAATACCGTCCAAATTACTACATCTATTAAGGTTACTGTAGATGAAGAAACTGGTATTATATCAATATTTAATGACGGTGATGGAATTCCTGTGAAAGAACATGAGGAAAAAAAGATTATGATTCCAGAATTAGTTTTTGGACAACTTCTTACATCTAGTAACTATGATAAAAATAAAAAGAAAACATGGGGTGGTAAGAACGGTTATGGTTCAAAAGTTACCTCTATATTTTCTAAAATGTTTGAAGTAGAAACTGTTGATCATAGAAGAGGTAAGAAATTTAAACAAATTTGGGAAGATAATATGTCTACACCTAAAAATAAGGCAAAAGTTACTTCTTTTAAAGGAAAGGCTTATACAAAAATAACATTCTTACCCGATTATTCTAGATTTGGGATGCCAGATGGATTAAAAGGAGATGTTATAGACCTTATTAGAAAAAGAGTATATGATATAGCAGGATGTACACCAAGTACAGTATCTGTTTATTTTAATAACTATAAAATTCCAGTTAGAGATTTTTCACAATATGTTGAAAAATATATTGGAAAACAAAAAGATGTTAAACGTGTTTATGAAAAACCTAATGAATTTTGGGAAATTATAGCATGTGCTTCTACAGATGGAAATCATCAACAAGTTTCAATTGTAAATGGTATTTGTACTATTAATGGTGGTAAACATGTTGATTATGTTTCTAATAAAATTTGTAATGAACTAGTTAAAAAAGTAAATGGAAAAAACAAAACAGGAGATATTAAAACAAGCCATGTTAAAAATAATTTATGGGTTTTTATTAATTCCTTAATTGTAAATCCTTCTTTTTCAAGTCAAACAAAAGAAGCTTTAACAACACCTGTTGCTAATTTTGGATCAAAATGCGAATTATCGGAAGATTTTATTAAAAGATTAGCAAAAACAGAAATAATTGAACGTGCAAAATTACTAAAATCCGTTCATGATAAATCTGGATTATCTAAATCTGATGGTAAAAAAACCAAAAATATTCGTGGTATTCCTAAATTGGATGATGCTAATTGGGCAGGAACAGAAAAATCTAATCAATGTACACTTATTTTAACAGAAGGTGATTCTGCTAAAGCTTTAGTCACTTCTGCAATTGGTGTTATTGGCAGAGATAAATATGGAGTTTTTCCTTTACGTGGAAAACTATTAAATATCCGTGATGCTAGTGATAAACAAATTACAGGAAATGCAGAAATTCAAAATTTAAAAAAGATTTTAGGTCTACAACAATCAACAAAATCAGTTAAAGAATTAAGATATGGAAAAATTTTAATTTTATGTGATCAAGATGTTGACGGGATTCATATTAAAGGTCTTTTAATGAATATGTTTGCATCAACCTGGGAACATTTTCTCCCAGAAGATTTCCTAGTAACAATGTATACACCTCTTGTTAAAGTTCGCAAAGGTGATAAGATTATCCAAGTATTTTATAATCAACAAGATTATGAAAAATGGAAAAATAATCAACAATCACTAAATGGACTTAATATTAAATATTACAAGGGACTTGGTACTTCTTCAAAAAGTGAAGCTAAAGAATATTTTACTGATTTTAATTTAGTACAATATAATTGGTGTGATGAATCACAGAATGCTTTAACATTAGCTTTTGATAAGAAGTTAGCAAATAAAAGGAAAAAATGGTTAAGTCTATATAATAAAAATGAGTTTGTTAATCCTTTGGATAAAAATATAACTTATAAAGCATTTGTAGACAAAGAACTTATTCATTTTTCAAATTATGATAATCATAGATCTATTCCTTCATTTTGCGATGGTAATAAACCGGGTCAACGTAAAGTATTATTTACCTGTTTTGATAAGAATTTAAACAAGGAAAAAAAAGTTGCTCAAGTAGCATCAGATGTTTCTGGATATTCTGCTTATCACCATGGTGAAGTATCATTAGAAGGTACTATTGTTGGTATGGCACAAAACTTTATTGGATCTAATAATATTAATTTATTATTCCCCTCGGGACAATTTGGTTGTATTGATCCAAATACACCTGTATTACTATGGGATAGTTCTATTAAAAAAGCCCGTGATATAACAATTGGTGACAATTTAATTGGCGATGATGGAACTATGAGAACTGTTTCAAAAATTACATCTGGAATAGATGATATGTATAAAATTAGTAATGGAAATATGGACAATTATATTGTAAATAGCCATCATATTCTTACAATATCTTATTCTGGACATAAATCTATTTTTTGGAAAGAATCAACTAAATCTTGGACTATGACATATTTTGATGATAAAAATAAATGTGTAAAATCTAAAACATTTCGCACTAGTTTAATATCAGATAGCAAACATTTTAATAAGTCTAAATTAAATAAAGAAAAAGCGTATGAAAAAATTATAGATTTTTCTAATACTATACCTGATAATAATATTTTTGATATAAATGTTCAAGAATACTTAAAATTACCAAAACATGTAAAACATCATATTAAAGGTGTTCTTAACAAATCTGTTGTAGAATGGAAAGAGCAAGATGTTGATATCGATCCTTATATTTTAGGATTGTGGTTGGGTGATGGTATGAGTAGCTGTAGTGCATTTTCATCTATAGATATAGAAATTATTAAAGAATGGGCTATTTGGCTTGATAAAATTGGATGCGAAGCCGTGCATTGCGAAAATTATAATAAACGTGAAAGTGCTCATTATTATATTAGACGCCGTGGATCTAAAAACCATGGGGGGTATGCAATTGGTGATTCAAAAAATAGCAGCTCAATATGCAAAGGTTGTTTGACAGGTCCTCGTATATTATCAGCATGTGATTGGGTATTTAATAAAAAAGAAATTAATTATGAATGCAAAGGAACAAATATTAATGGTGATAAAGCTATAAATTTAAATCCTTTTAAAGAACTTTTCAAAAAAAATAATTTGTTTAAAAATAAGCATATTCCAATTAAATATATCATTAATAGCAAAGAAAATAGGTTAAAACTATTAGCTGGTATGATAGATACAGATGGTTCTCTTAGAAAACAAAAAAACCAATATTCTTATCATATATTTCAGAATATTTGTAGAAAACATTTACTTGAATCATTAAGGATTATTGCAGGTTCTCTTGGATATAGATCAAAAATATCAAAACCGTCAAAAGATGGAATATTAACTCTTATGATTTCAGGATATAAATTGGAAGAAATACCAACAAAAGTATCCAGAAAACAAATTAAAACTAACAAAAACAAAATAACTCGTAATCCCATGGTACATTCCATAAGAGTAACACATGTTGGAAAAGGAGAATTTTGTGGTTGGAATATTGATAAGAATGAAAGATTTTTATTAGGTGATTTTACAATTACCCATAATACTCGCATAAAAGGTGGGAAGGATTGTGCTCAATCAAGGTATATTTTTACTCGTTTAGAAAAAATAACAAAACTTCTGTATAAAAAAGAAGATGAACCATTATTAAATTTTTTGGTAGAAGAGGGTCAAAATATTGAACCGGAATGGTATCTACCTGTGTTACCTATGGTTTTAGTCAATGGTGCACATGGTATAGGTACTGGTTTTAGTACACATGTTCCATCTTTTAATCCAAAGGATATTATTTTTAATTTAAAGAAAATGATGGATAATCAAAAAATTAAACCATTAATTCCATGGTATAAAAATTTTAAAGGAAATATTATCCAGAAAAAAGTTAATGGTTCTAAAAAATGGTTTACAGAAGGAGTATGGTCTTTTAAATCACCAACTACTATGGAAATTACAGAACTTCCTATAGGTTCTTGGACAGATGATTATCATCAACATTTAGAGAATCTTACAATAGATACTTCAGAAAAAGATGCAAAAAAGAAAAAGAATCAGTGTATTGTAAGTTATAAAAAATGTAATGACCATGATGATGAAAATATTCATCTTATTCTTACATTCAAAAAAGAAAAACTAAATGATTTAAAAGAAGATTCAAAAAAATTAAAGAAAATTCTTAAATTAGAAGAATCAAAAAGTTGTTCTGTTTCAAATCTTCATTTATTTGACCCTTTAGGTGAAATAGTGAAATTCAATTCACCTGAGGCAATTCTTCGCTCTTATTATAGAGTCCGTCTACCTTTTTATAAAAAAAGGAAAGAATATCAAATTAAATATCTAGAAAGGGAAATTAAATATTTATCAGCAAGAATTCGATTTATAAAAGGAATTATTGATGATAATATTCATGTTAGTAAAAGACCAAATGAAGAAATTTTAACTGAACTACGTGATAAACATAATTTTCCACCAGACCCTTCTAAAAAAGAAATTGTTATTTCACCCATAAAAAAAGAAGTTTATATTAAAGCTTTAGACGGTGAAGTAAAAAGATATTCTTATGATGATTGTGAAAGCTCAGATGAAGAATCTGGTTCTGATTATGATACAGATGAAGAATCTGATGTTAAAGAGGAAAAAGAAGAAAGTTTTATTGAAGAAGATGAATATTTAAATTATCAAAGTCCTTTTTCAACAGAAGATGAAAAATCGGAAGCTTCTTTCCCACTGGAAGAGAAAAAAGATGAAACTCGTGAAGTTAAAAAGATACTATATGAAGATTATAATTATTTATTATCTATGAATCTTTGGACACTAACACAAGAAAAATTAAATGATTTAGAAGTTACTTGTAACAAAAAGAAACAAGAACTTAATTATATGAATACAATTACTCCTAAAGAACTCTGGAAATTAGATTTAGAAGAATTAGAAAAGGAATTGTAATTATTTAATAAATAGTAAAAAAAATAATGTGGTAATATTTATTTCTTATTTTATACAATATATTAACATACATTAAAAATGCCAAGTGGTGGTTTAATGCAATTAGTATCATATGGTAGTGAAAATTTATACCTTACAGGAAATCCACAGATAACATTTTTTAAAACAGCATATCAACGTCATACAAATTTTGCATATGAATGGGTTCCACAATATTTCGAACCTTCTTTGTCTTTTGATACAACAAGTAGAGTATCTATGACTGTACCAATTAAAAGGAATGGTGATTTAATAAGAGATATTGCATTAGTTTTAGATTTACCAAATATATATTCTTCTGAAAAAGAAAATTTTAAATGGATAAAAAACCTAGGACATATTATTATCTATGACACAGAATTTATTATAGGTGCACAATCTATTTCTAAATTATATGGTCAATGGATGAATATTTGGTATGAATTATCAACACCTCTTTCTAAAAGAGCAGGTTTGAATGAATTAATTGGTAATGTAAAAGAATTATATGACCCCGCATTGTATTATGGAGAATTTGGTGATACTGCAACACCTTCAATTCAAAAAAGACGTCTTAGAATACCAATTCCATTTTGGTTTACAAAACATCCGGGATTAGCAGTTCCTTTAATATCAATTCAATATACAGAAGTAACAATTAATTTTGAATTTAGATGTTTAAATGATTTATTTACAATAGGAATACCATCTGTTTCACCTACTCAATTATTTGAAAATCCTATAATTGATAACAATAGTAATCATTTAGAATTAAAAAAAGAATTAAAAGACCAAGGTTATGGTCCAAATAATGTTTTTTGGAAATTTGTATCTGGGCTATTAACACCTGGAATATGGAACCAAAATTTATATGTAGATATTAAATATGTTTATCTTGATCTTACAGAAAGACGTGTTTTTGCTTCCGCTGTTTCAGAATATCTTATAACACAAGTAGAAAGATTAGAATTTAGAGGATTACATGGAAATGAACAGGAAGATATAGAATTTTTTCACCCTGTTAAAGAAATGATATGGGTTTTTCAAAGAGATGATGTTGATATAAGAAATCAATGGACAAATTATACTACTCTTTCACATGATGAAGATTATCCAACACTTTTAGAAAAATTAAATTTTTATAATAACGCTGTTAAATTTGGATTAAAACCAAGTCCTTTTTTAGATTATATTTTACCATCTGGTTTTACTGTTCGTGAATTTTTAGAAAGGTTAAATTCTACTGATACAGAAAAACTATCTTTAACTAATATTGATGCTTTTGATAGATATCTAAATATAATGTATTATGGTGAATTTTTATTTAATGCTCATTTAAGACAAAATAGAAAATCAACAATTTACTATTCAACAGAAGAACCTTATAATTCACATACAAATACACCAACTGTAGATAAACAAATATATATGATGAGTTTTGCCGAAAATCCAGAAAATATACAGCCGTCCGGTTCAGCAAACTTTTCAATGTATAAACAAGCTCAGTTTAATTTTACTTTAAAGGAAAGAGTTCCAAAAGATAGTTGCCCAGATGTAGAATTATTTAATTTATTTTTCTATGTAAGAAATATTAATGTTTTAAGGATTATGAACGGAATAGGTGGTCTAGTATTTGCTAATTAAAAATAATTCTACTATAAAAAATGGAATCAAATAAACCATTGCATTCATATTCATAAATGAAAGAATAAAAGTAAATACCAATATGATAATATTTATTATTTTTAAAATCTTAATATTTTTAATATTATTCATTAAAAATAAACGTATAATTAAATAAATTGATAAAATAATAATCATAATTTTTCCAAAAGGACATATATAATTTGTAGGAACTCCTTTGTAAACAGGATGTTGAAAAAAACTTTTTATATTATTTTTAACTTGTGTTATTTCAAAACATCTTAATGTTGAAAATGGATGATTTATATAATATTTAGTTTTCATAAACCAAAAAGTATAATTAAGATATATTATTTCAAATAAGGTTATTAAGTATAAATTCATTTTTTTACTATAATTAAATTAATGTAATAATTTATCTTCATGAAAATTATTACGAAAATTATTAACACGGTATAAATTTTTTATAAAATAATCTGTTACCTCTATTGAATTTTTCCAGAAACATATTATATCATCATCTAATACTTTAGTAGAAGATAAATATACTTTATCATTTAAATATAATGATTTTTTATATATATTATATAATTCATCAAACTCACCAATAAAAGAATAAGGCAATTCTTCATAAACAAATTTTTGATAATTATTATTTATTGTGCTTATAATAGAATTATCAATAATTCTATCATCGCGCATAAATTGCTTATATGTTGGGTCTATATAAATATTACCAATTTTTAGATAAACATGGTCTTCTATATATTTACCATATCCTATAGTTGAATTAAATACTTTAATATTTTCAAAACCATTCTTAAGTAAAAAATCAAAAGTTATCAATGACATTTTACCACATTGAAATGACCCATCATAACTTTCAGACATTTTTTTACCAAAATCTAATCTTTGTTTTGAATACATCAAATAATAGGACGATGATATAAGATAATTTCTATGTAAAAGATAATGCTTATTCTTTTCTAAAATAAAATTAAGAAATAATTTCATTATAAGTATAATTTTATTATATCTTAATAATTTTATCTAATTTTATAAAAATTTACTAATCTAATATTCAATTTTATCTATTTATCATATATATATAGAAATTATAAAATGTCTGGTCAAACACATTTTACGACTGAATATATTGTTTCTTTACTATTAGCATTATTAGCCACATACGGTATCGCAAAAGCAAGTCCACAACTTAATCCCCTTGTTACTTTTGTTGTGGTCCCTCTTGCTGTAGCTTATGCTTCTTTACAAATATTAAACGCTGTGTTACCCGGTTTAAATAGAACAGGGGCTAAAGTATCGGCTTACGTTGAAAATAAAACATTAGGTGAAATTAATAATATGGGTTACGTACAAGTTTTCCCACCTTTATTAGCAATAACAATATTAGTATTTGTATTGTTATTTACAAATAATCTTGTATAAAATTGATTATATTTTCTAATAAATGTTATTATTTTTATAAAAAAAAAATGTCTAGCGATCTTGCAAATCAATTGCTAAATATTTTCTTATCGTCTAAACTACAATTATGTAGTTTTTCAAATACAGTTCCATTAACGAATTTGAAAAATACCATAAAAAAACTTTGTAAATTAGATCCAGAATATTATTCTTTATTATTAGAAAAATATTTAAAAAAAAAATCAGATGATATTTATTACCATATCCATACAATTTATGATGTTTTATCTGCTTCGATAAATGGTTATTTTACACTTGTATTTTCTAAATTTACAAGAGAATCCAAAGAAGAATGGAGTAATATAAATTCCGTAGAATCTCCTGTTTATGAAAATTCAACAAACTATACAATTATTTTCATTGATAAAAATAATAATAATACTAACAGTTGGAATGGTCATAATATTGAAACAGTTCAAACATTACCTGGTAATTTTTTATTTTTAAATTGCCCTTGGTATTCTAAACTTCCAGGTAATGTAGTTAAAAACTTTTTAAACAATGGTTATTTATATCCTGTTTTATCTATAGATTCTTCTCGTATGAAATTATCACCTGTATGGGAATCTTATTGTAAAAAATATAATAATATTCCAAAAAAACTTTTTTCATTTACAAAATCAATTATGGAAAATATTTACTATCAGGAAATAGAACGTAAAAACTACTGTAAAAATACATTTAATTTTCCATTAACAGATTCTAAATGTGAAGCTATATGTATAATTTCATGGCTTAGTTTAAGAGAATGTGTCAAAAATAGAGGTGATTTATTTCTAGAAAATTTAACTCAAGAAATTAAAAATATTTTATAAATTAATAATAAAATACTTTTATATTTTTTTAATAGTTTAACTATTTTATAAGATTTATTTACTCAGTAGTACTTGAGCAAAAAAGAGAGAATATATAGTAATATGGAAGGTGGGATACGCTTAAAACTTCCTTGGTAATAACCAAGAACGAAGGACTGCTTGTCGTAATTATGTTCTTGTAAATACGCTTCAGACGTTACCAGCTTGTACGCGTAATACAAAACCTCCCCAGCTTTTGGGTATTTTTCAAGATAGTGTTCACTTGTAATTATCCCCAAAGCTTGCCAACCCCTAGGGAGAACACCGTGCATCATGAGGTAAATCATCCGGTGACCTCCTGTCCTCGGATACTTTGTTAATACCAAGGTTGTTGTTTTTTGAAACATGTTAGACAACCATTTTGGGTATCTAAGTTTTGGGTATTTAAGTTGGTAAAATACCCCAAAGTAAAAGAAGACACGTTTATCACTTTTGATGAAGAAGTACCGAAATACTTTACCCATGATGTCCTCGAAGTCAGACGGAGAAAAAATATTGCTGTCAAACATTTCTCTAAGAAATTTGTCTAACAAAGTAAGTTTTTCATTTTTAAAGAGGTTGTCGAGGAGTGCATAAACAAGGGTGTAAATTTCGTCCCTAGGGAGTTTTTCACAACCAATTGGGAAAAAGAAGAAATTCCACAAAGATATCGGATCGGATATGGTAGTTTGCATCACCGATACCGTAAGCATCCCCCGCTTGAAAAGCAAGTAAAGTACGCCTTCGATAATTTTTCTCGCTTTTATTTCATAATCGTAGCAACAATCATATTTGAGAGAACAATCATATTTGAGAATGTTACGAATATCAGTAAGAGCTTCCTGGTAGCTCACCATAAGACAGTCAAGCACTTTTGTGCGTATCTCGGTGCCTGTTCCGTTAAGATCTCCGATCAATATCACCAAGAAGGGAAAACCCTCAACAGAAGGGCTGTGTATGAATGGGTATTTATCTATTCCCATCAAGTGCAACATTATAATTTTGATGATATCAAGAACGTTCTCTAAAGACATTATTGCCTTGTAAAACCCTCTTAAAAACAAATAGATATTTTTTGAACATTCTATTTACATTTTTTTTGAATAAAATTACTATTATGAGTCTTTTTTAAAATCAACTTTAACATATTTTTTACCATCTTTATCTTTTGTTATTTTAACTTTATAAACTCCCTTTTTTTTTTCATTATTTACTCTATATTTTTTAACAACAGTCCCACCTGTATGTGTATTGTAAGATTGTTTTTTTAAATATATAGAGTCGTACGTTCTTTGATTTGAACTCATTAACCATGTGTATTTTTAAATTATAAAAAAAAAGTAAAAATTTAATAAATCAATTTTTTATAAAATTCCAACAATTTTTATTATATTATCGGGAATTTTTTGATATTCTTTTTTTTCATTTGAACGATATTCTTTTTTTAGTTTTAAAAGTTGAATTGTATTTCTTATTTGTTTTGGTCGCCATGCTCTACTGTTAGCGATATTGGTTTCAATCATTTTAAATGAAGTATTATTTAAGGCATGTTTATTAAGATGTCCTCTTAAATTTTTACTACAAATAGTTAAGTCAATAGGTTCATCGTTAGTTTTTTTTCCTTTTTTTAATTCATTCCACCAAAAATTTTTTCCAGTATACGAAGGTTTATTTTTTATATCGGGATATATTTTATTAATTTCTTCTTTAACAAAAACTCTCATACCCCAACAGGAAATTACATTTGCAATATCAGTTAAATCCCACATTTGATGTTTTTTTTCATAATCTTTTAAAATACCAAATATCGAAAATAAAATAGAAATATTGGAACATAATTGAGAACATCTTTCTTTTTGTGAATTTATATTATTTTTTTTAATAATCCAAGGAATATAATTAATATATGATGTATGAATACCATATGGTAAAGTACTTTCACATAATATTTCATTTAATATATTTTTAATACTACAATTATTATCATAATTTATGATTTTATTAAGAGAATATAAAGGACCTGTTCTTTCATTTTTTACCATTTCTAATAGATTTTCTTCATTTTTATTAGAAGATATTATTTCAAAATATTTTATTATTTTTCTTATATCACCGGATGATTTTTGACATAATTGTAGTTGTTTTTTTGGCTCATTTTTTAATTCAGTAAATTTTTTATTATTTTTATTTTCTTTTAAAAAAATATTTAAAATTTGTTTTTGAATATTATAAATATCTTTATCTGTTCTTGGAAATAATCTAAAATATATAGATGTTCCCATAAGAGGTCTTTTTCCTTTAAAAAATTTACACCCTATAAATATAATAGGAATTCCAATTGATTTTTTCTTTTTTATAAGATCATTTACTTTACGAAAAACTTCTTGTGTTGCTAAACACATATTTTCAAAATCATCAAT
>Ga0180433_10008529_pt1 | contig 12737 bp, 12 predicted proteins | sample SS_ome_8_FD_132980 | JGI IMG/M metagenome (GOLD analysis project Ga0180433, IMG submission 132980) | Hypersaline lake sediment archaeal communities from the Salton Sea, California, USA - SS_1_D_1 metaG | ecosystem: Environmental > Aquatic > Non-marine Saline and Alkaline > Hypersaline >... | reverse complement strand
TGTTTACTGCTACTTCGACCACGACCAGGCCGGCCACGCCCCTAAAGATGCATCGCGGCTCCTTAAGATGCTCAGGAAGTCCTGACAAACAGAGTGGAAGCTTGTCAACCAAACATGGAACCTGACCATTGCCGTCGACCTCTGTCCATGCAACACTCTGGGCGATAAGTAATGCGTGATTCGAGATTCTCTCGAATCTGACAGATACTATATACATTGGCCAGGGAGGCATCCCCTGAAAACCGGGAGCGTAACATGACCTACTATTTCAGTAAGACAGTCGCGCTATCTTTCGATGAGGCCGTAACCGGAGTTACTGAGGAACTCAAGGAAGAAGGTTTCGGGATACTGACCCGTATAGATGTAAAAGAGACGCTCAGGAAGAAGCGGGATGTCGACTTTCGAGATTACTGCATATTGGGCGCCTGTAACCCCCCCTTTGCATACAAGGCCCTCCAGACCGAAGACAAGATCGGTCTTATGCTGCCTTGTAACGTCATAGTCCAGGATGTCGCGGACAACAAGATTGAAGTTGCGGCCATCGACCCGAAAGCGTCAATGGCCGCTGTGGAGAATGAGAGCCTGCTCGAGGTCGCCCAAGAGGTGGGGGCAAAGCTTCAACGGGTGATCGACGGTATATGACCTGTTACGATGCCCATTGCAAGGCGCATTGGCCAGAAGGCGGTGAACCCTTTAGATGAAGAGGTGAGAGACTTTGGCAAAACAATCAACGACGGATAGTCCGACCAGGCTCCGCACTATGCTGGCGAATGAGCGGACCCTGCTGGCCTATGTAAGAACGTCGATTATGCTGGCCTTCTCCGGAATAACTGCGATCAAGATCTTTCCGGAAGACCGGTTCTTTCTTGCCATGGGCATTATGCTTGTTCCTGTGGCGGCTGGTGTCGGCCTACTCGGTTATATGCACTTCCGGCGGGTGAGGGACAGGACTGCCGGTTGAGCCCCAGCTGTAAGGTTAGTTTCCGCCACCCGGGGAACGGTAAAGACCCCGGCCTACTGCAATATATGTCACTCTGTTGAGGCCATATCATCTGAGAGGTTTAACTATACCGGGCTGGAGGAATTGAGGGTCCGGGACCGCTTGTGGAAGATCATCAGCGAAAAGTGGAGTGTGCCAATTGCGGTCTGGGCCGACCCGATGTGAAGATCAACATGTGGACCATAGGAAAGGGATGGTCAGAGAAGGGAGGACAAACATGGCACTGGTGAGACTGAGGAGAGATCCCTGGAGCGCACTTGACAGGTTGTACGATGACATGTCGAGGGCACTGAGTACAGCCCCGGTACGGAGATCCAGCATCCCCGTCGGCGGCGCCTATCGCGGAATGCCGGCGCTCGATATGTGGGAAGATGAGAAGAACGTGTACCTGGAAGCGGATATACCGGGTATGGAACCGAAAGACATTGATGTTTCGGTGGAGGATACCACGCTCACCATATCCGCCGAGCGAGAAGAGACGAAAGAAGAGGAAGAGCGGGATTATCGCCGGACAGAGCGCTACAGCGGCTCCTACTACAGGGAAATGTCGCTTCCCTCGTCGGTCGACCCTGAAAAGATAACGGCATCATCGAAAAACGGGGTGCTTAAGGTCACGCTGCCCAAGAGAAAAAAGGAAGTTGAGAAGGCCAAGCGGATAGAGGTCAAAGGCGAATAGGACTTTGCGTCCAGGACCTTATCGCCATCAGATATCCCGGTGTGGCTGTGGTGCGGAGTTTCCGCATGCCCGAATATCGCGGAAACGAAAGTCTGTATGCAACAGTGCGGCCGGTGGGCGGGATAGACCTGCGGAAGGAGGGATTTCAGCGTGGAAAAGGAACTGAAGTGTGAGGACCTGAATGTCAAAGATTGTGATTTTGTTGTACGGGGTGATACCCCGAAGGACGTGATTGAGCAGGCGGTGGAACATTTGCGTGAAGAGCATGATATCTCCCTTCCGGACGCGCAGAGAATACTGGACGGCAAGGGTATCGAGCATCTCGAAGACCAGGCGCGACTGGTTGCTCAGAGGATCCGCGAGGCTCTGGACATAAAGAGCGAAGCCGATACTCCGGGTGCGGGACCGGGCGAGCCTCCGCCCAACGTCACCCCGGGGAGGCCATAGCAACTCAGGTCTGGCCGGCGGTTTGCGGGAAGAATCCCCAGGAAGCCTACAGTAGTGTTACAGAAAACCAACATGGGTGACAGGTTAACCACGGCGTTGCGCCGGTGTCGATGCGCAGGAGTGACTATGGTTGATCCGTCAGCCCCTCAGGATGCGTTTACCGCTCTCTGCAATCCTGTTGGAATCCTCGTCTGACAGGTTCCAGCCCAGAACGTCGATATCCTCACTCAGATGGTCCCTTGAGCTGGCCTTTGGTATTACGATAAGTCCCCTTTCCAGAAGCCACCTCAGGCTCACTTGTGCGGCCGACTTGCCGTAATGCCCTCCTATTTCCGTAAGCAGATCATCGTTCACGATGTTGCCCGTGTCCAGAGGACTGTAGGCCGTCACTACCACCCCGCTATCCCTGCAGTCCTGTATGGTCTCAGAGGGATAGTGATAGGGATGGATCTTTATCTGATTGACGCAGACCGGCAATTCGGCGGCATCCATCGCTTCCCTGGTACCGGATACACTGAAGTTGCTGACCCCTACGCTGCGTATCAATTTCCGGTCCACCAGCTCTTTCATGCCCTCCATACTTTCTTCGATGGCCACGGTGGGATTGGGCCTGTGGATCAGGTACAGGTCCAGATATTCCGTGCCCAGTCTGTCCAGACTGCCCCGGCATGAGTCGATGAGGTCCTGCCTGTGGAGCCGGGAATCGTCCACTTTCGAGGTTATGAAGATTTTTGACCGGTCGAAGCCTTTGAGTGCCCTGCCGATGCGTTCTTCATTATCATAGTCATCGGAAGTATCTATATGCGGATATCCCATCTCCAGTGCCCATCTCACAGCTTTCTCACACTGTTCGCCGGTAAGCTGCCAGGTTCCGAGACCGAGCACCGGCATGTCATAACCGCTTTTCAACTTGAGACTTGGAATGACCATTCGGCTACCTCCAGTATTCGATTTGATCAGGGATGCCCTTGAAGGCTCGCCTTCAGCAATACAGGATAAGAGAGCCGGAATCAGGTGTGTGCCGGGGCCCGACCTTGTCTCTAGCGTCCAAGGCCGAACCGGAGCGAGCGGCTCCTAAGGCCGGGCCCGGCACCACCCCTCGCGTCAGCTATAGACGCTCGCCCTGTTACCTCTGGCTTAGAGCAAACACCAGAAAGATAGGCCGCTGCAAGTGGGCGATTCCACTTTTCACAGACACTTCTCCACGGCGGCCTTGCCGACGTATTTCCCTTGGAAAAGCAGGCCTCTTCGCCTGGAAGAACTTGGTCAGCCAAAAGCGGAATCCCCCAATTTCTTGAGAATCCCGGCTTTGTTAATCTGGGCTCGCCTGTGTATTCGCGGGCAATAGGGCCCGCGGAAATATAGGGAGGGGGACATTGATGAGACTCCTGGTAGTAGTTCTGTTGGCAGCTATTGTTCTGGGCGGTGCAATGCAGGCTGCCGCGGCGCCCTTTGGAGTAGGTATAATTGCCGGAGAACCCTCGGGCTTGAGCTTCAAGCAGTGGGTCAGCGCATCCACAGCTTTTGTGGCGGGGGCGGCGTGGTCTTTCGAGGGAGACCCCGCTTTTCACGTGCATCTTGACTATGTCATCCACCGGCCCCGCCCGGTAGATCTCGGTTCCGGCCGGTGGTTTTTCTACTTCGGAGTGGGCGGAAGGGTCAAACTCGAAGAAGACGACAGCCTCATCGGACCGAGAATCCCGCTGGGCATCGATTACATGTTCGAAGGCGTACCGGTTGACCTCTTTCTGGAAGTCGCGCCCGGCATAGATCTGGCACCGGATACCGAATTCAGAATGAACGGGGGCATCGGTGTTAGGTTCTTCTTCGGCTGATGATTAGGAGGATTCGAACATGCTGGGCTGGGCTCTGGCATTTCTGGTTATTGCTGTAGTAGCCGCGATCTTTGGATTCACTGGGACAGCGGTGGCGGCTGCTACAGTTGCTAAGATACTGTTCTTCATATTCCTGGTGCTGTTTGTAGTCGCCCTTGTGGCCGGCCTGCGAATTCCAAGAACGTGAGAGAAACTCTCTATGTTTGTGGATCGGCCTCTTTCGCATGGCCGTCCTTCGCTTGAGCTGGTTCCCACCGCTCGCGAAGGGCGGCCAGGTTTTCACTGTGCGTTAGAATGACTACGTCGTCTCCTTCGGCCAACCGGCTGTCACCGTCCGTTAGAAGGAATTCACCGTCTCTGTAGAGACATATCACCCTGGCATGCCGCGGCAAATCCAATTCGGAAACGGGTCCCGCATCTTCTTCGCGGGCTGAAAAAGTAAAAAACCTGGCCTCTCCCCTCAATACCGTCGACAGCTCCAGAATATCCACGCCTTCGACCATATCCGCCAGGAAGCGGCTGGTCGTTCGGGAAGGGACTATTGTATCCGTGAGTCCCAGTTCGAGGCAGATACTCTCATATTCGGGATTGACCACCCGGGTGACCAACCGCAGGAAGCCCAGCGAACGCCCGACCAGACTGGCGATGATATTGTCCTGATCCTTGTCAGTGAGGCAAAACAGCACATCGGTGCCCTCCGGATCAACCTCCTTGAGGACCGCCGGACTGCTCCCATCGCCATGTAGAAAGCTGCAATCCAATGAGTCGGACAACTCATCTATTCTCGACTTGTCGCGCTCGATGATGACGACCTTGTGTCCACGATCGATAAGTATCTCAGCCGTCTTCACCGTTATCTCCCCGGCTCCCACAAAAGCTACTCTCATCAGTCCGCCAACCTCCTTCCAAACCATGTCCCGGGATAGAGCAATATCAGCCAGGCCACGATCTCAAGCCTGCCCAGCAGCATATCGGCGCAGAGGACGCCCTTGAGGACAGCCGGCAGGTCGGGACCGGTGACCCCCGCTGAGAGCCCCACTGTAGCCGTTGCGGAGACTACCTCGAAAAGCGAGTCCAGGGGATCATATCCCATCCCGACAAAAGGTATCCAGGATACAAATATCGTAATCACGAACATTGCTATTAGAACCATCGCTTCCCGCAGGTCGTCTTCGCTCAGCCTGCGTCCCGAGAGCCTCGGTTCGACGACCGCGTGCTTTGCTGATGAGATTCTCAAGATCAGGACACGGGCAAATGTGAACAATATGAGGATTCTGATAATCTTGATGCCTCCTGCCGTGGAGCCGATTCCGCCGCCTATCGCCATGGACGCAATGAGAAGGAGCTTGGCGGTCCCGTTGAGAGTGGAAGGTGGAACGCTTGAGAATCCCGTGGTTGTCTGAGCGGAGAAAGCCATCAGGGGAGGATGCAGCCACCTCCCCGAAGTAGATCCGCCGACCGGTAACATCGTCGCCGCCAGCAGCACCGTAACAACGGCCCCTGCGATTACCAGGGCCTTTACCTGAAGAATAGCGACCCTTGCATACCGGGGCTGCTTGTAGCGGCCAAGATAGTAGGCAAAGGGCAAGGCACCGGCCACGCCGACAATAGTCACCAGTACCGCCGCTCCGGCGCCGGAGAGGCCTGCAAGGCTGGCGTCATGAGGTGCGAAGCCGCCTGTGGAAACGGCCGCAAGGGAATAAAGCAACGAGTCCGTTGGGCCTACGCCGGCTACAAGCAGGATTGCCACCGCGCCTGCGGTGAGTATGCCATAGATCAGGACCGTCCTGCGGGCATGGGCCCGGGTGCCTCCCACCAGATCGTCCGGCTCCGTTTCTGTCACGGCGAAACTCCTTGCCGTCACTCCCGGCCTCATTGTCAGTGCCAGGGACAGCACCACAATACCCAGGCCTCCGTACCACTGCATCCACGCGCGTCCGAAGAGGAAGCTGGAGGGTTTGCCTGCAACGGTCCCGGTAGTGCTGAGACCGGTGGTGGTGGCCCCGGATACGGCCTCGAAAAAGGCATCTATGAAGTCAAGCCCGGATCCCATAAGAGGAAATGACATAATAAGCGGAGTTACCAGGAACAGGAGCGAAACGAGGACCATTGCCTCATTGGGCTGGACGCCCCGACGACCCTTGATACGGGCCAGGCCGGCCCCGGTTACGCCCAGTACCGCGGCTACCGAAAGATATCGCAGAGTTATGGCGGTCTCGCCGTAGAGTAGCGAGACAACCAGCGGTACAAGAGTCAACACCGCAATGACCAGGCAGAACTGGCCGAAATACTTGAGTATGACCCTCGGCCTGACTGCGTAGCGTAATTCCTCGGCGAGCTTTGTCATTGTCGAGCTCCTTTACAGGCGCTCACCTCGTCCGTCTCCGAGGAAGCCGTCAGGCCAATGCGTTCTCCTGTCCGGAATCCAGGGCGAACATGCACGGGGCGTTAAGCCGATTAGAGTAATCGGAAAGGTCTTCCAGATCTACGCGACTCGGCATGGCGAAGATGTGAATGGCTGCCCCGGGTACATCGCCTTCCGCATCAGGAACCGCTACGTATGTGGCGGCATTAGGGATGCGGGCAGCCTCAGAAACAAGGCGCAAGTACTCTTCGGCCTCCGCTTCGGCGCTTCGATCCCGGATTCTGGCCACCAGCCGCATCTCGGCTTTCCAGTTCATCTTGAGTTTGTAGCCGACAAGCAAGGCCAGGTCCGCGTCGCCCAGGTTCGATCCCAGTTCCCATCCATTGTCGCCCGGGTCGATCCAGACGTTCACAGACCTATTCCCCGTCTCATCGAGTTCAGGTGCGCCTACGAGAAGCAGGACCCCTACTTTGTTTTGCCTGCAAGTCTCGATTATATCATCGACCTCCTGCCGCCTTTCGGGGTCCTCCGGCAGCCTGAGCAACACGACGTTCGGCTTGAAAAAGGTGCCGGCGAAAGTCTCTATCCCGGCCTGAAGGTTGGATCCGAAGGCGGCGACTGTTATCACGGTCCACGAAGCGAAGACTCCCTGATCGATGAAGTCATCCGCCACATCCGGCAACCGATCCACCAGATCTTCTTCGGTTGACTCCCTGCCGGTGAGGCCCACGATCTTAAGGAAGCCCTTGGGATAGGATATGTCACAGATGAAGGAGAAGAGCCGGCGCAGCTGGTCGACCCTCTCCACCGGCACAAGCAGATTGGCCTTCCAGGTGCGTTCCCTCGACGCAGTAAGCTCTCCCACCTTCTTTGCCGCCCACTCCGCCACCGCCACATACAGGCCACTCCGTACATCGCCCCTGGGGGCTCTCAGATGCCGGCGTATGAGATAAGCGTGAATGACCGCGACCACAACCAGGGCTATAAGGCTGAATGCGGGATTAACGATGAACATGGCGAATACACACCCGCATGCCCCCAGCAGCGAGACCGGCCGGGGAATCCTCAAGAGGGGGCGGAAACTCACCAATTTGAGGGTTTGTTCCAGAAATACAACCACATTGATCATGGCGTAGGTCAGGAGGAAGAACATGGTTATCAGGGGAGCGACCGCGTTCAGGTTGCGCAGCATCAAAGCGGCCAGGACTATGGCCCCTGTAAGAAACAATGCATTTCTCGGTTCGCCCCGCTTGGACCTTGTCGCGAACCACTTACCCCCGGGCAGGATATTCCTGGACCCCAGGCCTTGAAGGATGCGGGGGGCTCCGACAAGGGACGTCAGGGCCGAGGAGAAGGTGGCCCCCAGGAGACCTGCCAGAACAACCGGGCCCCAGGAGGATTTCTCGATCATTATGGCGTAATCTCGCACCAGTTCTTCAGTAGGCGCCGACCTGGCGAGCCAGTAGGCCAGGCCCAAATACACGATTAGACTAAGACCGATGGCGGCCATGGTTCCCACTGGTATACTGCGCCGGGCATTCTTTAGTTCACCCGACATGTTGGCTCCGGCCATTATCCCTGTGGAAGCCGGGAAGAAGACCGCGAATACGGCCCAGAATCCGATGCCTTTGAAAGCATTTTCGGGCGAACCCGGGAATTCTCCCCACCATTTGACGGGATGCTCCATGACCCCGCCGAAGACCGATATCACAACGGAAATCAGAGACAGAATGATCACCGCCAGAATCGCATACTGTATCTTGAACGCCAACCCGGCGCTTATGAAAGCGATCAGGAACAAGACGCCGAAGGTGGCTAGATCGATGATCAGCGCCGGGTGATCGGGAAAGACCCATTGCCAGCCCGCGCGGAAACCGAAGATGTACATGGCGACCGCCAGCGCCTGTGCCAGATATAGCGGCATACCGACGCTTCCGCCGACTTCGAGCCCCAAGGATTGCGATATCACAGAGAACGCTCCACCCGCGCCTATCCTGATATTGGTTGTAATCGAAGACAGCGAGAGCCCGGTGAAGCCCGTGATGGCGAAGGAGAGCAAGATTATGAGCCAGGCCCCGAGCAGGCCTGCGTTTCCCACCACCCAACCCTCACGGAGGTACATTATCACGCCGAGGATGGTGAGCAATGTCGGCACGAACACACCGCCGAAGGTACCAAAGAGCCTTGGCTCGGCACGTTCCTTCTGTTCGGCCTGTTCCGCAAGCGATTGGGCATCGGCCGGTCGGCTGAGGTCATCTCCCGTGTCATTCATGAACTCAACTCCAACGCAACCTCGGGCCTGTCGAGTTAAAGTGTTTCACCGGTCTTGCAGTATCACCGCGCGGTCATGGGTAGACCGCGGGCATCCTGACTCCCATTGGTTCTACGAAGCCATTGTAGTGACGCCCGCCCCCACTATCAATTACCGAATTCCGTTTTTGCCTGACGGGATTCCACCGGTCGTCGGGGGGCCTCAGGTATGCCGTTACAATTTCAGAAGGACTATCGGCTTTCCTGGGCGTTTCTACCGCCGGCAGGGTGTTCATCTTCCCGCCGGTCCAACTCCAGTCGCGTCCGTGGGAGGCTCTCGGGGAATTTCTTTTGAATGAACTCCAGCAGTCTTTCACGCACATGGCACCTGAGATTCCAGGCGGAAGAAGAGTCCTGCGTGCTCATCAGAGCCCGGAGCTCGACAGTGCTCTCGGTGGTGTTTGTGACCAGCAAGCCCCATACACGCTTATCCCAAAGCTCCGACGCTTCCAGAATGCGGCGCAGCTCCTCCCTTACCTCCTCGACCGGTATGGTGTAGTCCGCATAGATGTAAACCGTCCCCAGAAGCTCCGCCGTCGTCCTGGTCCAATTCTGAAAAGGCTTCTCGATGAAATAGTTGATGGGCACTACAAGGCGGCGCTGATCCCATATTCTTACCACCACGTACGTCAGGGTGATCTCCTCGATCCTCCCCCACTCACCCTCCACGATGACAACGTCATCCAGGCGTATGGGCTGTGTTATGGCTATCTGTACACCTGCAATCAGGTTGCCCAGGCTCCTCTGGGCGGCGAAGCCCACAACGATTCCTATGATCCCGGCTGATGCCAGGATGCTTACGCCCACCTGCCTTACCTGATCGAAGGTCATCAGCATGGCCGCGGCCGCTACTACAACTACTATGAAGATGGCTATACGTTCCAGCACCTGGAGCTGGGTCTGGACCTGACGGGCTCTCAGGTTATCCTTTGCTTCGACCTCATAGTGGCTCATTATGAGCCGGTGGACGATGTGGAGCAGCTTGACCACCAGCCAGGCAAGGGCCCCGATTATCCACAGTGAGAGGATATGCTTGAGCAGGTCGAACAGTCCCTCCGGAAGCGTGATGAAGCGGATCACTACGCTTACGAATACGGCGGGAAGCAGGGCAAGCACGGGCCCGCGCAGCAGGTCCAGCTCGGGCGGTATGCCCTTGATGCTCAAGGTGCGTTTTTCTTTCCAGTGCCTGAAGGCTCGCGTGAGTATCAGGGCGATCACGATGCCCGCCACTACGGCTACCGCCGGGCCGAGTATGGCGAAAAGATGGCTCTCGATATCGAAACCCTCCATCGACTTGGCGGCTGCCTGGGCCGCCGAGTCGGCGACCACAGAAGTAGTCACTTCGATTCCTCCATTCGTCCCATTGGCTCGGAGAGGTCGTCCACTTTCATATATTCTGATATCATACCGGGCTCCAGCCTGTCAAACACAGACCGGGATGGGCAGGAACGCGGGGTCAGGTCTTGAAAATTGAAATACCTTCGCCTAATATTGAACTTGCCTCCTTTTCAAGTAATGCGCAGCCCTCCATGGGTTCAAATTCAATTTTCAAGATCTGACCCCGTGTTCTTTCGGCGCTTCAGTGCCCACACAGTATGGGACTTGAGATCGGGAGGCGCACCGTATCGGCGAGTGTACACCTCGGTAAGCTCGGCACCGAAGAATACTATGATCGCCGAGTAGTAGACCCACACCAGCAATACGAGCAGCGATCCGGCCGCACCGTAAACCGATCCGACGCTTCGGTAGCCCAGATACCTGCCGACCGCGAACTTGCCTATATCGAAAAGAGCCGCAGTCAACGCGGCCCCAAGTAATAGATTCGACCAGGCCAGTTTTACATCAGGCATCACCTTGAAAATCAATGCGAAAAGCAAGACGTATACGAGAAAGGAGCCCAGGAAATTGGCTATCTGCCAATGTACCCCCTCCCCGGAAAGATAAAGGTTCAAGAGAGTTGTGAGAGCCAGCGATACGAGAAGCAGGAACCCGATCCCCACCAGCAGCCCCAGGGACAGCAGTCTCTTTCGAATCCAATTGTGTAGGCCCCTTCCCGGTTCCGCCCGCACTCCCCAGATTCGATTCATGGCTTTCTGGAGCTGGGCGAAAACCGCGGTGGCTGAGAAGAGGAGGGCCGTGATTCCGACTGCCGTCGAGACCGTGCCCGCGAAGGTGTGACGCCCCGCCGCTTCTATGACCACTCTGACGACTTCTGCTGCTTGGCCACCAACCAGATCGCGTACCTGTTGGGTGAGAACGCTCTGCACATCGACCCCGAGCAGACGCGACAGGTACGTGAAGATGATGAGTAGCGGTGCGAGCGACAAAGCCGTATAGAAAGCCAGGGCCGCGCTCATCATCATAGCCTCGTCCTGAATGAAATTGGCTAAGGCGCGGCCTAAAATACTCGACTTCAGTCTATCCAGCATTTGTGCTTCCCCCAATACTCCACTGTCCGGTTTGTGTCCGCCCGGACTTGCATCCAGGCATTAAGACTGAAAAACCCCTTGCCCCGTCGCACCCGTTTTGCCACCAAAATCTACACCCTTTGACGAAAGCAGTCAGTAAATGGTGGCATTGGCCCCTACCAAAGAAAAGCAGCCGGGCTAAACTTAAAGCGACGGCGTGTGAAGGGGCTCAGGGCGGAGTGATCTAAGTGGAGAGATTTACCAGACCTGGCTCCGAATCATGCAAGGTTCGGGGATCTACCTAAGGGGGTATAAAGATGAAGACGACTCTTCTCGCAGTCATTTTGTCGGCGGCACAACTCATGCCCGCTTGGGGAGCAGAGATACAACTGGATGATGCCTTTCCCCTGCTGAGTTTCACCCGCCCGGTGGATCTCCAGGCCCCCGGTGACGGCAGCAGCCGGCTCTTCGTGGTGGAACAGAGAGGGGTTATCTATGTGTTCGATAACAGTTCCTCTGTCGGAAGCAAATCAGTATTCCTGGATATTCAGAGCCAGGTAGAAGACAGCGGAAACGAAGAGGGTTTGCTGGGACTGGCTTTTCACCCGGATTATGCGGAAAGCGGCTATTTCTATGTGGATTACACAGCTTCCGTTCCGGACCGCTCCGTGATTTCCCGATTCAAGGTGAGCGACACAAACCCTGATTCGGCCGACCCTGCCAGCGAGTTTGTGCTGCTCGAGGTGGCACAGCCCTACTCCAATCACAACGGAGGCCAGCTGGGTTTCGGTCCCGACGGCTACCTTTGGATCTCGCTGGGAGACGGAGGTTCGGGCGGTGACCCCGAGGGCAACGGTCAGGATCCGACTACCCTGCTTGGCTCTATCCTGAGGATCGATCCCGACACGTCCGGGGGAAGCTTGAATTACGGAATCCCTCCGGACAACCCTTTTGTGGGTAACCCCGATGGCTACCGTGAGGAGATCTATGCCTATGGGTTGCGCAACCCCTGGCGGTTCAGCTTTGATGCCGTAACGGGCAGGGTCTGGGCCGGCGACGTTGGGCAGAACGCCTACGAAGAGATAGACATCATAGAGAGCGGCAAGAACTACGGCTGGAACATCATGGAGGGATTCCATTGCTACGGGGGCTCTCCCTGTGATACCACCGGCCTCACGCTTCCGGTATGGGAGTATGACCACAGTGACAGCGGGGGCTATTCGATCACGGGGGGATACGTCTACCAGGGCGATTCGCTGCCCGGGATCGAAGGCCTCTACATCTACGCGGACTATGTGAGCGGGCGCATATGGTCGCTGGACTATGACGGCACCGGTCCGGCGGTAAACCGTGAGCTTCTGGACACCTCGCTCAACATCTCCTCATTCGGAACCGACGCCGCCGGAGAAATTTATCTATGCGCCTTCGACGGCCATATATACCGCCTTGGGTGCGTTGCAGGTGTGAATGGAGAACCCGCTGAGGGAGTGCCGCGGGGGGATCTCGGCCTGGCCTTTCCGAATCCCTTCCGTTCTGTGACATCGTTTGAGGTGTCTCCGGCCGTGCCCGGCCGGATGGAGATTGAGATCGTCGACGCCGCGGGCAGGTCTGTCACCAGACTTTATGCTGCTTCGGCGCCTGGAAGCGATATCATAGTCTGGGACGGGAAAGACAGGCAAGGACGTTCCGTGTCAGG
>Ga0180433_10008528_pt1 | contig 12738 bp, 22 predicted proteins | sample SS_ome_8_FD_132980 | JGI IMG/M metagenome (GOLD analysis project Ga0180433, IMG submission 132980) | Hypersaline lake sediment archaeal communities from the Salton Sea, California, USA - SS_1_D_1 metaG | ecosystem: Environmental > Aquatic > Non-marine Saline and Alkaline > Hypersaline >... | reverse complement strand
TCAAAACCTACAACTTTATTTTTAGTTTTATATTTTTCTTTTCCATTTTCTGTAAAATATTCTTTATATTTTTCTACTGGAGAATCTGCTTTTTGACCTCTTCTTAAATGTAGAATTATTTTAGAATAGTGTTTTAAAGCATTTCCTCCTGATAACTGGTCTATAGCAATAAAACCTACATTAGTTCTTGCTTGTCCGATAAGAAATAATGCTACGTTATTTCTTCCTATAGGGTCAATAGCTACCCTAAAAAATTGAGATAATTTTCTTGCAAGTAAAGCCATAGTATCGGTCTCTAAACTTTTTTGTTTTCCGCTTTTTTCTTCCTGTTCTCCTTTAGGAGAAAGAGCATTTATACTATCAAGAACAATAACATCTACTAAACCTTCTCTAGCAAATTGAACAATACTATCTAAAGATTGTTCTGCTTTTGGAAAATGACCCATAACAAGGTCGTTTAATTTAACTCCAAATTTTTGTGCTCTTTCTTTGTCGAAAGGTTCAAGTGCAATATAATAAACTATTTTACCTTTTTTTTGAGCAGAAGCTGTTAAATAATAACCAAGACTGGTTTTTCCACAACCAGGAGAACCCCAAGCAGTTGTTACTCTACCAAAAGGAATACCTCCTCCTAATAATTCATCTATTTCTGGAATTTCTACTGGTAATTTTTGTAATATTTCTTCATCATTTCCAAAATGGATTACATCTTTTTTTGCAGATTTATTTATTTCCTGCATAGACTTTTTAAGTAAAATAAGTCTTTCTGCTTTTGTAAGTTTTTTATTCATGTTGAACTCCTAATATAAAATTTGTAGATTTACAATTATCTAATTTATTTTGTATTATATTTGCATTAATTATTTTAGTAATATGATTCAAATTTCTTGTTTTATATGCCTTATGTGTTAAATATATTCTTATAGTTCCGTAAAATTTCATTATTTTTTCATAAGTTACTACTTTATCATGATTAAAATTATCTCTTATCTGATTAATTAAAACTACAAGTATATTATTTTTTTTAATTTCTTTCGACAAAGATTTTAAAATTTTAAGCAATCTTTCTTTTCCTACTGCTAAAGATGATATAGTATCTATAACTAAAACGTCTATTAACCCTTTATTAATTAAATTAGTAATTGCCTCTATCCATTGTTCATGAGGTTTTCCAATTACTACATCTGATTTATCTATGTCAATTCCTAACTGAAGAGCGTATTTAGAATTCCAACTGTAGTCACAATCAAAATACAAACTTATTAATTTTTGTTTTTGAGCTTCTTTAATAATATACCAAGCAAGTGTTGTTTTTCCTACTGAATGGTCTCCGAAAATTTCTACTATATTTCCTCTAGGAAATCCTCCTTGTAATATAGAATCTAATTCGTTTATACCAGTTGGAATAAGTCTCGGAGTTTCGGAACGTTCCATATTATCGTACTGTTGTTCTAGTTTTAATATTTTGTCTTTAAAATTATTCATATAAATATTTTCATCCATTTTGTTAGACAAGACTTATTTAATTCTTGAATTAGGTCTTGTTTTAAGAAATATAATTGTCTAACTAGTCTTCGTCTAGCCCAATATAAAGTTGGTCGTATCGCTTGTTTAGCTTCTGATATACTAAAATAAGGACTACTTTTCATTTTTAATATATCTCCCACATCTTAGACAACAATAAGGTCTAAAATTTTTATCATTAATAAAACTAGGCTTTAAAGGCTCTTTACACTTACATGCTAAATTTACTGATATATCCATAGAGAAATCTTCTTTAGGTATTTTCATTTTAGCATAATTGTCAAAAGTTACATAAATATATTTTCTTTTTGGTTCTATAGTTAGTTTCTTAAAATCATAATTTAATTTTTTAAACGGTATCATATTAATATCCTTTTTTCTTTTTTATCTCAGGATAATGACTAGCTCTTGAACAATCGTAATCTTGACAAATTCTTTCTCTAATCAAACCACAATCTTTACATTGTTCTACTAAAAGATATTCAATATATCCTCCATATCGTATATATTCTTTTATTTTTTTATTTATACATTTTTTTCTATAATAAGGTATTTTATATCTTTTAATTGTTTTAAAATTATGTTTCTCATTAACATAATATTCCATTTTAATTATTGATATGGCTATTAATATAAATATAATAACACTTAATAAAAATATCAACATAATTATTTTCCTTTCGCCTCGTATAATAAATCGAAAAAATCTTCCGCACTTAAAGTTACGAATCTCTCCCCAGGTTTATTTTCAGTTACAATTATAAGAGGTTTAAATGTATTAACTGGCATAGAGTTGAGAGATTTTAACCACTCTTTTTTATAGTCAATTATAATATTATCTTTTGTTTTTTTCTGTTTTGCTTCTATATAAAAATATTTATTAGAGATATCACAACATTCATTACCACATCCTGACCCTCTAGTTGGTCTTGTGTAAGGGTCTATAGGTAAAAGTTTTTCGACAACATAGCGTTCAAGTTTGTTCTTGCGGTCTGACATTTAAAATCTCCAATTAATTTTATAAAATAAGCTAACGGTTATAATTACAATTCCAATATTCCTTAAAAATTCAAGATTGTAAATAGAATTAAGTATTATTAAAGAACTGCTTATTATAAATAAACCCCAAAATAATTTATTTAGCATTCTATCCCTCCGATAATCCCACTAACGCTAATACTATACTATCAGCAATATCATGGTCTTCAATTTTTATGTCTAATCCAGTGTTAATATATTCTACGATTTCTTTTTTCAAATAAATACCTTTAACTGATTTTTTAGATTTCTTAAAATGTAATTTACTCCTTGCAGAATTAGGTAATATAAAATCAATATCTTTACAAAAATTCCTAAATCTATCATAAGCTAATATGCTATAACGAGCTAAAGTTTTTAATGTAAGCACATTCTGACTAAAAAAACAATCTTCCACACGAATTATATTAGTAGTATATTCTTGAATAATTTTATTTTTGAAATCATCTAATTGTTCTATAAAAATATTAAATCCATTTAAAACTTGCTTACTGTTAGCTTTTTTAGGAAGTTTAGGAGTATTAATTTTTTTAACAAGTTCTAATATTAAATATTTATCGGTAGTTCTTATCATAGATATACCTGTGTGATATTGAGCAACGTCGAATCCTAAAGATGTCTGATTTTTTTTAAGTTTAATATTGAAAAACGATTCTATTGTTCCTATATTTATTTTTTTAATATAATTATTCATCTAAAAATAGCTCCAAATATTTTAAAGGTTCTTTTTCTAATACCATTTGTTGAAGCTGATATTGCCAATTATAAATACACTTTAAATTTTGTCCTTCTCTACTAGGATAAGCACTGGGTTCTCCATTATCATTCCAAACACTTTCATTTCCCCAAAACGCTTTAGCAAACTCAGGGTCAAATATAATTTTATAATATTCTCGATTCTCTACAGTACAATCTAAAACTCCTTCTGATATTAAATCAGGGTTATTTTCTCTAGCTTTTTTTAAAACTTTATACAAAATTTTATCATTATTCATCTGGTTGTCCTTCTTTTATTTCTTCTATTGTTTTTACTTCTTTTGTATTCCATTCATACATACAAGGTATTACAAAAGTTTTTTTACTATTCATAATTTTGGGGTCTCTCATTGCATCTATCTGAAATTTAGTATAAGTACCTTCGTCTTCTTTTTCATATAAATATCTACAAAGTAAAGCAGGGAATTGACCTATCATATTTTTAGCAAAAAATTCGTTATCTGTTTTTAATTGAACAAAACAAATTAAAAAACTATGGGTTTTTTTCGCTTTTTCGACTAATTTAGCAAATACATTGTCAGTTCTAGCAAAATCTGTAGGTTTTACCCAATCAAAAATTATTACAGAATTATGTTCAAATATAGCTTCTTCAGGGTCAGTTACAAAAACATGATTAAAATCTCCGTCTTTCATTCCTAATTTTAAAGCGGTTTTTGCAAATCTAGCTCCTGTTTCGTTATAAATGTAATAAGGTTTTATTTTTTGTTCAACTAATCTTTTAATAATATTCATTGCTAAAGTTGTTTTCCCGAATTTATTTTGAGACCCTATAACTACCAAATCTTCCCATTGAAAAAATGCAACGTCGTTTAAATAAGGAATTTTAAATTTAACGTTTTCACCTGCATCTAAAATACTGTCATTCCATTCCATACTTTTTAAAGCTTTATAATATTGTCCTCTTCTTGTAATTTTATTTTCTCTTTGTAAATAATTTAAAGTAGAATTAACTACTTTCTTTTTTTCTCCTGAAGTAAAACCGCCTAGTACAGCTAGTTCTATATCATTTTTAGTAGAACTTTCAACTTCCTTTAAATATTGTAAAATTTCATGAGCAAGTTCTTGATTATCTATTTTAATATATTTATCTAATTCATTTGCCATAGCAGTTATTTCTTTAAAAGGTAAAGGGTTATTAAATACGTGATTATTAATTATATGTAACATTTTTTCAGTGTCTTTAGTGTTAAGATGTTTACGTATTATTCCCCCCAATTTAATTAAAGAAGAATTACGTTTACCTTCTGCTTTAACTCCCATATTAAAAGATTCAGTCACTATATCTTCTCTAATTTGTTCGCTATCTGTTTTTCTAGGAACTGTTATTTTTTCCTTAATAAATTTTTTTAATTCTGGAGACATTGTTTTTATTTCACATAATTCACCTATACGCCTTTGAACACCTTGGATAACACTAGGATAAATAACAACTTGTCCTCCTTCTGATTCTACATCAATTTTAAATTCATCTATTCTCGTTTTAGGTATTTCTTTATCGAATTTATAAAAATAATGAAATCCTTTTGTACTTTCTTGAACCAAAGTATTCCCTAATAATTTTTCGAGTTCTTTAGGAACAGGTTTTTGGTCTATATCTAAAATTAATATATTACTTTTCTTACCTGTTTTTATTCCAATATTAAGTCCGTCATTAATCCATTTTATCCATTCTTCTTTATCTTTATGAGATTTATTTGTCCAATTTTTTTCAGCGGGTAATTTTTTACCTTTGACAATAGGAACTAAATCAAATCCTTGTTTTACATAAAAATCCAAATATTCATTTATTTTTATTTCATCCAATTCTGTTATAATATTTAATTGTAAATACATTTTAAGATGATGTATTATTTCTTCTTCCGATACATTTTTATTTTTAAATTCTATTTCTTTTACAATATCAATAAGATTATAAGTTTTTTCGCATGAGAGACATTTTACTATATTACTATAAGGTAATATATTTGCAGTAAAAGGTTCTTTATTACAAAAAGGACATTTAATCATAGTTATTTTACCGCATTTTTTATGAAATATTTTTTTTGTTTTTAAATATTGTAATAAATATTTCAAAATTATCTGTTTTGCATTGTTTGACATTTTTACCCTTATTTCATGTTATCAATTGTAAATCCTGTAATTCCATCTATTATCATGTAATATCCGTCAACATATTTCCTTGTTCCGTTACAATTTCTACATATACCATTTTCATCAGGTTTATAATAAGTACATTTTTTTATTATAGGTATATATTCAATAATATGACCATTCTTTTTTATAGTTATCGGCGTTTGCATTTTCTTCTCTTTCTCATTTTAACTGTTACATATTTTAATTTTAATAATAAATAAATAGATACAGCTGAAATCATAGCCAAAATATACTTCCCTATTCCACACAAAAGACCTATAGCAACCATAGCCCATAAAACACCTGCCGAAGTTAATTCTTTTGTTTTTTTATTACTTTGAATTATAACTCCACTACCAAGAAAACCTATACCTATAATAGGAGCGTATAATAAACGAGTCATATCCATATTAGAATAATCAATAAATTCCAAACCTACTAAAGCAAATAAAGTAGCTCCTAATGTAACTAATGCTATATCCCTCATTCCTGTTGGTTTATCTTGCTGGTCTCTTTCAAATCCTACAAATAAACCAAGTAATATAGATAATACTATTTTAATTAATTGAATATATAATATTTCCATTTTTTATCTCGTTAATTTTCTTCTAATATTTCATCTGCAAGACCTATGTTAACTGTCTCTTTTGCTGTTAAAATAGTATCGTGACTACACATTTCTTCTATTTTTTTAATAGTTATTTTTTTATTTTTCTTTTTCATATTTTCATAATAAATCTCATACATTCTTTTTCTAGTATGTTTTGAATTTTCAGCCCATGCTTCCATAGATTTACAATCTCCTACGTATCCTTCAAATCCATCATGAATCATAAATAAAGAATTTGGCATTAATATTCTTTTTTTTGCTGATTGTATTATTACAGTTGCCATAGAGTATATTTTCCCCATTCCTATAATTATCACAGGAGATGATATAGTTTTAATAACATCAAAAATAGCCATTCCATCTTCCCAAGACCCCCCAGGTGAATTTAGAAATAAAGTAATAGGCTTTTTAGAATTTAAAGCATTAAGTATATGAAGATTTTTTATAACTTGTCCTGCTGTAATACAATTTACTTCATTTGATTCCTCACTGTCAATATTAACATCTGCTTTCCCAAAATATATAGTTCTAGTAGGTAAATAAAGATTATCATTGTGAAATTTTTCTATAGCAGAATATAAGTTATCGTTTTTTTTCATATTATACCTCTCTTTTAGTATATCATATTTATTGTACGGTGTCAACGTTTTAACTACTTTTTTTCTTATTTTTATTTTGATGATATTCAACATCACATGAAATACACCCATTTTTTGTAATAAATTGTTTACTTATAATCCTTTTACAATATTTACATATAATATTTTTTTTAGATTTCATTTTTTCTTTCTATATTTCAATATTAAAATTAACAACCAAGTCAAATTAACAAAAGGTAATAAATGTGAAAATAATAACATCCAATTTTCTTGTCCTATACATCCTATAAAAAAACATAGATATGCACTTAAACATAAAAAAGGAAAAAATAAAGAAATATCTTCTACTTTTTTAGTCTTTAAAGTTTTTATTAATTGAGGGATAAGTTCTATTCCCCACATACAACCTGCTATAATAAAAAAAACATTATAATTCATTTTTAATCTCCTTAACTTTTAAGTAAGGGATAAATAGAATACATAAAAAAGTTGTTACGCTTGCAACTATTACATTTATAGTATATCCCCATTGGTCGTAAATAAACCCTCCTAATAACCCCCCTAATCTACCACTAAAGTTATTAACACTTGTAATTAAAGCATAAAAAAAAGCTTCGTTTCCATTAGGAACTATTTTGGCTATAAAAGCGAGAATAGTAAGAAAAGCAATACCATCAAATGCTCCGAATATTATACTATAACTAAAAATAATCCACTTATTAGGAATCCAAAGATAACATAAATTAGCAAATCCTGAAAAAATTATTGTAAAATAAAGTAACTTTTTCATATTTACTTTATATCCTTTCCAATAATATAATATATATCCTAAAAGACCTAATACAGTTCCTGTTGCTCCTAAATAACCTATAAATATTTTTCCTATTAGCATTTGTTCTCTCATTTTAATCATTAAAGCTTTTCCAAAAGAAGGACTGAATCTTAAAAATAGTATAAATAATAACCCGATTAAAAATTCTTTATTTTTAAAATAAGACCAATTAATTTTAAGATTTTGTTTTTTATTTTTTGGTTCTTTGTAACATTTGATTAAATAAATAAGTAATATTATAGGTAAGATAGACATACCTAGATAAGCTATTTTATAATTATAGGGTTCTGGAATTTTATCAGCTATTAAAGCTCCGACGATAGATACCAATAAACCTGCAACTCCTAAAGAAGTCCATTGAATTGCTTGAATTCTCCCTTTTAAATTATATTTTTTCTCAAGAATACACATTTCTTTGTCATTCGTAACATCATTTCCTGCAATAGCAAAATTTATTAATGTAAATACAATTAATAAAGTCATTAAATTTAATCCAAATAATATAACAAATAAACATGCTAATATAATAAAAGAAGTATTCCAAATTAAATAATTTTTTGTTTTTTCTATAGAACTAAAATAGTCTACTATAATTCCAAAAATAGGTTTTATATACCAAGCTAAACCTGTAATAAAACCTATCAATCCTAGCATAGTTGCAGATAATTGCCAATTTTCTCTAGTAAGATAATAAATACATTGTCCAGGTAAGCTTGATATTCCTTGATTAGCATAAACTAGAATAAAAAATAAATAAACTACAAATGGAATTTTCTTTTTCATTTTTACCTTTTTATATATTTCTGCATTTTAATAGAAACTTTTTTAAAAATATCATTACGATTTGAATTAGAATAATTATTGATATATTTTAAATACCAAGAAAGTTTATATTTAAAAAACTTATATATAATATTATAAGCGAATTTCTCTGCTCTATATTCACTTTCAAGTTCATTAAGACAACTTTTTGTTTTTATATGTCCTAATTCATGTAAGACAATATAAGTTATTTCCCAATTACTTAACGATGAAATTTGTCTAGGATTATAAAGAATAATATATTTGCTATTATTTGTTTTATTATGTTTATAGTGTAAAACTTGAGCAGTTAGTTTTTTAAATCTATTATCTGGCTTTACAACAAAAGGTCTTTTAACATTGAACATATCACAAAACAAATATATTTTTTTTCCAAATAATTTAATTTTTCCATAGTTTAATTTGTTCATTATTCTTTCCCTAAATTCTCTTCTATATCCTCGACTATTTTTTTAGCCTCTTTTAGTAAAATTTTTAATCTTTGTTTTATTCTAGTATGTTCTCCATCTAATACTTGTTTTACTGCTTCTCCTATATTGTCACCATACCAAGAATCTATTTTTACTCCGCTAGATTTTTCAAAATCTATAACTTTCTTTTGCAATTTTTCATATTGCTCTTTTTCCCATTTAAAATTAATTTGAGATTTCTTTTCCCCTTCTTTTATTCCTTCTTTATATCGTTGAAACAACCTTGCTTCTGGTACTATAACATCTTGAGCTTTTCTTAAAATAGAAGCTAAAAATAATTTATCAATTTTTTTTGATTTTAATTTAACAGTTTTTTTTATAGTTTTAAGTGTTTTCCCATGAGGTATCATTACTCCTCAATTATAAGGAACTTCATCTAAATTTATTATTTCTTTAGGAGCTACTATCCACCAATAATCACAAAATTGTGCTATTGCTTCTGCTTTTTCAGGATTTTTTAATTCACCAAGCCAATCTGTTCGACTTACTTTTATTTCAAATCCATGTAAATCTAAACCTCTGCTAGGATATAAACTCATAGCTATAGCATCTGCTGTTCTAGTAGTATTTCTTAAATATCCAGTTCCGTTTCTTACTTGAGGTAAAAAAGCCCATGCAGGAGTCGAAAATTTATAACTTAATTTTTCTTCTAAATCGGAAGAAGTGTATATTTTTTTTACCTTCTTTTTTTCCATTTAAATTCCTTATCTATTATTAACTTTCCGTCCATATGATTTATTTCATGTTGTACTACAATAGCCTCTATTCCTTCTAATGAATATTTTCTTCCGTCTCCATTTTCTATAGTTATTTCTTTATAACGAGAAGTATCAACATAAACTCCTGGAATACTTAAACATCCTTCTCCTTTAAAATGGAAACGTACAGATTTATCAATAATTTTAGGATTCCATAAATCTAATTTACAATCAGGTGTTCTAATTATTCCAACTCTTAAAGGTATTCCAATTTGAATAGCACTCAAACCGAATCCTTTTTTAGTATCTAAACTTTCTTCTAAAGATTTTATAACAGAAAGAGCTAATTCTTTCTTTTCAACTAAAACACTTTTTTTTCTTAAAACATTAATATCACTTACTATCTGATATTTCATTTTCGATTTTCTCCATAAATTTATTTACTTCATCTATAGTAACAACAAATACTAAATGAGTAAGATAAAATCCAACATTATCAAAACCAACTTCTTGTTCAATATAAGCAATTCCTACTACAATTCCTACAATTTCGTTATATGTATTTACACATGCTCCTCCACTATTTCCATTAAAAGCAGGTGCTGAAACCATCATATATACTCTTTTGTTATCTCCGAATATTCTTTTAGTGTAATTCGATACTATTCCTGTTTGAAAAGTATAATGAAGACTAAGAGGATGTCCTACAGTGTAAATTTTTGTACCTATATTTGGTCTTTTTTTAGCTAAATCTAAACTTATAAATTCACCTTTTGGTTTTGATGCAATTATAACTGCCATATCCACGTATTTACTTTTATGAATATTTGCTCTAGATATATTATTTATTCTTATAAATTTAAGTGTTTTAGAATCAGTAACTTGTAAATCTACTGTACCTGAACAATCTACAACATGTCTAGCTGTTAAAATATATAAATTTTTATCTGTGATTTTAATAATTGTACCCGTACCTCCTGCTCTACCTACTTTTACTTCGGCAGTGGCTAATCTTAATTTCGAAAATACAGGTTTTATATCAACATTACGTTTTATAAATTTAATTATAGTTAACTGATTTTCTATTAAAGATGTAGTATATTTTTTTATTAAATCCAAATTATCTTTAAATACCATTTGACCAAAAACAAGTTGAGTTATTATTTCACTATTAACTTTAACAAAAGTAGTTAAATTTAAACTTTCATTTTTTACAGTTTCTAATATTTCTGTCTGACTATTAATTTTTAATTGTTGGCTAAACAAAGTTATTGTTACGATTAAAATTAATATATAATTTACCCATCTACATTTACTCATTAGTCTCCTCCTAACATTTTTTACGGAAGTTTTTTAGTAAACTTATCATACAAAGATTCTATTATATCGCCTATATTATTCGGGTCTATATGACCTGCTAATCCATTGACAGCATTACAAACTGAAGATAAAATACTACATGCTCTCATTTGCTTTGCTTCTTCTGGAGTTTTAGGTTTCATATATTCTCTAGGATAGATTATTTTATCTGATTTTGAATTTGGTGTACTTTCAGAAGAATATGTCTTTTCTTTTTCTTTTTCATTAGAAGAAGTACTACTAGAATCTTTCTTAATTACTCTACTTGCAGTATATTGTCCATCTTTTTTAGTATATTCTACATCTACTTCGTCACCATCCTTAAAGGATTTCCTACACCAATTAAAAACTTTTTCAGAACATCCCATCCAAATATCATTACCTTCATTATTTTTAACTTTAATTGAAATTCTATTTCCTTTTTTATATGCTATTTTAAATATCATTTTTTAATCTCCTTATTATTTTTATTTTTTTTCTTTAGTTGGAGGATTATATATACCTATAAAATTTTCTTTACCGTCAAATCTCCAATGTCTTTCTTTTTGTTTTTTTAGCTTTAATTTTTTAAATCCTTCTGTTATCCTATCACTAATTGATTTATCAATATTTTCCATTTTAGTAAGGATATCCTGTGTTACTTTTTGACTCTTTGTAATTGCAACAGAAACTTGATAAAATTTTTGAGCTAATTTACCTTTTTCTGCTTTTTTTTCTTCTATAATCTTTTTTTGTTTCTCTGGTAACGGAATAGTAACAACTCTTTTTTTACCATTGATGATTTGATTTTTTACCTCTTCAGGTATTTCTTTACTTGTTTTCATTTTATTTCTCCTTGTCATTTTTGTTATGAGGACATCCATCACAAGCATATCCTAAATTACAACTTGTTATATTTTCTTTCTTATTTGGACAATAAAAATTTTCTTCTTTCAGATATTTTATTCTAGGAATTAACTTATATACAATTTCTCTTGTAGCTTTTATATCATTCAAGGCATCGTGAGCGTTTAAAGGTATTCCGAAATATTTTGCTACAGTTTCTAATTTATAATTTGATAATTCTATATCTTTTTTAAGATGTAAAAACTGTAATAATACTTGTGGGTCTAACCTATGATAGTCTATCCAACTACCGAAATATTTATCTCCACATTTTTTAAAAAATTCAGCCATAAATTTAATATCAAAATCATTATTATAACCTCCAAATTGAAATTTATCATTACGATTATATTTATTTACATATTTTCCTAAATAACGAGTTAATTTTATATATGCTTCTCTTGGAGTCATAAATTTTTTTAATTGTTCTATAGTAAATCCATTAATTTTTAAAGCAGATATATCTATATTATCCCAATTAAAAGGTTGTATATTAAATTGAAATTCTTCCATAATTTTTCCATCAATTTCTATAATCCCTGCAAGAGAAACTATATCATTTCTCTTAGGGTCTAATCCTGTTGTTTCTACGTCTAGCCAAAATATTTTCATTTCTTTCCTTTCAACGCATTTTTAAATTGAATTATCATCTTTTTAGCAGATTCTATATCTTTAAATATTAACCAAATCTTTTCTCCAAATTCTCCATATCCAAATACTTTGTTTTTTCGTCGTATCATCTTATAGATGTCGTAAGACCTTATTGTTTTATTTGATTTTATCTCTCTTTGTTCTATAGTAACACTAGGTAAATGTTTTCCTATTTTCTCAATTTTATTCCTATCTAATGTTACAGTTTTTTTACTCATTTATTTGCTTTCTCTTTTTTCTTTCGTTTCTTTATTCTTTCAGCCCGTACTACACATTTTTCATATGTAATAATATCTTTTTTACTATTATAAAGACTTCCATATCTTTCTTTCAATTTGTG
>Ga0180433_10008527_pt1 | contig 12738 bp, 13 predicted proteins | sample SS_ome_8_FD_132980 | JGI IMG/M metagenome (GOLD analysis project Ga0180433, IMG submission 132980) | Hypersaline lake sediment archaeal communities from the Salton Sea, California, USA - SS_1_D_1 metaG | ecosystem: Environmental > Aquatic > Non-marine Saline and Alkaline > Hypersaline >... | reverse complement strand
GTCATGATCAAGGCGGGCATCAACATCCGCTCGGCCATGGAGGGCATCGCCGAGCAGGTCGAGAACGTCAAGTTCAAGAAGATTATCGAGGAGATCAAGGATAACGTGGAGTCCGGCAAGTCGTTCTCCGACGCGCTGGCCAAGCATCCGAAGATCTTCGGCCCACTGTACGTCAACATGGTCCGCGCATCGGAGCTGTCGGGCAATTTCGCCCACATGCTCGAGCGAATCGCCAACTACCTGGCCCAGCAAATCGAGACACGAAGCATGGTGCGCGGTGCGATGATCTACCCGGCCATCATCGCCTTCATGGCCGTGGGCACTACGACCTTCCTGCTGACGTTCGTGCTGCCTCGCTTCACGGCACTGTTCGCCGGCAAGGAGCACCTGCTGCCCAAACCGACGCTGCTGCTCATCGCCATCAGCGATTTTCTGCGGAACTTCTGGTACGTCGTGATCGCGTCGCTGGGCTTGGCCAGCTGGGGTGGATACTACTTCATCCACACGCCGGCGGGGCGCGAGTTCTGGCACAAGCTGCTGCTTCGGCTGCCGCTGCTCAAGCGGATGTTCCGCGCACTGTACATCACGCGAGGGCTGCACACGATGGGCGAGCTGGTAAGCGCGGGCGTGCCGATGCTGGAAACGCTTCGGATCACAGCCGACATCTCCGGCAACGTCGTCTACGAACGCATGTGGCTGGCCGTCCACGAGGCGGTCAAGCAGGGAAACAAGATCAACCAGCCGTTGATGGCGCATGGACTGCTGCCGACCAACGTCGTGCAGATGATCGCAGCCGGTGAGGAATCCGGCAAACTGGGCGAGGTGCTGCGGGATATTTCCGAATACTACGCGAAGGACCTCAAGAGCACCATCAAGTCCGTAACGTCCATGATCGAGCCGCTGATGATAATGCTCATGGGCGTGGTGGTGGGCTTCATCGCGATGAGCATCATCCTGCCGATCTTCAAGATGTCCAGCCTGGTCAAGTAAGGAGGCTCGAGAGGTGAGCTGATGAAACGTAAAAATGTCCGAGCGGGCCGCGACGGCTTCACACTGATCGAGGTCGCGGTCGCCACGGCGATCATAGGGCTGGCACTGGCGGCGCTGCTGGGCGCAGTGGCCTCCGGGACGCGGACCAACGACGCCGGAAAAAAGCTCACCCAGGCAGTCTTCCTTGCCCAGGAAATCCGGGAGTGGACCATCGGCCTGCCTTTCAGCGATCCGGACCCCGGCGACGCGGACAATCCGCCCGGCCCCGACGGGTCGAACCCGCAAACCTTCGTGGACGACCTGGACGACCTGATGGCCGTCACCTTCAGCCCCCCACGCGACGGCGGCGGCGCCCCCATCACCGACATGACCCAGTGGTCCGAAACAATCACACTTACCTGGCGCGATGCGTCGAACCTGAGCAGCACCGTCTCGGCCGGCAGCAGTGACGTAATTCACGTCCAGGTCGATATTTCCTACCAAGACCTGCCCGTCCTGACGACCGGATGGCTGGTCGGGAGGAGACAATGAAAATGCCAATCCCAAGACCCCACACAATCCGTTGCCGCCGAGGGAGCGTGTACCTGCTCTCGCTGATTCTGTTGGCGGTTTTTCTGTCGCTGGCGATCGCCTTCATGGCGATGAGCGACCTGAGCCTTGCCAAGGGCAGCAATTACGACCGTGCCACGTCGGCCCGCATGACGGCTGAGAGCGGGCTGTCGTATATGCTGGCTGTGCTCGGCCAGCTGCGCCTGCCGGGCACTACCTGCGCGGACGATTTCGCGGACAACCTGTGCCAGGCCCTGGCTGCGCGGATGGATTTCACCGCCAACCTGGCCGGTGAGCAGATCACGGTCAGCGGAAGCGACGTCTGCGTGCCGGACATCGCAACCGATGAGGGCAGTTTCGACTGCCGGATCCGCTGGGTAGGGCCCAACCGGGCGTACATGGAGGTCCGCGGCCTGTCCCGGGGCGCGTCGCGCCGCATCGCGATGGAACTGGACCTCTTGGTGCGCCAGCCTCTGGTGTTCGATTACGGTCTGGCTTCCCGAGGACAAGTATCCATCTCGGGCAACTCCTCAATCGTCGGCGTCAACTACCCCGAGGAGGCGAACGTTATCTCGACGACCACGTCTCAGCCGGACGCGATCCTAATCGAGGGGAACACCACCGTCAGCGGCGGGCTGATGACCTCCGGAGAAGACGCCCTGATTATCATAGAGGGCACCCCGAGCATCGCAGGCTCGACCGATCCAAACGTCTACGCCGACAGCATCCACATGGGCGTCGAAACGCCGGACTTTCCGGAGCTGGACCTGGGGCCGCTTCAGGCGCTGGCGACCAACGTGGTGAACTCGGAAACCGATATCGAAAACGACTCCGTGTTCAGCAACATCCGCATCGCGCCGAACACGAACCCGGTCTTCACCAGCAAGGTTGTCATCAACGGGGTCATCTTCATTGAGGCCCCGAATATTGTCAAGTTCGACGGCGGCGCAGACGTCAACGGCTTCATCGTCACGGAGGCGACCAACGAAGCCCTGAGCGACTGCCAGATATTCTTCGGCGGGCACGTCGAGGCCAAGAGCGTGGCCGTGCTGCCGGACACGCCCGAGTTCGCCGACGTGAAGGAGCAGACCGGCACGTTCGTCGTGGCGCCTGGCTTCGGCGTGACCTTCGCAGGAAGCTTCAGCGCCATCAACGGGACAATAGCGGCCGACCAATTGATCTTTACGGGCACGGCTGAGGGCGTCGTCCAGGGCTCGGTGATCGGGCTGGCGGACGTGCCCACGATCATCGGCGGCAACGTGGACATCTACGTCGATCGCTTGAATGCCAACCCGGACCCGGCCGGCTTCGTTGAGTCGTTTGCATTCTCCCCGGTGCCCGACACCTATGCGGAGTTGGATTAGGAGACAAGGCAATGTCTCGAACAACGAAACAATCGGGGATGGCGATGGTGCTGGCGCTGGTACTTGTAGCGATCTTCGCCAGCCTGGCCATTGCCTTTGCTGCCGGTACGGACGTCAACGCCCGGCAATCGTCGAACCTGGCCGACGTCTGCAGCGCCAGGCTGCAGGCCGAGGGCGGCCTGTCCTACTACATCAGCATGTTCAGCGGTGCGTCGTTGCCGGCCGGCGTCACGGGCGGCCAGGACCTTCTGGACGCGGTCGCCTCAATCCTGTCCGGGACCCTCGACGGTTCGGCAAACCTGGCTGGGCAGACCGTTTTCTACGACGGCAACACCATCACCGTGCCGGAGATTCTCGTTAACGGCTCGGACCGGGGCTTCAGCGCCCAACTGGAACTGCATGGAACCGAAAACGTCGAGATCAAGGTGACCGGCAGAGATGACGACGTCACGCGAGCGGTCAGCGTCCAGATGTCCCTCGCTCCCGGCGGAAGCGCAACATTCGACTACGGCATCGCCGCTGGAGGCAAGGTTAGAATGACCGGCAATGCCAGCGTCAGCGGGGCCGACGATCCGTCCGAGGCCAGCATACTCTCAGCCACCTATGACGATCCCGAATCCTTCAAACTCACCGGCAACTGCGATCTCGAAGGAGACATCTACACGTCCAACCCCGACAGCTACGTCACACTGACCGGAAACGTCAGTGTCGGCGGCGAAAGCGTCTGGGGCGGGAACATCGACGAGCACATTCACATCGGCGTGGGGGACGCGGAGTTTCCCGAAGTCGACCCCACGGTTTTTGAGCCCTTTGCGACCAACCTCGTTACCTCCAGCACGTCCACGAGCGGCAACAAGACCTTCAGCAACATTCGCATCGTGGCCGGGGCGAACAAAACATTTTCCGGCAACGTCACGCTCAAGGGCGTGATATTCATAGAACAGCCCAACTCGATTCACTTTTCCGGCAATGTGACGATCACCGGCGTGATCGTTACGGAGGACGCCGGGGAAGACACCTACGATACGAACACCATCAAGTTCACCGGCAACACTACGGTGCGAGGAGTCGAAGATCTGCCCGATACGCCCGAGTTCCATGACTTGCGGGAGATGCCGGGGGCTTTTATCCTGGCCCCGGGCTTCGGGACGCAATTCACGGGAAACTTCGGAACCGTCAGCGGCTGTATGGCAGCGGAGACGTTCAAATTCACCGGCAACGCCGGCGGCCTGGTCAAGGGGATGATCATCAGCTACGGGCCGGAGGAGTTCAAGCTCACGGGCAATTCGAGCCTGACCATAGACCTACCGGACACAGGCGAACTGCCCCCGGGGTTCACCGCGCGGCCAACGCTGTGCCCTTCCCCGGACAGTTACAAGGAGTATTGACGGCTGGCACGTGCCTGCCGATCGACACGCTTGCGTCGCAGACAGACCAATGAAGACAAGACACGGACAACGCGGTTTCACGCTGGTGGAGGCCCTGATGGCAACGGCCATCTTGGGCATGCTTCTGGCATCGGTGGCCGCTGCATTTCACGCTTCGCTTTTCAGCTACGACGAAAACGAAGAAATCGCCGCCGTGACGCAATCGGCCCGGTGGGCGCTGAACCGGATCCTCGCAGACGTCCGCACCGCAGCCGCCGTTGAAACTACCGGCTCGCGCATCACGATCATTCCCCCGGACGAGAGCGACCCGGACGAACTCGAGTACGAGTACGTTGACGGCGCGCTCTACTACCGCCGCACCATCAGCGGGCAGACCACCAGCCAGACGCTGCTTGGCGACGGCGACATCTCGCTTGACGTATTTGCCGTCCAGAGCACCACCGGCGAGGACTGGCAGGGCCTGACCTGCACCAAGAACGTCACGATCCGCATGCAGTTCTCCGCGGACAATCAGACCTTCACGATGACCGTCTCTGCGTCCCCGAGACGCAATCAAACCTACTAATCCCCCAGGCGCTCGCAGACAGTTGGCCGCCAGCATTCTCAGGCGTTGGCGCAATCTTCTGCAGGACCCGCCAAACTTTTCGTGGAGCTGCCTGTCATTTCCATTATGGACACCCTAAGATGTGCCGTTGTCGGCCGCCCATGGGCCCGGCCGCATAGCCCCCCCAAGGAGAAGACAATGTCACCACGACGGATAGCCATGTTGACGATTGCCCCAGTGCTCCTGGCAGTGAGTATTGGGACGGCTCAGCCGCCGGCCGATGAGGTCACAACCGCTTTGACACAACCGAGCATGGTGCCGCCGAAGGTCTTCGACGGCATCCAGAAGGAATTCGACCTACCCAGCACAGGGGCCTCCCAGGAAGAAAAGGTCGCCCGCATGAACCGGGTAATCCAGATAGGGACCCAGGCTGAGGCGGACTACCCCGACGCCGCCAACATCTCGTCCGTGCGTGACCACATGCTGCGCGCTGCAAGCTGGCTGGCCTTTACCAATGGTGACGCCGTCTCCCGCAAACAGTTGCAGGAGATCGCCGGACGAATCTTGAACTCCGAGGCCACTGCCAACCAGAAAGTGGTCGCCGACTTCCTGGCCACGCTGGTGGCTCTGCGGTCCGATCCGCCCCCGCCGCCGGAATCGATCGCCAAGCAGATCGAAGCATTTGCGGAGCGCTATCGGAAGACCGAAGGCGAGGCCCAGAGCCTTGTACACGCCACGATGCTGGCTGAGCAGACGCGGAACACCCAGTTGCGCGAACGTTACCTCAAGGCCCTGGAAAGCAACCACTCGAAAGACCCGCTCGTCCGCCCGTTCCTCAAGAGCCGCGGCAGGAACCCCTATGTGGGTGCTGCATTCGAGGCCGACCTGACCCGCCTTGACGGCAGCAAGCTCAAGCTCCCCAACGGCCTGCTGGGCAAGGTCGTCGTAATCGACTTCTGGGCGACGTGGTGCGGGCCCTGCGTGGCTGAAGTGCCGCACATGAAGAAGGTCTACCGGCAATACAAAGACAAGGGCGTCGAGTTCGTCGGCATAAGCCTGGACAAGTCACGCGAGAAGTTGACCGACTTCATTGAGCAGCGCGGGCTGGGCTGGGTCCACACGTTCAGCGGCAAGGCATGGGAGGATCCCACCGCCGCAGCCTACGGAGTGCGGGGAATCCCGAGCATCTGGGTTATCGGCAAGGACGGCAAGGTCGTCTCCGACAATGCCCGGGCCAACCTGGAAACCACCATCGAAAAGGCCCTGGCTGCGCCTGTCCGGACAAACAACGACAAGCAAGAATGAGAAACAGTGGCGTCCGGGGCTTCGGTGGCGTATCATCCGCCCATGCGAAACGGGGCCATTGGGATACTGCTCGTCCTGACAACACTCTCAGCCGCCGGCTGTCGGTGGCGACAGAATCAGCACTCGGACGCGCAGGACTTGGCGCCCGACCCGCTTTCCCAAGCCCAACTGAACGGCCGAATCGCCGACCTGGAACGCGAAAACCAGATCCTCAGGGACACTAACCGGACGCTTTGCGACCGTGTGGAAGAACTCAAGAGACGCGAGGAGCACCTCGCTGAGCGGGTCCGAAAGCTGCGGTTCGCGAACGACCAGCAGAAACGGCAGATCGACGTGCTGGCCTTGGCCCCATTGGAGCGCGACCGCTACAAGGCCCAAGCGGAAGTGCTGGCGGCCAAGGTGAGCTCGCTGGAGAAGGAATTGACCGCGTTGAAGGTGCGTCTGAATCAGCTTGCCACGATGTCGGCGCTGCCGACCACCCACCCAGCCGTCGGCGAGTAGCGATTCGGCCTTCGCTAGAGCAACCAGTAGATTAGCGCCGAGGCTGTCAAGGCGCCTAAGACCACCGCTACCTGCCCCAATGCCGCCGCTCGCAGCAGCCTATGTTGTTGGGCTGCGCCGACTGGCTTGGCCGCCCCGGGACGCTCTTGCCGATGGGCAGGTTCGAGCGGCCTGTCCGGACGGCTGAGCTCTTCGCCGGACTGTTCGACGTCGATCGGCCGCTCCGGTTTCCGCTGCGTCGCGATCGATACAGCGGAGGCGTTCGTGTCAGGTGACTCCTCACGCCCGGCCAGGTCTGCCACGTGCCCAGCCGCCAGGGACACGAGCATTTCCTCGTCGTCGGATGAGCCAATCCCGCCGTCGGCGAAAGAGATGTCACGTTCGTATTCCATTCCAGGCCAATAAGCTACGTCCTGGCCCACGCGATGTCCACGTTGCGGTATCCAGTTTCGACAATTGATTCCCACGGCTCCGGGCAATACATTGTCGCCATGCGCGTAGTCGTCACCGGACAAGTGGGCCTGGACAAGAAGCCCTTCCTCCAGACGGTCGCCGAGACCGCCCTGGCCGAAGGGGATGACCTGACCGTCTGTAACGTCGGCGCAATGATGTACGCCGAGGCGCCGGACGTCGCGCCCGGAAGGATACTCGACCTGCCGCTGACGCGGCTGGAAAGCCTGCGCCGCAGCGTCTTCAAGGACATCCTGTCCACCTGCCAACGCCAGCAGCACGTCCTGGTCAACACCCACGCCACGTTCCGTTGGAAGCATGGGCTGTTCTACGCGTTCGACTACGACCAGATGAAGGAACTCGACGCCGACCTGTACGTCTCGCTGGTGGACAACGTCGACCGCGTGCACTGGCGGCTGACGCGTGACGGGCACGTCGATCACACGCTCAAGGATCTGATGGTCTGGCGGGAGGAGGAAATCCTCGCCACCGAGCTGCTGGCACAGATCGTCCGAGGTCACGGGCGGTTCTACGTCTGCGCCCGCGGCCATGATGACGAAACGGCCCGCGCCCTGGTCCGGCTGATGTTCCACCAGCATCTGCAGAAGGTCTACCTGAGCTTCCCGATGACGCACGTTAACGGCTCGCCTCAACTGCTGGCTGAGATCGAGAGCTTCCGGCGGCAGATGAAGCAGCACTTCATCTGCTTCGATCCGGGCGACCTGGAATAAAAGCACCTCACCCAACTGTCAATCCAGGCCGCCGAGGCCGGCAAGCGAATCATCGAGACCGGACCGCCCGGCGAGAAGTCCGTCATGGAAACGTCGCAGCTGTTGGAGATCATCGCCGACATCGACGGGCAGATCTACGCGCGCGACTTCAAGCTCATCGACCAGTCGGACATGATCGTCTCGCTGATTCCCGAGCTTGAAGACGGCCGGCCGGGCCTTTCCAGCGGCGTCGAACGCGAGCTCCAACACGCCCACGAGGCCACGCGCGAAGTCTTCGTCATCTGGAAGCCCAAGACCCCGCCGTCCCCGTTCGTTACCGAAACGTCCAACCGAGTGTTCTGCGACGTAGCCGAGGCAATGGAGTTCTTCCATGCATCGGGCTACGTACCGGCCAAGCCGTCCGGCGGGTTGTTCGAATAGACGCCCGGCCGGCCTGCGCCCTACTGCTGAGCGTCCCGATAATACCCCAGCCAGGCCATCTGGATGGCCTCAAGCGTCGCCTCGCTCGACTGGCTCGGGTCGTCGCCGAAGCCCTCCAGTTGCGTCACTCGCTCGTGCAGGTCGGTAAAGCGCAGCGTCAGCGGATCGGTGCCGGCAAACTTCTCGCTGAGCCGCAGGCCGATCTCGTCCGCATCGGACCACTTGAGCTTCGCCATCGCCACTTCCTTGCCGATGCCCCGCGGCTTGGCCGCTCGGCCCGGCCGCCCGGCACCGAGAATCGGGGTTAGTGCTTGTCCGAGACGGCGTTGCGGTTCCAGCCGGGAATCGTCACTGTCACGTCGCCGTGGACGATTGCCCGGCACGCCAGGCGGCTTCGCAGCGTGCAGCCCGGCACTTCCTCCACGCGGTCGCACTCGTCATCGCTCGGTTGGGAAAGGTTCTCCATCCCCTCTTCCACGATCACGTGACACGTCCCGCAGACCCCCACGCCGCCGCACGCATGCTCGATTTGGACGCCGTGGTGCAGGGCAATGTCCAGCAGGCTTCCAGGCAAACCGGCTCGCCCGTAAGGGTACAGCTCCGGATCGACCGTCACGGTCACGCCAGTGGGCTTGAATGTCACGGCATATTTCGCCATGGCCTATATCTCGTCCAACTTTCTGCCTACGGCGGTCTTTCGCAGCACCTCGTCCATCTGCGCCTGGGTCAACGGACCGGCTGCGTCGTTGGCTGCCTCCATCGCCGCCCACAGCTCGTCCGGGTCGTCGCCGTCAGCCTTGGCCTTGAGCATCGCCACCGCTGCGTCGAGGTGCTTTCGCTGTTCGTCGCCCAGCACGCACCCCGCCGATGCCAGCGCTTTTTCGATAGCCGTCAGGATCCGCGCCGCTTCGTTGCGCAGGTCGATGAGCCGGTGGGCCGTCATGTCCTCGATCGCGTGGGCGTAGGAGTCCTTGACCATCTGCTCCACTTCGGCGCGGGTCAGCCCGTGGGCCGGGGTGATCTGCACTGACGACGCCTGGCCGCTCTTGAGTTCGCGGGCCGAGACGTTCAGGATACCGTTGGCGTCGATCAGGAAAGTAACGTTGATTCGCGGCATGCCTGCCGGCATGGGCGGTATGCCAGCCAACTGGAACTTGCCCAGCGACCGGCAGTCACCGGCCAATTCTCGCTCGCCCTGCAGGATGTTGATGTCCACCGACGTCTGGCCGTCAACGTAGGTGGTGAACGCCTCGGAAGCCTGGCAGGGCACGGTGGAGTTCCGCATAATCAGCTTGCCCATCGCCCCGCCGAGCGTCTCGATGCCGAGCGAAAGCGGCGTGACGTCCAGCAGCAGCGTATCGCGCTGCATGCCCATGAGAATTCCCGCCTGCACGGCTGCGCCCATCGCCACCACTTCCTCCGGATTGATGGCCGTGTAGGGCACCCGGCCGAACACTTCGGCCACGCGCCGCTGGACCAGCGGAATGCGCGTCGAGCCGCCGACCATCACCACCTCGTCGATGTCGTCTGGCGTTACACCCGCAGCCTTCATCGCCGCCCGACAGTGCTCGATGGTGTGATCCACCCACTTGGATGCCCACGCCTCGAATTCCTCGCGGTTTACGACGCGTTCAAAACTCCTGCCGTCGCCGAGGTCGATCTGGATTGTCGCAGCCTCCTGCTGCGAGAGGCGAACCTTCGTAGCCTCGGCCAGCAGACGCAATGCCTGGCGAGTGGCCGGGGGAAACTCGATGCCCTGCCCGTACCGCTGACGGACCTCCGAGGTCACCATGTCGATCAGCTCGCGATCTAGGTCGTCGCCGCCCAGGTGGGTGTCGCCGTCGGTGCTGAGCACCTGGAAGACGCCGCCGCTGACGCGCAGGATGGAGATGTCGAACGTGCCGCCGCCGAAGTCGTACACGGCTACGGTCGCTACGTCGCCCTGTTCGTCGCCCTTGCGGCCCGACAGGTCCAGCCCGTACGCCAGCGCCGCAGCCGTGGGCTCGTTGACGATCCGGCAAACCTCCAGGCCGGCGATGCGCCCGGCGTCGCGGGTTGCCTGTCGCTGGGCGTCGTCGAAGTAGGCCGGCACGGTGATGACCGCCCGGTCGATTCGCCGGCCCAGCGCCGCCTCGGCCCGGGCCTTGACCTCGCGCAGAATCACCGCGGACAGTTCCTGCGGCGTCATCAACGCGCCGGCCACGTTGACGCGGACGGTGTCGTTGGCGCCTTCGACGATCGGGTACGGCAAAAACTCCATATCCTCCCGCACGTCGGCAAGGCCCTTGCCCATCAAACGCTTGACTGAATACACGGTCGAGAGCGGATTCTCGACGGCGTGGTCGCGGGCCTCGCTGCCGACACTCACCCGGTTGCCCTCGCCAAAGGCGATGACGCTGGGAACCAGCGCAGCGGCCCCGGCGTCGCGCACAACAACCGGGCCGGCGTCAGTCATGTAGGCTGAGAGCGAATTGGTCGTGCCCAAGTCGATTCCGAGTATGAACTGCTCAGCCATGTCTCACCGTAATTTGCCGCGCCGCGGTCAATCTACGGCAGCTGCGATTGAAGTTTTCTGACGTATGAAACGGCATTGAGCTGCTTGCGGATTTCATCCAGCAGCCCCCGCCGGATGGCCTCGCAGCCGAGCGACTGCTGATGCTCGGCGAAGAGCCCCGAAAGGCGTCGCATCAACCCGTCGTGCTGTGTCGCCAGTACGGTGGCCAGCCGGTCAAGCTCGCCGCGATCGCCGCCGGTCTTGGCGTCGGCAAGCTCCTCCTGCATCATCATCATGGTATCGAGGAACCCGTCCGGCACGGACTTGTCCCGAGCGGAGCTCTTGCCGCCCAGCAGCTCAAGCAGGTAGGCTCCGCGAGTGGCTGGGTCTTTCAGCGTCCGGTACGCATCGTTGAGCGTGGACGAAACGCGAAGCGACAGTTGCTGCACTTCCGGACTGTCGGAAACGTGAAAGTCCGGGTGGGCGTGTCGGCTGAGCGCCACGAACTGCCGGCTGAGCTCGTCGGTGTCGAGGTCGAACCGCTGCGGCACCCCCAGCATCGTGAAGTAGTCCGTCAGCTCCGCCGCATCGCCAATCGCGTGACAGTAATCGCACACGACGGGCGTGTGCATCGGCTGGGCGCACACGCGACACTTGACGGGCACAGTCTTTTCGTCGTTTTCCGGCATATTTGCTCCGCCTGCACGTTACTGCGGCGAAAGGAACCCACGGGCAACTGGCCGCTACGTAGAGAAGCTAGCCCCGCAGCCGCAGCTTCGCGCGGCGTTGGGATTGTTGAATACGAACCCGCCCTTGAGCAGGTCGTCGCTGAAGTCGACTTCCGTACCGTCGAGATACAGACAACTCTTGGGATCGCAGACAATCCGCACGCCGTTGCTGTCGAATACCTCGTCGCCTTCAGCCGGCTTGTCGGTAACGTCCAGCGTGTAGCTGAACCCACTGCACCCACCGCCCTTAACTCCCACGCGGAGGCACGAACCTTCCGGCATCTTGTGCGCCTCGAAGACCTTCTTGATCTTATCAGCCGCTCGCTGTGTCAGTGTTATCGCCATGTCAGGCACCTCCGTACTTCGCCGGGCTACTGGCGTCCGTTCTTCTTCTTCCAGTCCTCGATCGCAGCCTTCACGGCGTCCTCCGCCAGCACGGAACAGTGAATCTTGACCGGCGGCAGTGACAGCTCCTCGGCGATCTCGGTGTTCTTGAGCTCCGTCGCCTCGTCAACGCCCCGGCCCTTGAGCCATTCGGTGGCCAGCGAACTGGCCGCGATGGCTGAGCCGCATCCGAACGTCTTGAACTTCGCGTCCACGATCCTGCCTTCGTCGCTGACCTCGATTTGCAGCTTGAGCACGTCGCCGCACTCCGGCGCGCCGACAATGCCCGTGCCTACGTCAGGCGAGTTCTTGTCCAACGACCCGGCGTTGCGCGGATTCGTGAAGTGGTCAATCACTTTCTCGCCGTATTTCATTTACTCGCCCTTCCAGTCGACCTTGGTAAGGTCCACGCCTTCCTGGGCCATTTCGTAGAGCGGGCTGAGATCCCGCAGCTCCTTGACGGCCTTGATCGCCTGCTCGGCGGCGTAGTCGATTTCCTCGGCCGTGTTGAAACGCCCAAGGCTGAAGCGAATCGAGCTGTGCGCCAGATCCTCAGCCACCCCCAGCGCCCTCAGGACGTGAGAAGGCTCCAGCGACGCGCTGGTACAGGCCGAGCCGGACGAAACCGCCACGGACTTGATCTTCATCATCAGCGCCTCGCCCTCGACGTACGCAAACGAGAGATTCAGTGTGTTGGGCAGCCGCTCGGTCGGGTGCCCGTTGAGCGTGACGTAATCCAGCCCGGCCGTGATCGCCTCGTGCAGCCGATCGCGAAGGCCCGTCAGACGCTCAGCCTCACCCACCATCTCACGCGCACAGATCTCCGCCGCTGCGCCCATTCCGACCACGCCGGGGACGTTCAGCGTGCCGCTTCGCATTCCGCGCTCGTG
>Ga0180433_10008526_pt1 | contig 12738 bp, 14 predicted proteins | sample SS_ome_8_FD_132980 | JGI IMG/M metagenome (GOLD analysis project Ga0180433, IMG submission 132980) | Hypersaline lake sediment archaeal communities from the Salton Sea, California, USA - SS_1_D_1 metaG | ecosystem: Environmental > Aquatic > Non-marine Saline and Alkaline > Hypersaline >... | reverse complement strand
TCCCCACTAGGCCTCATCTTACTAGTTATTACCCCCTTATGCAGCCCACACTTCGTGCACGGGTCCCCCCCGCTGCCCCCATATACTTGGCTACGCTCTATTAGCTGTTTGGCTGTTTTACCACTAAAAAAACCTTTAATTGTCATGGGTGCCCCTATTGGTGTTAATTTGTTGTCATCACGGGTAGTTTAACACAACAAATTACTCAATAAGGCTGAGGCTAATTAGGTGGGTAAAATCCCCCTGCTTAAATAGGGCTTTATCATCCCCTATGGTCACTAGGTTGTTAGTGAGCCGCAAAACCTCAGCGAAGAACAAAGGGTTTATGGTGAAACTAACTGGTGTCTTAACCACTAGCCCAGCATGTTTGGCCGTTGCCTCAGCCCACCCTGTATTCTTCTCCGCCATCACTACAGCCGCTCCATTTTTAAGCGTAACCCTTACCTCCTTCTCAATGTCATAGTCCCCCTTTGCCATCACACTCACTTGCTCGACTTTTTGGGCTAAGTTACTAGGCAACTCATAGTCCTGGCCCTCAAATTGCATATATTGGCTTACATCCCCATACTGCTCATCTACCCACCTAATAGCTAGCATTACATCATTCTCGTCCAAGAACATGACCCAGTGCCCCGTAATAGCATATCGGGTGAATAAAAAACGGTTCATGCTAACACAAGACGTTGCTTTCATTAGCACTTCCTCCGGGAATTCCTCTGGAAGTAGATATTGACTAATGCGAAAGTCGTCGCTGGCTACCACGCTATTACCAGCCACATAAACACACGTCAGGGCTATTTGGGTGTTGTCCTTACTAGCACTATAACTGCATAGGTTTACAGCTTTCTTAAACACCTCAGGCTCTTTAAACTCAAACCAATTAGCATTATCAGCCTCCCCCATTACCCCTTCACCTATCTCAGTTATTAATGTGCTCTCAGGCTCCGTTTTTAGCCTAGCCCGCATATTAGCCATTTTAATGGCCAGGTTGTGTCCTTTATGTTCCAGGTCCACCTCAGCACTATTACTTTTCCTCAATATACTTGCTAGTTCATCACTCGGCACTACGCTTTGGAAATCAGTAGTAAATGGCCACGCTATCACCAAATCCTCGCTATATGCTACGGCTTCAGTACCCGTGAAGACCACCTTTTTTACCATGTCCTCATCGCCCTTTTTCGGTATCGCTGGGGTAATACCAGTCAATATCTGTAACATGGTCTCTCGTTCTAATTTCATTGTAAACTCCTATTACTCAACAATTAACGCCCCATAGGGCTCTCAAAAATCAGGCAATACTCGTGTACCCTCACCAATAGGTTGTTCCCCTTCATAAAATTCCCTACCCTCTGAATACTTCCCGTGTTCTTCATGTGCAGCACCACCTCCTCCTTAAACGTATACCCCAAATCATAATGCAGGTAGGCTAGGTCATGGTGTAATGGCAATAATACACCATCTTTGTCTCTATGCAGCCCAATTACCCAGCAACTCAACGCCCCTGGCTTTAACACTCTGGTGGCCTCCTGTATTACCTCCCCCATGCCGTCTAAAAACTCCTGGTACGTCCCGGCCATACTTAAATCACCCTCACCCCCTTGGTATTTTTCCATATCATAGTATGGTGGGCATGTAATCAGCATATCCGCGCTACCACCCTCAAATGGCGTTGCACGGGCATCACAGCATACCACATCTATATACTCCCCCAATCCATCCCCATACTGCTCGTCTAGGCTTGCTACCCGCTGCCTAATGGCCTCCACTTCTGCACCCCTTATCTCGGCCCCACAATAGTAATAACCAGCCCCGGCGCAAGATAAAGCCCGGGTGCCACCCCCACAAAATGGATCATAAATGGTGGACTCGTGGGGTTCCGGGCCGTAAAGGCTAAATAGGTAGCTCATTATTTGGGGGTTAAAAATACTCACCTGGTTTTTACTAGCCCCCAAGGTTGTTTTATACCCCGCTGTCCCGCTGCATTCCCGCGCCGCCCCATCATCGGCAATGGCAGCCTTCATGCCCCGTAGTGCTTTGTCCGTGTAATCTAGGGGCCAGACTGTTAGAGGCCAGCACTCGAACAACTCCTTTATACTCCGCAAAGGGTTTTTCCGGAGGCCAAAGCTCTTCATGCTATTTCTCCTAGTTTTAGTGAGTACTAGATGTATCAGCTGATACTGAATTTTGCCAGTTATTTTTGCTCTTTACCCACCACCAGCAAAGGACCCACTGGCTCCACCACCAAATACCCATCCCCTACACAAGCCACCCGATAAGTGTAGTCCTTAATCACTACCTGCTCATCTACCCTAAAATTAGTCAAATGTCGTGGTGGGCCAGTAATTTTGTCAACGGTGAGGATGGTATTTGGCACGGCTCCGGCGAGCAACCTAAAGGGGTTAGCTCCAAAGTAGTTATTATAGATCCAATTGAACTCATTCTCTTTTATACCCTTTGTATTTACCATTTGCTATGCTCCAATGTTCCAAAACAAAATAGGCTGGGCTATGCCAATACCATTTCCAATGTGGTTCACTAACCAATGCCACGCCTTCCTATCGTAATAAGGGTTGCACGGGAAGGGTGGCTCAGTACACACCTCCTCCTCATATTCCCATCCATTATCCATCACAACCAGGAATTTCTGGACCCAATTACCCTTTAACAACCCAGATACTTTTGAGCGGATGCTAGCCTGGACCCTAACAGCATTCTTACTACTTACCAATATTCCTATTACATCCTGGTTATACCCACATTCCATCATTCCCGTTATCACACCCGCAGCCATGGTCCCACTTCCTACCGCAATTACCACCGTCCCGCCCCATGCTGCCCCTGGTACGGTCTTAACCTCCCGTGCCACCTCTTGCACCGTCTCTCTAAAGGGCAACCCTTGGGGCAGTAGCACGGCCTTTGGGTAACGTTCTGTCACCATTTTACGGGCCCGGTACCAGTTTACACCCATTTGTGTGGGGCTTTGTAAAAAAAGCACCTCGGCCCCAAGTGCCCTACACATATCCACATGGTAGGCCACATTATGCCTCACCCCGTCCTTATGTCGCGGGTATACCACCACTGGGTGTAAACCGAGGCTGGGGGCGTAATAGGCCAGGGCCCACCCCGCCATACTAATGGTCGTGTCCATATAGGCAACCACCTCGGCCCCATTCTCTTTTAGCCGCTTCATGTAAGGTATTAGCCCCCGTGGTTTGGCAAATGGTGGGGGGTAGGTCTCGATTAAAGGTGTGGGGTTCCGAGGAGGGGTTATTGGTATAGAGTATAAATCCTCACGTTTCACCCATACATTAACCCCTCCTATATTTATTTGCTCTGTTGGGGTATTTACTGCCATTTTCCCCCACCATAGCTATTCCAGCAACACAAATGTTCCATTTGCAAGCTTCTCCATCCTACCAAACGCTATGGCAACCCCAACATATACATTCACCCAAAATGGGGCCTCTTTCGTGGAGCCCTCATAACGTTCGACCATCTCTTTGACGAGCTCCTTCTTAGTACGTGGATGCCCGTCACTAACAATCTCAACAAATAATTGAGCCCTTGTCATTTTCTGTGGGTTAACCACCTGGGGCCTCGCTTTTGGTGCCTCCGTTTGTTGTGGTGCTACCCTTGCCCTACCAACAGCTCGTTTTTTAGTTGCCTCTGGTGGCTGCTCGGCATCCCCCCTCGGTCGTCCTTTCCCCTTACGTCCCCGTGCTGGGGCTTGTCGTGGTGCCTCTTTTTGAGGGGCTGCTTTCCGGCCCCGGCCGCGTTTTGGTAGTGGAGGCGCCTCTTCTACATCCTCTTCCACTTCTGCCCCATCTTCCACTTCCGCCTCCTCTTCCACTCCCCCCTCTACTTCCTCAACCACATCCCCCTCCTCTGGCACGGCTATTGCCAGGTAATAATCATAGATCTCATCCGGCACATCGTTCAGCTCACCCATGTCATTACACTCATGGATGGCCTCTACGAATGCCGTAGCTAGCACTTGCTTTTTCTGGCCAACTGGTTTCACCTCTATGGGTTCTGCCAATAACTCCGTCTCATTTAGTGCACGGCAAATAGCCTGAAGTTCCTTAACTTTAATGTTCTTGTAATCAATGATCATACTACTCTCCTCCTCACTTTGTTACAAATTCCCATTAACCCCCTACTTATTACCCCAATTACACTCACAATGTAGCATGAAATTGAAATAGGTATACCCCTTCTTGGGCTATTTTTTATTTTTTACCCCCACCACTCACTATCCAAGTACGGCATCCCTAAGGCCAATTGGTGCAAAACAGCTACCGTCCTCTTGCTCCAATTCTTGTGTCTATGCACTACCGTGCTAATTCTGGTAATCAAATCCTCCTTCTCACTCTCGGTTTGGTTAATTCCGTAAAGTGCATCAACATGAGCCAATTTACGTATGTCCTCAGGAACATCCTTTTGTCCCACTACCTCCTTATCAATCGCTTCCCGGGTCGTCTGGCTAGCCGTCACCCATAACGCCCCCATATCCCCAGCGCTCCTCTTCATCCCTTTCCATACCTGGTTTAGGTTTTGCCGTTCACTCCCCGTCTCATAATCTGGCTGCACAATATCCGCATAATCCACCAACACCCCATCCGGCACAAACCCCTCGGTCCATTGCAGCTCGTTTAGGTCCCGGCGAATGTCACTGATGCGAACGCTATAAGCTGGGTAGGTGATTTGACGGATATTGTCTCCGAACATCTTCACAAACCCCTTGGCCGTTTTGCGCACCAACCCACTATTTATAGTCTGCTTAGGTGTGTGCCACGTATACCAAACATCTGGCAAGTAGTGCTCTCTATAATCCTCCCTATCCCTGCAGGCCGTACACACCCGGTAATCCTCCAACCCGTTACTTCCCCACTTTGGCAGAGTTCTCTCCGCATCATCCATCCTCAATTGCATGTCATTCGTACGCAACTTAGGTACCGGGCACTCACCACACTGGTTATAATAGCAGTCAAAAATGGGGAATTGCACCTTGTCCATACTCTTCCCCGTAGCAGTCAGCCGTGTATACTCCCTCTCCCTTACCCCCTTCCCAATCATCTCCAGGTTTATATACGCTACCCGTTTTCTACTGGCTGCCATTCTGAACAATGTCTCCATTAACCAAAAGCTTTTCCCTCTCTTCATTGGTCCCAAAAAACTAACCAACCACCCCCGTTCCAATGGTCCAATTAACTCCCCCAGTGCACCCCTAAAACTCAGCACCCCATAAATATCATCGTCCAAATTACTAAAATGCTCAGCTATTACCCGTTGGTCTAATGGGTTCTCCCACTGGCTCGTACTGGCTATAGTGTCACGGAAGCTCTCATGTAGTTTTGCAGCCTCCTCCACTTGCCCGGCCAGGATTAAATCACGCCCTTTGGTATACAAATACTCATAGCTCTTACGTCTAAAATAAACCCTAGTCTGCTCGAGCAAATAGGGTACATTGAATTCTTTTGCATCCTCATATGTATTACTCAAGTTCTCTAAGTACGTCGCAATATTCCGCGCCAACCCATGGGGCAACCCCTCAGCCTCTACATTATAGATGTTCTGGATATTCTTTCCTGGGGCTTGATGGTACACATCCCAATAATCCATCACCCAACCCACTATAACACGGCCATAATCGCTAAAGTAATGTGGCTGGTAATTTTTTACTATCTTACTTAAATAACTAGTGTTTGTTATTACCCCAGTTAATATGTCATTCTCTAGTTCGGGGTTGACCCGTTGCCGTACTAGCGCCATATTATTTACTTTCTTGCCCTGGCCCGGGTTAATGCCTTCTCCATAACCCCATGCTCTAGCATATGGTTCTCTAGTTCTTTCCAGGTAATCTCACTAGCTAGGTAACCCAAATGCAACCGTTTAAATTTGCCACCACTACCCGTCAGGTATGCCATTAGGCTCTGTAAACACGTACCAACCACGGCCCTTTTAGGCAAGCGGTCTTTATTCCTCTCGACGAATTCAGCCAGTAACCCACTAGCTTTAATCAACTGGTTTTTATCCATCGACGTCAACCCCTCCGTACCATTAACCCCAAACCTACCACTACCTAACACAGCCCTAGTAAGTGCCTCGGTATAGGTAGGGTTAGCATCCCGTTTTAGCTGGCTATAGGTGTTATCCAAATACACTTTTCCCTTCTTTGCCTCCTCAAACCAGCTTACTATAGCACATAATGGGTGGCCCTTTTTGCTCCTGATTTTCTCACTATAGCTATTGAATTGAAAGAATTCATCCAGGCCAACCACCACAGGTCTCTCCTTCCCCCATAACGTTGTATAGGGTTGTCTCAATATCCAAGCATAATTTGCCATAGCCTGTTTTATGACCATCGGGCTATGGTGCTTCAATGCAGCACAGAGGTGTTTTATTGATGTTCTATATGTTTTGTACTGCTCCCCCTCCCTATGCTTTTGCAGGCCCTCAAAGCGGTTCCATGCTGCGAATAATTTTTCCGCAATTTCTTTTCGGCGACTGCTTGCAGTCGTCCCTTTATTACTTTCTTTACGACCGCTAGGGCGTAAAGCCAAAGTAAAAAGGGCTTTGTAATTATTATTTATATGTCCGGCGTTAGACGGATATATATAATCATAATTATATATATACCTTCTAAAATAGGGTTGCCCTGTGGTTTCCAGAGGGCTAATTGTTTTTGCGCAATTAGTACATAGGTAATTTTCTGATACTATTTTAGTCAGTATTTCTTGGTCAATCTCAATAGGTTTTGGCAAGCTAATATAAACAGCCTCGTTAACTTTTCCCGCCTCATCTCGCAATTGTACCAAGTACAGGTATTTATATTGCATCAGCTCTTTTATCCCGCTTCGTATGGCGAACTCTCCATCATTACTACCCTGTAATAAATTAGCCATGCATACGGTTTTCCCATCTAGCTGGGTTCGTATAAAGGCATGGATGCCCATGGCCTTGAAACTCAGCCTATTATCCTCAAACGCAACCGTGCAAATAGCAACTTGTCTCTCAGTATCAGCCACTAAGAAGGGGCGTGAACGGGAGCTTGGATTTTCGGAAGAGTCCTGCATTACAAAGTCTCTCCTTTGTTTACAATTTGCCTATGCCCACCATTGTAATTCGGGCAAACGAGTGGTGCTAGTGGGTAATTGCCACTAGTAAAAAATAAGTCGAAGAGGGTAACGCACCACTCGTTTTATTTTAATGAATTCAACCTAGAATCGCCAAAAATTATGTGTACTACCTTTTGCTAGGTGCCAATTAAACCATGTAAAAACCACATGGCAAATTTTTTTTGCCTTATTTTAATAATTGCTGTAACTCCGCCAAATCATTTGGGTTATTGGCAAAATGTACATCCGGATCATCTTTTGGTAGCCATATGGTTTCCACGTACCTAACTAACTTACTAACCTTGCCCGCAATCTCCACCCCCCGTTCCCCAGCATCCTCATCATAAACCACAAATACCCGCTGAACCCCGTGCTGGGGCAGCAGACTTAATTTCTCCTCAGTCAATTTAGTCCCCAGCACTGCCACGCCCCCCGGGCCAATCCTCCACACATCCATAACCCCTTCCACCAGTGCCACGCTCTCCCCCGCCCTATCCAACCCATACAATAATTTATCCCCCGGCACCAATGCATCATCATTCGCTGCCATCAAATACTTTCTAGCAGCCCTTCCCGTTATGTCCCGGGCTTGGAAGTTCACTAATACCCTATTTAGGTATATTGGTATTATCACCCTATGCCTATACCTCCCCACTGTGTAGCACGCCATAATGTCGTAATTCCTCTGTAAGTGCTCCACATTAAACCCCCTACCATTCAAATACTCTTGGTGGGGCTTAGGTAGTTTTGCCGTTGCCGTTTTGGGCAACATAAACGCCCCTGTGGCACGCCTAGCCCCCCCTTGGTAGCTATCTGGGGGTATATAGTCGTCCCCCGTGCTGTACTGGCCCACAATACGTTTAGCAACCCTCCAACTGCACCTCTCTAATAGCTTTACCAATTGGGCGGGGGCACCCTTCTGCCCACACTTCCAGCATGTGTGCACCCCACTGGCTAGGTTAACACCTAAGTGGTTGCTATGGTCATCACAACCCGGGTAGACACATTGGATGCCAACCCATCCTTGGCTCACATTGCGCCCACTAGTCCAATAGGGAATACCACGGGAATCAAGGTATTCAATGACTTTGAACACTTAACACCCCCCAGAAAATAGTTAAACATTACGCAAACCTAGATAATTGATACCCCCCTCAGGGTGTCCTTCCGCTCCCTCAGTTTCCGATACCTACCCCTCATATTGTACTTATGGCTAACCCGCCTATTATACCACCCACCCCCCAACACACCTACTAAGGTGATGCAAACTACCACTATTATTGAACCTAATATTACCCATAAGCTAACCTTACTACTTATTAACATGGCCTCTTGTGTTTTGGTGCTTGTTTATTTGCCCGCAATGCGTTGTAACCGGGCTAAGGTGGCCCGTTTAGTAGCCCGCTGCTTGGCATAACGCCAAGAGTACCATACTAGAAGCGTACTCATCAACCCAACAAGTGCTAGCATAGTGAGTGAGTGGGTTGCAATAGTTACGAAATTCATGGCATCTCCTCCTTTTCCATTCTCATCAATATAGCCTCAGTTCTTTCTACACCATGGGTCTCCCCCATTATATCCATGGCTACCCCGAAGTCAATTAGCCCCAATCCATCTACGGCCTCATCCTCCTGTTGCTTAGTCATTATACAAAAGAAGTTGTCATCTAAACACTCAATTACCTCCTCACGGGTTGCGTCGTAGAGGATTATTAGTTTCTGCTCCTCATCCCACAACCCCAAATAGCCATTAGGTTGTTTTATCAACTTAAACTCTCTTTTTGTCACCCGTTTTATGTTATCCACTACCTCCTTTACTTTCCCCGCACCATGCACTTTTTTCATGATGCGGATGGCTTTGTTGAACTCTATAGTACCTATGTCACACACCAACCGGCCCTCACCATCCACCACAATAAATAACTTACGCATATGCTCCGTCAGATATTGCATCACCCCCAAAGGCGAGGCATTATATAGTACCACCTTATTTTCCAGGACGTCCCAAATAGCATATAGGTTATTAGGTTGAATGATTAATCTGAATAATCTCATTTTGCACCCTCCTCATTTACTATCTTAGCAACCCTGGTGGGAATGTAAATGTAGGCAGGTGCACGTAACCCCAAACTCCCCGCAGCCATATTCCCCGGTTTGCTCAAATCCCACGGGTGCCATGGTTCAACCAACTCACTTACCCCCTCTACATTCACTATGGTTTTGGTTGGGTCTTTTTTGTCAGTCCCCGTTGCTGGTACGCTAAACATAGCCACGGGTAGCTTCCACATTGGTATCAGTCTCAGGTCATTAACTTCAACCACATCCCACCTATCCGCACTCAACCGGCCCCATACTTGCATAACCCACCTCCCCTTACACAACTCCACCCCTTGCTGGGGTGTCGGCCACTTTACCCCCGTGTTGCCCGCTGGAACCTTTAGCTGAATGCTTTTGTGGACAGCATGGGTAAGGGGTTTGTCACGGAAGACTATGTCACACATAATCTCTATTTTATCCCCCCCATTTTTATTGAATAGGCAAAGCCACTTTGTTAGCCCGGCCTCCCCACTGAACCTCTTCTCCATTGTATTTTGTTGTCTGCTGAACCTACTCCTATTCGAGTCATAGCTAAGTTTACCCCCTTTCTCATACCAGGCAAACACCCACTTATCACCGCACCTAGTCCTAAACAATTCCACTAAACGTTCGCAGATCTGCACCCTCCACTGATTGCCTTTTTGAGTTTTGTTATCCCCATTACTTGGTTTTGGCATGTCATCACCTTTTTTGTTTAATTCGTTGTGCTTCTCAACTTATCAGCGCAATTTATCAATATCTGCCCCAATTGCCTAGCAACCACAGGTCTAAGCACTAGCCAATTAACACTCTTACCTAATTGCACGATGACGCTATTGAACTCGGCGTCAATACTAACCTTTACATTTATTTCCCCTTTTTGTTGTAATTTTAACACATCGTTCTCAATTGGAGGTTTATTGTTTGAGTGGTCCTCTGACATGATTCACCTCTTTAATTGTCCTTAATTAATGCTACCGCAGAAAGGGCGAAACTACGCTAGGTTTAGCCAACCACTTTCGGCATATACAGTAAAGCGGAAAATGGCATGTTGAGCTAAAATCCGGTAGGGATCTAGGAAGTCTATTATCTCCATCCTGGTTTTGCCTGGGCTCGTCCGCATACCCCGCCCTATGCTTTGGCTAGTCAATAATGCACTCTTCCACGCCCCCGCAACAATAATGCAATTCAGGGTTGGTATATCTACCCCCTCCCTCCAAACATCCGTACAAATCACATTCCATACTTTTTTATCGTTGAATTGTTTTTTTATCTCCTCCCTCATCACCCCAGGTGTTGCCCCATTTATGAATATGGTGCTTAGGCCCAGCTCATCCGCATACCTAGCCAGTTCCTCACCATGTGCCACCTCTTTCACCACCGACAAGCTTGTTAGCCCCCTACTGGCCCTCTCTAACGCTAGCTTAGTAATGCGTACATTCCTCACCCTACTCTCCACTACCCCCCTCTGGTACACCTCCCTATAGTTCCTAATCTCCCCTATCTCTGAGTCGTACGGCAACGGCACCAACGTGACAAAGGGCTTGGCGATTATCCCTAGCTTTTGCCCCTGGCCAATGGTTAACCGCCCTATTACCGGCCCCAATATGCCTTCCATTGCTAATAGTCTATCCCTCTCTGGGGGCACCGTAGCAGTGAACCCTATTTTCACGGGTGCTAAATTGCTTTGCATGAACTGCCCAAACCGGCTCTCCCTATTACACACATGGTGGCATTCGTCGCAGATGGTGATGTCGAATTTATTCAGCACATCCTCCGTGGGATATTTACTAATGCTCTGAATTGTGGCACATACCAATTGACCTTTTAGGGGCTCACGGCCGCCCCCACTTATTACCTGGAGGTCATGGTTAGGGAGGTATTGTTGAGCTCGTTGTTCGAATTGCTTTAGTATATCCAGCCTATGGACCAAAATAAGGGAGCGAGCATGGGGCCACATGCTAATTACACCCAGGGCCATAATCGTCTTCCCACTACCCGTCGGGCTTACTATTACCCCCCGCATCTGCCCCCTCACCATGCTAATTAACTCCTTTTGGTCCTCCCTTAGCTCTATACCCTCCAGCAATGGTCTGCACTCTATCCCACTCGGTACATCCTTATGCTCCATCCCAACAATAATATACTCAATACCCCTCGCCTTTAGATGCTTTTTCACCCTATCCAGTAGCCCAAACAAAAATAATCCATTCCTTCGATCAATAAAATAGGCAGTCTGACGTTTAATTTTGGTGCTAAACTGTCCCGGCCGCGCTATCTCTTTCTCATATGCCAAAGCCTCTGCTACCTCTGGCACCAGGGCCCTATCAGCCCTGCAATACAACCCATCAGGTTCGATAAAAATACAAGCCTTCTCCATTACACTGAGTACTCCCTTATAATGCTAACAAACCCCCTTAGCTCTTTTACCACTGCAACCGCTTGCTCGTGCCCCATGTCCCACCGTTGCTGCAAGAACTTAATGACCCTTAAGGTATTAAGCCCCGCCCCTTTGTCGCCCCGCTGGCTACCCGTCCGCTTATGATTTTTATTAACCCTCATTATACCCCTTAATTCCTGCTCTAACCGATAGGTATCCTTCAGCATTAAATCCAAAAAGTCCACTGCCTGGTAGCTTAACATACCATGCCACTCTTTAACAGCCGCCACTCCCTCTTGGCTTTTGTACCGTTTTCCTTCTAGCCAGCATAATTGCTCTGCAATCTTAATATGCCACAACCTCAATATAGCTTTTTCCAACACAGGTTCAGGTGTCTCACTTCTGTAAATCCGTCTCCGCTTCATATTGGCCATCTCTCCTTTGCAGCGGTTTTAATACTACTACTTCGGCGTGACAACAAATTTTTACAGCAAATTTCTGGCCTGCATCATCCAAGCCCTAGCCTGGTCCGGCCGTGCCACTTGCCTAACTATATGCTGGTTACCCTGGGCAGCCAAGTCAGCTAGCCCCCGTACCCCCCGCCGGTATAACCGTTTTGCCTTTACCCCGCCAATGCCGTCTATTTTAACCAACTCAACCATATCTTCGCTTATTCCATACGTAATCCTTTGGGGCAATAGGTTCCATAACTCTTTTTTCCCCCATTTAGCAAACATACTATCAATCAACCAAATGGCTTGGCTAATACGGCTGATGTCAAACCGTACGGAACGCATTAGTTGCGCTAGCGTCCCCTCTGGGCTCTGCCCAGCTAGGCAATTGTAAGCAGCTATGCTGCTACATACGGCATTACTTGCGTTAATTCCATATTGCCTCAAACTCCATGACCACTTATTCCATTGGCTTTGCAGATCCCTCGGCACATACCCCCAATCATTACTAGGCACATCCCCCAGGGCCCAACAAAGCAGCGTGTCATCTGCCCCGTAAGTACTCAGGTACTTATTAAAATTAGTATACCAAGCGTAAATATCATAAGGGCTGTAATAAAGCCAAGCACTCACCTTGCCAAGACCAGTTATGTAAGGGCTAATGTACTCCCCCCTAAACTCAATCATGTTCATTCTTTTAAGGTCATCCAATA
>Ga0180433_10008524_pt1 | contig 12739 bp, 13 predicted proteins | sample SS_ome_8_FD_132980 | JGI IMG/M metagenome (GOLD analysis project Ga0180433, IMG submission 132980) | Hypersaline lake sediment archaeal communities from the Salton Sea, California, USA - SS_1_D_1 metaG | ecosystem: Environmental > Aquatic > Non-marine Saline and Alkaline > Hypersaline >... | reverse complement strand
CCGGAATCGGCGTGGATAAGGTCGATTTCGAGTTCGCCCCTTACCTTTACTTCATCCTTCATCGTTTTGAAGGCTTTGGCGCCCAAGTGATCGCTGGACATAACTTCGTCCAGCAATTCCTTGGTGATGAACTCTTCTCTACCGCTTTGATTGAAGCGAGTCATAGTTATCTCCAGTTACTTACGCTTACGCGCTTCCTTACGCATTTTGGATAATACTTGGCCCGCCGCCGACTGCGGCGAACTTCGAGCGAGGCGTAGCTCGTGCGCTGCCATTTTTCGTAGGGGAGTACCCTTCTTTTTAGGTAACGACCCCTTACGCAAACCTTTCGGCTTTCGATCACGCGTGGCCCACCCAGCATACTTACGAGACGCCCGCTGTGCCCCAGTTAATTCTGCCAGGACCTCAGAAGGAAGATAACCCTCGTCTAGTAAGGTAATCGCTCTGCGGACAACCATGTTACTCTCCCGGATAATGAAGTTTTTGATATTGGTCAGTAGCTCCTTTTTCAAATCCAATTAAACGACGTTTAATACTTTGAGGGCATCCCGCAGGATTTTCCCATGATCGAACGCTAACCTACGTCGTTTGGCAACCCGCAACGGCGTCCACTTAGCTTCCGCTGCGTCGTCACCGGCTTTAACGTCTGTATTCTTTGCGTTAGCAGGAAGGACAACCGCGAAGGCGGTAGTCGTGCTCCAGGACTCTTTGTTGTCCCGCTTATCGCGCCCGCCACCTTCGTACTTGCCCACCAACTTCAACTTGAGACTCTTTAGAAGTGCGCCGAGTTTAAGGTGAGTCTCTTCCCTCAACTCGCGCAGCGCGGCCTGCTTGGCCGTCTCTTTACCGGCCTTCCAGCGTGCGCCCTTTGGGGCGTTCGTATCGTGAAAGCCACCGGGGAGCGCCCAGGACCCTTTGTTGGGAGGATTCTTGCGCTTGACAAGCAGGACGTCATACGTGCGTCCTTTCGGGCGCAGGATAACGATGTCAACCGTAGGATTCTTGCCGGGGCGCCAGTATGGTTGCTTCCGGCTTCCCCAATACTTCGCCGCCAGCTTCGCGACCTCGCCAGCCCAGTCCTCGACTAGCTGCCCTCGCGTGATACCCTCGACGGCTTCATTCAACGACTCGCGCAAGCCCGCTTGATGAACGCGTACGCGAAATGCAAGCGCAGGACTACCGGCATACCGGCGCATCGCCCGCTTCTCGCGGGCGAGTCTTGCCGTCTCCGAATCCTTGCGCTTGCGCTTCTTCATGGTAATTAAACGACGTTTATTAACCCATATCCCAACGTTTCTCGAACGGGTTCCAAAATGCCTCGACTTTCCCTTCCCCTTTCACACGCACCCATAACCAAGGGATTTCACCTACACGCCATTTTTTCGGAACATGTGTGATTACCCCCCGCTTGCGACTCTCAGTCGCCCAATTCCATACCGTAATCGTACTACCCTTCTTCACTTTCGGGGGCTTAGACTTCCCGGTAGGGTCTTTAACTTTGCCCTCCTTGACGGACTTGGCTCTGTTCACCCAAGCCTTCACGTCACGCTTGGCGCTACGGACACCTCTACGTTTAGCCAACGCCAACTTAGCGCCGTGCGTGCCGGGTGTGATGCCTTTCCCGCCCGCAATACCCATCTTGTCAAGCCAACGGGCGCGTTCCTCGACGGACTCCATCGTCGCCTTGAGCACGCCGGCTGCCGACCCGCCGTTGACAACGTGTTCGATTGCTTCCCGAAGGTCCATATCTATCTCCTAGCTAACTATAATATCGAGTCGGTCGGCCATAACTTGCGCGGCTAAATCGCCGTGCGTCCATGCTCCAAGGATTATACCAGTCCCGGAGGGAGTCACGCCACCGGGCGTAAGTGGCGGAATCCCAGGTACGTTAGTGCCGCGAGCCGGAATCATGCCGTCCCTGGCGTTACCCTTTGGCGCGACGCCCGCCGGAAGGGGCGCTGCCGTAGGGTCGGGACGATGCGGAGGTCCAAAGTCATCCGCCGCAAAGAAGCCGGAGATAGTGTATTCGAGCGGATCGAATCGACCCAAGCCGCCGTCGATACACGACCTGTCGAAGCCTGACAAGCCGTCGCGCAATACAGGCGTAACTGTCGGGTCCGTGGGATAGCCGTTGAAGTGATTCAAACACGGAGGTACAGGCGGCAAGGCGTCGTAGGATCGCCACATCGCAAACGGCGACACTTCGGGATGTCCACTACAAGGGTTGCGGCACATAGCGAACGACGGGTCCCAGATAACCGTCGAGGACGTTCCCGCGACAAGGCCGAGAGTATCATCCGGCAACTCAAAGATGTCGATCAACGTCAGCACAAGGATAATGTTCAACACCAAGATGTGTATCGGACGCACCTCCTCGATGCGTAACAAGATTTCTGCTATCTGCGCCGGGTCCAACGACGTGTCGGGATGTATAGGCGACAGATACAAGTTTATCCGCGAGTGCGGATACCAGGGAGCCGCGCTGAAGCCCGGAGGGGTGTTGAGTATGTCAGTCCTGTCCGTATCGTCACAGACGGGATTGAGCGGGTCAGTTAGATCCACCCAGATTGGCTTTGCTTCACAGTCATATCCCAACGAGCGGAAATACGTCGTGAAAGAGTCGGCGTGACCCTTCGTCTTGTACCAACGCACAGCGTCCTTGATCTGTAGTCTCTGAAGATTCTCCGCGTCTTCCGAATACAGCCTGACGCCTACCAGTTGCGCGAGATACGGGAGATACTGGGAAGGGCATTCATCCGGGTCAATAAACTTCAACAAGTCCTGGATCGTCCCAACCCACTCTACACGCTCCGTCTCAATCAAGTATGTGTAGTATTTCATCACCTCGTCCGGGTCCATCATAAAGATCACTTCCGGCGTTATACGGGTAACGAAATTAGTGGGGATAGGATTGCGGATCGACATGATGCCCGTCGTACCCTCTGTCCCTTCGTATAAATCCCAAGGCGTGATACGCACCAAGCACTTCGCGGAGTAAATCAACACGTCCGCTACACTATCCCAGATGAACGTATGCGCAACCCCCGTAGGCGACGACGTAAGCCCCGTCGTGCCGTCACTGGCGGGGTCGCTAGACTCTGTACACGGATACCAATTGCTCCCATTGTCGGGACTGTACTCCGGGACTATGCTGCACGTATCGCCAGTTTGGTCGAGCAAGTCGTATTCAATAGTCACGTCCCCGGCAGTCAAGAGGGTGGGGTACGCCGTGATCGTCACGCTGGGAGCAGCAAACGGCCAGCCCAGCCCCAGCGTGACGACGGGGTTGTGTCCGAATCCATACGTGGGGAGATTGCCGTAGGTAGCCATTTACAACTCCAACAAGCGACTAGATCGGGACCTTCTCGAAGATTGGGTTATCGGCGGAAGCGCCTGTTTGATCGAACAGGTTGAATCGCTTGATCGGCGTTATGCCGTCATCGTCGTAAATCCAAAGTTCGTGCTCGTTTGCGCCACCCGACGGCCACAGCTTGTTACGGTTGAGGAGGGCCTTCCTCGCCAGCGCCGTGTCGCTTTCAACACTGTTAAGCCGCAGGACCACATGATGCGAAGTAGGCGTTATCGTATCGTTCAGGTAAATATGGAACGAATCGGATGCCACGTTGCCAGGACGTACCGTACCGTCATCGTAAGCCAAGCGATAAAGGCCGGGAAGCGCGACTGGATCGACTTCGATAACTGGCGCACCGGCCCACGGCACTACAGGGGCGCCCCACGCCGCGCCGTTGAAATACTGACCGTCCACGGCACGCTGTATCAGTACGACAAGCCCCGGAAGCAACCCCGGAAGTCCAGGACCGCCGGGGATTGTGATTAGGAAGTCTATCCAGGATACAGTCTGGACATTTCGATTGAGGTACATGACAGACATAGTTTACTCCTAGCAAGCGCCACTCGGCGTAGGTGTAGGCACAGGCGTATAGTCCATAGTTTTCGTGATCGTCCCGATAACCAACAACGTCGTGTCGTCGGCAGCGTTTACGTCAGCGGCGGGAGTTGTCAAGGTGAACTGATCCACGCCGTCAACTCCCATGACCGCCTTGTAGACCTCCGAGATATACAGCGACCCTCCCGGTACGTTTTCGTCGCGCGTGAATAGGGCCTTCAGCGCGGTATCGATGTTGTCGCCGACAGTATCCTTATCATAATTCGAGTCAACGTACACAGTCCCCAAGTCGAAATTGACCAGTTGTAGATTCCCCGGCTGGATACACACTGTCACTGTGATAACGGCGCGGTCGTACAAGTATTGCCAAAGAGCGTCACGCAACGCCGACGATGCCGCAACGAAGGTGTCTCCACTTTCCGCCCACGCGTAAACGTCCACGATATTCGCGGAGTAGCTAGACACGCGCAGGATCGTACTGGCGCGACCGATTTCGCCAGCCGAGGGGTCCGAGAAGCCCCGCGACAAGTCGTCAAAATCGGCTTTCGTGATCGCGCGGTCTTGCGTGCGTATGTATACCGGGATGTCCCGGCGCATATCCTCGATGTCTTCCCTGTCAGCGCCACCCGCCGCAGCGGTGAGATTGGAGATCGGCAGGCTGATCGTGCCGTTGCAGTCGGCTTGAATAACGCCATCGATAGCGCCAGCGGCAACGTTGCCTACGGTGCCGCCCCCGGAGCGATACGTAATCTTAATCTGCGCCCCCACCAAAGGGACGTTCCCAAACGTGCCGTCTCCGAAGCGTATGCGAAGCTGGGAATCGTTCCCGAAATATTCGGCGGTGTAGGAGTTCGTAAGTCCCGCTGTAGCCAGCGAATCAACCTCCGTCCAAGTAACGCTGTCAACCTGCACTTCCCAAGAGTCCTCGATGACGGATATTTCAGACGTATCGAAGGTCTGATCGGCGTCGCCCGTCGAAGTGAATAACTCTATCTGGCTCGTGCCTTCCGCCATTGCGAAAGATACCGCTACAGAACCCGCTGGGAACGTGAATTGCTGCAGAGTCTCGAAAGTAGCCTCTCCCGCTGAAATCTGCGCACCCTTCGCTACAACGAGGGGATACGACGCCAGCGCAGCGGGTAAAGACGACGCCGTAACGTCCACAGAAGCAGCCACGGGGCCAGTAGGGTCGTAACCCACACTTCTCGCAATACGGAGCGCCGTGGCGTAGCGTTGCGCCGTCGCCAGAAAGACCTCGCGGCTTACTTGATTGACAGAGAAGTTTAGAATGTCTCCGACGAACGCAACGAGGTCACGGAGCGCGGTCCCCAAAGCACTCTCAACGAAGTCACTCCAAACGTCAGGGTGCGTCTTGAGTATCCAGGCGGCAAGTTCCGATTGGATTGTCCGCAAGTCGCGGGCGGTATATGGGATCGGCGGATAGTCCGTCATACCGAACTCCTATATAGTGATCGCGCGAGATACGCGCGTGAGGGTGTAACGCCTAGCGTCCAACATAAACGCACCTTGAGCGATGTCCACTTCCCCAACGACTCCGAACGTCACGCGCACATACAACTGGTTAGTCTCGTCCGTGCGCTCGATAACAACATCCTTGATGTCGATGCGCGGGTCGTAACGCGGGACGTCCTGCGAGATAACCGTAGCGATGTTACCGGCCAGCATCTCGTCGCCCGGCTCGAATGTGAACTGCTGGGCGCCGATCCCGAACGTACGGTTGCCAGGGCGCTCGCGCTGGCGCGTAAACACAATCATCACAATACTCGACCACACCAAATCGTAAATCCCCGAAGGCATGAAGTATCCGCCTTTGGTTCTTACAATCGGCATTGCCAGTCCGCGATGTAGTATTGCTGCTTGAGGCATAGCTAGATTGCCAAGTGAGTGTGAACGTAAGTCGGAGGGGCCGGATATATACCTGGGGCGGTCCCTCCGTTATTCGTGATCTCGTCAACAATAGCGGCGCTCATGGCGTCCACGTACCTATTAAAATAACTGAAAGCGTTGCCGGGATCAAACGGATACGGTGGCGCAAACCCCGACTTGATCTGAGACGCAAGCGTAGCGCCGGTTATCCCCGTCCATGTGTGCGTATGCAAAGGATTCACGCCGTCAGGACCGGGCGGTGTCGTTGTAGCTGTGTTTATATAGCCGCATAGCGTCGGAATCATCGACGATATGAACTCGTTCCAGCCAGACCAGGACGAAGGGAACGACCCTATTGGCCTGTCAACGAATCCCGCCCCCGCTAACGACGCTTGCACCGTCGCCAGCATCGCTACAGAGTTGAGGCCGACGACTATCAAGTGAAAGTGCGGCCACGGAGGGGGAACAGGTGGCGGGGGAGGAGGTGGCGGCGGGTTGCCTGGATCAGTCGTTACTATCGTGGCCCATTGAGTAGTTATGACTGAAGCCAGGGCGTCCACTAATGCCTGTGCGTAGGGACCGGCATCAGGAGCCGTAGGGTCGATCCCTACAGCCGCCAGTTCGGACAGCATCCCCGCTCGCATGGTGACGTAACTGACTGCCATTATACTTTCCGACAGATAGTAAGACCTCGGGACGTGTCGATAGTCAAAACGCTGTGTACTACCTCAGCCTTTTGCAATCTTTTTGCGTAAGTATGAAACTTCCTGCTCCACAGTAACCCGTCGTGGAACAGAATGTAAGCGTCCTTACGCAAGTGCGGTAGCAGATTTTTCAGGGCGCCCGCGCGTTCCCAGCAGTCTACCAAGCACAAATCCACCTTGCGCCCTCCGAGATAGTCCTGCCAGTGAACCTCCGTTGAATCGCCTAAGATAAAATTGCACTTCGTTACACCGTGCTCTTTTGCGTGACGCCGCGCGGTATTGAATAAACGACGTTTAATCTCGACAGTGAAAACCTCTACTCCTTCATACGCTGTTTGCATGTACAAAGCCGCCCAACCTTTGTAAGTACCCGTCTCAACGATCACGCGGGGCTTAACAGCGGCCACAAACATCCATAAGAAATCCAGTACCTCTTTTTCGGCGGTTTCCCAGTCCAACATCTGCCAACGCAAACCTTTCAACATAGCTTTGCGCGACTTCGAGTTGGCGGGGTGTACGCCCCCGCCGCCTTCTGTTTTGAACGTGAGGTTAAACGGATTAAACATATTTACGACTTCTTTGCTAGTACCTTCGAGGACACGTCCGCGTGAGGCGCCCCCGTAAAATGACAAACAGACTTGCCCGTGACGCACCCGTCAGTCGGATCGACTGTGGCGTCGCCTAGTTGAACCGTCCCGGCTGCTTTAACAACAGCGTCTCCCCCGGCGTCTACCTTCACGTCGCCAGGACAGTCAATAGTGACTTCGTTATCCTCCTCGTTGATTTTGATCGAGTAACCCGACCCGGCATCGATAGTAACGCCCTTCTTCTCCGAAGACCCAGCTTGATCGTTATCCCGGATAGAAATTAAGCGACCGCCCGCAGTCTTTAAGATTATCTCCGCGTTGTTCGGGTCGTCCGACAGGATAACTTTGTGACCCGCCGCTGTTTGGATTCCCTGCCGCAACGGGTAAGCGTCCGTGTCTCGGAACTCGGGAGGTAGCTGGGACACGCCTTGTGATTGAAGGTAGTAGCTCCCCATATAGAAAGGGAACTCTCGATTACCGCGCAGGAACATTACGTCTACACGATCCCCGACACTTGGCACGAAGAACCAGCCGTTGCCATTCCCAGCAAGCGTGAACATCGGTTCCGCCCACGGATACAAATTTGCTGGCGCCCCTTTAGGGTGCCACGCGGCCACGCGCACGCGCACGCGACCTCGCTTCTCTGGATCGTCAACGGCCACGACTTCGCCGCGCCAGACGCCAAAGAGCCGCCGCCAACCGAAGTAGCGCACGGGGTCTTTTATCATCTCGATAACAGATGGATCGCCAGGGCCGGTCATTTATTCCTCCCGCGCTATACGGCGGTTTGCGAACGTTACACGCCCGGACTGTTGTTGTTGTTGGCGAACCGCCGCAGCCTCAGTCGCGCCGATGTCCAGGCCAACACCACTCAACTTCAAGTCCTTCGCCATGACAGCATGACGCAACAATTGAAGCGTCGTGTCGTATTCACCTACTCCCAACTCATGCTCGATACCTACAACGCGGTACACTCCCGACAGATAATGCGGCTTCGCATCGTTACGCATGATTCGCACGTACACAAACTTGTTCAACGCCGTAAGGGTAGGATCACCAAGTATCGTCATTGACGCCCGGAACATGTATTGCGCATGGAGCATATAGCGCGACCGCGCCAGCGCCTGCGCTTCAGCAACCGTCCGCGCCTCTGTGGTAAAAAGTGGGACGCGCTCTTCACCTTCCGCCCCAGAGGGTATGTACTCGCCCTCGATTCCCCAGACGTTCGCGGTCTGCGAATCTTCGCTTTCGTCTACGTCGGGATTATCCGCGTCGGTTGTGTCGGCGGCTACTCGACTTCCTCCAACGCCCCCGCCGAGAGCCTTGATCGCCCAATCGTTATCCTGTACCTCAAAACTCTTTACGCGCCCGCGCATGTTACGGTTGAACTGGAAATGCGGGATAGATTTTGACGCCTGTGACCGCGTAGGCGGCGGGCGGAAGTTAAGGCGATTCCTTACGTCTACCCACGCTACGTAACCGCCACGCCTTCCCGCCGCACTCAAGCAATACGCAGCGTAGGGTGCCTCCGTCGCCAGTCTCCGAAGTAATTCCAGATCGGGAACTTCTTGCGTTATCGCGTCCATCTGTGGATGATCGACGGTATCCTCAATACAGGGATTTCCATCGTCGTCAACAGCATTACCTCCACCATTAAAGCCACCTAAATCCGCCATGCGCTTCGCAATACTGCTCCATCGCGGGGGCGAGTACCCGTAGCCAAAGCCAAAAATCACCGCCGCGCCGATAGGCGCCACGTCCTCCGTTCCAGTATAGTACCAAAGTGTTTTGTTACCGCTCTCGATAGACCCCGTGCGCTGTTGCTGTACGTCGTCAGTAGAGACGCGCTCGCCGCCGGGTACAGCGTTGAACGTCGAAGCCGTCATTGTCTCGACGTTCACGGTAAGGCCGGTGATGTCGAACGCGGGACTGTATCTGTAAATCACATGCTCGAACCACGGAGTAAACAGATCATTGCCGCCGGATAAACGCCAACCGAATCGAAAGCGGATTCGTCCGTGTATGCCGTTGGCGAGCAATAGGTTCTCGATGTACTCCCACGACGCATCGTAGAACTCTATCTTTGCGGTAAACGCCTCGTTCACCGACAGGCTGCACGATAACGACTTAACGTAGTCATGCGCAGGAATCCACGTACCCTCGCCTTCACCGATGTACATTTCAACGGCGGGCATACGCGCGTGGGGGTTACGCGATAGAGATTCTTCTAGTGTTTGAACGTCAGTCATCCACCGACTCCACCAGTCGCGTTTGGCGGCTGATGAAGGCGTCCACGACTTCCCGCTGGGGAATGTTCAACACTTGACCCACAGTCATTTCGTCAACAGGGTCTATTATGTTGTTTGCTTGGGCGATAATCCACCACAGCGACTCGTCGCCGTAGTAGTCCAAAGCTAGTAAGTCGAGGCAACCTATATCAGTCGCTACTACACGATGCTTGAGAACTGTAACTTCGTTCAGATCAAACTCCTGCGGGGGTTCCCACAGGTCATACGTAAAGGAATCCAGGGCTTCCACATAGCGCAACACCGTATCCTTGTAACGGGATTCGGGGGCTTGCTGTATGCTTCTCGGTATGTCAGCCATGATATTAAACGTCGTTTAATCGACAGCTAGTACCCAGGAGACGGGTTTGCCCCTATTAGATAGTCCTGTGCGGAGCGCGGCTCCGTATCCGAAAAAGTCAGCGTGACCTCCGCGCCGTACGGACGCAAGTTAATCACGGACACCGGCGCAGTCCAGTTTACTTGTAGCTCCGTTACTAGTCCGCGCCGATATACTGATCGATAACTCATACGCCCCTCGTAAGGGCGCCCGGTGTCAGGCCGGAAGAACTCTCCCAGGTGCAACTCCATAACAGGCGGGGGGCGCAATATCTCTTGTTGCCCTACACGGTCAAGCCAGGGGTGCATCAACGCCTGAAGCCACATAACGCGACGCTGCACGTCGTTGTAAGCGTCCTCGTGTGCTTCAAACTTCATCGTAAGCGTGGTAGACGCCTCGGCGGTGCCGCCGTAGTTGAAATAAGGACCTCCGCGTCCTGGAAGTGACACTTTCTGCCAGTCCACGGCGGCGAGGTCGGGGACAGAATCCATCTCCAAGTAAGGGATGAATACCTGTTCCAACGCGCCAAGCGATTGCAGCATTCGCTTGTACCGCGTCTCGTCCTGCGCGGGGCGAATGAATGCTTGCTGGTGTATCCTCGTTTCTCCGTGTTCAGGCATGGCTACCTCGACATTCCAAGAGCCGCGTTCATAAGGCCCCCGCCCCGTGTAGCCCGCTTGGTGATAGTTACCAGTTGGCGCAACAAGTCCGTTACTTCACTATCGGACTCCACAACGACGTTGACCGGCTGCTCGCCCGCAACAACGGGGACGCCACCCGTCTCAGTCAACGGTATAACGGCTTCTGGCCCGGCTTCTCCGATCACAGCGGCGGTAGCAGCCGTTACGATGCCGCCTTCCTGTAGGCCAATCATCCCCAAAACGTACTCGCCCGAGAGCATGGGGATCGGGTCAAGCCCTGGAATTAACTCGATAACGTGATTAGCTGCCCAGATGAACCCTTGTACGGGGAGCAACATCCAGTCGAGAATGAGAACCATCGCGGTACGTACGATTTCCCATATCCCTTCAAACAAGTCGCTAAAGAAGCCGGTGATTTTGCTCCAGTTGTCAATGATTAGCTGGACGACACGGATACCTAGCGCCCACATAATGACCTCGCCCAGCGCCTCGAAGAAGGACATGCCTTCACTCAGGTATGAAATCAATCCAGCAATCGCCGCTATCAAGGCAATAACGCCTACCACAATCCATACGATAGGGTTCGCCATGAGCGCGGCATTGAACAACCACATTGCCGCCGTCGCGATGTACATAATGCCCGTCCATATACCTTGCGCGACGGCTGCCGCGCCGTAAGCAATTGCCAACACACCCATAGCAATAGTGTTGGCAACTAGCGCAGCCGTATTTTTAAGGAACGCACCTACGTTGGCCCAGAGCGACGCGTTAAACAGCCACGTAACGGCGGTGAGTAACTTCTGTGCGCCGATCTGTATCCAGTACGCTGCTATCAAGGCGTTCAGAGCAACATGGTAGGCAACGGTAACAGCAATATTCTTTATAGTGGCCCCGATACTCTTCCATATTTCAAGATTGTAAATCTTCTGCGCAGTAGACACGACGCCCAACACCGTTGCCTTGATCGCCAGCAACGAATTAGTAAACGCCACGCGAAGCCCGAACGTTCTCACGACCACGTTGGCGGCGGTTAGAGCGATAGTGAATCCAACTACGCCTAGAACAACGTCCTTCAAAATGTTGTCTTGGCGCACGAACCAGCCAACAGTCGCCCCAAGAATATCAACGAACGGCCCGAGTATAGTAATCATACCTTCCAAGACAGGACCGCCTAATTCCATCAAGACGGGGATTACGCGATTACGTAAACGCTCCCATAACCGCGCGAAGGTCTGTTGCGCTTTCTCATACATCTCCTGCATGAGTTTTGCTTCGCGGCGTGCCTCCTCCGTACCGGCAATGATGTTCTGGAACGCCGTTATGTCTCCCGCTTGAATCTTCTGAATGGTATCCAAGCTGACGCCGTAAATCTCCTGGACGGCCTCTCCGAACTGTTGTATACCGCGCCGATCCAACGCTTGTATACCTTGCATTAGTAGTTCGCCAGCCTGCCCAAACTCTCCCTGCATCAAAATATCGCGGTAGCCTTCCCACGTCTGCCCCGTACTGGACAGAACCATGTTCACTACCTTGGCGTTTTCCTCGATCTTGGAAGGATCAAGCATGTTCACCATCATGCGTTGAGTCTCTTCCGAATCAACCCACAGATTTTGGAATGCAGCCGAGACACCCGCAAACTCAGCCATTGCCTTTTCAGCATCGCCTCCCTGGCGTTTGATTTCTCGGAACCAGTGGGCATTGGCTTCTAGCTGCTGCATCATTACGCCGAAATCTGCTTCGGCGGTTGACGCGGCGTATGCCAGCGCCGACAACTGCCCCTCGACACCTTCCATCGAGCCGGTTATCGACTCGAATATATACGTGAACTGCCCTATCTGTTCGCCCGTTGCGCCAAACGCTTCCAGAGCAATATCAGCACGCCCGACCAGACTCACGAACGTTTTGAACTCTTCGCCGACGTATTTGAACCTAGCCGCTTGTTGAATGACGCCGCCCAATTCCGCTTGAGACATACCCATCTCGGCACTAAGGGCGATTGCTTCCCGACGCATAGCGTCTACGTCCGCGCCGGTTCCCTGTATGGCGATACCCATACGCGTCCAGGCTGTATCCGCCTCTTGCGCCTGATGGACCATCATCCCCGCTGTACCGACAATCGATGCCGTTGTAGCATCCAGGCTGACGCGCAGCCCCGCAACCCGTTTAAACATTCGCGCGGAAGCACGCTCCGACTTGCCAGTAGCCTGCAACAGCTTCATCATCCCTTCCGACAAGTCGTCCGCTTGCTCTACCGCGCCTGCCATAGCGTCGCCTTGCTCAACTAGCCGCTCTGACCACGCGGCGGTTGGGCCTTCCAATGCCTTGATTGCGCCCTTTGCCTTCGCCAAGGTCCCGCCGTACTTTACGCCCGCCGCCGTTTGTTGCTTG
>Ga0180433_10008523_pt1 | contig 12739 bp, 13 predicted proteins | sample SS_ome_8_FD_132980 | JGI IMG/M metagenome (GOLD analysis project Ga0180433, IMG submission 132980) | Hypersaline lake sediment archaeal communities from the Salton Sea, California, USA - SS_1_D_1 metaG | ecosystem: Environmental > Aquatic > Non-marine Saline and Alkaline > Hypersaline >... | reverse complement strand
TATTATATTGCTGCGGCAAGGGGCGCTGATGTGGACCAGCCCCGGAACCTGGCAAAAAGCGTGACCGTCGAATAAGCGGCGGTTATCGTATTCCAATACCTTCTTTTTCCGGATGAGAATACTCTCTTGTTGAGGAATTTGGGTTGTGATATAATCGATTTCACTAAACTGCCGGGGTGGCGGAATTGGTAGACGCAAGGGACTTAAAATCCCTCGGAGGTTTCCTCTGTGCGGGTTCGAGTCCCGCCCCCGGCATTCTTTTCTGTCCTTAATTCCCCCGGAATGAAGCAGTTAACGCCACTTAAACGAACTAAACAAAAACAAACAAAAATAAACAGTTTGAGTCTGTTTTGGTATGCTTATGTCCTCAATTTGTCACCACAATTAAAAAAACAAAAAAATTCAAACCTGTGATTTCCATCATGTGTAGGAAGCAACTTAAAAAGCAATATCGCAGAAAATAATAGAACTTTGTCATTCGTCTGGTCTCAGACTGTTATCACATAATCAAATTTTAGCTCCACAAACTCATTAATGCTCCTTGGCCTCTGTTTTGAAATGTCGATGAAGACTTTGGATAGGATTTGTATTTCTTTTTAGGTTTGTTCTTCATTGTATCGATTCTTTTGGTTTAAACCAATCCTGTGTTCTCAGACAGATTCTGACAAGCATCAACATAACTGGGACCTCGATAAGGACGCCAATAACAGTAGCAAGGGATGCTCCTGATGAGAGGCCAAAAAGCATGACTGCAGTCGCAATGGCCACTTCAAAGTGATTAGAGGCCCCGATCATAGCCGAAGGTGCAGCATCCCGATAAGAAAGTTTCAATAATTTTGCTAATCCGTATGCGATCCAGAATATAAGGTTTGTCTGGATAAAAAGCGGGATGGCGATCCAGAGTATGGTCAAAGGGTTGGAGAGGATCACTTCGCCCTTGAAGGAAAACAGAAGCACAAGAGTTATAAGCAGAGCGGTAATGGTTACCGGTGTAAGGAGATGCAGGAATTTTGAGTTAAACCAATCGATGCCTTTTTTAGCCACAATCAATTTACGCGAGATAAAACCTGCAATCAGAGGCAGGGCTACATATATGCCGATGGAGAGAAGAAGGGCTTTCCAAGGAACAGGGAGGCGGCCGATGCCTAACAGGAATCCGCCGAGAGGTCCGTATAAAACGAGCATGGTCAAGGAGTTGATGGCCACCATGATCAGTGTGTGTCCGTCGTTTCCTTTTGCCAGATAGCCCCAGACCAAAACCATGGCCGTACAGGGAGCGATCCCGAGCAGGATACATCCTGCCAGATAGCTGCGCCATAAAGGAACCGCCAGCATCTTAACCCCCTCCACAAGAACTACGGTTCCTGCGCCATGTTCTGCGCCTACAGGAAGATCGAGTCCCAAGGGCATTTTTATATAGTCAAGAGCTTCAGTGCCTATGAATGTTCTGAATAGAACACTGAGAAACAGCATGGCAATGGCATACATAGTGAAGGGCTTTATGGCCCAATTGACAAACAAAGTCAGTAAGACTGGTTTGACGTTTTTCCCGGCCTTGAGCACTTCAGCAAAATCGATCTTGACCATTATGGGATACATCATGAAGAAGAGACAGATCGCAATGGGTATTGAAACTACCGGTGCCTTATTGACGTAAATGGCCAAACCATCCAGGGATGTCGCCACTTTTGGGGCGAGTTTACCCAGCAAAATCCCCGCCAGAATGCAGAGAATAACCCAGAAGCTCAAGTAGCGTTCAAAAAAACTAAGACCTTTGGACTGTTTGGTTATACAGGCTTTGTCTTCCATTTTTCCTCCTTATCGTTGAGAATGTTTTCAAATTCAGATTTCCATTGGCTTTTTAACTTGTCGAAGAGATCTCCAAGCGATGTATGATAGATGCTTTTTATGTTCTCTTCCTCTTCTCCCAAGGGTCGGACGGGAATGAGGTCCATGACTTCATCCGGAGTTAAGCCGGATTCAAACATGGTTTTTGCCGACCCCTCCGCCCCCGATAAAACCGATCGTTTTATTATTCATTTTAATCGCCCTTTCGCTTTTTTTTCTTTCCGGGAGGATTTGATTATAGCGTCTATCCTCTCAATAATCTCATCGATTTTCTCTTCTGTCACCGGTGTTTCGCCTTTGGTAATCCCATAATCTGTGGTATTGATGTGGCGGTACTTTAAAAAGCCGCTGCTCTTCATGATCTTTTCGGCGCAGTTAATTGGGCATCCGTCGATAATAATCAATTCTCCCGTATCTCCGAGAGCTTTCAGTTCTTTTTTTGATTGCTCCGCAAATTTCGGGTCTATGGCAAAGCGTGCCAGACAGAGCATTTTTCCTTTTCCCTTTACCATCAATTTTCGAGCGACTTTGTCTGAATAAGCGCCTGTGTTTGAGGCCCCCGAGCAGGCCAGCACGATAATTTTTTCGCCGTTATTTTCCATTGTTTCCTCCTTTTATATATATTTATTAAAAGGGTCCATTTTTTTTAATTTTATCCGCTTCCTTATGTTTTAACAGTTTGAAGGCATTTTTGCCGCGGGAATTGGGGATCGCTTTTTCCTGTAGAAATTCAATGCCGGCAGCGATTTCTTCAAACTCATTGAAGGGGAAACCGATGACCGTTTCATTCGGACCAATATCGGTGGCGTCCCGACAGCCATAGCAGCCAAAACTCATGTTGAATTTTTTCTTCACGAATGGAATCAAGGTCGCATCGACGCAGGCTGCCTGTAAAACCGCCGTCGAACTTTCAATTCGTTTCCCATCCTGCCTATTCAATTGGGCTAGGGCGATCCACATCAGCTTTTCCACTTCGTCTTCAATGACAACGATATCAGGTTCAACTAGAGCTTGCTCAAGGGGAAAAAGGTAGAGCGCTTGGAGTTTGTTCGGTTCCAGTCGGGTCATGCATTCGAACATCCGCTTGCCGGCGCTTTCATGCTGTACAATGCCAAATCCCTGTAAACCTTTGCCTGTTTTCAATCCCTGGGGGAGCGCTTTAAAACCAAATGCCGCCGCAGCCGCAGGGCAGGAGATGCCTTCTGCGTCGAGCAGCACGTGCGTGCCGCTTCGCGCTTCCATTAATGCCTGGCAATATCGGTGATGACTTAATCGCGTAACATCGCTAACAATTTGTTCGTTGCTAAAATAAAATTTTACGCCAACGGGATAGGTGCATAGTCCGAGTATCGATTTGATTCGCCGGGCGTATTTTTTCGTTTTTATCATATGGATAAGATCTCAATTTTCAATATCAAATTCATATTTGGTTGCTTCTCTTTTTTTTCCTTTTAAAAATAAAATATAAATTCGGCAGCAAGAACAGGGTCACAAACAGGGAGAAAAACAACCCGCCAATGACGGCAACGGCCATGGGCTGAAGCATGTCGCCTCCTTCTCCCCAGTTGATGGCCAGAGGCAAGAGGCCCAGAATGGTCGTGGCCTGAGTCATAAGGATGGGGCGTAAACGCAGAGGAGCAGCTTCAAGGACCGCTTCTTTCAACGCTAATCCTGCCCTTCGTTTATCATTGATGAAAGAGATGAGGACAACCCCCTGAGTGGCGATACCTCCGCTCATGATGACCACTCCGATGAGAACCGTTGCACCTGCAGGGAATCCGGTAATCAGCAGGGTAGCCAGGACACCGATGAGGGCAAAGGGTACGCCCAGAAGGATGAGGAAGGGCTGTTTGAAGGAGTTGAATTGAATAGTCAAAATCACATAGGCAAAGAAAAGAGCAAAAACGATTATTTGCAGGAGAGTGCGCTGGCTTTCCTGCATTAAGTAAACCTGTCCCCCGAACTCAAGGGAATAACCTTCAGGCAAGTTTATTTCAGCTGTCGTCTTGTCGACTGCAGCCGCCATTTCTCCCACGTTAGCTTCTTTGGTCACATCACTCGATACAATGATCTGCTTCATCTGATCTTCCCGTACGATCTCCACAGGCCCCAGCCGTGGCACAACATTGGCGACCGTGCGCAATGGGACTTTCAGGCCGCCGGGCGCATCCAGGAACAGGTTCGCAATTTCCTGACGCGACTGGATTTTGGTTTCAGGGACCAACACCCGGATATCGTAGTATTCGCCGGCTTCACGGAACTGCGTGGCTACTGCGCCGTCAACCAGGCTGCGCGCAGCTTTGGCAACATCTTGAGCGGAGATTCCGATGTCTGCGGCCCGCAGCCGGTCAATCTGAATCTGGTATTCGGGTTTGGTGATCTGAGTGCCGATTCTAACGTTGGTCAAGCCCTGGATAGCCTGGATCCGGTTTGCGACCTGCTCTGCAATCTGATGGATCTGATCGAGATCGAAACCCCTCACTTTGACCTCGACATCAGATTCTCCCATCTTCCGGATTCCCTTCATTTTTTGTTGTTTGACGACCAGTTTGGCACCGGGTATGGTGTGTTTCATAACTTGGGGCCTGATTTTTGTGATGTATTGTTCGGTCGAGAAAGGCCTTCGGTTTTTGGGCACGAGTTCTATATCGATTTCTCCTTCATTGGCGATCTCGTAAGTCACCAATCCCCAGACCTTTCCTCCCGATAGAGTGAAGTAGCGTTCGACGTAAGGATCGTCTCTGACAATTGACTCAAGTTCAGCCAGGAGGCTGTCTGTTTGGTTCACAGAGGTTCCTGTAGGAAGGATGACTTTGATCATGACCCGGCCGTCATCAGGTTTGGGCAGAAACTCTGTTCCCACTTTACCGAAATGATAGACTGCTGCTGCCATGAGGATGAGAAAAAAGGCGACAACCAGCCACCTCAGCTTCAACAGACCGCCTAAGGCGTTGCCGTAGATTTTATTTAGAGCGAGGATAGCGCGGTCGAAGAGACTTGTTTTTTGGGCGGTTTTTTTTGGTTTGACGACAATATAATGGGTAAGCATAGGGGTGACAGTCAGAGCCACAACAAGAGAGGTGATAATAATGCCGGCGATGGTGAGGATCAGCTCTTTGAACAAGAGGGAGGTAAGACCCGGAATGAGAAGGAACGGCAAGAAAAGCGCAAGGAAAGTCAATGTGGCGGCGACTACGGCCAAGGCAACTTCCGATGTTGCCGTCACCGCTGTGGGTTCTTCTCTCCTTTTAATTTCTTGGGATTTTCTTTCTTTGTGGACCCGAGTGATATTTTCGACCACGACGATGGAATTGTCCAAAACGACTCCCATGGCCACCACCAAACCGCCCAAAGAGAAGATGTTGATTGAGAAATCCGCTATTTTCATAAGAAAAAAATTGAACAAAACTGTCAAAGGCAGGGCTGTAAGCATGACGACAACCTGCCGCCAGCTTCCCAAGAATAGAAAAATGACCAGGATCACAAGAAAGACGGCGACAATGACCGCGTCCCGCACTCCGCTTATGGCACCCTTGATGTAAGTGGCTTGATTTTCGATCGTATTGAAGTGAATATCCAGCGGAACAATGTCTTGAAGCTTTTGAATCAGTCGATTGACTCGATCCGCTACTTCCACGGTGTTGGCATCTGCCTGTTTCAAGATGTTCAATTTGACGGCCGGCTGGCTGTTGAAACGGGTGATGACCCGCTGTTCTTCATGGCTGTCTTCCACTTCTGCCAAATCCTTCAACCGAACCAAAGCCTGTCTGTCATTCATAATCACCACATTCCGGATGTCCTCCAGGTTTTGAAATTCTGCCGTGGTCCGAAGGATGAATTCACGGTTGCCTTCAGTGACTCGTCCCGCCAATTGTTCGATGTTTTCCTCCTCCAGGCGTCTGATCACTTGGTTCAGCGTCAGGTCATAAGCGGTGAGCCGTTCAGGATCCAGATTCACCCGTATTTCTCGTTCCAACCCGCCGACCACCTCTGTTCCGGCTACTCCTTTCACTGCCAGAAATTGATCTTCCAGCACATTTTCAATCCATGTACGCAGTTTGACCATGTCGCGGCCTTCTGACATAACGATAAGCTGGACAATCGGAAGCTGTGAGGGATCGGCTTTGAACATCACTGGAGGGTCGACGTCGGGCGGCAGCTTGCGAGTGGCCAGTCCCATCTTCGCCACCACATCCTGATAGGCCACATCGACATCGGTCCCGTATTCGAAGTTCACGAGCAGCGTGTACATCCCTTCTATGGCGGAGGAATCCAGGTAATCCAGGTCATCCACAGTGCTTAGGGTTCTTTCAATGGGGTCTGCAATATTGTCGTTTATTTCCTCAGGAGTGGCGCCCCTCCAGAAAATGTGGACTTTTATCATGGGATAGGTTATTTCCGGTAAAAAATCTGTGGGGAGGTTGAAATAACCGTAAAAGCCCAGCACCAGGGCTGTTGCCATGAGAGCAAAGACAGCTACCGGCCGACGGATCGAAACAGAAGTCAGTTTCACTTCTGGCCTCCATCTAACAAACTTGTTTTTTTCTTATCCTCCTGAATCCTGACAGAGGTCCCTGTTTTCAGTTGTTCTTGTCCCTCAATAACAACTATGTCGCCAATTTTGAGTCCCTCCAGGATTTCCACCCATCTCTCCGCTTCCAAGCCTGTTTTGATAACACGTTCTTCGGCTTTTCCGTCTCTTGCGATGAAACAGGTTCGGTTTTGAGGACGGTCAATAACCGATTCGATGGGAACGGCAATGGTGTTTTCCAGAGTACGCGTAATAAAAATTGTTCGGACAAACATTCCTGCTCTTAAATTGGGGCAGGGATTGATCAATTTTATTTCTGCCAGCCCGTTCCGTGTCTTCTCATTGATCTGCGGATAAACGCGCTGGACGATTCCCTCGAAAATTTTACCGGGGCAGGCATCGGCCCGGATTTGGGCTTTCTGACCGATATTGAGTTTCCTTACGTCCAGCTCCGAGACTGACACTTTTACCAGAAGCCGCTCGCCGCTTTGAATTTCGAACAATTTGGTTTTGGCCGGAATCATATCGCCGATGTCAACCCATCTTTTTGAAATGACACCGGATATCGGAGAGATGATGGGAATCTCTTTATACTGGTGGAGGGCGAACTGATAATCTTCTTCTGCCTGCTCAAGTTCCTTTTTCAACTGGAAGTCATTGGGATTTTCGGCCAATTCTTTTCTTTTGGCTTCAACAAGAAGACGAGCGGAATTGATGATATCCTCGCGCACTAATGAACTGATATAAGCGACCACCTGGTTTTGTTTAACCTTATCACCTTCCCTTACCAGGAGTTTTGATATCTTTCCTTCAGTGGTGGAAAGGATGTTGGCTGCATTTTCGGGCTCGATGGTGCCGGGAAGCTCCAGTTTCTCTTCCATGCGTCTTGGCTCTATCGTGTATACCTTGACGAGTTTTCCTAGTGCTGATTCCTTTTTTTGCGGACTTACAGGGCTGCTCTCCTCGTTCGAGCCGCAGCTAAGAGCAAATGCTGTTGCTGCAGTGATCATTAAAACAAGTACATGTCTTTTCATTTTATTTCTCATTTTTTAAAGAATCCCCAGGGCATACATCAGCTCAGCTTTTGATTTGTTGTATTTAACAACGGCCTTGTTCAGTTGCAGCCGGCTGTTCAGCAAGCTTTTTTGAATATCCAGCAGATCCGTGTTAGACCGCCGGCCGGCATGATATTCAATGAGTGCCAAGCGGTAGGTTTTTTCAGCCTGGTCAACAGCCTGCTCCTGAATTTTAGTCTGTTTTTTCATTTCTTCTAACTTGAGATACAGATTATGCAGCTGGGTCTGTATGTTTTTAAGCAAGTATTCCTGGTATTCTTTGACCTGGCCGAGCTGGGATTCAGCCTGTGTTATATCTGCGCTAATAACACCCCCGTCAAATACAGGCATTCGGGCGGTGAGCCCTAGAAAATAGCGGTCGTTTTTCCCAAGGGAAAATGATTCCGGGCCGAATTCATACCCATACCAAGCAAGAGCGGATATTTGAGGAAGCCGGGCCGCCTTTTTGATATAAACGTTTGATTCGGCCTGATGAATATCCCATTCAAATTTATTGAGAAGGGGATTATGATCCAAAGCGGTGGGGAGGAGGGCTTCTGGATTTATTCCTAAAGGTTTCAGTTCTAAAGAATCCGCAGGGAATAAAGCAGCTGGTTCCACACGGCCCAAGATAACGCTCAGGTCATTGGAAACAGTGATGTAGTCGTTTTCCGCCCTCAGTATGCTGCCGTCTATCTGCGCCAGCTCGACTTTAATACGGTTCAGCTCGAGTTCGGACATGTGACCGGACTGGACCAGAAGACGGGAATATTGTTCCTGAACTTCGAGCTGCCGTCTGTTTTCCTGGAGAATTTTCATTTCATTGTTCAGCGAGATCAACTGGTAGTACAGCAGGGTTACAGCGAGCTTGACGTTGAGCTGATCACTTTGAAAGGAATAATTCTGTGCTTCTACAGCGGCTTCTGCCTTTTTTTTGCTTTGGGTGAGTTTTCCTCCGGTGTAGAGAGGCTGTTGTATGGAAAGAAAGGTGAAAAAATCGTTTTGGATATTCCCAAGGACAATTTTTTTAAATCCGGGTACGATATCGAGGCGGCTGTAATTGAAGTTGGCATCTATGTTGGGGAGAAAATTTCCCCTTGCTTTTCTGAGCGATGCCAGTGTGCTCTCGACTTTTTGATGAGCAGCCTGGAGAATATCATTATTGGACAAAGCTTCCTCAACCGCCTGCTGCAAAGAAATTCCCTCTGTATCCTTTTTATTGATTTGGCCGAATGATAAGCCACAGGCAAGAATAAAAACCAAAAGATAGGCCGTTAATTGACTTGCTTTCTTCCTCATGATGTCACCATTTTAAAAATCCATATTCTCCTTTTTTCTTACAAGGCCAGTGCATAGGCTTTATTAATTTGAGAAATGAGTTCATTCAGCGCTGATTCCAGTCCCTGGAGGTCCTTTTTGACTGTGGTTATGGCCACATCATCAACCAAAGCCGACATGGATTTCAGAGCGGATGGGAAATCCTGCCGCTTGACGGGGTCTATGAAATCCGGTTGGGCAGTGAGCAGTACCCAGGCTCTCTGATGGAGAAGCTCGGAGAGCATCTCTCGAGCTGCTGGCAGACCTCTATTTGCAACAGCCGCTTTCATTGTTTTGCTGAATTTCCGCAGATGATAAAGCCGGTCCGCAATGTATACCAGCCCGTTTTCTTCATGCATTTTTACGAATAGTCCGCAGGCATAAGCACAGGCCTTGAACGATTCTTGGGGAGAATCCTTCAGCAATTCGCTTTCCATATCCTGCATTTTTCCGCGAATTTCCGACAACCTGCTCTTGAAGAGGCTATCTTTTTGATATTCCATGGGGGGATTCTCCTGATATTCTTTTTGTATATTTTCCCATAAAGCCCTGGCATTCCGTATATGTTTGAGCGCGGACTCTGTCTTTTCGCTGTCCGGATTTCTCATGATCTCCTGGATGGTTGCGCATGACTTCCTCATTTCGAGCCGACTTTCTCTCACGGAATCGTCAAACGAATTTAAGGTGACGAGTGATTTTCCGGACACCTGCTTTAAGCTTTTAACGCCTGCTTGTTGAGTCCATATTTTTCCAGGCTGAATAATAAAGGCCAACAGAAAACATACGGTCAGGAGCGAAATTCTCATAATTCTTGTAGGTGAAATTGTTTTTTTCATTATTCATGTCTCTCCTTTCACACCTTTTACCTAAAGCAAAAAATAAATTCCGACCAGGATGATGATGACTCCAGCCGCTTTCTGAAGGATGAGATTGGCTTTCCTTACGCCTTTTGATTCGATCAGGCGCTTGGCCGCTCCCATGGATGTGCCGGCAACCAGGATGAGAAGCGAGTGGCCGAGGGCATAGACGAAGAGCAGTAATCCTCCATAGGCGATGTTCCCTTTGCTGGCCACATAAGCCAGGAGGACAGCGAGAATGGGAACAGCACAGGGAGTCGAGACAATCCCGAACAGAAGGCCGAGCAAGAAGGCGCCGATCTTTCCTCCTTTTTGTAATTTTAAAAACTCGGGTGTTCGGAAGTTCAATTTAAAAAACCCAAAGAGGTGAATGCCCATAACCAGGCAGACAGCGGCTACGATATACTTCCAGAATCTTCCCACATCGCCGAACATCCGTCCCATCATCGCCGATATGAGTCCCAATACGGTGAAAGTGATGGCGAGGCCGACGATGAACAACATGGAAAAAGTCAAAGACTTTTTTATGCCCGTTGTTTCCTTGTATCCGGCAACCACGCCCATCATCAGCGGAATCATGGCCAGGACACAGGGATTCGACGCAGTGGTTATCCCGCCGATAAAAACAGCGATAACGGCCAGCCAGGGATTGTGCTGGATGAGTTGGGAGACGTCACCGAGCAGGTTTTCCATTTTACCTTAACCTAAAGAATTCCCTTTTCTTTAAGCATCTGGAGAATCTCTTCTTTTGGAAAAAAGCCGACATGCCGGAAGATTTCCTTTTCGTTCTGGTCGATGAAAACTTGAGTGGGGATGAGCTGGATGCGGTAGTGGCGAGCAGGCCGGGGATCTTTCCACACATCGTAAAAAACCACTTGAATTTTGCCTGCATATTCTTCGGCGATCTCTCTCATGATCGGCTGCATGGCCTTACACGGGACACAGCGGTCGGCACCCAGTTCGATAAAGGTCACTTTGTGCTTGGAAAAGTCAAGATCCAGATTGTTGGTTACCAGTACATTGCCGCTTGAAACAGAGCTTCCTTGAACTGGGTTTTTACCGCCTGCATTATTTTTTTCCTGACTGCAGGCTATATTCAGGGAAAGCAGAAAGACCAGAGCGTATAAAAAGAAATGTTTAGGGTTTCTCATATTTTACATCTCCTCTCAAAATAAAGCTGAGAATCCAGCTGATGGCTGTGATTTTGGGAATACTTCACAGAGCCGCTTGAGCTATGATTCATTGTTTTCTGAAGAAAAATGCGTCTGGTGGTGTGATGAGCCGGGAAGAATTTTGTCAAGTTGTTCAGAAGATAGCTGTTCATTTTTTTTATGCATCCTGTTCCTGGCTGTTCGCTTATAAATCCGGACGCATTTTCTGTAAATCCAAAGACCTCCATAAGCGATGATGAAATAACACAGCCCTGTGTTCGCGCAGTACTGGCACATTCCTAAAGGAACTCCATATTTGTCAATTCAAAACTTTTTCCTCACTTCTCTTCCTGGATCCACTTCTTGATTTCTTTGGGTGAAGGAATGCGGCCTGATGCCTTGACTTTTCCGTTGATAACCAGAGCGGGTGTACCCATAACCTTGTACTCGGAAATTTTCTTGATGTCAGTGACTTTCTGGACGTCAGCACCTACATTCAGTTCAGCCAGGGCATTGATGGTCCTTTTTTCCACTTCTCCACACCTCGGACAGCCCGGTCCTAAAATTCTTATTTCCATATTTTCCACCTCCGAAATAAAAGTTAATATAGTTTCTTTAGTTTATTTGGTTTATGAGGAATTAAATTTAATATTTTCATGAAAAAAAATGTCCATAAATCATTCCTGTAATAGTAGCCATTATGACCACCAGGAGTATGAAAACCAGTGTTTTTTTGGTCCCGATAATGCTTCTTATAACCAGCATATTGGGAAGAGATAATGCCGGGCCTGCAAGAAGAAGAGCTAAGGCCGGCCCCTGTCCCATGCCGGCACCTAAAAGTCCCTGAAGAATGGGGACTTCTGTTAAAGTGGCAAAGTACATCAAGGCTCCTGCCACAGAGGCAAAAAGATTGGCTCCCAGGCTATTTCCGCCCACAAGCTGAGCCACCCAATTACTGGGGATTATGCCTTCATGACCCGGCCTTCCCAGTAAAAAGCCGGCGACTAAGACGCCGGCAAACAAAAGGGGAAAGATCTGTTTGGTAAAAACCCAGGTGGAAAAGGTCCATTCTTTTAGTTCTTCTTTCCTGAACCATCTGATAATCATCCAGGCGAGAACAGCCAGAAGCACTGCACCGATATACCATTTTGCTTGATAGATAAGGTACCAGACTTTAAGCTCCGGACTTGATTTTCCCCAGTTTATGAACACCAGAATTCCCACCATCACCGCAAAATAAAGAATTGTTTTCCAAAAGGGCCGGGTTTCTTTTTCTTCTTCTTCTTCCATAAATTCTGATTGTTCTCTGTTCTTTTCTTCCTCTTTGCTGAATAAAAGATGCATAAGGAGTCCGATCACAACCGCAAACACAATCGCACCTATCGCCCGGGCTAATCCTAGTTTATATCCCAGGACTTTGGCAGTCAGTATAATGGCCAGAATATTAATGGCCGGCCCGGAATAGAGAAAAGCAGTCGCCGGGCCTATGCCCGCTCCTCTGGTGTAAATTCCTGCAAAAAGGGGAAGAACCGTACAGGAGCATACAGCCAGAATGGTTCCGGAGATAGAAGCTATAGAGTAAGAAACGATCTTTTTGGCTTTAGCTCCAAAGTACTTGATAACAGAGGCTTTGCTGACAAAAACTGAAATGGCACCTGCTATAAAAAATGCTGGGATCAGACACAGCAGGACATGTTCCCGGGCATATTCCTGAAGCAGCAAGAAAGCCTCTCCAATTGCATTCTGAACAGTGGGCTGCTGAAAGGGGATGAAGTAAGCAGCCAGAAAAGCGATAAGAAAAATGAGGAAAATCCATCTGTCTTTCATTTATTCGTTACTCCTTTTGATTGAAACGGGGCAGTTTCTTAGGCTTATTTTTTGAGAGGCCTGCAGTTTTTCATAATCTCCAATAAGCCGGTTAAAAACGAATTCAAGATTTTTCTTTTTATCCTCTGCAACTCTGTAAATAATCCATTTCCC
>Ga0180433_10008521_pt1 | contig 12740 bp, 8 predicted proteins | sample SS_ome_8_FD_132980 | JGI IMG/M metagenome (GOLD analysis project Ga0180433, IMG submission 132980) | Hypersaline lake sediment archaeal communities from the Salton Sea, California, USA - SS_1_D_1 metaG | ecosystem: Environmental > Aquatic > Non-marine Saline and Alkaline > Hypersaline > Sediment... | reverse complement strand
CTTTTTGAAACTACTACAGTGATTAATGTATATTTTCACAGAACTCCCTTAAATTCTCATTTTTTCATAAAACTTTTGACACTACCTAATTTATGAAATAATTATATATATTAAAAAATCCATAAATAATGAATACAATCATTTTAATATCCGAAATAATGCTTTAAATATCAAGTGAATTTTCATTTTTTTCTTTTTTCTTTTTTCCTTTTCTCCATTCTCCATTATACATTATTCATTATACATTATACATTATTCATTATTCATTAACTACAGCCCACTCACCTGCGTTCCCCTACCTACATTAGACTTCCAGATATCATTCTTGTCATCATTCTGCACTTCACCATTCAGATTAAAATCAGCGCTCCTGTAGCCTGCCAGTCCTACCTGTACTTTCCAGTAATCATTCTTATCATCATTCTGTACCTGATCATTTCCACTGGCATCCCCAGCATACATACCGTACACTCCTTCTTCCAGATAAGCGGCATCTGCACCTTCGTACTTGCCCGTGCCGGTAGTAAAATCATAAACAGTCGATCCTGATGAAGAAAGCGAGTGAACCTCGTCACTCATAACAGCCAGATGGTTGCGATGCTGGATGACAATATAGTAATCACCCGGATCAACATTGAGTTCGATCTGGTTGGTAACTCCGTCATCTGCTACAATACTGCCGTCTTTATGCAGAAAAGCACTCCGGGAAAAAACTGCAGAACCGGTTTTGCTTGTACGCAGCTGCACCAGAACCCAGTCAGTAACATTATCAGGAATCGCAGTAACTGTTTGGGGATCTTCAGAATAAGGAGAAGTAAGAGGAATAACATCATAGTTATTTGGACCTAGTACAGTGAACATGATGTTTCCATCGGCATCATACGGACCTTCCAGAAAAACTTTTGCAGCCAGCAGCACTCCCCCCTGTTCTGTACTGATAACCGGCCGGATACGAAAATCAGCATTATCCCACGCTGACCATCCTGTACCGGAGTTTAAGGAAGAACGAGAACCGTCCTGATTAGACTCATAAATTATATCAAACGTAGATTCTGTAGAACCTGAAGTGAAATAAATAACTGCATGATAATCAGTACCCTGACTGATTGGTACTCCAGTTTCAGTCATATCAATATAGTTCCAGCTATAAGGAAGTATTTTATTCTTATGAACAGCAACAGACGAACCCAGTTTAGTATCAGGAAAACCGCTGCCATTGTCAGACCATATTTCAGCATAAACCGAATCTGATATATCTATACTTTCTCCCGGATGAATAAAGAGACCTGCCATCTGGCAGCTTGCTGAATACGTAAAACTGACCGCAGCCTTGACATTTATTCCTAATGATATAACAGAATTAGCTTCAATCCATTCATCATACGCCAGAATACCCAGCTTCTGGGAAGAGCCAGAATTAAATGCTTTTGCTGCAGCAGCAAAAATATCCAGTTTGCCGTATCCCCAAAAATTATCCGGAAGTGTACTCCCGGTATAGCTGTCAGTCATGGCTGTACTGGTTATTAAAGACTTGATCTGACTGGCATTGAGAGTGGGGTCAATTTCCAGCAATAGTGCTGCACATCCGGCAGTGACCGGGCAGGACATACTGGTACCCTGATTTATATAATGCATCATTCCAGGCAGTATTGTCTCCTGCTGAATATATTCAGTTGAAATTGAAGCTGATAATGATGATCCAATTCCCTGACCCGGAGCAGTAATATCCGGTTTCTGTCTGCCGTCCCTGGTGGGACCTATGCTGCTGAAAGAAGAAATATCATCAGAACGATCAGCACTCCCATACCAAAACGCACTTTTATTAAAATCAGACCAGCGCCATCTGCTGACATAAGAGCCCGCAGTGATTGCTTCAGCAGCTGTGCCGGGCGAAGCTACAGTATAGTCAGTATCTCCGCTGTTCAGAGAAGCATCCATTGAGCTTGTATAAAACCAGCCATGATACATCATACTGCTTTCTGAATTATTCTGAATATTCAGGTTCCACTGACCTGCAGCCGGTGGGTGGATAGCATTATTATCATCAACCTCGAGACGTACATGCCGGTCATTGTTATTACTGTCAACATAATTATAAAGATAAATGGAACCATCCGGCGTTTCGGTTGTACCTGCATCTTGTGCTTCCTGATTGGCAGTTTTACTGTTGGGAGTAGTGACTAAAGCAGTCACATCTCCGCCGGTGTCAAACCACAGATCAAACTTAAAATAATCATTATCAGTACCGTCATTCGGAGTATATGAAGGGACTGTAAAATAAATATCAGTTGCACTGCCTGATGCAATACTGCCGCTGATATGAATAGCATTATTTCCCTCATTTCCGGCTGCAATAACGACTGTTCGTCCCACATCAGCAAAAGTATCAACCGCAACATCCAGACTTTCAGTGCCATCGTGAGCATTGGCATGTCCTCCCAGGCTCAGGTTGACCACTATAGGTTTGCCCTCCTCAGCAGCCACCTGCTGTGCATAGGTAAGAGCATCCATAAGATTTGTATTCAAAAAAGAATTATTACCGGATTTTATGATAAGCAGATCAGCTTCCGGAGCCATCCCTTCATAATTACGGGTTGAAAGTGACGAGCCGTTACCTGCTGCTGTACCTGCTACATGAGTGCCGTGTCCTCTGGTATCATTTGCCCGGACAAATCCTGCCGGAGAACCATCGATTTCATCTTCAATTTGAGTATTGGAATACTCTACTCCATAATTCAGGCCATTATAATTAGTCGCGTCTCTGTCTTCAGGGGTGGTTTCACTTCCCTCAGCAGTCAGGGTTTGATCCCAGATATACACAATACGGCTTTGAGAAGGATCCAAGGGATCCCTGAAATCTTCATGGGACCAGTCAATGCCGGTATCAATAATACACACGATCACGCCGCTGCCCTTATAGGCAGTACTGTTTACATACCCGCCTTTCACCAGTTCACTGCCCACAGCTCCGGCTGCCACATCATTGACCGGGTAATACAGTTCCCCTGCATCAATGTATATTACTGATTCAATATCGGTGAGGACTGCCAGCTCCCCAGGAGTAAACCGTGCAGTAACAAAATCAGGATAGACAGAATTAACATGTACATTAGCTTTTAAAAGGGCTGAAATATCCTTTGTATACACTACCCCGGAATACACTCTGGTGCCGTCTTTTTTCTGGCCAACAGCTTTGACCATTATCGGAACTTCAGCTTTTCTTAATCCTTCCATGTACGGCACCACCACACCGTGGAGCCGGGGATCGAGCCGTTTCAGATCTCCCTGGGTAAGAAACTGCTGCTGACCTGCAGCCTGCAAACTGAAAAGAAAAACAGTCAACAATGATATTACAATATAGAATCTAATTTTTTTTATTGAAAACATTACAGCTTATTTTCCTTTATTTCTTTTTTCCATAAAACGTTAAAAAATAAAAATATTCTCAACTTCTGCTTTATAATTCTTTTTCTTATTGTCTTTTACATTATACATTATACATTATTAATTATTAATTATTCATTAATTATAGCTCGCTCACCTGCGATCCTTTACCAACATTACGTTTCCAAATATCATTTTTATCGTCATTCTGTACTTGACCATTAAGATTAAAATCAGCACTTCTGTACCCTGCCAGTCCTACCTGAACTTTCCAAAAATCATTCTTATCATCATTCTGTACCTGCTCATTATCACTGGCATCCCCCGCATACATCCCATACACCCCACTCTCCAGCACTACAGCATCATTCCCTGTATACTGATCGGTTCCGGTGCTGAAATCATATTCCGACACAACTGTACTCAGGGAAACCACACTGCTGCTCATCACATCCAGATGATTACGGTGGCGGATGACAATATAGTAATCACCCGGATCCACAAAAAAGTTGAGTTCATCCGTATCTTCGGTGATGATATATCCGTCACTTTTCAGAAAACAGCTGCGGGAATCAATGGTGTTCCCGTCTGCAGTTTTGCGGAGCTGGACCAAAACCCAGTCAACCGTATTATCCGGAATGTTCTCTACAATACGCGGATCCTGAATATATGGTGACTGAAGGGGAATAGCACCATATTGTTGTAAACTTGTATCCATCTCATATCCGGATAAATACGGCCCTTCCAGAAACACCCGTATGGTAATTTTAACCGGATCCCGTTGAGTATATCCGCCCGGAGAATAGTAGCTCCAGTTTTGTTTAAGTCTTCGGTACAGGGGATCATCCCATTTATCCGGCCTGGTATCAGTATACAATTCATCATTATGAAATACCTTGATACTGTGATCATACAGATCAAAAACAACAATTTCTTCTCTGCTGTCCCCTGAAATATCTGCTACATACAGTGTTTTAGCCTCAAGATCAGAGAGTAAAGAAAGCGTTGTCCATACCGCATCTCCGCTGACTGCATCAAAAACACCAATATGTCCTAAACCATACCGAGCTTTGCCGGCAACATATTCCTTCCCGTTTCCGTCCCAGTCGATTGTCCAGATATTTTCGATTCCATACTTGTTATTACCGCTGAAATTATCCGGCAACTTGGTATACATATCATAATCAGCAATTTGTGTGCCACTATTATTAAAGATCCAGGGGTGCTGTCCCTCACCTGCACTGTGTGTTTCCTCCTTAAAACGCGAACGGTTCCATACTTCTGCATAAGACCTGGTATCATCAAAATCACCCACAGCAATATTCTGCGGCTCTCTGTCTTCGTCGTTACCAAAAAGCGTTGTCTCCTCATCCCATAATACACCGCTGGTATTGAACATAACTGTTTCCCAGCTTTGTGTTATGGCTGCATGGTCCTCCTGGGTAACACACCATTCCAGTCCCGGTAGCTGAGGCCGGAAATCTCCCACTGCCACAGCATCGAGATGATCCAGAAAATCATCTGTTGGTTGCGCTGCATTTATGGCATCTACCCAATCAGATTCCGGATAGGATAAGGATATCACAGTACCGTCATCATCTATCATTGTTCCACCCACAACTTCATCCAGTCCGTCACCATCCACATCTGCACACATCAGACCACCATGAGCCTGTCCCCAGTAGCCTTCATAAAAATAAGAATCATCATTATTATCATTCTGATCTACTCTCCAGATCTGCATATTCTCAGTGAAGGATTCTTCCATATTTATTGCAATTATACTCCGATTAATATAATACCCTAAACCCTGATTTTCAGGAGTGATATCTATTGTCTGTACTATGACATCCCGGTCACCTTTGCCCCGCAGATCAACCACTGCAATATATCCGGCTTTCTGATTCGTACCCAGACCGGTGCCAATATCATCAAGAGCAATGCATCTCTCTTCTGTTCCATTCAGACCATCGAGGACATACAGATTGCTGGAATTATCCAGCAGCATCACTTCTGTCTGACCGTCTCCGTCAATATCTGAAACACCAAACGAAGTGCCGCTGCAGCCGGATGGTGCTGCTGCTAGAAAACTCCACAACTCTGTTCCTGTACTGTAATGATCAAAAACAACTAAACTGCTCTGATAACGAAAAAGAAAATCCTTTGCTCCGTCCCCGTTAATATCATACATCATAAAATGATCTCCAAAATGATAGGGCTCAGTCGTGCCCGGGACAGGAATAGTATAAGGATTATCAGCATATTGAGGAACATCAGAACTAAAAAGTGAAACCTGAAAAATCATACTATTTACAAATATTAAAAGAAAAACTGTCAGTTTTTTCATGAAACCTATTCTGCCTCTTTTTTTTAATCCAATATTACATAATTTCTCCGTGACCTCAGCAATCACTGCATTTATTGACACTATATCATAAAAAAATTTTCACTTTTAAACACCTTACACCTACTACGTATAATATCAATAATAAAGCAAATATTAAACCATATTTATCTTGCTGCGTTAACTATTATAATATATTGGAAATATTAAAGTTGTTTTTTTAAAGTATATATACATCAAACAATCAGATATCGGAAAAATTTTCCTGCTCCTGCAACCCTTTCCTTTTCAAACGTTTCAATCTGTATTCAAATGCTGCTCTGGTCGGTACATACTGAAAACCGCCTTTTAATTCCTCCCGGATCTCAATACGTTTCAATGCCTTATTGACGATTTCAGATGCTTTCCTGAAATCCCTTTTCTTGTGTTCATAATATTTAGCCAGTTCTTCATACGCAGTCAGACTGTCTGTATAATTACTGATTATATAATCCCATATATCATTAGCCTGTCTCCACAATAGTCTGCGTTTATATAAAAATCCCAGTCTGTACAGAATCTGTTCTCTGTCAGACTGAAAGTGTTCATTTTGTATTGCTTTTTTATAACAAAGTGCAGCTTTATCGAGTTCACCCAAACTCTCATACGATCTGGCAATACTGGCAAAATCCCGGGGGTATTCTAAACATTTTTCCGGATCCAGATAAATGTTTGCTGTTCTGCCGGCCAGCACTGCCAGGGTAAGAATATCCAGACGGTTATGCCTGAATACCTGATCCAGGTTTTTCCCGTTCCCTGATTTTATGTACTTAAAATATATATGTGGGATCATGTATCCTGGTATATCATCATCCCGGTAAAAATTTAAAATTTCGCGTTCCACGTTTATCAGACTGCAGTCCTGCAGTCTGGGCCCCCATATTCTTCTCACTGTATATAAAAGATCAAAATGATGCAGGTCATTCAGGTAATTGACTATTCTGTTAAGGATCAGCCTGGTACAGATAATATTGAGATCATAACTTTTGCCATTATAACTGACTATATATTCAGCCTGTTTAAACCGGGGCTCAAGAGCTTTCAGAACAGCCGTTTCCTCATCATAATCTCTCATCATATACTGTTCAATAATAAACTGGTTATCTGAAAAACTGCCAATCCCGATCAAAAAAGGCAGTGTTCCTGTACCTCCTGCCAACCCCGTGGTTTCAGTATCAATAAAAAGAGCCTTTTTATAACTGAAATCAAGCAGATTTTCATCTTTGCCGGCCAGGGCAAAACCTTTACCATCCGGTATCTTCAGTGCCTGCATATACCCTGTACCATATATTTCATCTTCTGAATACTGTGTTATGCTTTTAAAATAACTGCCAAAATCATTGGTAACCTCCTCCCCGGGTATCCATTTTATTAAATCTTTCCTGGGTACTGAAATCCGTCTTTCAGGTTTGAAACGGAACTGAGGCTCCAGATTTTTTAATTTGGAAATGATATCCACACTATTTCTCTTCAGCACGTATTTCTTCCATCATTTTAAAAGCATACCGTATATGGGGAATAACAATAGAACCACCCACAACCAGGGCAACAGAAAGCGCTTCCTGCAGCTCCTCATCTGTCACTCCTTCCTGTATACATCTATCCAGATGATAGAGAATGCAGTCGTTACACCGCATGACAGTGGACGCGACCAGCCCCATCATTTCTTTGGTGGGTACATCAAGACGGCCTTTCTGGTACACTGAGGAATCCAGAGCGAAAAATCTTTTAATATCCAGATTGTCCATATCCAGAATTTTCTTATTCATTTGCTGCCGGTATTCCCTGAACTTCTTTATTCTCTCTTGCATAGTAACCTCTATTCTACATTGTTTTGAAATTTTTATTCACTGGCATTGTCAGTCTTCGATGCACTCAGACTGACACCATATATCATCTGTTTCTGGCATTAACCGGTGACTGTGATTGTATGATCTCGCCATCACTTCCCACCACTGTAAAATACTCATACAGATTTACCGTAGAACAAACATGTTTGGGAGCTATAAGAATATAATCACCTATCTTACAGTTATGTTCTTTTGGAGCTTCGAGCACAGTGTGCTCTTCGTTAAAGGAAAGCACCTTCATGCCTTCCTCACTGAAAAGCTCCACCGGACCTCTGTCCGCTCCCCAGCGTTTATGTCCGCAATTTAGGGTCAGCTGATTTTTACTGCCCGCTTCAATAACCTGAGCCAGTACCAGGGCGGCAAGCTTAAATTTACCTTTCAATACAGTATCATACTCAGTATCCCAGTATATCCAGGTACCGGGAGAAACCATGACCTTTGTTTTGTCAGATATATGTTCATAAAGAATCTCCAGATCCTGTTCAAAAGTCAGTGAACCGGCTGCCATTACCCGATCAACTGAAATCTGATTCTGAAAAAAGATCTTACATACTTCAATAAGTTTTCGCATGGATTTTCTGGTTTCTGTCTTCCGTCTGTTTTCATCCTGAAAATGAATATGTCCGTCATAGCCGTGCAGACCTGTAAAGGTGAATGCAGGCAGATCTGCCAACATCATGTATAATGAAAACACTTTTCCCGGTTTGATCCCGGTCCGGTGCATACCCACATCAATATCAATAAAATAATTCCATTGAACCTTATATTCTTCTGAGATTTTCCTTAAAATCTCAGCATGCTCCCTGCATCCGATCTGAACCTGAACATTGATTTCAGGATGTTCTTTCATACTCCGGGCAACAAAGGCAGCTCCCTGTTCCAGCAGCGGATAAGCAATAAATATATCCTTTACTCCGGTATCGATCAGCATGCTCACTTCATTCAGCGTGGATTTGAAGCTGGATATACCATGGTTCAGGAGCATTTTGGTTTCAAAGGATGATTTGTTGGTTTTAACATGTACACAGAGATGATCAAATCCGTTATCACCGGTTATACCCTTCAGATAACTGCGCATGCGGGTAATATTCTCTTCTACTGCACCCTGAAACACAACCAGTCTGGGAGTGGCAATATGTTCAACCTCGTTGATTCTGTATCGTCGTCCCCTGAGATAAAAGTCTGTCATGTGATTTCCCCTGATTCTTTGCCAAAATTACTATAATATAGCTTCTCATAACTATTAAATCAAGCAGAGATTGGGGATAAATTTTCAGAGTTGTTTAAAAATAATAAAATAAGGAGAAGTGCCTAGAGTACTTAAAGTTACCGGAGTACTTAAAACTTTAGGCACTTTAGTCACTTTGAACTTTAGGCACTATGCCTCTTTGACACTATGACACGAAGAAAAAATCCAAAAGACAAAATACAAAAAATTTAAATTCCAAATTACAAATTCCAATAACCAAACTTATCGGGAACGATTGTTTTTGTTTGTAATTTGGGATTTGGGTATTGGGATTTAATATTAAAAAATGAAATAAATGGTGTAATCATGGAATAATGGAAGAGTGGAATGTTGGAAGAGCGGAGGGGCTATCCGGCATCTGGAAATCTGCGTTAAAAAATACGCTGCTTGTGAACGCCCGGAAGCAATGTATGTTTGACCCCGTGGAATAATTCCACGTTAATTAAAAAAAAGTGTAATTATTATATTTAAACTCTAATATATGCAATCAAGATAAAAGTACCAGTATTCCACGGGGGAGTTTACATTGCTTCAGTGAACAAGCAGGGTATTTTAGCTGATTTCCAGCCAGCTGGATGTTTTTTTGGTTACTTTTTTTTAAAAAAAAGTAACCTTACAGACCTCTAGTGAAAATAATAACGTCTGCTTTTGAAAGACTCTCTACCTCCGACCCAAGTTGTACTTGGGTTGGAAATAATGTTCAAAGCTTCGCTTTGAGTCTCATATATTTTTATTTTACCACGAAGCACGAAGATTTAATATATTTTTTTCTTCGTGTCCTTCGTGATCTTCGTGGTTTTCTTATTACATCAGCTCCCTGAAAAAACAGAAGGCAATGCCTTCTTTAATACATTCCCAGTCAATGACCGGGAATGAGAAATAAAATAGTTCGTCTAGTTAGTTTTGTTAGCTGCTTATTTAAAAAAGATTGAAAAAAAGAAACTATCATGCTATATTAAAACAGTAAGCAAACTAAATATATAATTATGGAAAGCATTGCTATGATTCAAGAAAATGTAAAAAAAATTTTACAGGAAATTCCCCAAACCGTGCAGCTGGAAGCTGCAGCCAAAACCCGTACTGCTGAAGAAATAAAGCAGGCTGTGGATGCTGGTGTACATATAATCGGAGAAAATTATCTTCAGGAAGCTGAAGAAGTGATCAAAAAAATCGGAAAACCGGTCCCCTTTCATTTTATTGGTCATCTGCAGAGAAATAAAGTGAAAAAAGCCATCGACATATTTGATATGATTGAAACCGTGGATTCACCCCGTCTGGCCAAAGAAATAAATAAACGGTGCGGAAGAAAAAATATGATCATGAACATACTTATTGAAGTAAACAGCGGAAGAGAACCGCAGAAGTACGGCATTGTACCTGAAGAAGTGGAAGAATTTATTCACGATATATCCTCTTATGAAAATCTGAAAATCATGGGTCTTATGACCATGGGGCCTTTTACCGGTGACCCGGAAGATGCCAGACCCTATTTTGTTGAAACCAGAAAACTGTTCGAAACCCTGAAAACAAAAGATCTTCCCGGAGTAGAAATGAAATATCTCTCCATGGGCATGACCAACTCTTACAAAATCGCCCTGGAAGAAGGAGCGAATATCATCCGTATCGGGACCAGGATATTCGGGGAAAGGGAGTGAACAAGTGCCTTAAGTTTAAAGTGCCTAAATTGACTAAAGTTAAAAATGCCTAAACATCAGATTGATGTGTACTTCAGGCACTTTAAGTACTTTGGGCACTTTAACTCTACGACCCAAAGACACAAGGACTAAAAAATAAAATGTCCAAACTAAAAAAACATTTAATGTTTGCATTGATAATCAATCTAATCATTTCAAACTCATCGCCGGGCCAGGTGGTGTCAAACGAAATAATGTTTGATCCTTTGTTTTCAGACCGGACAGATGAATTTATTGAAATAATTAATATATCTGATTCCGAATCCTTTGATCTGGAAGGCTGGACCATACAGGATCAGGACGGATCCGATACCATCATCAGCAGCGGACAAGGAACTTTGCTGGAACCCGGGCAGTATGGTCTGATCCTTGATCCGGACTATTTTGCTGAATCCCATACCTACGATCATCTTATCCCGGAACACACCCTGATTATCACCATAAACGGTGCAACCTTCGGCTCCCGGGGATTATCAAATTCAGCTCCTGAGACAATTATTCTGACTGATCAGGAAGGGAATATTATGAGCAGCTGTACATACAGCACTGACAATGAGCCTGGTTTTTCTGAAGAAAAAATTGATCCGAACAAACCGGACTCACCGGATAACTGGGTAAACAGCTGTTCAGTGCATGGCACTCCCGGATCCAAAAACAGTGTTTTATCTTCTCATATTCCGGAAGCTGTATCCATTACCGTTGATCCTGATCCTTTCTCTCCGGATCAGGATGGTACTGCCCGTATCAGCTATTCTCTTCCCTGGACTCGAGCGACCGTGTCTGTGAAGATTTTTGATACTCCCGGAAGACTGGTAAAAACCCTGATAACTGCCTCTCCGTCCGGTGCAAACCATACTGTATTCTGGGACGGTACTACCATAAATAGTACAAAGGCTCCTGTTGGAATCTATATTATATTTCTGGAAGCTATGTGTGAAAAAGAAGGGGAAAGCATCAGCCATAAAAAAACAATTGTTCTGGCCCGTACATTATGAAGCAAAAATTTGATAAATTATCTATACGTGGGGTGATTGCATTTATTATTGCAACAGCAGGGTTAGTATACGAGGTGTTCTTTTCATCAGATACCGAGATATTCCTGCTTATTTTTTATGGGATAATATTAATTATTGCAGTATATCTCATTTTTTTTCTTGAGGTATAATTAAAAAGTTATCCACATTTTATTCACCCCAGCTTAAACAGCTTATTTTTCAATCAATTACCAATTTTGATGATTTGTATAATCATTATTCAGAACCTATATATCATATACTTATATTAATGCAATAAAGTTATATAAATCAATGATTTATATTTCAACAAAAAAATAATTTCAAATTATCACGAATTTTTTCTCAGCTGAGCTGAAAATGGTTTGATTTTTGTTGCAGGCAAGTATAGATTCCACAAGTTATCCACATGTTTACTGTACTATATGAATTAACGCTTTACCCAGTTCCGCATTATCCAGATACCTGCCGTATCTGAGATCGTCTTCATCAGCTTCTTTTTCCAGATATTTCCAACCAGCGCCTCTGGCAAAAATTGGTACCAGAGAATTACTGTGACTTCCGGAATACCACTCCATTGCAGGAAGATTTCCCTTTTCGTTGTTCTGTACAGGTTTCCAGACCTGTGTAAAAGGTTCATCCTGCTGCCTGGTTCCGCCTGAACCCGGTCCCTGCAAATAGCCGCATTCATGATCAGCAGTCACAATGATCAGGGTTTCTTCCCAGCTGCTGTTGTTCTCCACCCATTCTGCAGCTGCTTCCACAGCATGATTAAAATCTATCTCTTCCTCAATGAAGCGGGAGGTGTTATTATCATGTGCAGCCCAGTCAACAGCACCGCCTTCGACCATAAGGAAAAATCCGTTTTTATTGTTGTCCAGTACATTCAATCCTGCCTTTGTCATCTCTGCCAGGCTGGGCACATTTTCATTAAAAGCAATCTGAAAAGGAGTGTTCTCTGTTCCGGAACGGTCATACTGCAGTGTAGACCGTACTTCCGGTATGCCAAGCACTCTTTCCGGAGTGTCACCCTGAGCAAGATCCTGAAAGTCCTCTATGCTTTGAATTAAGGACCAGAAATCAATATCCCCGTCGTAATCACAATCATTTCCAAGAGTGCCGTCCAGCAGTTTATCCCACAGATCCTTGCCCCCTACATATTTATAT
>Ga0180433_10008519_pt1 | contig 12741 bp, 8 predicted proteins | sample SS_ome_8_FD_132980 | JGI IMG/M metagenome (GOLD analysis project Ga0180433, IMG submission 132980) | Hypersaline lake sediment archaeal communities from the Salton Sea, California, USA - SS_1_D_1 metaG | ecosystem: Environmental > Aquatic > Non-marine Saline and Alkaline > Hypersaline > Sediment... | reverse complement strand
TGGTGCCTTGGTGTTCAGAACCGCGTCGCCGCGGTGCTGCGGGCTGGAAGCCCGCGGTCCAACGCCGACGGATCGCCGTGGTCCCGGGCCGGGTGTCCGCGTGGCCCGGAACACACGCCTCCCACAATCGGACGGCTGAAATCGGAAACCTGAAATCCCTACCAGGGCAACCAAACCGGCCACGATGCGAAGGGCTCCGCGGGTTGGCGCAGGCGGAACAAAAATTTGACAAATATGCAAAAACCTTGTTCAATCCTGTCCATCCCGATTCCGGATGGTCTTGCCATGGATATCGGCCGCACGATCCGCAACCTGAGAACACGCAAGGGATGGAAGGCGGGCGCGTTCGCAGAGCGCCTGGGCGTGTCCAAGTCCTACATCTCGAGGATCGAGCGCGAGCACCGCCGGATCAACACGGACCTTCTGGATCGCATCGCCAAGGCGCTGGAGGTTCCCCCGGCCGTCCTGCTCGGCGGCCAGGAGGAGGAGGCCTGGACGCTCCGGGAGGAAACCGAAGCCGTCTACCAGCTGCTCCTCGAGGATCGGGTGTTCAACCCCCGTTTCGTGGACGCTTCCGTGGCGTGGCTTGCGGAGGTCGTGTTTCCCCGCCACGAGCCCTTCGCGTCCGCCGCCGGATGGGAGGAACAGGTTCTGGAGACGGTGGGGGGGGAAGACGAGGCGTTCCGCCGTCTTCTGGGCCGTTTCCGGGAGGACCATGCCGACATCCTCCCGTTGAATCCCCGGCCGCAAATCCCGTATGCCCGCTTTCGCGAGTCCGCCCAGACGGCCTTGCGAGGCCTGTCCGGCCGGGAGAAGACGGATCTGGTGTCCAGGCTCTTTCCGGCGCTTCTCCGCACGCGCCACCGCTGGCCTCCGGCGATGCAGGGAATCCCCTGCCTGGTCCCGAAACCGGGAGAGCAGGTCGGCGTGGCCGTGGGTACCCTGCGTCTTCCCGAGATGCAGCTGGACGGGAAGGAGACACCGGAACCCTCGATGGTGGAGATCCTTCCCGGAGAGGGCTCCGAGCACCTTCGCGCGGTGGTGATCGCCGACTCCTCCATGGCGCCGAAATACGAGCCCGGCGACGTGGTGGTCTTCGACATGGCCCGCCGGGCCCGAAGCGGGGAGCGGTCGGTGGTCGCCGTGAAGGACGGCCGTTGGGGATGCAGGATCCACCGGCGCCGGGGGCCCCTGGTCCAGTTCACGCCGCTCAACCCCCTCTACGAGCCCTGGTTCCTCAAGCCGGAGGAGATTCTCTGGCTGCATCCGGTGGTGCGGAGCTTCTCGGACTAAGGGCCCGCGCAAGAAGTACTTCCCATGTTCAGATCGCAACGATGACATGGGCGGCCCTCGTCACCGCTGGCTGCGTTGCTCCTCCTCGGGGTGGCCAAGGCCACGACCTCGTCGTCTACGGGCAGACGGCCGGACAAAGCAGGTCTTTCGAACCTGATCGACATGATTTCTGTTCTGATCTACAGGATCTCGACTTGAGGGCCATTCCTTAACAGAAAAAGATCATGTGAATCAGGCTCGAGAAAACAACGCAGCCCCGGCTGCAACGCCGTTGCCGGGCTAGCGGGCCAGGCGGAGGCCTCTTTTCGCGGCGTGCTCGTACACCGCCCGGTACTCCTCCGCGGTGATGCCCCGGGCGATCTCCGGGAAGGCGTACGCCCGATGCATGGGCCGGTACTGGGCCATGACGTTCACGTAGGTGTCGGTGGAGATCTCCTCGGCGAGGAAATCGAGGATCTCGACGCCTTCCTCGACGCCTTCGGGCATGACGAGATGGCGGACGAGAAGGCCCTTCGTCGTGACGCCGTCGCGGATCTCAAGATCGCCCACCTGCCGGTGCATTTCCCTCACGGCTTCCCGCATGACGGTCGGGTAGTCGGGCGCGTCGAGAAAGCGGGCGGCGCTTTCCGCCCGGCTGAATTTCATGTCCGGCATGTAGATGTCCACGAACCCCTCGAGCAGGCGGAGCGTTTCGATGGACTCGTATCCGCCGCTGTTGTAGACGATGGGAAGGTCGAGGCCTTTCTCCCGTCCGAGGCGCACGGCCTCCATGACGGAAGCGGCCTGGTGGGTGGGGGTGACGAAGTTTACGTTGTGGCAACCCCGCTTCTGCAGTCCCAGCATTCCCGTCACGAGCCTGTCGAGGGAGATCTCCTTCCCGGCGTCGCCGGTGCTGATGTCGAAGTTCTGGCAGAAGACGCAGTGGAGGTTGCAGCCGGAGAAGAAGACGGTCCCGGATCCGCCGCGCCCGACGAGCGGGGCTTCTTCGCCGAAATGGGGGGTGATGCTGGAGACGAAGGGAAGCCGTCCGGCGCAGCAAAGCCCCGTCTCGCCGGCCAGGCGGTCCACCCCGCACCGTCTCGGACAGAGTGTGCACTGCGGCGACATCAGGGCCTGAGCGCGACGCACTTTTTCCCGCCTCTCGTCCGTCGAATCCTGCACGGGTCCATTGTCCGGTCCGGGGCGGCGGGATGGCAAGAGGGGACCGGGGGGAGGCGTTGGCGGTGTACGAAAGAAGATCCGTCAGATTTCAGCATCTTTCAACAGCCCTACGAAGGAAGGACCGTACGAGCGGCTCGATCCCGGGAAAAATTTTCCCGTCCCCGGCGCATCAAATCGGCAATCAAAGGTTGCAAAGTCCTTCCGACTCGGCTATATCTATGAGTCTCTTGGGTGGGGTCCCCGGCGTCTTCCCCCTCCGGCGCCGGGAGACCGGGTCCGTCCTCCGCCGGCCGACCCGAGAGGGGGCCGGGCATCGATACGGAGTGTGGAAGAGGAGGTCGATGATGGGTCGTGGGCGAATGATCCTGGTCGTCGTCTTCATCGCCGGCGCGGCGGGGTTGTGTTCGGGGAGGGCGTTCGCCGATTCGCAGGCCTCGATCCGGGGCTTGCTGGACGAACCGGGCCTTCTTTCCCTTCTGGAGCGGAGTTCGGTGGCAGGGCGGTTCGCGCCCGTGGCCCAGGACGCCATCACGGAGTCGGAATACGACCGCCTGACGGGGGTGCGCAAGCGGGTGGGGATCTCGCTGATTGCGGGTTTCGGTCTCATGGGGGGCTCGGACGCGGGGGCGTTCCGGTACAAGTACTCGGACACGTCGACGGGTTCGACGAGTTACAACGACCTGTTCGATACGGAGGGGTACGGAGGGGCCGTCGAGGTGAGCCTCATCGTGTCCCCCGCCTACTCGGTGCATCTTGGGGGCGGCGTTCTCCACCACAAGGGGGGGCCCTTCGCGAACAACGACTTCACCGACCTGTACCGCTTTCCGTTCTACCTCGGGGTGCGGCTCAACGCGCCGCTGGCCCTGGATTTCGACAAGTGGCTCGACTTCGAGAACCCGGAGTACGTGACGGGGCTGATCCCTTTCGTGAAGGTCAAACTCCAGGGGACGTGGTGGTCGCGGGTGGAGATTTCCGGGGCGGCGCTTCCGCCGTACGAGACGTCGCGCGACTACTTCGTCCAGGGTCTCTATCCGGAGCTCGGCGGGGGAGGCGGCGTGGAATTCCGTGTCGGTTCGATCGCCGTGTTCGGCGAGGTGAGCCTCAGCTATCAGCTGTTCAGCCCGCGTCTTTCCAAGTACTTCGCCAACGACCCCACGTCCGAGGACGAGATCGTTCCCGGCGTCCCCTTCGAGTTCTTCTTCCAGGGTGGGCTCACCTACTACTTCGGCAGCGGGCGCATCTTCCACGTCGTTCCGGAGTGATCCTCCCTCCCCTCGCGGCCTTGACCCGCACCTCGCTCCGGGGATAGACTCCTCCCCATGGCCGGCAGGCTCTTGAACATCTACCGGTTCGCGGTGGTCCGCCACCCCTGGATCGCCCTGCTCCTCGTCCTCGTGCCCGTGGCGGTTCTCGTTTCCTGGATCCCCTCCTTCCGACTGAACGTCGCCTCCGACGCCATCATCCTCGAGGACGACCCGGGCCTGAGGGTCTACGACGCCTCCCGTCTGATCTTCGGCTCCGACGACTACATCATCATCGCCTTCAAGGACGACGACGTCTTCTCGGACGGGAACATCCGTCTCATCGCGGATTTGACGGAGGAACTCTCGGCCGTCGACGGCGTGAGCGACGTGATGAGCATCACCTCGGAGCCGCTGTTTCTGAGCCCGCCGCTCGGCGACAACCTGATCAGCCTCATGATGCACCTCCAGGGAGGGGATTCCGTCACGCTGGATTCCAAGGCGTGCGACCGGGCGCGGGCGCGCGAGGAGCTCACCACCTCGGGCGTCTGGGCGAACAACATCGTCACGCCGGACGGGACCTGCACGGCGATCCTGGCCTACCTGATGCAGAAGAGCGAGGGGCACGAGGTCGAGAGGCGGATCCACGAGATCGACCGCCGGCTCGAGGCGGGCGAGGGCGACGCGGCCGCCCTCCGCGCCGAGCGCCGCCGCCAGGACGCCCGCCTCCAGGAGATCGTGAACGACCGCCGCGACCGCCGCGCGCGGGTGCTCCAGGACGTGCGTGAGGTCGTGGACCGTTTCGAGGACGCCTCGGACAAGACGTTCTACGCGTCCGGGCTCCCGGTGATCTTCGTGGACATGATGACGTACGTCCGGCGGGACATCATGCTGTTCGGCTTGCTGGTCGTGTTCTTCCTCACCGCGATGCTCGGCATCGTGTTCCGGCGCCTGCGATGGCTGGTGCTGCCCATGGCGGCGGGGCTGGTCACGGTGGCCGCGGTGGTGGGGACCATGGTGGCGGCCGGCATCCAGACGACGGTGATCACGTCGAACCTCACCTCCCTGCTCATGATCCTCAGCATGGCCCACTCCATCCATTTCGCCGTGCGGTACGACGAGGAGAGGGCGCTGGATCCCGGCGGGGCGAAGCGCGACTGGATCCTCCGGGCCGTGAGGCACATCGGGGTCCCCTGCTTCTACATCTCCGCCACGACGGCCGTGGGGTTCTTCTCCCTCGTCATCTCGGGGATCCGGCCCGTCATCGAGTTCGGCCAGTACATGTCCCTGGGCGTCCTCCTGTCCTTCGCGGTCACCTTCCTCGTCGTCCCGGCGGGGCTGATGCTCTGGCCGGTCCGCGACCGGCGGCCGCCCCCGCCCCCTTCCGGAACGGGCCTCTTCCAGCCCCTGGCCGCCCTGACCCGGAGACACCGCTGGACGGTGCTCCTTCTCGGCGCGGCGCTGACCGTCTTCTCCGCCGTGGGCATCTCGAAACTCGACGTGGAGACGATCTTCGCCGACTACTTCCCCGAAGACACGGAGATCCACAAGGGCCTGGAATTCATCGACCGGGAGCTGGGCGGCACCTCCTCCCTCGAAGTCATCCTGACCGCCGAGGAGGAGGAATACTTCTGCACCTGGGAACATCTCGAGCGCCTCCGGAAGATCGAGGACTACCTGGACGACGTCCCGGAGGTCGGCAAGATCCTTTCTCCCGTCACGTTGATGGACGAGATGGACCGCGTCCTCGTCGCGTACGGAAGCCCCCATCCCCCGGGCCGGGACCGCCATCCGGCCAAGACGCTTCTGTTGCCGCTCACGCTGATGGGCGGCGAGGAGATCGGCGAGGACCGGGCCCCGCTCTACGCCTACATGGACCCGACCTGCCGCATCGCCCGCGTCTTCATCCGGATCCAGGAAACGTCGGAAACCCTCGACCGGAAGAAACTGGTCGACGACCTGCGCGCCTTCCTGGACGAGGAGATCGCCTCTCCCGAGGTCAAGGCCGAGGTGACCGGCGTGTTCGTCCTCTACGCCAACATGCTCCACTCCCTTTTCGATGGCCAGGCGAAGACCTCCCTTCTGGTCTTCGCCGCCATCCTCGTGATGATGGTGATCCTCTTCCGCTCGCCGAGGCTCGGCCTGCTCGCCCTCGTGCCCAACGTCGTCCCCATCGCCTTCGTCCTCGGGCTCATGGGCTGGGTCGGGGTGAACCTGGACGCCAACAACATCATGATCGCCAGCATGTGCCTCGGCATCGCCGTGGACGACACCCTGCACTACGTCTTCCGGTATCGGGAGGAGATCCAAAAGGACGGCGACTCCCTGGGAGCCATGACTCGCACCCACAACACCATCGGCAAGGCCATCGTCCTCACCTCCCTCGTCATCGTCTCGGGCTTCATCGTCCTCGCCTTTTCCAATTTCATCCCCACGCGCAACTTCGGCCTCTTCTCCTCCCTGGCCATGGTGGCGGCGCTGCTGGCGGCCATGACGCTCCTGCCCGCCTGCCTCGTCATCTTCAAGCCCATCGGGCGCAAAGGCGCGCCGGCGAGAAAGGCGGGGGAGGGGGAAGAGGCGGGGAAAAGGGACGCGTAGGATGCAACGGGTCTTGTTGTTCGGTGATTGCGTGGGTGAGTGGGTACGAGGTTGCCGCCGATGAAATCTGAAAACTACAATCCCCGCCCGACATCACCCGAAAACCGGCCACATCGCGCAAGCCTCACCTTGCCTGCGTCTTGACAGCCCCCGGGAAGGTCCTACAATGCCTAGGCATCGGCGCGGGTGTAGCTCAGTTGGTAGAGCACAGCGTTGCCATCGCTGTTGTCGTGGGTTCGAATCCCATCACCCGCTTAACACGCCCCTCATTCAAGCCCGGGATAGGTTGACCACGACGTTCACTCAAAGATCACCCTCTTCTTCCAGCGTGTGGGCGTCGAAGCGGGATCCGAATTCCTCCGCGCAGAAGAGGCACAGGCCGCCCCCCGACGCGCCCTGCAGACCGTGCTCCTCGCAGAAGCCCGCCCCGCAGGAGGTGCACACGCCGATGGCGCTCCTCTCCCGTCCGAAGAACCGGTCGCAGATCCGGCACGTAGTTTCCGCCACGGATCAGTTCCCCCACCAGGGCGTGTCTTCCTCGCCGCCGCCTCCCCCGCCGCTTTCCGATCCGCCCGGCGGCTGGCCTCCGCCCGTTCCGCCGCCGGCCGGCGGCTTGGAGGGGGGCGCCGCCGAAGGCGCAGGGCCGGCGCTTCCGCCCGCGATCCGCACCGCCGTGCCCGTGACGATGGTGGTGGACTTGATGTAGAAGCTCAGGATGCGCAGCGTATGACGGTCGACGTGGACGTCGATCAGAACGTCGGCGCCCCGGGCCTTCCCGAGGGCGTTCTTGTAGGCCGTGGTGATCCCGTAGTCGCCCATCGCAAAGAGGCCGAGGTAGTTCTCCACCGTCGACTCGCCGCGCACCTGCCCGAGGAGCTGGCATGCCTTGTCCTCGAGGTAGACCTCCTTGTCCCCGGGCTCGTACTGGACGGGTCGCGCCGTATCGGAGTAGACCAACCCGATGTGGGGGATGACGGCGCAACCGGAGACGAGACTCGCGCCGAGCAGCAAGACGGCGCACTTGAAGACGCTTCCAGGCTGCATGCTTCTCTCCTCGAAAGGCCCCTCTCGAAGCCGAAACGCTGAATTATACAGGATCCCCGCGCGGGATCAAGGGACAGCGAAGCAGAGGCTTTCGCGCTGCAACCGTTAAAGTGATGCACGAAGCCATGAAGCAGACGGCTCACAAGGACCGCCGGCTTCCAGCCGGCAGCACTTCAGGTCGGATCGCGGACATCCTGTCCGCAGCACCTCGTCCCGCATGGTTGCGCCACTCCACTTCGTTCCGTGGCTCACTACGAACGTCAGAGCGAGCCACATCGATGGGCTCGGGGGCCCGCCTTCGCTTGGTTTGTACGAGCGTGGGCTAGGGGGGGCTACGAATATCTCAAATCTGAAATCCCTACGCATTTCGCGAAGAAGGTCGGCCCGTGACGTGAGCGAGGTCATTCGTACCCCGCCCACCCCCATTTCTGACTCAGCAATTCTGTTGCTTCATGACAAAGACGATGCCGGGGGTTCGCCGCCGGCTACTACCCCGGCATCGCGATGCGATTCGGCCCCGAGCGAATGCGGGGGGCGCGGGACGCGGGTCTGGCCGTCGCGGGCGCGGGGGCGCGGTCCGTGGAGCGCGCCCGGCTGGCGTTCGACGGATTGGAGGGGCGGAAGCCGAGGTTGTTGTTGCGGTTGCGGCAACGAGGTCCTCGACGGGCAGGCGGCCTCTTTCGTACAGGTGAAAGCGCCGGCCGAGACGCTTTCGAAACCGCCGCCAGGTCTCACGACGAAGACGCATACCCGTCGGGAGCACCCTGAAGCCGAGAAAGGGCCAGCCGGATGCACAGGAAAATATCTGCGTGACGCGCGGGTTGAGGCGAAGCCGGAGTTCCTTGCCCAACCACGAGCCGAGCCGGTCCCGCATTCTCATCAACGTTTCACGGTCTTTTCCGAAAAGACCGAAATCGTCCATGTAACGGCAGTATCCCTCCGGCTTCGACTCATGGCGAATGAAGAGGTCCATCTTGTCAAGGTACAGGTTCGCAAGCCACTGGCTGGTCAGGTTGCCGATCGGGAGGCCGCGCCCGTTCTCCCCGCCGTGGTCGATGATCCGGAAAAGGAGCGCGAGAAGGCGCCGGTCCTTGAACTTTCTATCGAGTAGCTTCTTGAGAACCGCGTGATCGACGCTCGAAAAACACTTCCCGATGTCACTCCTCAAAACCCATTTCGATTTCCGTGAAAGGGTGACGGCGCGGGCCAGCGCGGCGTCCACGCCCTTTCCCTTCCGGCACGCGTACGAGTCGTGGTCGAACCAGCGCTCGAAGTGGGGCTCCATGACACCCATCAACGCCTGGTGGAGCACGCGGTCCCGGAACGGCGCGGCATGGATCGTCCGGGGCTTCGGATCCCGGATCTCGAAGGCGCGGAGCTCGCCGGGCCGCCAGGAACCGTCGAGGACCTCGCGACGGAGCGAAAGAAGCTCCGTTTCCAGTCCGAAGGAAAACCGGTCCACGCTCCTGCGGTGGCGCTTTCCCTTGCGCGCGCGCAGGTAGGCGGCGTGGAGGTTGCCGAAGTCCGCCACGGCTTCGAAGAGGTTCCCGATGCGTTTCATGATCTCGGCAGCCATGGCTCGGCAGGAGCCCGCCCGGACAACCGTCCGGTCGGACGGGCCTCGCCCTCCATGCATTGGTTTTCCTTTTCCGATCGGCTCCAGCCCCCGAGCATGCGCCCGCAGGCGTCGATCCCCTCCGCCAGATCCTCGTACTGCCCTCCAGAGACGATCCTGCGCTCGAAGCAGATCCGGACCAGGACGCGCATCTGTTCGAGGGCGAGGTTGCCCTCCCGGAAAAGCGCGGAGCGCTCGCGCGTGTATCGAAGCCGTACGATGCACTCCATCACGTCCAGCCCGCGGTCGATGAGACGGTTTCCCAGGGTGGGGCGGAGGCTCTTGGGGAACCGCCCGGCGCGGTCGAGGATCTTGCCGAGGACGTCGTACCAGTGGCTGAACACGGGGAGTTCCTTCTTCATCATCCTTCCTTTCAATCCGCATCGTCACGTGCGGCCTCGGGATCCTCCCCGGGCGCCTGGAACCGCCCCTCATCCCCCTTGTGTTCGTCTTTCCCCGTAATGACTTCCTGCTCGCACTTCTCCTTCTTCGCCCCCGCCTGCTTCGAGGGCTTCCGGCTCTTCACGTTCCTGGACGGCTTCATCTCATTCGGGACCACTCCCGAAGAAACGACACCCAGGATCTCGCGGCCGAACCTTTCGGCGCGCCCTTTTCCAAGCCCCGGAACTTCCTTCAAGGCCGACAGGGTCTTCGGCTTCTCGTTGGCGACGTGCGCGAGCTGCACGTTGGTGAGGACGATGTAGGGCGGGACCGCGTCCGCCCGGGCACGAAGCGTTCGCCATGCGCGCAGCGTCTCGAACAGGGAGGCGTTCTCGTCTTTCAGGACGAACTTCCACTCGGAATCGCCTTTCTCACGATCCTTCGATTGGACGCCCCTGTTCGGGGATTCGTCACGCTTGACGTTATCTTTACGCTGGGGATCATCGAGGTTGCCGAGACGGTAGGCCACGCAAACGAGGAGGTGGGGCTCCCCCTCGTGGACGTAGAAGTGATCTGCGGTGGAGATGATCTCGTGGCCGTGCAGGAGCCGCTGGAGCGGTTCGTCGTCGATGCCCTGTTTCTTCCTGCTGTAGCGCAGGTCGAGGACGCGGTAGAGCATGGGATGGGGTTTCCAAACGGCCGGGAATCATGCGAAGAAGGTCTCCGCCTTGAGCGAGGTTCTTCTGTCGCGGCGCCTCCCACATCGCGATCCCATGCTCCAACCCCACCCCGCCACCGCCCTACCAGCTTTTTCAAGATTTTTCCTTAAAAAAATATTCGCCCGTTGACGAATCCCCTTTCGCGGCAAAGCACGCGAGGGGATTCGTCAACGGCCTCGGTTCCTCTTGCAGATCGTAAGAGGGTAAGACCGCTCTACCGCAACGGCCTGGAGGGGCGGAAGCCGAGGTAGCGGCTGCGGCCGGACGGGTCGAGCCCGCAGCGGATCGCGGAACGGCAGCCCTGCGCGCGGCCGTCCCAGCCGCCGCCCCGGGCGACCCGGTACGACGAGCCCGATGTACTCAAGGGGTTCGGTCTGGAAGCCTCTTGTTTTCCGTAGAATTCCGAATCGTACACGTCCTCGCACCACTCCCACACGTTGCCGATCATGTCATAAAGGCCCCAAGCGTTCGGCTTTTTCCCGCCCACGGGATGGGTTCCTGCCCTCGAATGATCGTACTGCTTTTCGGGCCAGCCGGAGGAATCGTATCCTCCTTCATAGCTCACGCCGCTGTTGCCGCTGTACCACGAGATGGGATCCAGCTCGGGTCCGTTACATTTCCCCTTGATGATGAGCTTGCCGGAGTAGAGCGCTGTCCTCGTCCCGGCCCGGCAGGCGTATTCCCATTCGGCCTCCGTCGGCAACCGTAGGGGCGCACGGCCGTGCGCCCCTACATTGGAATTCAGTTTTTTCAGGAACTCCCGGCAGTCGTTCCACGAGACCTTTTCCACCGGCGCATCGTCGCCCGCGTTCTTGAAATGCGACGGGTTGTTTCCCATCACCGCCTGCCACTGCCCCTGCGTCACCTCGTACTTCGCGAGGTAGAAGGGCTTCGCGATCCGCACCCGGTGGACCGGGCCCTCGTCCGAATCCCGTCCCTCCTCGGATTCCGGCGAGCCCATCATGAACGAGCCGGCAGGAATCAATACGAATTCCATATGTAGGGGCACGCCACGCCGTGCCCCTACACGCAACCATATCTCGTAGGGATAGCCCGTGTCCGGATCCGTTCTCGAACCTTCCCGCGTCGCCACCGGGTTTCCATGTTGATCGCGAGTTGCGGCCGGGACCTCGAAGGCCTCTTCGAGGCCGCGTGGCAGTGTGGACAGGTTCTTCTTCACCCTCGAAAGCGCGGACCGGGCGGATGCGTCGTTGCGCTTCGCATCCAGAGCGCGCTCGTACGCTTCCGCCGCCGCCTTCCAGTCCCTCCGCCGCTCGGAACGACGCCCCTCTTCCATGGCCTTCTTGTACCGCGCTTCGACGCGGGCCTTCTCCACCTCTCGCAGGCCGCGCAAGGCCTCGGGATCCCTGGACACGTGGGTAAGCGCTTCCCGGAAAAGACGCTCCGCCTCGTCCAGCGTTCCCGCCTCGAGCGCCCTCCGGGCCGAAGAGACCGCCTCGTCGCACCGGCGGCTCGACTCCCTGATCGATACCGCCCTCGCAAGCGCGTCGATGCGGGATCGCGCCTTCCTTGCGTCCTCCGCCCGGTCCGCGCATTCCAGCGCCTTCTTCCACAACGCGAGCGCCACGGAAGGGTCTCCGGCTTCTCCCCTGCCCTCCTCCGCCTCCGCCTCCGACGCGTACCGGTCGAACGTCCGCTTCCGCGAGGCGAGCCTCTCCGCTTCCGCCTTCTTCTTCCGGAGACCCTCCGCGTATCCCGCGAGACCCTCGATACGCGCACCGTGGCTTCCCGCCAGCGCCGCGAGCCGGATCGCCTCCTCAAGATCGCCCTTGGCTTCGGACTCCTTCGCCATGGCGAGGTCGCGTTTCCCCTTGGCCAGCGAAAGCAGCGCGCGCGCCTTCTCCGTGTCCTGGTTCGCCTTCGCTTTCGACGCGGCCTCCACCACCAGACTCCAGTCGGACGCCTTGCCGCTTCCCTCCGCCCGGATCCGGGCCAGGTCCGCCTCGGTCATGTACCGGTCGTGTGCGGCCTTTCGCTCCTTCGCGCTTCTCGCGGCCTCCAGCGCCGCGCGGATCCGGTTTCCCGCCTTCACCACGTCCGGATGGTCCGGGTCGAGCGCCACCGCCCTGGAAAGAACGGCCTGCGCGTCGTCGAGGCGGTTCCGGGCTTCCAGCGTCTCGACCTGCTCGAGGATCCGCCGGACCTCCTCCACCCTCGCCTCCGCTTTTCGCTTCTCCTCCTTCCACGCACCCTTCAGAGATCCCGCCTCCCTGGCCGCCCCGGACGCGGGAAAGCCCGCCTCGATCCTCTCGAGTTCCGCCAGCGCGCCGTCGAGATCCCCCTCGCCGTGGAGGGTCCTGGCCGACTCGAGGATCTCGCGGGCACGGGCCTCGACGTCCTCGCCCGCATCCCCCGGCGTGCCGGACGCCTCCCTCTCTTCTCCGGGCCCCGGTCCGCCTTCCGTGGATTGTCGATCGAAGACGCCGCCGAAGAACAGCGCGGCCGCGACGGCCGCAAGGACCAGGATCCCCCCCGCCGAGAGAAGCGCGATGTGAAAGGGCTTCAGCGTCACGCCCTCCTGCATCGCCTTGTGCAGACCGGAGGGTTTCCTCGTCCCGGGCGTCGGCGTCGCGTCGGGCGCGGGCGGCTTGCTTGCGCCCGGGACTTCCCCTGCCGCCGCGTCCGCGGAGACCAGGGATTCCTCCACGATCGCGTGGATTTCTGATGG
>Ga0180433_10008517_pt1 | contig 12742 bp, 10 predicted proteins | sample SS_ome_8_FD_132980 | JGI IMG/M metagenome (GOLD analysis project Ga0180433, IMG submission 132980) | Hypersaline lake sediment archaeal communities from the Salton Sea, California, USA - SS_1_D_1 metaG | ecosystem: Environmental > Aquatic > Non-marine Saline and Alkaline > Hypersaline >... | reverse complement strand
GAACTATGCTGGATAAAATAAACAAGGATGTTACATCCACCATCATGAAAGGTCATATTCCTATCAGGGATGCTGATGAAGTACAGGAAGCACAGTCGCCCCGCAAGCAGGATATGAGCAAATACAAGACAAGCAGGGAAGGGGGCGGCATACCTGAAGCTCCTCCTCCACAGCAGGGAGGTCCGCCACCCGGTGATCCGCAGCAGGAAAGAAGAGGCAAATCCGAACCTGTAAGAGTTGAGAAAAAAGTCGGCAGAAATGATCCGTGCCCGTGCGGAAGCGGTAAGAAATATAAACACTGCCACGGTAAGAATGTGCCTGCCTGATAATTTATATTTGTTTTTATTTGTTATTTTTGTACCATAAGCGGAAATAGCTCAGTAGGTAGAGCGTCAGCTTCCCAAGCTGAAGGTCGCGGGTTCAAGACCCGTTTTCCGCTCTAATAATTAATACAACCCCCTTAATCCCCCTTTTCTAAGGGGGAATAAATTTCTTTTAATAAGGTTAGTATATATATAAGAGGGGATGGGATGGAAGGGAAGGGAAGTAATATTCATATAAAATCTCCTGCAACAAATAAGCCATTTTAAAGCCATATAACAGACGATATTTTTTCAATGATATTTTCCCTTAGGAATGTAGAATTAATTCATTAGAAGCAATTTTTACATTCTTTGAGATTTTCCATTCAATTTACAAATGTGAATCCATATTTGCTATTCCATCAAATAAATTTTGTTGAAAAAAGTATAAAAAAGTATATTTATGTAAATTTGTGATTGACATTTGTAATGAATTTTTGTTAAGCCTTTATTGCGTGAATAAATATCATAAAACCAGCTAGTTAAATATGATATATGAATAAGAAGTTTAATTTAAATTGTATTCTTGTAATCAATATCATGAAATTATTGGTTGATTAAACAATGTGGTTGGGTGTAGTGGTCGGTAAATCAGAATCATACAGATAATAATTGAAGTAATAGTTTGTATTGAAGAATAATGATGTCGCTTGCAATTTGTATCGCTGTACAGTCAGAGGTTTTGGGGGATGTGTGTTTTCAGACCATTTGAATTTTTTTGGTATAATTCCTTTGTTTCCCCTGTCAGGGAAAGCATTGCCTGATTAATGAAAAAATCATGAAAATATTAAAAATAATGTTGATAAATGTAAAATATTGTTTATAAAAATATAATAAAGAATTAATGTATATTGGTTACATTTGTAATGTAAAAAAACAGATGAAAAAATGAAAAGCAGGATCGAAAAAATTTTAGGGGATAAACATCTTTCCCCGGCAAAATTTGCTGACGAGATCGGGGTGCAAAGATCTGGTGTTTCACATATTTTATCAGGCCGGAACAAACCGAGTCTTGATTTTATAAGAAAGATACTTATAAGGTTTAGTGATATTAATCCTGAATGGTTAATAATGGGGCGCGGAGATATGTATATTTCACGATCAAATTACAATGAAAAAGAAAAAAAGGAAGAAAAATATGATATTTTGGATATTGAAAAAGATAATGATTTAATAGAAATAAAGGAAAAACAGGACAAAAAAGTAGAAAAAGTAGTTATCTTTTATTCTGATAATACCTTCCAGGAGTTTTACAGCCAGGAATTATAAATATTTACAACCAATCAACCAATCATCCAATATTTAATCAATTGTTTATAATTTCATTAGATTTTTGTTTTGTTTAGCTTGTTAACCTACCAAAGGCCGACTGAAAGTCGGGGTTAAACCCGATAATATCGGCCCGAAGGGTGAAAAATTATTTTTTCATGAATTTTTCAGGTTAATTATTTATTTTTGATCTTTGAAAATTATAAGGATTTTTATATAATGAAGAAAAAGATACAGAACATTGAAGTATCGGGCATTGAGAGATTGAATGAGGAACATTTTTTATTGAATTTATATTCAAAGACCAATCTTCCGGAAATACTCCCGGGGCAGTTTGCACAGATATTGATAGAGAATTCACGGACTACTTTTTTACGGCGTCCGTTCTCTGTACATAACATCAGTTATTCCAATAACACTATTACTTTTCTGGTGCAGATAGTAGGTGATGGTACAAGGAGTCTCAGCCGGTTGAGGGAGGGAGATATGGTAAGCATAGTATATCCATTGGGTAATTCTTTTACCATGGGAGCCGAAGATAATGTTTTACTTGTAGGAGGCGGATGTGGTGTTGCACCATTGCTGTTCCTTGCTCGCTATCTTTATGAGAACGGGCATAAGATGACAATATTGATAGGTGGGAAGACAAGGAAGGATATACTACGGATCAGAGAATACCAGAAGTATGGAAATGTGCTGATCACTACAGAGGATGGGTCCCTGGGGGAAAAGGGACTTGTGACTCAGCATCCTTTATTACAGGCTTTTGATCTGGAATTTGACAAAATATATACATGTGGTCCCGAGCTTATGATGAAAGCTGTCGGAGAAATGGCAAAGATCCGGAATATAGAGTGCGAGGTATCACTGGAGCGTATTATGGCGTGTGGTATTGGGGCGTGTTTATGTTGTGTTATTGATACTCCCGATGGTAACAGGTGTGTATGCACAGAGGGGCCGGTGTTTAATGTAAATGAATTGAAATGGTAGAATTAAAAGTTAAGATCGGCGACCTTGAATTTAAGAATCCGGTGATGACAGCTTCCGGAACTTTCGGTTATGGCGAGGAATTTGAGGATTTCATAGATGTCGGCAAGCTCGGGGGATTTGTTGTTAAAGGCACGACCGGAGAGCCCCGCGAAGGAAATCCTTATCCAAGGATGGCAGAAACAGCTTCCGGTATGCTTAACACTGTCGGATTACAAAATAAGGGAGTTGAATATTTTACTGAGAAAATTTATCCGGGGATCAGGCAGTATGATACTAATATAATAGTCAATGTTTCCGGATCAACGTATAAAGAGTATGCAGAGGTTGCTGAGAAGATCAATGAGCTTGATGATATTCCGGCAATTGAGCTGAATATATCGTGCCCCAATGTTAACAAGGGGGGGATGGTTTTCGGGACTGACCCGTCCATAGCAGCAGAGGTAACCAGCCTGATAAGGAAAGTATATAAAAAAACACTGATCGTTAAGCTGTCGCCCAATGTTACGGATATTACGGAGATAGCGAAAGCTGTTGAAGGTGCCGGTGCTGATGCAGTTTCACTTATTAATACATTACTGGGAATGGCTATTGATGCGGAAACAGGCAAGCCTGTCCTGTCAACTGTTACAGGAGGATTGTCCGGGCCGGCCATCAAGCCTGTTGCTTTAAGAATGGTATGGCAGACATCGAAGGCAGTTAAAATACCTGTTATAGGTATTGGAGGTATTATGAACACTACTGATGCAGTGGAGTTTTTTCTTGCAGGTGCAACAGCTATTCAGGCAGGTACAGCCAATTTTATTGACCCTCAGATTTCTATAAGGATAATTAAAGGACTCGAGGAATTTATGATCAGGCATAAGGTTTTCTCTATACATGATATAATAGGAAATCTGAAAATTTAATTATTTTATAATGCCAATCAAGAGTTGAATATTTGATGAAGCTTTTGGATTTATACCTAATATATTGAATATATAATTGTTGAATGGCTATATGGCTAAATTGTTATAAGCATCATGTCAGCAATTTGACAATATTTTATATGTTGTTATTTAACAGTCGAATATCAGGTGTTATAATTTTAGATATCAACCCTTGATTCATATTATTAACTAGTCATTAAATCCCTGCATTGGAATATTTCAATAATTATTTTCATAAATATTTATTAGAAATAATTCATTGTTATTATATTTACAAATCAGTTAAATAAAATAGTTTTTTTATAATGAGAGTTGTTTTAGTAATAGTATTTCTTTTTACCATTAATTATTATTTGCCGGGTCAGGAAAATCTGTCCTTTTCCAAAACAGTAAAAATTGAAGGAGTTAAAAGCAAAAAGATTTATAAGGATCTTTCTGCTTGGTTTAACGGGCAAACCCGGTTCAGAAGCCTGCAGGAAGAAAGTAATCAGGGCCTTATTGTCGGTAAAGGATACTTTAATTACCATAATCCGGTGCAATATGAAGGATCAAAGACTTTCAGCAGGGTATATGCAGAAAAGACAAATGGTATTATTGTATATGAGATAAAACTGTATATACTTGACTATGAATATACTTATGAGTTTTCAGGTTTTAAGCACGTGCCTAATGACAAGGTTGATAACATAAATTTCGGTACTATCACTGACAATGTGAAACTCCCCGATAATGTACTTTGCGAAGTTGAAGGCGACTGGTGCCAGGATGTATGGACTGACATCAGGAAACAAATAAAAAAGAATGTGGAGGAAATTGCCTCTACAATACCTTATAGTACAGGGAAGTAATATAATCTGACCTGATTATATGAATACTTTCAGTCAATTTTGTTTTTATACAATTCCTTTATTATTCAGTATTTCTAATAGTCTGTCAGGTGGTTTCCGGGGTTTACGGGTTGCGACATCAACAAATGCGAGTTCTGTATCACCTTTATTTACCAGCTCTCCTTTTTCATTATAAATTTCATAATAAAATTTTATCCTCGAAGCCGGCATTTCTTTTACGGATGTCCGTATTATAAGAAGATCATCGTAATACGCAGGTTTTAGAAACAATACATTTAGTCTGAGCACCGGCATAAATATCCCGGTTTTCTCAAGCTCGGAATAGGTGAGACCCATTTCCCTCATTAGTTCCGTACGCCCCATTTCATAGTACAGTGGATAATTCCCATGATACACGATCCCCATTTTATCGGTCTCACCGTACCTTACCCTTACTTGTATTTCATTAGCGATCATTTGAATAAATAAAGGAATTTAAAATTCAACATTTAACATTAAACATTATTTTAGCGGTGAATCCGGTTCTTTAGCCAGGAGGTTGAATGCCTGTTTATCAATAAATCCGGGAAAGAATTTTTTCAGCTTTACTGTCAATACTCCCTGGCTTGTCAGAATGAGCGTGCGTTTTCTTTTTAAAACTGCATTATAAATATGCCCGGCAACTTCTTCCGAAGTCATCATTTTATCCTCATCCCTTGGTGTTTCTGCCTGAACTGTACCATCTCCGGTAAATGCCCTTTTACGTATATTGGATTGTGTGAATCCCGGCGCTGCTATTAATACATGGAGTCCGGTCTTCATGTTTTCTGTCCTGAGAGTTTCCAGAAAGCCATGCATAGCATATTTAGATGCTGAGTAGGCGCACCTTGCAGGTAATCCGATAAATCCTGATATAGAAGAAACACCGACAACTGATCCTTTGCTTTGAAGTAAATACTTCAATGCAAATTTTGTGCAATATACAGTGCCCCAGAAATTTATGTTCATAACTCTTTTAAATACTTCCAGATCAAGGTCTGCAAACAGAGAGCGCATAGAAACTCCTGCATTATTAATAAGAACATCTATCATACCGAACCTGTTAATGGTTTCAGTAATAAGCTGTTTGCAGTCTTCCTCTATACTGACATCTGTCTTCACGGCAAGTATTTCACTGCCTGAGAGTTCCTGCTTCAGCTCATTAAGCTTTTCCAGATTCCTTGCAGCAATAACCACCTTCGAACCATTTTTTGCATACTCCTTTGCAAGGGAAAGACCTATACCTGATGATGCACCGGTAATAACAACTACTTTATCTTTCATATCTTTTCAATAATTATTTTTGTTTTTCGGATTCCGATACGAATATAGTAATTCATATCTGAAATAATAATAACAATCACATTATTGAATATTTTTTATAAAAAATATATCTGATCATTTGAAAAATAAATTATACCTGTTAAATTTGCAGACTTTTAATATTTATGATTCTGTAGCTCAGTCGGTAGAGCATCTGCCTTTTAAGCAGAGGGTCCTGGGTTCGAGCCCCAGCAGGATCACTAACAAAGATCACTATAATTGATCTTTGTTTACTCCCCTGAGAACCTGTGGTTTATAACGACATTACGATACTATTACCACAGGATAATATATTTATAATAAGTATTCGATCAGGACATTTATTGATCAGTTGATCAATCTGATGATCCGTTAATAATTAGTTAATTATTATTCATTTAAATTTAAATGTAATGAAGAGTTTATTAATTCTTTTTATTCTTACCATTGTTTTTATTTCAGGACAGATAAGATCTCAAAACCAGACAGATGTATTATTTATTGGTAATAGTTTTACCTATTATCCTTACACTTATGATGTGCCGACACATTTTGAAGGATTTGCCAATGCTGAGGGAATTTCTGTATATACTGATATGGTCGCTTCTGCAGGCGCTTCTGTTCAGGATAATCATCTTGATGATCCGAATGTATTATCAACTCTGCAATCCAGGGAGTGGGATTATGTTGTTATCCAGGATAATCTTGGGTACTGGGCATACGGTTACATTGGCCAGGAAACCGGTGATGATAATGTTGCCCTGATTAATATGGTACATGCCAACAATACATGTGCAAAAGTGATCCTTTTTTCAGGATGGGGACCTGAGGGCGGCATTCAGGGTGAAGGAACAATTGGATGTATTCAGAATATATATACTTCATTTTTAAGTTTTAATTCTGTTGTTCAGGAAATTATTGCACCAATAGGTCTTGCGTGGATAACTTCACTAAATGACCAACCGGGAATAGACCTGTATTATTCTGATAATACACACTCCTCAAATTATGGTAGTTTTCTGACATCAGGGACTATTTTTTGTTCCATTTTTAAGTTTGATATCTCGAATTCTGCTTATTCAGGCGGATTGGGTTCAGCAGATGCCCAGTTTTTAAGGGAAACCGCTTATAATACTGTTATTGATCCGACAAATTTTGCAGATTGTAATAATGATGGTACTGATTATACCCCGGCTGTTTCATTTGACGGAAATGACGTTTCAACACCTGATATTTATTCTCAGTACCAATGGTACCTGGATGGAGATCTTATTTCAGGCGCTGATTCATATTCATATACCATTGGTGCTACAGGTAATTATTCTGTTGTTACAACAGATGCCAACGGTTGCGAATTCTGGTCAGCAATTCTGTATTGCGTTTATGATCCGTCCGGAGCGCCTGTTGCCGATTTTGAAGCTGATAATACAACAATTCTTGTGAATGAGTCGGTTAATTTTACTGATCTTTCAACTTCGGGTACGGCTATATCCCAATGGAATTGGTCATTTACCGGTGGAAATCCTGCTTCATCAGCACTTCAAAATCCTACTGTATCATATAATACTGCAGGAACTTATTCAGTTTCACTTACAGTAACTAATTCTAACGGTACTGATACTGAAACAAAAACAGGTTATATCACCGTATTGTCTCAATCAGGTGCTTTTACACTGGATTTTGAAGCATGTTCTGATTATAGTTCTGATTTTTTCCCATGGACAGAACTAGATGAAGATGGCTTAGCTACTTATGGTAGTTCGGATTGTGACTTTCCTGGTGAAGCACAGGCAATGTCATTTATTGCTTTTAACCCTGATGATGCAGGATTCACTCTTTCCGGAGCTCACGGGGGTGACAGGTGCGGAATGGCAATATGCCCGGGTGATGCAAGTCAGGCAGATGACTGGTTGATTTCAAGCAAAATTACTCTCAGCTCAGGTTCACAGATTGCAATGTGGGTGAAAAGTCCAAAGCCCGGATCATGGGGTAATAATTCATATCAGGTAGAAGTATCTGCAACAACTAATTCCCCATCTGCTTTTTCTGTTATTTCAGGCGCTTCTCCAATTGAGGCTCCTTCTGACTGGACTCAGCATACATACGATCTTTCTGCCTTTGACGGACAAGAGGTATATATAGCAATACACCATGTTTCTGTGGATAAATTCATGTTTTTTGTAGATGATATAAGCATTACTCCGATTACTGATATTGAGGAATTATCTTGTGATAAAATAAATATATATCCTAATCCTACTACCGGTATGTTTTGTATTGACGGAGATAATATAGATCAGGTGGAGATCAGGGATATCACAGGCAGGATTGTTTGTAAATACCAGAATAATTTTCAAAATATTGATATTAGCTATTGTAAGGAAGGCTTGTATTTTGTTTTAGTGGAATCTGATTCGGGTAATCATACTTTTAAATTAATTAAACAATAAAATAATAATATAGCTCTGAATAAATTTTCGGCCGACCAATTTATATTTTTTTATTCCCTCTTATTTTTTATGTTAAAAAACATAACTTTATTTTAATCTGTTCGTATAACAATCAGTAACTAAATAAAAATGGAAACAAAATGCGAACAAAAAAACTATTACTTTTATTAGCATTCGGGGGATTATTTATGTTGTCCACTTATGCACAGGACAAAGGTCCTGTCCCTGATGATCCTCCCGAAGGGAATTCTGCGATCACTACAATACAGATTGACAATAAGGATATTTCTCTTAAGCTGTACCCTAATCCTGCAGTTAATGAATTGAATATTAAAAGAACATCACAGGGGGTGGTAACTTTTAATCTTTATAATATCACAGGGGAAAAAGTAATCTGCGAAAAACTTATTGATGAAAATACCAAGATCAATGTTTCGACGATCCCTGCAGGAAGATATATTTACCGCATTACTAATGATGACAACCTGTTGTCAAATGGTATGATCTCTGTTATTAAGTAATTTCCCTGATCCTTTTTTAGTATCATAGAAAGAGGTATCTTTATTCCAGTTTTAATTTTACTAATTGTAGTAAAATTGACCTAATTAATTCAAGTTGCCAGTTAATAAAAACAACTACAATTTGAATAATGAATATCCATTAACGCCGTGCCTGCCGGCAGGCAGGATTTACGATTTGTGATCTGTCAGTATATCAGATACTTCGTAAATCAAAAATCGTTAATCAATATTCTGAGATCAAAAAACCCGACTTTATGGACAAGCACTAATTAGGTATCCTGTTAAATAGTAAGAATGAATAATACTATTTATGATGTTATAATAGTTGGCAGTGGCCCTGCAGGCTCTTCAGCAGCTTATGAGCTGGCACGCAACGGCATTCATACGGCAATACTTGAAAAGGAACAGCATCCGAGAAACAAACCCTGTGGCGGAGGCCTTGTCTTTAAGGCCCGCAAAATGATCCCTTTTGATATTAGTGGAATAGCTGAAAGAGAATTTTACAGCGGAGTAATTAACCTGGTTAAGGAAAATATGGGTTTTACAGTGACTCGTGAACAGCCTGTTATAACAATAGTGAAAAGGGAAATTTTTGACAGGGTTTTTTGTGAACATTCGGTTGCTGAAGGAGCGGAACTGTTTGAGAATTGTCCCGTGGAAGATATCAGCAATGGCAGTTTGATAAACATATCAACAACACATGGTGTTTTCAGGTCAAGGTTTGTTATTGCTGCTGACGGGGCATTGAGCAGAACAGCAAAATTATGCGGATGGAAAGACTCAAGACATATTATTCCTACAATTCATGCCAGACTGACAACAGGAGATAAGGAGTATGAGTGTATAAAGGATATGATAAGGTTTGATATAGGTGTCATCCCTAATGGCTACGGATGGCTTTTTCCGGGTATTGACGGCATTTCAATAGGTCTTGCTACTACAAAAAGAAGTAAGGCTGATCTTAAGGGTTATTATAAAAGGTATATTGATTATCTTGGTATATCCGGTATTGATTCTGAGATTTTTTTCGGTTATGTAATTCCTTTATCACCACGGAGGGATGGTTTTTTCAGGAACAATGTTTTGCTTGCAGGCGATGCAGCGGGATTTGCTGATCCTGTTACTGCAGAAGGAATATCAAATGCCATTCTCAGTGGCAAGCTGGCAGCAGAGTCAGTTATTAATGGCTGGAGTGATAGCCGGGAAGTTGAACTTTTATTTCAGAAAAAACTGAATGAAAGCATTCTTCCCCAGTTGAAAATTGCTCGTTATCTGGCAAAGCTGTTTTACAACAATGACTGGCTGAGAAAAAGAATATTTGCAAAAAAAGGACAAAAACTAAGTGAATTTGTAACGGATATTTTTATGGGAACCAGGCATTATCCAATAAATACAATAGAATATGCCAGGTCGAAGATCAAAACCTTGCTTTGAATATTGTTTGGAATTATTTTTGTATATATTTGTTTGTTCATTAAATTTTTTGTTATGAAGAAGATAATAAGTATGTCAGAGGAATATATGATCCTGACCATTTTTCTGGCAGGTCTTTTTTTTCTGTCAGCATGCTCGACATCCTCGGTAACAGTTCGTGTACTTGAACCGGCAGATATAACTATCCCGGCCAATATAAAGAAAGTTGCTGTGGCTAACCGCAGCCTGCCTTCAAAAGAAGATAAAGTAGGAAATGTTGTTGAGGGCATTATAACCGGTGAGGGATTGTTCGTTGACAGGGAAGCCTCGGAGAATTGTGTGAGAGGAGTTGCTGATGTACTGGTGTCTTCACCAAGGTTTGATGTTATTGTTCCCGGAGGGCTGGATCTCAGGGGCACAGGCACTGCTAAATTTCCAATCCCTTTGGAATGGCCTGAAGTAGAAAAAATATGCAGGGAGAGTAATGCGGATGCTTTAATAACGCTTGAGACATTTGATTCCAATATTTCTCATCGTTATGCCAGGGATGAGAGAAAGAAAAAAGTGGACGGTGTTGAGACAACTTATATAGTTTATATTGCCACTGTTGACATAGGTATTTCTGCAGGATGGAGGGTGTATGATCCTGAAAAGAAGCGGATTATTGATGAGAATGTTTTTCTGGACAGGAAAGCATTTGATGCAGAAGGTGCTTCTGAAGAGGAAGCAAAAAGAAAACTTCCGAATAAAAGGGCGTCTGTTAAGGATGCAGGCTTTTTTGCAGGGCAACAGTATGGATTCAGGATCTCTCCGGTATGGGTAAGGGTAGGCAGAAAATATTATACCAGGGGTAATGATGATTTTAAGGATGCTAAATTTTTTGTCAGGGCTAATGAGTGGGATAAGGCTGCAGAAGTATGGAAAAAACATGCAAATTCTCCTGACAATAAGATAGCCGGTCGTGCAACTTATAATCTTGCACTTGCAAGTGAGATAAACGGTGACCTGGATACTGCGCTTAAATGGGCAAAAAAATCCTATACTGATTTTCATAACAGGTCTGCAAGGGAATATGTGAATATTATCAACAGAAGGATAATGGCTGCAGAAAAATTAAAGGAACAAATGGGAGAGTAATACGTATAATGTTTTAGTTTTTATTATACATGTTAATGAAAATAATTGGTAATTAATTAATATATTTGAAGCGGCAAATTATATGAACATCTATTTCCATTCCGTGAAACGAGCCTTTGTATATTTAGCACTCCTTTTTGTATATAATTTTTTATATGCACAGTATGAAGATATTAAATTCGAGAATTTATCTCTGGAGCATGGTCTGTCACAGAGCACGATATACAGTTTGTCACAGGATAATCGCGGATTTTTATGGATAGGTACAGAGGCAGGACTCAATAAATATGACGGATATTCATTTACCGTATATGTTGCAGATTCCAATTCACTGACCAATTATTATATTTATTCCGTATATAAGGATGTAAAAGGTGACCTTTGGATAGGTACGGATAATGGTTTAAATAAACTTGATCCTGCTGAAGAACGTTTTGTTCAGTATTATAGTGATAAAAAGGATCCCAATACATTAAGCAGTGATAAGATCTATTGTATTTCCGGTGAGGAATCGGGCGTATTATGGATTGGAACTAATGATGGCTTAAACAAATATATACCTGACAAAGACCAGTTCAGGAGTTACAAATTCAGAACAGAGAATATTGACAGGAAATGTGAGATCAGGGCTATATGTATAAGCAGATCAGGAGATATATGGATAGGAACGCTTGGAGAAGGGGTGAAAAGATTTGATCCGGGCACAAGGAAATTCACACATTTTTATCATGAAGGGGAAAACAGCGTAAGCGACAATAATGTAAGGGCATTATACGAGGATGAGGTCGGACATTTATGGATTGGTACGGACAAGGGTTTGGATAAGTATATCCCTGATAAAGGAGAGTTCGTTCATTACAGGCATGATGAAAAAGACCGGAACAGCCTGCTTAATGACAAGATATATGTAATATATAAAAGCAGTGACGGATTTTTATGGATTGGTGCGGATGAAGGATTAAGCTGTTTTAATCCTGCAACAGAGAAATTTATTAATTATGTGCATAATCCGAATAATCCATACAGCATTGGTGGCAACAGGATATATTCGATCTTTGAAGATAACAGTGGTCTTTTATGGATAGGAACATTTGGCGGAGGGGTAAGTAAAATAAATAAATACGGTAATAAATTCAAAACTTATGTACATAACCCTGATAATCCGAACAGCCTCGCATCTTATCATATACGCCCTATCTATGAGGATTCAAAAGGTTATTTGTGGGCAGGAGGTGATGGTGGAGGATTTTGCAGGATTGACAGGAAAAAAAATAAGTATAAACGTTTCAGGCATGATCCCTCTGACCCGAACAGCTTGTCTTCTGAAAGGGTGTTTTCTATCTGTGAGGATACCAGGGGTAATATGTGGATCGGTACTTATGGAGGGCTTAATATACTTGATACCAGAACCAGCAGATTTATAATTTATATGCATGATCCTTCAGATCCTAACAGTGTCAGCAATGATAATATAAGGTTTATCTATCAGGATAGAAAAGAAAATAT
>Ga0180433_10008516_pt1 | contig 12744 bp, 9 predicted proteins | sample SS_ome_8_FD_132980 | JGI IMG/M metagenome (GOLD analysis project Ga0180433, IMG submission 132980) | Hypersaline lake sediment archaeal communities from the Salton Sea, California, USA - SS_1_D_1 metaG | ecosystem: Environmental > Aquatic > Non-marine Saline and Alkaline > Hypersaline > Sediment... | reverse complement strand
GGCGCTCGATCTCGTGGGGAAGTGCTTCATCGATATCGACTCCCCGGTCATCGTCGGCCGGCCGACGTATATCGGCGGACTGTCGGCGTTCAACAACTACGGTGCGAGCATGATCGGCGTGCCCCTCGACGAGGGCGGCATGAGGATGGACCTCCTTGAGGAGGAGCTGCGCAAACTGATCCATGCGGGTCAGCGCCCCAGGTTCATCTACGTCATTCCCGACTTTCAGAACCCTGCGGGTCTCACGATGGGTGAGGACCGGCGCCTGGAGCTCATCGCTCTGGCTCGCAAGTACGATGTTCTCATCGTCGAGGACAGTCCGTACCGCGAGCTCAGATACGCGGGCGAGTCGGTCAAGACGATCTACGCTCTCGAGGGAACGGGCCAGGTCGTCGGTCTCCACACGTTCTCGAAGATCCTGTTCCCGGGCATGAGGCTCGGGTGGGTCATCGGGGATGAGGCCGTCATCCAGAAACTCGTCGTCGCGAAGCAGGCGACCGACCTGTGCACTCCCGCGTTCACTCAGGCGATCGTGGCGGAGTTCATGTCACGCGGTCTTCTGGGCAACGTCATCGAGAACGTGAAGGGCATCTACTCGAGCAAGCGCGCCGTGATGCTCGATGCGCTCGATGAGTACATGCCGAAGCTGTCCGGACTCTCGTGGACGAAGCCCGAGGGCGGGCTCTTCCTGTGGGTGACGCTGCCCGAGCACATGAACGCGGACGAGCTCTTCTATGACGCCATCGAGCACAACGTTGCGTTCGTCATCGGGTCGGCCTTCGACTGCACGGGTCTTCAGAAGAACACGATGCGTCTCAATTTCTCCTTCCCGACGCAGGACGAGATCGTCGAGGGCGTGAAGAGGCTCGCGAGCGTCATCGAGGAGTACGCCAGGAAGAACGGGAGCGACAAGAGCATCGTCGCAACGCCTTAGCTGCTGGGGTTGTTCGGGGTCGCACAGGGCGGAGCCTCCGGGTTCCGCCCTCTTCCGTGGCGATGGTGCGGTCCGTTCGGAATCCACCTTGCCCGGCGCGGCGCCGGGGTGATAGGCTTGTGAGCTGTTGGTCAGGAGCGATAGGTGGCGGGCGATTTGCCCGCCCGGACACTCGACACTGCAGCAGAAGGGGAGAGCGTCAATGGCGAATATGGACAAGAAGGCCGATCTCGCGGGTCCGGGTATCAGCACGTACGAAGAGGTCGCGAAGATCCTGCCGTCGGACTACAAGCCGACCCTTCCTCCGCTCAAGCGGATGGAGGCGCTCTACGAGATCAAGCGGTACATCGAGGACGGCATGGCCGAGGCGCTCAACCTGCAGATGGTTCAGGTTCCGCTTATCGTCTCGCAGGACAGTGGTGTGAACGATTACCTCGACCGCGACGGTTCGCGGACGCCGATCGACTTCCAGTGCGGTCTCGGTCTCGACAAGAAGATCGACGCGCAGGTCGTCCAGGCCGCGACGAAGTGGAAGCGGATGGCGCTCGCGCAGTTCGACTGCGCTCCCGGTCAGGGTATCAACACCGACATGCGCGCGGTCCGCAAGGACTACTTCCTCGACCACGACCACAGCTCGTACGTCGACCAGTGGGACTGGGAGAAGTCCATCACGGACAAGGAACGGAACCTCGACTATCTCATCGATACCGTCAAGAAGCTCTGGAAGGTCATCCGCGGTGCCGGTCTGCACGCGCAGGAGATGTTCCCCGAGCTGAAGGGCCAGTACCCGGACTTCCCCGAGGAACTCGAGTTCTTCCACGCTGAGGAGATCCTCGCGATGTACCCGGACCTCCCGCGGAAGCAGCGCGAGACTGCGCTCATCAAGGAGCATCCGGCCGTCTTCATCATCGGTATCGGCTGGGTCCTCAAGGACGGCTACCCGCACGAGATGCGCGCGGCCGACTACGACGACTGGGTCACGCCGACGGTCGAGAAGAACGGCGAGATGATGCACGGGCTCAACGGCGACATTCTCGTCTGGAACCCGGTGACGAAGCGCCGTCACGAGCTGACTTCGATGGGCATCCGTGTAACCAAGGACACGCTCAAGCAGCAGCTCGAGATCACGGGGCAGGAGGACTTCCTCAAGCTTCCGTACCACCAGGCCATCCTCAACGACGAGATCCCGCTCTCCATCGGCGGCGGCATCGGACAGGCGCGTACCTACATGTACCTGCTCCGCGCCGCGCATCTCGGCGAGGTGACGGTCACGGTCTGGCCGAAGCAGCTCAAGAAGATCTGTGCCGAGAGAAACATCACCGTGCTGGAGTAGAGCACGCGCGCTCTTGGTGAGCGCGTGAGCTCCTGCGGAGCGCGTTGGCAGCATCTTCCGGGCGCCCTGGTGTGTCCGGTGGAAGGAAACCACCTGTACGGTCGCCGGCCTGCAGGTGGTTTTCTGCGTCCGACGGCCGTGGTGGCCCCGGCTGAGCTTTGGGGGCGGCCACGTTTGTGGTATCATCCACAGGGTTTATCCGGGTTCGTACGATCTGGAGGGGTCTCAGATGGGCGGCATTCACAGGGTTCTGGCGGTCAACCCCGGCGGCATGACGACGAAGTTCGCCGTCTACGAGGGGAATGAGCGCGTGTTCGAGACGTCGGTCGACCACTCCCGTGAGGAACTGGCCGTGTTCGAGGCGATCCCGGACCAGCTTGACCACCGGCTTGCCGCGATCCGCGATGCGCTCGAGGGCGCCGGGTTCGCCGGGAGGCCCTTCGACGCCGTCGTCGGCCGCGGCGGGCTCTTCCGTTCGATCCCGAGCGGGACCTACATCGTCAATGAGCAGATGATCGATGACGCCCGGACCGGATACGCGGGACAGCATGCATCGAACCTCGGCGCGCTGCTCGCTGAGTCCCTGAGAAGGACGCTCGGTGGGAACGCGTACGTCGTCGACCCGGTCTGCGTCGACGAGTTCGAGCCCGAGGCGCGCTACTCCGGTCATCCGGAGATCGAGCGCATCAGCCTCCTGCACGCGCTCAACATCCGGGCGACCGCGAAGAAGGCGGCGCGCACGCTCGAAAAACGACTCGACGACGTCAACATGATCGTCGCGCACCTCGGGAGCGGTATCTCGATCGCGCCGCTGCGCAGGGGGAGGATGGTCGACGTCAACAACGCGCTCTCAGGCGGACCGTTCTCGCCGGAGCGAACCGGCGCGCTTCCCCTGATCGAGATGTTCGACTTCATGATCGACAAGGAGATGGACCCGAAGCGGATGAAGCGCTTCATCGCCAAGGAGGGCGGACTCCTCGCGTACCTCGGCACCAACGACTTCCGCGAGGTGGAGGAGCGGTACGAGGCGGGGGACGGCCGGGCGATCGAGGTCATGCACGCGATGGCCTATCAGGTCGGGAAGGAGATCGGCGCCATGGCAGCCGTTCTGTCGGGCGACGTCGAACTGACCGTCCTGACCGGGGCGCTGGCAAAGGCTCCGTTCTTCGTTGACCTCATCCTGAAGCGCGTTAGCTTCATAGCCGAGGTGCTGGTGCTCCCGGGCGAGAATGAGCTTGAGTCGCTGGCGTACGGAGCTCTCGAGGTCCTCCGGGGAGAGACGGAGCCTCGTGTGTACCCGACGGGCTGTGCCGCAGGCGGCGAGGGACGTGTCTGCTGGTAGGCGAACCGACTGGACTGAAACCGGCTATCCCGGAACTCTGCAGCATCGCTGAAAGGAGCGCGTATGTCCGGAGCACAGCCTCCGAAGACCTTCGAGGAGCTTAAAGAGACAGCGTTGGCGTACGGCGAGAAACACGGGCGTGCGAAGCTCGGTGTCGCCGCGGCGTGGGACAAGCACGTGCTTGAGGCGACACACGACGCGTGGCAGCTGGGTCTTGTGGATCCAGTTCTCGTTGGCGTACCGGCTCTCATTGAGAAGGCGGCCGGGGATGTTGGGATCGACATCTCGAGCTGGGAGGTCGTGCCGGTCGAGGCTCCTGATGAGCCGACGGCATCGGTGCTTTCAGCGAGCAGAGCCGTTGAGCTCGTTCGAGAGGGCAGCGTCGACTTCCTGATGAAGGGGAAGATGCAGACGGCCGACATCATGCGTGCGGCGCTCGACAAGGAGACCGGCATCCGCGCCGGCGGACTGATGAGTCATCTCGCTCTTCTATGGACGCCGGCGTACGGTCGGCTGCTCGGTATGTCCGACGGCGGAATCGTGCTCAAGCCGGACCTCGTGAAGAAGAAGCAGATGATCGAGAACGCGGTCGATGCGATGCACAAGCTCGGATGGGAGTGTCCGAACGTCGCCGTCGTCGGTGCTCTCGAGCTTGTCAACCCGGATATGCCGCATACGCTCGATGCGGCGGCGCTTGCGAAGATGAACGAGCGCGGGCAGATCAAGGGCTGCAAGATCGACGGACCGTTCGGGTTCGACAACGCCATCAGCGCGAAGGCGGCGCGGATGAAGGGGATCGACAGCCCGATGGCGGGGAACACCGACTTCGTGATCTTCGCCGACATCGATGTCGGCAATGTCTTCTACAAGGCGCTCTGTTTCATGACGGAGGGCGTGCGAACGTCCGGAGTCCTTCTCGGTTCGAAGGTGCCGATCGTCATGGCATCCCGGGCCGACGGTCCGGACACCAAGAGGAACTCCATCATCGTGGGCACGGTCATCGCCCACGGGACGAAACGATAGCCGGTCCACGCGAGAGTGGCGGAACTGGCAGACGCGCTGGGTTTAGGACCCAGTAGGGCAACCTGTGGGGGTTCGAGTCCCCCCTCTCGCACCAGTCGGCGGGGTTGTCATGATAGCGCCGGCAAGGCGTGGTTTATGCAAAGGAGTCACTGTTGCTGGTTCGTGTTGAGGAACTCGATGGATGGAAGCGGAAGCTGCTGGTCGAGCTTTCGGAGGACGATGTCAAGACCAAGAGCGGGGAGCTTCTGAAGAAGGTCGCCGCCGACGTCGAGATGGATGGATTCCGCAAGGGCAAGGCGCCGAAGGCGGTCATCGAACAGCGCTACGGCGCGGAGGCCATGCGGGAGGCTCTCGGGTCGCTCCTGAGTGAGGCGTACGTGGCGGCGGTGAAGGAGGCGGGTATCCATCCGGTCTGCGACCCCGACGTCGAGCTTCTCGAGGACCAGCCGACGGACGGCAAGTACACGTTCGCCGCGACCGTCGCCGTGAAGCCGGAGTTCGAGGTCGGTGATCTGTCCGCCCTCGAGTTCACCGAGCGGGTGCCGATCGTCAGGGATGAGGATGTGGGGCGTGCGGTCGAGGAGCTTCGCGAGGCGAAGGCCGAGCTGGTGGCTCCTGGACGTCCTTCGGCGTCGGGCGACTTCGTCGTGATCGACTACGACAAGCTCGACGATGACGGGAGGCCGGAGGCCGAGAGCGGCCAGAAGGACTTCCCGTGCGAACTCGGCACCGGGAGACTGCCGGCCGAGCTCGAGGAGGCGCTCGTGGGCGTCAACGTCGGCGAGCAGAAGAACGTCACGATCAACTACCCGGATGACTACGGTCATGCCGACCTCGCCGGTCGGTCGATCTCGTTCGGCGTGAGCATCAAGGATGTCCGCTCGAAGCGGCTCCCGGTTGTGAACGATGATTTCGCTCGGTCGCTTGGCCCGTTCGAGACCCTGCTGGACCTCCGCGTGAAGGTCAGAGGGCAGCTCGAGGAGCAGGCGAAGGGCATGGCGCGGGAACGGCTCTACTCCGACGTCGTCGGACGGGTCGTCGAGAAGACTCCGTTCGATCTGCCGGAGTGCATGATCGACGATCGGCTCGACCGGATGTTCGACCGGATGAAGAAGGAAGCCGGCGAGGACGCGCCTGAGCCCGACCGTGAGGAGTTCGAGAAGACGTACCGCGAGATGGTCGGCCAGCGGATCCGCGCCGAGCTCATATTGAGCACGTTTGCCTCTGAGAACGGCGTTGAGGTGACCGAGGATGACGTCAGGAAGCGCGTTGCCGAGCTCGCCGAGCAGCAGGGGAGAGATCCGGCGGCGGCGTACGACGATCTCAAGGGAACCGAGATGTTCGACGAGATGTACCATGAGCTCGAAGACCGGCTCTGGCTGGAGAAGGTCCACGAGCTGCTCGTCGACAAGGTCAAGGTGACGACGGAATCGATCGAGCTGCCGGTGCCCGGTGACGGACAGCCGGACGCAGCGGAGAACACAAGCGGCGACTGACAGCCGACACACGCCTAAGGGAGACGTGCATGGGACTCACACCGTTCGTCATCGAGCAGACGCGGCTTGGGGAGCGCTCGTACGATATCTTCTCGAGGCTTCTCAAGGACAACATCGTCTTCATCGGCACGCCGATCGATGACAAGGTTGCGAACATCGTGATCGCGCAGCTGTTGTTCCTCGAGGCTCAGGACCACGAGCGCGACATCTACCTGTACATCAACAGTCCGGGCGGCTACGTCGCGTCGGGTCTCGCGATCTACGACACGATGCAGTACATCCGCTCGGATGTGCACACGATCTGCATGGGACAGGCGGCCAGCATGGCGGCCGTGCTCCTGTGCGCTGGAGCGAAGGGCAAGCGCTCCGCGCTCCCGCACTCGCGTGTGATGATCCATCAGCCGATGGGCGGCAGCGAGGGACAGGCGAGCGACATCGAGATCTACGCCAAGGAGATCATCCACATGCGCTCGCAGCTCGTCGACATCATCGCGAGCCATACGGGGCAGCCGGTGGACCAGGTGCTCAAGGACTCGGACCGCAATTTCTTCATGTCGGCCGAGAGCGCGCTCGAGTACGGCGTGATCGATGAGGTCATCTCCCGGAAGGGCGAGATCATCCATCCGACGTAGGAATGACGCCCCTGGGGCGGTTTGCACCGGTTACAGGCCGCGGTTATGTTGTGCACAAGGCGGAGGTGAGCCTCCGCTTCGTGCCTGGAAGCGGGCTTCGCGGGTCGACGGGATTCGCGATCACACGAATCAGGCGAACGCACAACAGGAGATATGATGCTTCGAATCACGCACGATGACGAGATCATTGAGTTCAGCGAGAAGTTGCCGATCGTTCCGCTCCGGGACCTTGTCCTGTTTCCGCGGATGATCGTGCCTCTGCTCGTTGGGCGTCCTCGTTCCGTCAGCGCGCTCGAAGAGGTCATGCACGGCGACAAGATGATGTTCGTCGTGACGCAGCGTGAGGCGGAGACGCAGGAACCGACGTCGGACGACCTCTACAGGGTCGGCGCCGTCGTGCGCGTCCTCCAGCTTCTGAGGCTCCCGGACGGGACGATGAAGGTCCTGGTCGAGGGGCTCTCACGGGCCGTGGTCAAGCGCTTCATCCGTGGCGATGCATACATGTCCGCGCGCGTTGAGCTCGTGGACGAGCAGGCCGAACGCTCCGTTGAGACGGAGGCGCTCATGCGGAGCGTCGCCGGTCAGTTCGAGGAGTACGTACAGCTCTCGCGCAAGATCCCGCAGGAGGTTCTCGCCTCCGTGCTGAGCATGGACGACGTGTCGCGTTTCACCGACACCGTCGCCACGCATCTCTCGGGGAAGATCGAGGACAAGCAGCAGATACTCGAGACGCCGGACGTGACCGGTCGCCTGCGCATCCTTGCGCGCGCCCTGTCCGCGGAACTCGAGATCCTCAGGCTCGAGCGCAAGATCGAGAACCAGGTGCGGGAGCAGCTCCAGAAGAGTCAGAAGGAGTTCTACCTGCACCAGCAGATGAAGGCGATCCAGGAGGAGCTTGGGCAGGAGGGTGACGGGGCGCCTGAGATCGTTGAGCTCGAGAAGGCCATCAGCGAGGCGAACATGAGCGAGGAGGCCGAGAAGAAGGCGCTCTCCGAACTCGACCGTCTCAAGAAGATGTCGCCGATGTCTCCGGAGGCGACCGTGGTCCGCTCGTACATCGAGTGGATGACGACCGTGCCGTGGGACGAGCGCACGACCGACCGTGAGTCCATCCAGGCGGTCGAGGACATCCTGGAAGAGGATCACTACGGTCTGAAGAAGCCGAAGGAGAGGATCCTCGAGTACCTCGCCGTCCTGAAGCTGACCTCGAAGGTGAAGGGTCCGATCATGTGTCTGGTCGGCCCTCCGGGCGTCGGCAAGACGTCGCTCGGCAAGTCGGTCGCCAGAGCTCTCGACAGGAAGTTCGTTCGGGTATCGCTCGGCGGCGTCCGTGACGAGGCCGAGATCCGCGGTCACCGGCGCACGTACATCGGTTCGATGCCGGGGCGCATCATCCAGGGGCTTCGCAAGGCCGGTTCGAAGAACCCGGTCTTCCTCCTCGACGAGATCGACAAGATGAGCTCGGACTTCCGTGGCGACCCGGCGGCCGCGCTTCTCGAGGTGCTCGATCCCGAGCAGAACTGCGCTTTCAACGACCACTACCTGGACGTCGACTTCGATCTGTCCGAGGTGATGTTCATTACGACGGCGAACGTGCTGCACACGATCCCGCCGGCGCTCGAGGACCGGATGGAAGTCATCCGTCTGCCCGGGTACCTGATTCAGGAGAAGCTGCACATCGCCCGGAAGTTCCTGGTCCCGAAGCAGATCGAGGCGAACGGTCTCACCGACGTCGAGGTGACGTTCTCGAACGCCGCGCTCGTCCGCATCATCGAGGACTACACCCGCGAGTCGGGCGTGAGAAACCTCGAGCGCGAGATCGCCAACATCTGCCGGAAGATCGCGAAGGAGCACGCCGTCGGCAAGCGCGTGACGAAGCGCGTTACGCCGCAGGGCGTCAAGCGGTTCCTCGGTATGGCTCGCTTCCTCTCACAGGAAGTGGAGATCGAGCATCGCATCGGTGTCGCGACCGGTCTGGCATGGACCAATGTCGGAGGTGAGATCCTCACGGTCGAGGTGCTCACGATGAAGGGTGACGGACACCTGACCCTCACAGGCAAGCTCGGCGAGGTCATGCAGGAGTCGGCGAAGGCGGCGCTGTCGTATGCGAAGGCTCACGCGAGTGAGCTCGGCATCGACGAGGACGCGCTCGCGACCACCGATATCCACGTGCACGTTCCCGAGGGAGCGATCCCGAAGGACGGACCGTCGGCCGGTATCGCTATGGCGACGGCACTCGTCTCGGCGCTGACCAAGCGCCCGACCGTGCCCGACGTCGCGATGACCGGGGAGATAACGCTCGGCGGCAAGGTGCTGCCGATCGGCGGGCTGAACGAGAAGGCGGTCGCCGCGCACCGCGCGCGCATCAGGACGCTCGTTATCCCGAAGCGGAACGAAAAGGACGTTGCGGAGCTGCCCAAGGAGGTCAAGCGGGACCTCGACATCAGACTCGTCAGCTGTCTCGACGAGGTCCTGGCTGTCGCGTTCAAGAACTGGGTCACCGACGGCGGAAAATGCACGGAGGTTCCGGAGGAACATCATCCAGAGCCCCCGCTGACGCCGGCCGCGCCGCACTAGTCCAGAAGCAGATACGCCGGAGGAGGGGGTCTCGCGAAAGCGGGACCCCCTCTCGTTTGCGACGCGTGGTATCATTGACGATCCGATTCGGGTGGCGTATCAGGGCCGACACGACTCGCGCGCACGGCGCAATGATTGGTGAGATGATGAAGATCAACAACGCCGAGTTCATGCTGGGGGCGGCGAGCATCACGCAGCTGCCTCACGGAGGTCTTCCGGAGATCGCCCTCGCCGGGCGGTCCAATGTCGGGAAATCCTCGCTCCTGAACAAGTCGATGGGGCGAAAGAGCCTCGCCAGAATCTCGCAGACGCCCGGGAAGACCCGGGAGCTCAATCTCTATCTCATAGAGAAGAAGCTCATCATCGTCGACCTGCCCGGTTACGGATTCGCGAAGGTCCCGCTGAAGGTCAAGGAGAAGTGGGGCAGGCTCATCGAGGCCTACCTGCATGAGCGAGAGGAGCTTGCGGGTATCGTCCATCTTGTCGACATCCGACACGCTCCGTCGAAGGAAGACGTCCAGATGCACGAGTGGATCAAGCACTTCGAGTTGCTGTCGTTGATTGCGGCGACGAAGGCTGATAAGATACCTCGAGGGCGGCGTCAGGCCGCCGTTTCGACGATACGGAAGGCTCTTGAGCCCGACGACGCGACGCCGATCGTCCCGTTCTCCGCTGTCACGGGAGACGGTGTGAAGGAAGTCCTCGCGTGGATGTGGGAGACCGCGGGGTCGCGCCAGGCAGGGTAGTGCGGTTGCGTGGAGGGTATCATGACGAAGAAGACGACGAATTCGAAGCTGTTCACGCCCGGACCGACGAAGATCCCGGGTGGCGTGCTCAATGCGGTGGGGAAGCAGGTGCTTCACCACCGGACACCGCAGTTCTCCGAGAAGGTCCGGCACGTTCAGGACGAGATCGGTCGGTTGCTGACGACGCACAACGACGTGTTGCTCTTCACGTGTTCCGGTACGGGTATGATGGAGGCCGCGGTCGCGAATCTGATGACGCGCGGCGGCAAGGCCGTCTGTCTGATGAACGGTGTGTTCGGCACACGGTGGCGCGATATCTGCCAGGTGTACGGTGTCGAGATCGTCGAGTATGAGGTGGAGTGGGGCAAGAGCCACGATCCTGCGAAGCTCGACGAGATCCTCGCGCAGCATCCGGATGCGAAGGCGGTCTTCGCCATCCACAGCGAGACATCGACCGGGGCGCTCAACGACATTCAGGCGCTCGCCCGCGTCACCGCCAAGCACGAGACGGCCATCGTCGTCGACGCGACATCGAGCGTCGGTGTCCACGCGATCCGGATGGACGAGTGGGGGGTGGACGTGCTTGTTGCGGGAACGCAGAAGGCAATGATGACGCCTCCGGGCATCTCGTTCGTCGCCATCAACGGGAACGGCTGGTCGCTCGTCAACCAGTCCGATCTCCCGAAATTCTACTTCGACTTCACCACGACCTGGAAGCGGCTCCAGCAGAAGGGCCAGACGCCGTTCACGCCCGCCGTCTCTCTCATCTACGGCCTCGAGGTCGCACTTGAGATGATGGAGAACGAGGGGTGGGACGAGGTCTACGCGCGCCACGCCCGGATGGGAGAGGCGACGCGCGCTGCGGTCAAGGCTCTCGGCTTCGGTGTGCTGCCGGAGCATCCGGCCAACGGGGTGACCGTGGCCGTGTGCCCGGAGCAGATCGATGCAAACAAGATCGTCCGGACGCTCGACGACGACTTCGGCGTCCGCGTGGCGGGCGGCCAGCTCGATCTCTCAGGCCGCGTGTTCCGGATCGGCCACATGGGCGGCATTCGCGAGCGCGATCTGCCGATGGTTATCGGCGCGCTCGAGCGTGGCATGCTCAAGCTCGGGCACACGATCGAGCCCGGCGCCGGCCTTGCGGCGCTCCAGCAGGTGCTGCTGAAAACGGACTAGCATACTCGGTCGGGCCGTTAGCTCAGTCGGTAGAGCACCTGCCTTTTAAGCAGGGAGTCGCTGGTTCGAGACCAGCACGGCCCACCACCACCCGGGCCGGGAAAGGGGTGACACCATGGAGATGTCAGCGTTCTGTCCTTCGTGCGGCATGCCGCTCAACGCTCCCGATGCGAAGGGGCTTTCGGAGAAGCACTGCAAGCACTGCACGGATGAGAAGGGCGACCTCAAGTCGCGCGAGGAGATCAAGAAGGGCATGGCGATGTGGATCGCGAAGTGGCAGCACGTGGATGAGGCCACCGCCATGAAGCGCGCCGAGCACTACATGCACGCGATGCCGGAGTGGGCTGACGACTAGTCGAACGTCCACCGGACGCCGCTTGCGGTTCGAACCGGCACGGCTACATTGCAGGAGAAGCAGATACGTCCCCATCGTCTAGGGGTTAGGACACCGCCCTTTCACGGCGGCAACACGGGTTCGGGACCCTGCGCGCGATAGCGCGCATGAGAAGGATGCGGCGCAGCCGCGACACTGGGGTCCGCGAGCGGCCGGAGCGAAGCGACGGAACGCGAGCAATCCCGTTGGGGACCGAGTAGATCAGAGTGCTGAGAAGCAGATGTACCAGCAGGAGATACGTCCCCATCGTCTAGGGGTTAGGACACCGCCCTTTCACGGCGGCAACACGGGTTCGAATCCCGTTGGGGATGCCACAACAAGAAGACCCGCCATTCGGCGGGTCTTCTTGTTGTGTGCCACGGGACTGGAGAACCCGCAGGGTTCGATTGCCAGTGCGCGCTTGCGCGCACATCACAAGAGAGGGCGCGAAGCGGCCACATCAGGCAAGGGTGGCGCGGACGCGCAGCGGCCGACGCCAGGCCCACTCCGTTGGGACCCCACAAAAAGAGAGGCCGGCAACAGCCGGCCTCTCTCCAATAGGTGCAGCTATGACCCTCAAGCAAGTTCGCCGCTACTTCAGCAACACCATCTTGCTGGTAGCCTCAAACTGACCCGCGCGCAACCTTGCGAAATAGACGCCGGTGGCGACCGTGCGACCCTGGTCGTCTCGACCATCCCACAACACGCTCTGGCGCCCGGCGGGAAGCTCAGCGGCCTCCAGCGTTCTGACAAGGCGCCCACTGACGTCGATCACATCGATCCGAACATCAGACTGGCTCGGCAACGCGAAGGAGATCCGCGTCATCGGGTTGAACGGGTTGGGGAAGTTCCCTTCCAGCTTGAAGGCCATCGGGCTATCGGAGACCGAGGTATCGTCGGAGACCTCGAGGTCGACCGTTACGACCTCCGGACTGCCGGCGGCGTTGTGGTTGACCATGATGTAGGCCCGGTAGGTGCCGTCGGCCATCCCCGTCGCGTCGTACTCCAGGGTCAGGATGTCGGTTTCGCCCTGCGTGCACTGACCCGACCCCGGCGTGACAGCCAGCCAGTCCACCGGCTGGAAGATCGTGAAGACATCGTTGCCGGTGTCC